>ORJL011497178.1_pt1 | contig 10897 bp, 10 predicted proteins | sample 1779941 | NCBI WGS metagenome assembly ORJL01 (sample SAMEA104232317, study PRJEB22302) | groundwater metagenome | biome: forest; feature: aquifer; material: groundwater | place: USA | collected 2011-08-07 | depth 5.8 m | reverse complement strand
TCTACCTGGCCCGGATCTTTGACTTGCAGGAAAAACGCGATGCGGCCGTGCAGCACTATCGCGCGGCTCTGGCGGCAGGCGATACCACGCCCGATACCCGGGCGGCGGCGGAGCGGGGACTGGCGGAGCCCTATCAGCCCCCGTCGGCACGACCTTAGGGCAAAAATCCGGAACCCCATGCCTTGGTGCGTGTGGTTCCTCGATCGCAAGGAGTGGAGATGAAAAGAATCGTATGCACGACGCTGGTGGTTCTCGGTCTGGCGGCGCTGTCCGCCGATCACAAGCTGCCGATTTTCACCCATGTTTGCGAAACTCGCGCGCAGCTTGCCAAGGCTCGCAAGGTCTATGCGAGTTTCGGCGGCTCTTACGTGCAATATATGCGGGAGGTCGGTTTGCTGACCGCTCGCACGACGCTGGCGCATGGCGTTTATCTGACCCGGGGCGAACTCGATCAGTTGGCCGCAGCAGGAGCGGGCGTGGTGCACAACCCGATCGCCAATCTCAAGCTGAAGAATGGTGTGGCGCCCCTGATCGATTTCAAGCGTGCCGGCATCAACCTCGCGCTCGGCTGCGACAATTGCAGCTGCAGCGACTGCCAGAACCTGTTCCAGTCGATGAAAATGTATGCGTTGCTGGCTCAGGGCAGCGACGGGGAACCGTCCGGCATTCTTGCTTGCGACGCGATCGACGCTGCGACCAAAGGCGGCTCCCGGGCAGTCGGACTTGGAGATCAGATCGGGGAAGTGAAGGCCGGCATGAAGGCCGATCTTGCGTTGATCGACTTGAATGATTTCGCCTATCAGCCGCTTAACAGCGTTGCGCGCCAGATGGTCTATGCCGAGACCGGCCGGGGGGTGCACACCGTTGTCGTGGATGGCGAGATCGTGCTGGAGCGGGGACAGCCGACCAAGGTCGACATGCAGGGTTTCCGCGCCGAGCTTGCCGAACTGATGAATAAGGTGAATGCGGATTTCAGCGCCCTCGAAAGGCGGCAGGCACCGGCGGTTCCGGCATTGCTGGAGGCGAACCGCAAGCTGACGCGCAGTGATCTCGGTGTAAACCGCTTCGCGGGCGGCGGAAGCAGCGAAACTTAAGCCGCGCCTGAGCGAATCGAGCGCGCTGCTTCGCCCCGCATCGACACAAGCGATTGCAACAATTGCTCGGCGAATTTCGCCGACGCCACCGGCAGGCTGCGGTCGTTCAATTGGCCCAGCACGAGATCGGAACGCGGCGCGTCCCGAGCGTCAATCTCGCGGGTGACGATGCCGCGCAATTCGTCGGTATAGGCGCCGATGCCGATCTGGAACGAGATGACATTGTCGCGCATCACCAGATGGCGCAGGAATTCGAACGAGTTCGATTGCGCAACGATGTCGAATCGCAACTTGTGCCGAGCCAGGGCCTCATCGAGCAATTGGCGGCCGCCGATTTCCGGCTCGGCCAAAGCCACCGGATAGCGTGCGCAGTCGCGCAGCCGCACCGTCGATTTGGCCGCGAGCGGATGGTTCGCCGGCATCATCGCCCCCAGCCGCTGCTCAAAGGTCATCAGCGGACGGAAATTCGCAAGATAGGGCGGCCGGAACACCAGCACGAGATCCACCTCGTATTCAGCAAGGCTGGTCATCGCGCGGATGTGGTCGAGCACGCGAACGTCGAAATGCACGAATGGGAAACGCGCGCGATAAGCGGCGATCTCGCGGGGCAAGAATTCCAGTGCCAGGGCCTGGCTCGCAGCGAGCCGCACCGTTCCGCGCCGCATGCCTTTCAGGTCCTCGATCTGCGACCGCACGCGATCGAGGTCGGAGGTCTGCTCGCGCACATAATGGACGAACAATTCCCCGGCCGCGGTGAGCCGCACCCCGCGCGGCCGCCTTTCGAAAAGCGGCGTCTCCAGCTCCTGCTCCAGATCCATGATCCGCCTGTTGACAGCGGATGAGGTGACATTGAGCCGTTCGGCCGCCTTGCGGATCGACCCGGCCCGCGCCACGGCATCGAAATAATGCAGAAAGCGTAAATGTCTCATGGGGTTGTTCCGATGACCGGCTTCCGTCTGCCTACCGAGTGGTGCCGAAACGGCAGCGTTCCAGCAAAAAATCAGCGGCAGATCGTAGCACCGATCGGACCTAGCGTCTGCATCACGCCACCCGGCTCGAACGGCCGGGCACGGCGATTGCAGGGTCGCCGAAGGATGCAGGTTTCGGACGACGATCCGAAATCCCGAAAACCGGAGCGCGTCATGAAGCAATTGCGATTTCTTTCTCTTGTAATGGCGGCAGGGATCGGCTGCGCCTTTGCGCTGTCGGCGCCGGCCTCAGCGCAGACCAAACTGAAGATGGTGCTCAACTGGAAATACCAGGGCCCGCAGGGCTGGTTCTTCCTCGCCGACGACCGCGGCTATTTCAAAGCCGAAGGTCTCGACGTCACGATCGACCAGGGCAACGGTTCGGGCGCGGCAGTGCCGCTTGTTGCGAACGGCACCTATGATGTCGGCTTCGGCGACATCAACGCGCTGATCGAATTTGCCGCGAAGAAGCCGGAGGAAGCGCCGATCGCGGTTTACGTGATGTACAACCGCCCGCCGTTCACGGTTGCGGTGAAGGCCGACAGCCCGATCAAGGAGCCAAAGGATTTCGTCGGCAAGAAGCTCGGCGGCGCCGCCAATGACGGTGCGCTCAAACTGTTCCCGGCCTTGTGCAAGATCACCAAGATCGATTGCACCAAGGTCGAGATCACCAACATGCAGCCGAACTTGCGCGAGCAGATGCTGATGCAGGGGCAGGTCGATGGTGTATTCGGCTATGTCAACACGATCCGCTTCTCGGCAAAACTGATGGGCGTGGACGATTCGAAACTCCGCTACATCAATTACGGCGACTACGGCATGGACCTTTATTCCAATGCCATCATCGTCTCCAAGAAGCTGGTGAAGGAGAATCCCAAGGCGGTCGAAGGTCTCGTTCGTGCGATCAACAAAGGTCTGGGGGATTCGTTGAAAGAGCCGGACGCCTCGGTTGCCGCCGTCGCCAAGCGCGAGCCGCTGATCAAGAGCGGCGTCGAGCGCGAGCGCTTCGATGCCACGTTGCAGGACGAGATGAATCATCCGGAGATCGCCAAGATCGGTCTCGGCAATGCCGATCCGGAGCGGCTGAAGAAGTCGATCGATATCCTGGTCGAGGCGAACGGATTGCCGCGTACGCCGGCGGTTTCGGAAATCTTCACGCCGGCTTTCCTGCCGCCGGTCGCCGATCTGCCGAAGAAGCTGTTCTGAACGCGGACGTTATTGCGCTCTCTCCTGCAAAGGAGAGGGCGCGAGACGAGGGTGACTGCGCCTACAAAGACGCCAACGAAGAAATCTGCCGGGAACAAGATGGACCTTCAACTCAAGAACAAAGTCGCGGTGATCACCGGACCGGCAAAGGGCATGGGTGCCTCCATCACTGCGGCCTTTGCCGCGGAGGGCGCGAAGCTGGCGCTGATCGGGCGCGACGTTGCGGCGATCGCGCCGGTAGCGAACGAGGTCAGGGCCACGGGCTCGGAAGCGATCGTGATTCCGTGCGATCTGACCAAGCCCGACCAATGCGACGAGGCGGCCGATCAAGCCCGCAAGGCTTATGGCCGCATCGACATTCTGGTGAATGTCGCTGGCGGTTCCGGTCCCGTGGGCAAGAGCGGTGCCGAGACCACGCCGGAGGAATTCGACGAGATCGTCACCCTCAACATGAATGGTTGCTTTCATACCATGCGCAGCGTGGTGCCTTCGATGATCGCCCAGAAATACGGCAAGATCGTCAATGTCGGCGGTACCTTCGGCATGCGCGGGCGGGCCGGGCGCATGGCGTACTCGGCTTCGAAATGGGGGCTGCGCGGCATCACCAAGAGCTTCGCGCTCGAAGTCGGCCAGCACAATATCAACGTCAATTGCGTAGCTCCTGGCATGGTTGACGGCCCGCGCTTTCGCGACAAGGTCTGCGCGGATATGGCGCGGCGTCTTGGCATCACGGTCGAGGAGGCGGCGCAGCGCCACGCGGCCGACTATGCGCTGAAGCGCATCACGCTCGATCAGGACGTGGCTAACGCCTGTCTGTTTCTCGCAAGCGATGTGTCGCGCCAGATCACCGGCATCGACCTTCCGGTCGATGGCGGCTGGGCGATGCTGTGAGGGCTCCAACATGACCGTCACGGCTGATCTCGTCATTCACAACGGCATCGTGGTGTCGCCGGACGCTGCGATCCCGGCCAGCATCGCCATCAAGGACGAAAAGATTCTCGCTGTCGGTGCCGCGGAAGCAATGCCGCCGGCGCGTGAGACGCTCGACGCCAGGGGCCTGCATATCCTTCCCGGCGCGATCGACGTGCATGTGCATTTCCGTGATCCCGGCTATCCGCATAAGGAGGATTGGGAGAGCGGCACGGCGGCGGCGGCATTCGGCGGCGTCACCACTGTGTTCGACATGCCGAACACGATCCCGCCAACCGGTAATGCGGAAATCCTCGCGGCGAAGCACAAGATCGCCGCCTCCAAGGCGCACGTCGATTTCGGCCTCTACGGGCTACTCGGTGAAGATACGATTCAGCAGGTTCCAGAACTGATCGAGGGCGGCGTGATCGGTTTCAAGCTCTACATGGGCAACACTTTCGGCAAAATTCCCTCGCCCTCGACCGGCGCCATGCTGGAAGCCTTCGAGGTGGTGGCGGAAACCGGCAAGCGTATCTCGCTGCATGCCGAGACCAATTCGATCATGGAGCGGCGGCAGACCCGCTTGATGGAAGCGGGAAGGCACGACCCGCTGGCGCATATCGCTTCGCGCCCGGCGGTGGTTGCGATCGAGGCGGTGAGCCGCGCCTGCATCCTCTCGGAATGGACCGGTGCTCGCATCCACATCCTGCACATTTCATCCGCCGACGAATTGCGGCCCTTGCGCGAAGCAAAGGCGCGCGGCGTCGATGTCACCGGCGAGACCTGCCCGCAATATCTGTTTCTCTCGACCGACGATTACGCGCGCTTCGGCGGCGTCAGCCGGGTCAATCCGCCGGTGCGCGAAAAGGAAAACCAGGAGCCGCTCTGGGCAGCGCTAGCCGACGGCACGGTCGACATGATCGCGACCGATCACGCCCCGCATACGCAGGAAGAGAAGACACGAAACGACATCTGGGCGGTGGATTGCGGCTTTCCCGGCGTCGAGACACAGATGCCCGCAATGCTGACCGAAGTGAATGCCGGGCGCATGTCGATTTCGGATTATGTGCGCTGGTCTTCGTTCAACCCGGCGAAAACGTGGGGTCTTTATCCCCGCAAGGGTGCGATCGCGCCTGGCGCTGATGCAGACCTCGCGCTGGTCGATCTTGCGCGCGCCTGGACCATCGACGACGCCAAGATCCAGTCACGTTCCAAGATTTCGCCCTGGCACGGCCGCGTCGTGAAGGGTTTGCCGATACACACCATCGTCCGCGGCCGCTTCGTGATGCGCGACCGCGGTCTGATGGCTGATACGCGCGGCTCCGGCCGCTCGGTGCACACGATCCAGCAAATGCCGGTGCCGGACGTGCGCAATGCTGACAAGTCCCTGCGGGCTGTGACCCGCCCCTCGAGCCGATCGACGGAGAATGCAGCATGAGTAACCGGCAACCGCGTCTGTCTCACGAAGACGCCTTCGTCGAACTGGAAAATGTCGAACTGATCTATGGCCGCGGCGACAAGAAGGTGCAGGCTCTCACCTCGACAAGCCTGCGCATCGCCCAGGGAGATTTCATCGCGTTGGTCGGGCCTTCCGGCTGTGGCAAGTCGACGATCTTGAAGCTCGTGACCGGCCTGCTGAAGGCGACCAGGGGATATGTCTATGTCTCCGGCCGCGAGGTGGGAGCCGAACCGATGCGGGTCGGCATGGCGTTCCAAAATCCGACGCTGCTGCCCTGGAAGACGATCCGCGACAATGTGATGCTGCCGCTGAAGATCGTGCCGCCATTCCGGCAGGAATTTCGAACGAAACGCAAGACCGAGTTTCGCGACCGTGTCGATGCACTGCTCAAGCAGGTTGGCCTTGCCGGTTTTGGCGACAAATTTCCCTGGCAATTGTCCGGCGGCATGATGCAGCGCGCCTCACTGTGCCGCGCGCTTATTCACGATCCGCAATTGCTGATGCTGGACGAGCCATTCGGCGCGCTGGATCAGTTCACGCGCGAGGAATTGTGGGCAATCATGCAGGATCTGTGGATGACCCGGAAGCCGACCGTGTTGCTGGTTACTCATGATCTGAAGGAGGCCGGCTTCCTCGCCAACCGCATCTGCGTGATGCAGGCGCGCCCCGGGCGCATCATCGACGATACCACGGTGCCGTTCGCGCGCCCGCGCAGCATCGAGCAATCCTATTCGCCCGAATTCGTGACCATGACGCAGCGCTTGCGCGAACTCATCATCGCCAACCGCCCGGTGAAGGAGGCTGCGTGATGAATCCGCAAATGCGCCGACGCATTGCTTCCGCGGCCCTCATCATTGGGTTTTTCCTGCTGTGGGAATTCCTGTGCCGCGCGCTCAATATCAGCGATATCGTGCTGCCGAAGCCAAGCCAGATCATCGAAACGCTGTGGCTTCGCTTTCCTCAACTCTGGCCGCATACCCTGCAGACGCTTTACACCACACTCGTCGGCTTCGGCTTTGGCATCCTGATCGGAATATCGCTCGGCATGCTGGTCGGGTCGTCGCGCATTGCCTATGACGTGGCCTATCCGCTGCTGATCGGCTTCGCTTCAATTCCGAAAGTGGCGGTGGTGCCGATTTTTGTCCTGTGGTTCGGCGCCGGTGCGGTGCCTGCGATCCTCACCGCCATGATCATGTCGATGTTTCCCATCGTGGTGAATGTCGCGACCGGTCTTGCGACGACGGAACCTGAACTGGAAGATGTGATGAAGACGTTGCGAGCGAGCAAGCTCGATATTTTGTGGAATGTCGGGCTGCCGCGCGCGATGCCATACTTCTTCGCGTCATTGAAGGTGGCGGTCACGCTCGCCTTTGTCGGCGTCGTGCTGTCGGAGACGGTTGCCTCCAACCGCGGCATCGGCAATGTCATGATGATCGCCTCGTCGTCGTTCGACGTGCCGCTGGTCTTTGCCGGGTTGATCATCCTGGCGGTCATGGGCGTCACGCTGTATGTGGTGTTTTCGTTGATTGAAGCCCGTGTCACAGGCTGGGCGCACCGCAAGGACGGTGACTTGGCAATGGGCTGAGCTTGCAGCGAAACGCCCGGAACCTGACGTGACGCGTCTGATCGATTGCGAGTATGTGCTGCCAGGACCGCCGGCCGAGCCCGTTCGACAGGCGCGGCTGGTGTTGGACGGTACGCGCATCGCGCAGCTTTCGCCGCTATCGGTCAGCACTCCGTCGATCCTTGCGATGCCGGCGCTGAGTAACGCGCACGACCACGCGCGCGCAGCGCGATCAAGCTCGTTCGGTGCCGCTGGCAAGCCGCTTGAAATCTGGCTGCATTACCTGGCGATGCTCCCGGCCGTCGATGCCTATGTCGCAAGCGCGGTGTCGCTGTCACACGCGGCGCTTGGCGGGGCAGGCGTTGTGATGGTGCATTACACGCGTGTGCAGGGGCTGACCGATTACGTCACCGAGGCGAAGGCGGTCGCAAAGGCCGCCCGCGATGTCGGCGTGCGAGTAGGATTTGCGGTCGCGGTGCGGGACCGAAATCCGCTGGTTTATGGGCCGTCCGAGCCGATCCTCGCGACGCTGTCGCCCGCCGCTGCCGACGAAATCCGCAGGCGGTTTCTTCGCGCGCCGCTGCCAGTTTCCGAACAGATCGCGCTGGTGGATGCGGTTGCTTCGGCCTGCGATGCGCCGGATTTCAACGTTCAATATGGTCCGGCTGCGGTGCAATGGTGCAGCGACGAACTACTGCGCGCGGTCGCGGAGGCGTCGGCACGCAGCGGCCGCAGGGTCCATATGCATTGCCTCGAGACCCGATACCAACGGACTTGGGCCGATGCGGAATTTCCGAAGGGCATGATCCGCTATCTCGACGAGATCGGCCTGCTGTCGCCCAGGCTGACGCTTGCGCATTGCGCCTTCGCGCGGGCGGATGAACTCGACCTTCTTGCGGAGCGCGGCGTCACCATCTCGGTCAATACCTCGTCCAATCTCGGCATCCGTTCCGGAATTGCGCCGCTTGCCCAGATGAAAAAGGCCGGTTGTCGGGTGGCCTTCGGGATTGACGGACTCGCGCTTGACGAAGATGACGATTCGCTGCGCGAGATGCGGCTGACGCACCTGCTGCATGGCGGCAAAGGATTTGAGGTGGATGTTGGTCGGGACGACATTTTGACCATGGGCTGCCGCAACGGCCGCTTCTCGGTGTTGAACCGCAATGATGGCGGCACGATCGCTGCCGGTGGTCCTGCCGATCTGCTTCTGCTGGACTGGGCGCGGGTCGACGACGATCGTCTGAAGTTCGACCTCGATCCGCGCGACCTTCTCTTCGCGCGCGCCACGGCGGATCACATCGAGGAAGTGATTGTCGGGGGCAAGACCATTGTGAAGGACGGCCGTGTTCTCGGGATCGACTATCCGGCGTTGCGCGAAGAGTTGCTGGCGCTTTTCCGGGCCGGAATTGGCGGCAATGCTGGGCTGGCGGTGGCGTTGAAGGAAATGGAGACTGCGGTCGCCGCGAATTTTGCAGGCGATGCGCCGTGCTGCTGAAGGAGTGAGGTCGTGCCGGTCGCCAAGGTTCATCGCATTTCCGCCCATGCTCCCGACGATGCTACCGGCATTGCCGAGGCGATCGAGCGCGGCGAAATCGACCCGCGCGGCGTGATTGCCGTGTTTGGCAAGACCGAAGGCAATGGCTGCGTCAACGATTTCAGCCGCGGCTTCGCCGCGATGACGCTGACGCATTTCTTCACGCGTTTTATGCCGGAGGAGGACGCGCGGAAAATCTGCTTCGTGATGTCGGGCGGCACCGAGGGTGCGATGGCGCCGCACTGGACTATTTTCGAACGATCCGAAATCGACGGCGGAGCCGCGCCCGCGCTGGCGATCGGGCGCGCGCATACCCGCGCGTTGCCGGCAGAGGCGCTGGGCCGATTTGGCCAGATTGACAGCGTGGTGCAAGGCGTGCGCGCTGCGATGCAGGATGCCGAAATTACGGACCCGGCCGATGTGCATTTCGTGCAGGTTAAATGCCCGCTGCTCACCGCGCAACGGATCGGCGAAGCGCAGGCGCGCGGTGCGAGCGTCGCGACTACGAGCACTCTGAAATCGATGGGGCTATCGCGGGCAGCGAGTGCGCTTGGTGTCGCGGCAGCGCTTGGCGAATTGAAGGCGGATGGCATCGCCGACGCGCAGATCGGTGACGACTGGTCGCTCTATTCCGCGCGCGCGAGTTGCTCTGCCGGGATCGAATTGCTCGGACATGAGATCGTCGTGATGGGCATGTCGAACAGGTGGAGCGGTCCGTTGATCGTCGACCACGCGGTGATGGCAGATGCGATCGACATCGAGCCGGTGCGGGCGGCGATGCGGCGATTGGGCTTTGTGGCCAGCGGGCAACTGGCAGTCGGCGAGCGCGCGCGGCTGGTGGCCTTGCTCGCAAAGGCTGAACCCAGCCAGAGTGCCAGCTTGCGCGGCTTTCGCCACACCATGCTGGACGATTCCGATATTTCGCCGACGCGGCATGCGCGTGCCTTCGTCTGCGGCGCGCTCGCCGGACTGGTGGGACATGCCGAGATTTACGTCTCCGGCGGCGCCGAGCATCAGGGTCCCGACGGCGGCGGACCGGTTGCAGTGATCGCGCGGCGCTAGTCTTCGAACAACGCCGGCGCGCGACAGGACAGCCGCCGCCGCACGGAATTTTCAACGGCGCCGTAATTGCCTATCGCGTGCGTCGCTCATCCGAGCGGCGTTCCGTTCGGGCCGCGAAGCTGCAGGACGATTTTTCCGCGCACATGTCCGCTCTGCGATAATTCCTGTGCCTGGCGGAATTCGGTGATCGGAAGCCCCTGCTCGACAAAAACGCGAAGCGTTTGTTCGGCCGCCATGCCGAGCAACGAGTCGAGAATATCGCGCCGCGGCAGGATTGGCGCCTGCACGACCGTGACGCCGTATTCGGCGCTCTGATCGACGAAAGGCTCGGCCGCAAGACAAACCATCATGCCGCCGCGCTTGAGCACCTCATAGCTGCGGCGGTGAACGTCGCCACCCATCGTATCGAACACGACATCGATATCGCCGATCTGCTTTTCGAACGGCACGCGGTCATAGGCGATGACGCGATGGGCGCCGAACGAGGAGACGAGTTCGGCATTGCGTTCCGAACAGGTCGCGGTCACCTGCGCACCGCGCGCTCGCGCGATCTGGATCGCGAGCGAGCCCACGCCGCCCGCGCCGGCGTGGACCAGCACCTCCATGCCGTCCGAGACCTTCGCAACCTCGACGATCGGAATCCAGGCGCTGGTGCCGGCAAGAGGGATCGCGGCGGCGTCGGTGGTCGACACGGTATCAGGCACGATCGCGACATTGGTCGCCGGTAGCACTAACTGCTCGGCCCAGGAGCCTTGCCCGCGCGGCGCGAAAAATGCGACCCGCTTTCCAATTAGCGATGCGTCGGAGTCGGGCCCGGTCGCGCGGACAATGCCTGCGCCATCACGGCCGGTGATGGCGGGGAAGGCTAGCGGAATGGCGGCGGCAAACTTTCCAGCCCGGATTTTCCAGTCGATCGGATTGACGCTGACCGCATGAACATCGACCAGGATTTCATCCTTGGCCGGCGAAGGCTGCGCGATTTCGCGCCATTGCAGCACATCCGCTGCACCATACGCATCGAACTGGACAGCTTTCATGGGACTGGCGCCTCGCGATTTCCGGGTGGGGGTTGACGGGCAGACAATAACATACAGTATACTA
>ORJL010172456.1_pt1 | contig 10897 bp, 10 predicted proteins | sample 1779941 | NCBI WGS metagenome assembly ORJL01 (sample SAMEA104232317, study PRJEB22302) | groundwater metagenome | biome: forest; feature: aquifer; material: groundwater | place: USA | collected 2011-08-07 | depth 5.8 m | reverse complement strand
TTTAATCTCATCTAAATATTTTTCTACAATTGCTTTGAGGTTCTTTTCATCTCTTTTCTCTACGGCAGTAAAGACCACTAAACATTCTTCAACTTTTTCTTTGCCTTTCTTAGCTTCTGCTGCGCTTTTCAGGGCTCTTTTTTTAGCTTCGAACTCAATAAAATCTGCATGGATGGTTAGTATTTTCATGGGAATGACCTCTTATTTTAAAGTTAGTTTATTTTTGATGCTTTATTTAATGGTTTAGTAAGTTATTCTAGAGTTATTTAAATGAATTTTGGTTATTTTCGGATAAATTCTAGAAAAATTAAGATATATTTATAAAAGCGCGGGATTATTAGAACTTAACTTTGAGAGATGTGCTGGTTTAGGCTGGCACATACTGGAGAGGAAGATAATTCTGATTCTCCGTTTTAATCATAAAACAAAGGAATAAATTTATGGTAAACTAAAAAATGGCACGTATGCATAGCAGAAAAAAAGGTAAGTCCGGCTCGAAAAAACCAGCGAAAAAGATCCCTTCCTGGGCACCCTACAAAGATAAAGAAGTAGAAAAATTAGTGGTAAAATTTTCCAAAGCCGGAAAGAGCTCTTCAGAGATTGGAATGATCTTAAGAGATAATTACGGAATTAACAGCGTTAAAGCCTTGGCTAAGAAAACTATCGGTCAAGTCTTGAAAGAGCATGAGTTAGTTAAAGAATTGCCTGAAGACTTATTGAGCTTGATTAAAAGAATGGTGGCCATAAAAGCCCATCTGGAAAAGAATAAGATGGACCGAACCGCCAAGCGAGGTTTACAGTTAACCAATTCTAAAATCTTAAGATTGGTCAAATATTATAAACGTACTGGTAAATTAGCCCAAGATTGGAGCTTTAACCAAGAAAGGCTAAAGATGTATCTGGAATAGAAAGGTTTTTATTCTCTTTTATTTTTTCTTTCTATATTAAGAGGTTAACATGGAACGCAAAGAATTATATTTCTTTCTAGCAGTAGTAATGGTAATCGTAGTTATGGCCGGAGTTTTCTTTAGTACGGGAGTAACTGGGGGAACTATCATCAAGAGCATTTATTGCTATAATGATCAAGACTGCGATGATGGTAAAGAAAATACACTTGATTTCTGCCAATATGCAGGAACAGAACAGTCGCTTTGTGTGAATAAAGAGATTAATTGATGGAAGTAATTCTTTTTGGTCTATAAGAAACCAGAGAGAAGGCCATAAAAAGTGGACCCCTGGTTAAAGTACTATCGGATAGGGGTAACAAACCCAAAGATTTATAAACTAGGGGGATATTTTCCTTCCAAGATGACGGTTCAAGAATTAAATTCAAGATTATTTTATGTTCGGGGAGAAGACAATTTAGAACTCGCCTTAGGAGAAGGAAAGGCCCCTCTTCGAGTAGAGAAAGGTAGATGCTTATATCTGGCCAGGTTTGAATTAAGTTTAGCAGGCCAAAACCCAGAACTTCCCGGGGAACAATTTGAATTATTGGTCAGGACAACAAAAGAGAATATTAGTTATCAAAAAGGGTTAGGTGGTGGTCACCGAGGCTGGGTGGGAAAAGAAATTCCTTTTGAAGAATTAGTAAAATCAGCGCAATTCCCAAATACGAGAACTAAAGATACTGCGGTTCTTTCTGTGAGAGAAGCCTTAGAAGAAATATTTGCAGGATATGATTATAACTGTAATTTCAGAATCTTTTCAGAATTTGAAGGATCTAGGCAAGGATTAGGGAATCAGTTTGATAAAATTGGTACATATTTACCTATGATTGTAAAAGCAAGTAAGGAAATCTTAGATCAATTAAAATAATCTTTGTTCTAATAAATTATTTTACTTAGTCAAAAACAATCAGATTTAATTCTACTTAAATCAAATTAAAAAAAAGAAAAAAGAGTTTCTTACTCTTACAGCATGCTACGAATACTCTCAATATTAGAAGCAATATCCTGACCTTTCTTGGTCAATTCTAATAATTTTAATCTGCCTTCTTTCTTGAATTTAATCAGGTCAGATTTCTGCATTTCCTGCAAGATCTTGACCACATGAGAATAAGTGCAGTCGATCTGTTTGGCTAAAACTGAAGCATAAACATGGGCATCAGCATTCTTTAACTCTACCAGCATCATAGCTGGTTTCTCTCGGAAAAAAACCTCAAAGATGGATTTTTTAGTCTTAATCAATTTGCCACCCCGCATTTTGTTTTCCATCTCCCACCTCTCTAATGGTTGATGTTTAATAGTTATATTTAAACATTTATTCTGTGTGATATCTATTTTACAGGATACTTATATTTAAAGCTTTTGGAAGAAGACCTTTTTCTTCGGGTAAATGAAATTATTTCCATTTTCATTAAAAAAAATTAGCACTCCAGAGCAGAGAAAACAATATCTTTAAATTGATCCTTAAAATTTAAACTAGAAGAATGCCTCCAGACCTAACTTATCAGCAACTCTTTCCCCATGATACTATTCGTAAAGGGCAGGAGGAATTAATTAAAGATCTGGATCAAGCTTTTTCTGAGAAGAAAATTCTGATTGCCCATGCTCCCACCGGGATGGGCAAGACCGCTGCTGCTCTTTCTGTGGCCCTAAAATATGCGCTGAAGGAAAAGAAAAAGATTTTTTTTCTGACTAATCGGCATACACAACATAAAATAGCCCTAGACACTTTAAAACAAATCCAGCAAAGATCCGGCCAGGAAATAAAGTGTGTTGACCTCTTAGGAAAAAAATGGATGTGCCTGCAGGAAGTAGCCGGCTTATTCGGAAACGAATTCAATGAATATTGCAAGCATGTAGTAGAAAAAGGAGAATGTGAATTTTATAGTAGAATCAAAGAAAAGAAAAATATTACTCCGGAAGCGAAATTATATTTATCGGAATTGAAACTTAAAGGCCCTTTGCACAATGAAGAGCTAATTAATTTCTGCCAGAAAAAAGAAATCTGCGGCTATGAGATGGCCTTGCTCTTAGCCAAAGATGCAGATGTGCTCATCGGAGATTATAATTATCTCTTCAATCCCCAAGTTAGTGCTACCTTATTAAAAAAGATGGATCTAGAGATACAAAATATTATCTTAATCCTAGATGAAGGGCATAATCTGCCCCATCGGGTAACAGAAATGCTCAGCCAGAGTTTGTCTACTTTCACCCTTAGAAATGCAATCCAGGAAGCAAAGAAATTTCATTATAATGGCTTGATTTCCTGGCTGCAGGAATTAAACCGCATGCTGATAGGATTGGCTAAATTTCCAGAAAGGGAAAAAGAAAGAAAGGTTTCCAGAAGCGAATTTCAGCATCAGGTAGAATTAGTTACTGCTTATGAAAATCTGATTGAAGAATTAGAAACTGCTGCTGAAGAGGTACGGGAAAAGCAAAGGAAAAGTTATCTGGGAGGAATCGCTAATTTTCTTTCTGCCTGGAAAGGAGATGATGCTGGCTATGTGCGCTATCTTGAGGAAAGAAATAGTAAGTATGGTCCTCAGATAAACTTACATTATTCCTGTCTGGATCCGCGAATTATTACTTCCGGTATTTTTTCCGGGATTGATGCCGGGATTGTGATGAGCGGAACTTTAAAACCTACTTTAATGTATAAAGATGTTTTAGGGATAGATAAATCTTTGGATAAAGAATATTTTTCCCCTTTCCCTGCGGAAAACAAGTTAAGCTTAATCATTCCGGAAACTTCCACTAAATTTACTTTGCGTAATCCTACCATGTACAAACAGATCGGAGATAAATGTTCTGAATTGGTAAAATTAATTCCCGGTAATGTAGCTTTGTTTTTTCCGTCTTATGATTTACGGGACCAAATTGCAAGGTATATTTCCTCTTCTAAACAATTCTATTGGGAAAAGAGCGAGATGAGCAAGGAAGAAAAAGAATTGTTGTTAGAGCAATTCAAATCATCTAAAGATAAGGGAGCGGTTCTATTAGGAGTGGCAGGAGCGAATTTTGCTGAGGGCATAGATTTACCTGGAGACTGGCTGCAAGGAGTAGTGGTAGTGGGCCTGCCTCTGGCTAAACCAGACCTGATAACTAGAGAAATAATTGCTTATTACGATCAGAAATTTCCGGGAAAGGGTTGGGATTATGGTTATATTTACCCGGCAATGAATAAATGCCTGCAATCTGCAGGAAGATGCATCCGCTCAGAGACTGATCGGGGAGTGATGGTATTTTTAGATGCACGTTTCGCCTGGAACAGCTATTACTGCTGTTTTCCGAAGGAAGGATTAATAGTGAGTAAAGAATATAACCGATTATTAAGTAATTTCTTTAATAAAGATGTGATTTAGCCACCAGTATACTAAAACGTAATATTTATATACTAATAGTACTTTCCTTACTTAAATACTTAAGATCAAGCATGGGCTCTTAAGAATTCTACCACCCTCAACCCCCTCTTTCGAGCCCAGATCTTTTTTAATTCTAGAAATATTAATTAGTAGGACTGAACAACGAAGTTGCGAAGGTCGCACCTCTTTTAACCAGATTTTTTGTAAAAATCTGCAGGAGAGGAGCTCCCCACATAAAGGCAGTCTGCCCTTATCAACCCCCAGACTTCGTTAAATGTAAATCTTCTAAGAGAACTGAAAGAGCGAAGCGAACGAAGGTCGCTTCTCTTTTTACCAGTTTTTTATTAAAAATCTGCAGGGGAGGAGATCCTCACATAAGGGCAGTCTGCCCTTATCAACCCCCAGACTTCGTTAAAAAATCTGCAGGGGAGGAGATTTGAACTCCCGAACCCACTAAGAGACAGGATAACTTCTCCTTTTCATGCGAAAAGGGGTCTCATCTTAAGTCCTGCGCATTTGTCTGGAAAGTTAAGGGTATATCCTTTAACAATAAACCAGGCTTTGCTACCCCTGCTTTAACAGAAAAAAAGCAACTATTTCTTTATAAAATCTTCTCTTCTAATTGAGATTTTTTAATTCTTTACTTTTCTTAAGGGAAGGAAAATGGGATTTATCTCATTTTAGGTTTTATTTTTAAGGGAAATATTACCGAATAAAACAGAATAATTTATAAGTTAAAATTGATTAGTTCTGGGTATGCAGGTAGCTTTAATCATCATCCTTTTAGTCATAACTAATCTTACCCTCTATTGGCTCTTTTACGGAAAGAAAAAGTTTGAAGAGAAGATGAATATTAATGAGATTAAAACTATTAATTTAAAACCAATAAAAAAATAAAGAATAAACCAAAAAATGTCAGACCGAACCATTGTTTTAGACCACCTGAAATTCAGCTATGAAGGATTATTTAATGCTACTGAACTTTATGCCCTCATCCCGGAATTCTTTTATAACCGCAACTGGGACTGGCATGAACGAGTCAATGAAGAGGTAGTCACTCCGGAAGGCAAGCAGATAAAATTAGTTTTCGAACCTTGGAAAAATACCGGAGATTATTACAAGATCAAAATGAGAATTAAGATGAACCTTACCGATATTAAAGAGGTAGAAGTAAAACATGATGGCGAAACTTTAAGATTAAATCAGGGATTGGTCAAAATCACTTTTGATGCTTTTGTGATCAATGATAGAAAAGATCTCTGGACGGAAAAGCCTTTCTACTGGTTCCTGACCATTATCTTTGACAGATATTTTTTCAAACAACACTTTCAGAAATATGAGCAATGGGTCAAGCATGATGTAGATGAATTATTGTACAAACTAAAATCGTTTTTGAATACGTATAAGTATATGTATCAGATGTAAAGAGATTAAAAAATAAAGAAAATAAAACCAAAATGATCAGCGAAGTTAATTACGAGAAATCTTTAATCATCAATAATCGACAGTTGAAATATAACGGAATCTTTAGAGCTGATGAGCTGTTTAGTACGATCAACCTGGCGATAGAAGAGCGCGGCTATGAAAAGAGAGAGAAGAAAAGTGAAGAGATAGTGACTGAGGAAGGCAGAAAAAGTTATGTTGAATTGCGGCCTTATAAAAATATTACTAATTACTTTACTTTAATGATTAAAATAAAAGTAAATTTAGATAAGGTTACGGAACAACTGGAAACTGCTCGGGGAGAGAAAAAAAAGTATCAACAGGGAGAGCTGCTGATAACTTTCGATGCCTGGGTGCTTACTGACTATAAAGATAGATGGGGAATGAAACCTTGGTTTTATTTTCTGAAAGGATTGATAAATAAGTTTGTCTATAAAACTCCCATCGAAGCGGGAGTGCAGGGAATTTTAGTTTCGGATACTGCTTATATCTATGCCAAGGTCAAGAAAATGCTTGATTCTTACCGCCCAGGGGAGGAAAGGCCTAAAAAAGAAGAAGAGATCAGGAAAGAAGTGGAAGAAGAATTGAATAAAGAAATTGAAGCAGAAGCGAAATTCCTAAGCGATAATTTCTCCGCGTAAATCCCAATCAGTAGCTTTTTTTATTTTTACTTTAACCAAATCTCCTAACTTCAGATTTCCTTGCACTAGCACTGGCTTATAGGAAAAATTTCTGCCGATCCATTGGTTTGGCTCTTTACCCTGCTGATCAATAATGATCCCGCCTTCCCAATCTGGCCAGCGCTCGTTCCTAAGCTTAGAGATATTCCTGCAGACGTCGGCAATAATCCTGGAACGATGTTGAACAATCTCAGTATCCAGAGCTTTCAGCTCAGCAGCTTTAGTCCCAGGACGAGGCCAGAAACGGGAGATATTAACTACTTCCGGCGAGAGCTGGCGGATAAGAGTTAAAGAATTCCAGTTCTGTTCATCGGTCTCTCCAGGATAACCAACGATAATATCAGTAGCTAAAGTTACCTCTGGAAAGCTGGTTCTAATCGCTTTAACCAGTTCTTTATATTCTTCTACAGTATAATTTCTTTTCATGGATTTAAGAATCTGGTTATCTCCGGATTGGAGGGGTAAATGCACAAACTTAAATATTTTTGGAGAAGAAAAAACTTCTAAAAACTCATCTTTGAATTTTAATAAATGATTAGGATTCATCATTCCGATCCTGATCTTGAAATCTTGGGGCAAGGAAACCAGCTCTTTTAAGAGTTGAGCCAGATTGGTGCTGGGATTAAAATCAAAACCATAACAGCCAGTATCCTGGGAAGTCAACCAAATTTCTTTTACACCCTCAGCAAGAGCAGTTTCAACTTCTTTTTTGATATTTTCTAGAGGATAAGAAACTAAATTGCCTCGGGCAGCTTTAGTCTTGCAAAAAGTGCAGGCGCCTAAACAGCCACGGGAGATGGGAAGGATATAAACTGCAGGATTTTTTCTGATGCGGGGAAGATTTAAAGGAGGCATCTCTCCAGTTTCCAGCATCTGGACGATATTCTCATGAAGAGCTTCTTCAACTATCTCTACCACTCGATGAATTTGTTTAGTTCCCAGTAGAGGATAGCCTTTTAATTTCTTTGGATCAGTCTGAGCTATGCAGCCGGCAATAAGAATGGTTTTATGGGGAAATTGTTTTTTAATTTGATCTAAACGGGTAAAGAAAGCTGATTCAGTGGGGCTCTTGACCGTACAGGTATTAAAAATAATTAGATCAGCCTCTTCTATATTCTCAGTAAGCTCAAACTGGGCTTGTTTCAACAAACCAGCCATCTGTTCACTATCGGCGAAATTGTGCGAACAGCCTGAGGTTTCAATATAGATTATAGTCATGCTTTAAACCCAGAGATAAGGCTATTTAAAAATTTAATGAAAGACATCAATTAGGTCAAATATTATAATGTCTTTCAAACTTTAGTTGAGGAAGATGAATCTACAACATTAGTGTCCTCAACTAAAGCTTAGGAAAAATCTTTAGAATAAAGTAGTTTCCACCGATCGTTGCTGAGAAGCAACTTCAAAGTGCAACGACAGAATGTGACCGGTGGTGCACTCCTACACTGAAGGGCGCAAATAATCTAACTGATAGTTGCGTCCTTCATACACAAAGTGAAGCAACGACTTCACTTGTGCACAGATGAAGTAGTTTCTTCATCTTGTGTATAGTGTCGGTGAATCATTGTTAAATTATTTTTGTCCGACACTATACAACGTCACTGCGTTCCGAGCTTGCTTTCAGCAAGAGTCCAAATGCTCAGCTCTTATGTTGTGAGCGACCCGAGCCCGCAGGCGAGCATGCCACCAGTCCACAAAGAAATATGATTTCTGGTGCGCCAGTGAAGTCCTCGCTTCACTGTGCGTGTGACTGGTGGTGGTCGTGAGCATTTTGACTAATTGGGTCTAGAAGTTCTAGAGATAAAACTTTTTGGCCTAGAGGTAAAACGATTAGATTTAGGATTGAGAATATTGGGTCCGGGAGTAAAACCTTTGGATCTAGGAATGAAACTGAAAGTAGAAGGGGTAGTCTTTTCCTGGGTTAAGTCTAAGATCATATCTCTTAACCTCTTTTTAGTCTTGAAATCATAGACTACTTTAACTTTCTCTAAAGTATAGGGATTCATGCCGGTCCAATACATACAGGTAGAATCAGTCATGGGAGTAGGAGTGAAAATCTGAAATTGCTCTAAGTTCTGAAGCTGTTTTAGTTTACTAACTAAAAAAGAGACCTCTCTTTCATCATCACCTGGATGGCCGATCATGAAATAGTAGCGTAAAGACTGGTTTTTATTCTTATTTAAAAGCTCGAAATATTGTTTAAACTCTTCAAAACTACTTTTTCCTTTATTGGTTTTATCTTCTTTATTCATTAATTTTAAAACTCGAGAAGAGAAATGTTCCGGAGCAATCTTCAGGCAGCCAGAGATATGATGTTCAGAAATTTCTTTAAGATATTCTTTGCTTTCTAAAGCAAGATCATAACGAATTCCGCTGCGAATGAAAATCTTCTTGATTCCGGGAATCTGACGAGCTTTTCTTAAGAGTTGAATTATTTTGGAATGAGATAGGTCCAGTTTAGTGCAGCCAAGACAATTCTTTAGACATTTAGTTGCACAATCCATCCCATACATATTAGCAGAAGGTCCGCCTAGGTCATCGATATAACCTTCATAATCAGGGTGTTTAGTGATGGTTTGGATTTCTTTTAGAATACTCTCTTCGCTCCTGGAGACGATCTTATCTCCCTGATGTAAGGTAATGGAACAGAAATTGCACCTTCCGATACAGCCGCGATGGGTTACTACTGAAAACTTGGCCATTCCTAATAAAGATTGATGATGCAGTTTTCTGGTATAGGGAAGAGAATAGATCCAATCTAGATCTTTAGTGGTATATTCTGGATATTTGTACTGTAAGATATAATTATTATCGTATTTCTGGGCGAGATTTTTATGCAGAGAGAATTGCAGCTGCATCTTACAGAAAGCTTTCTTGCTTTTTTCGTTATCCTCTTTAACTTCCTGGAAAGAGGGAAGTTCCATGAAATCTTTCGGTAATTCCTTGCTTAGAATACTAGTTCCAATAATCCCTTTCAATTCTTTTTTATGCTTTATTTTTTCTGCGACTTCTAGAATCTGCTTTTCACCACTGCCGTAAATTAAAAGATTAGCACGGGAGTCTAATAAGATAGATTTCCGGACTTTATTATCCCAATAATCATAATGAGCAAATCTTCTCAAGGAGGCTTCTACTCCTCCTAGAATGAGCATACAGCCAGGGAAATATTCTCTTAACTTATTGCAGTAATAAATCACTGCCCGCTCTGGAATTTCAGGAAGGAAAGCATGAGGATCCTCGCTTCGGCTGCGTTTAAGGGAAGAATAATTATAGAGCATACTATCTACTGTACCGGAAGCTATCCCGAAAAAGAGTTTAGGTAAACCTAAGCTAATAAAATCAGCTTTACTTTTAGGTTTTTCAATGATGCCTACAGAATAGCCTCTGGCATCAAGAACTCTGGCGATAATCCCAACTGGAGAGAAGGGATGGTCATCGTAATACTCTCCGGAGATGAGAATGATGTCGAACTGCTGGTTCTTTTGTAGTTGGGTGGAGATCATTTTAATAATTCCGCTACTTTACTTAAATCACGATTAGCCACGTGGGTATAGATTTGAGTAGTTTTTAAGTCTTTATGGCCTAATAATTGTTGGATAGAACGGATATCCGCACCAGCTTCTAAAAGGTGAGTAGCAAAAGAATGGCGTAAAGTGTGCGGAGTTACTCTTTTTTTAATTCCTGCACGCTGAGCTGCCTGGCGCACTACCATCTGTACGCTGCGAAGATTGTATTTTTTATTTAGATTAGATTGAAATACCAAACCCTCTTTTCTTAATCCAAAGTTCTGGATTAAATTGTCAATATTTTTATGGAGAAAAATAACTCTATCTTTAGTTCCTTTGGTTACTTTGAGATGAATTATCTTCCGTTCAAAATCAAAATCTTCCCAGCGCAAGTTCACGACCTCATTTAAGCGAATTCCAGTATAATATAATACTATTAATAAAAAGCGGTGCTTTAGATTTAAAGTAGCATCTAACAAAGATTTAATTTCTTCTTTATTGAGTACTTGAGGAAGATGGCCGGATTTCTTTCCCAAAGGAAGTTCTTCGGTAAAGTCCTGTTTGAGCACCTTCTGGTAGAAGAATTGCAGTGCAAAGTAGACTGAACGAAGAGTGGAATGGCTTTTGTCAACTGATTTCAATAGAAATTCTCTGGGGGTAAGATTTGAATTTAAGAAGTTCTGAACTAGATTAAGGTATACTTTTATGGTTTGAGGAGAATACTTTCTTAGTTTCAGCTCTTCAGTCAGTTTTTGCAGATATACTCGACCGCAATTACTGTTCTCATTATTGCGGTCTCCTAATACTAAACCGCAATAATTAGTTTGAAATTTTATTTGCGGTTTAGTATATAATTCTTCCCCTTCCATTTCCCCCTTAAAAAAATTGGAGGTTAATAAAAGTTTCGCTTTAACTCCCAAACATCCTATTAAACGCAATCAATACTGCGTTTAATAGGTGTT
>ORJL010891531.1_pt1 | contig 10900 bp, 8 predicted proteins | sample 1779941 | NCBI WGS metagenome assembly ORJL01 (sample SAMEA104232317, study PRJEB22302) | groundwater metagenome | biome: forest; feature: aquifer; material: groundwater | place: USA | collected 2011-08-07 | depth 5.8 m | reverse complement strand
GGATTGTCCGACGCCGTCGATAACTGCAAGTCCATCGTGAACGCGAATCAGGTGGATGAGGACGGGGATCACTTCGGCGACGCCTGCGATCAGTGCCTGGGCACGCCGCCCGGTGCAACGGTGGATACGCGCGGTTGCCTGCCGCCGATCGTCTGGACCTCGGATAAGCGATTGGCGCGGGGCGAAGAGCGGGTCGGGATCGAGCAGTTTTACAAGGTGCCCGAACTATACCTGATGGATGTGACCAACGATCTCAGCCAAACCCTGGCGACGGTGATACTCAACTTGGCGACCACGCAGGAGATTAACGACATAACCGGAGGGACGGCAGCGAGGATTCTGAGCTCGGCGCTTCTGCCGGGGGCCGAACGCTCGGTGTACACCTATGCAGATTCCCCGAGCACTGTGACCGAATCGGCCACGATCACCGCCTTCACGCTTGTGGTGAACGGTTCCACGGCGACATGGACCTTCGACTACACCTTCGCAGACCGGACGACCACCGGCGCGACCGGATCCGTGAAGAACACCGCGCGATACGTGGGGACGCAGACGGGTACGGTGTCCGTCGCCGGCGGGCAAACAACGATCACATGGACTTCCGTTACGGGCAACGAGACGCTCTGCACCAACGGGGGTGGTTGTTTCCCGGTTGCGTTAAGCAATTGCACGGGTTGTTTGGGAACGTGGAAGGCGACGACGCCGTGATGTGCGGAAATGGCGAATGAGGAATAGCGAATAGCGAAAGTGTGGGTCGCAAGAGCACGGAATATGCGTGGGGTGAGTGTTCGCACTCACCCTGCGTTGTTGATGGACAAAACATGGCGACGCGGGTGTTGTTTCTTTGTACTGGGAATTCCTGTCGCTCGCCGATGGCCGAGGCGCTGCTCCGGAAGATCGGCGGAGAGGCGTTCGAGGCGCTCAGCGCCGGATCGCATCCCGCCGGGTTCGTGCATCCGCTCTCGATCGAGGCCATGCGGCGCATGAATGTGCCCGTGACGAATCTGGTCTCCAAGAGCTGGGATGAGTTCGCGGGTCGACCCGTCGACGTGGTCATCACCCTGTGCGACGACGCCGCCGAGGAACCATGCCCCGTGTGGCCTGGGGATCCCATCCGCGTGCATTGGTCGCTTCCCGATCCCGCGTATTTCGTGGGCAGAGAATCGGACCGGGTCGAGTTCACCCTTCGCGTGGCGGACCGTCTGGCCGCGAAAATCCGCGGGCTTGTGGCGATCGATTGGACGCAATCGCGCGAGGCGGTCGAGGAGAGGCTGGAATTCCTCGGGGAGATCTAGCGGATTGTCAATTGCAAGCTCAATAGCGACTTTCCCCCAATCGACAGTCGACAATCGCAAATCGACAATGGGATCGATCCCCCAATGACCTCTAATGAGTTCGACGAGCGTTTCATGCGGGCGGCGATCGGAGAGGCGCTGGCCGCGGATGAGGACGGCGATGTGCCCGTCGGCGCGGTGGTCGTTCGCGAGGGCCGGATCATCGCGCGGGGGCGGAATCAGCGGGAGCGACTGAACGATCCCACGGCCCATGCGGAGATGATCGCGCTGACCGCCGCCGCGAGCGAGGTCGGCAGTTGGCGACTCGAGGGGTGTACGCTGTATGTGACGCTGGAACCATGCACGATGTGCGCCGGGGCGATCGTCCTGGCGCGACTCGAGCGGTTGGTGTTCGGCGCCAAGGATCCCAAGGCGGGAGCGTGCGTTTCCTTGTTCAACATTCCGACCGACCCGCGGTTGAACCATCGAGTGACGGTCGACGGCGGCGTGCTCCAAGCGGAGTGCGCAGAGTTGCTCGTGGATTTCTTCGGGCGACAGCGGTCGCTGGGGAAGAAGTAGGGTCCGTTCGCCCTCGAAATTCGTCCCCCACCCTCGCAGTAGCGAGGATGGGGCACCCGTCCCCTATGGCTTTGTGTTCGCGGGCGAGGTCGCGCCCCAGGTTCCTCCGGAGGGAATCGGGGTGACGTGCGAACCCGCCTGGTTCCAGACACCTTTCTCGCGGCGGTAGATGTCGATGGAGCGGAGCGGGAGCGAGCCGGGTCGCCCGTCGCCGTCGAGGTAATCAAATCGCGCCACGTAATACACCAGGGCGATGTCGCCGTAGATCTGAACCTCCTTGTCGAGGAGTTCGTAGCCCGTCCCGCGGAAGGCGGCGAGGGAACGCTCGGCGTTGACCATGTAGTCGGCGATGCCGCGTTCGATCTTGGTGCTCGGACCCTGGAAACCGGTCCAATCCGCTGTGTGCGTGCGGCGGAGGGCGTCGCGGTCCCGGCGGATGTAGGCCTGGAAGATGCTGTCGATGTGTTGAAGGATCTCCGTTCGATCACGAATTGCGTCTGTGGACATGGGCTTGGACTCCGTTTGTGAGATGGCCGCCGCAGCGAGCACGGCGAGCAGGCTGGGAACTTTCCTGGTCATCCTCATCGATGCCTCCGATCGCCCGATCGCGCGCCGGTTCACGCTCCAGCGAGCGGGGTCGTCGTCGGGGAGCATAACTCATTCCGAGGCGGTTCGGATTCCAAATTCCTGCTCGCTTTTTTCCGAGGTATTCGCTGGCTCCGCGCTGGTCGGCGGGTCGTCGCGTCCGACTTGGCCGGACCAACGGGTCCGCGTAGAATATGGCTCTCACGCGACGCCTGGGGGGACGACCCCCCTCAATCCCCCCTTGGTAAGGGGGGAAGGCAGACTTGGACCGTCACGACGCCCGGTAGACTGGGCATACGGTTGAATCTATGGCCGATACGACGCAAGAACCACGCAACGAACGGATTGTCGACCATCCGCTCATCGATGAGATGCAGGATTCGTATCTCACCTACTCGATGAGCGTGATCATGTCGCGGGCGCTGCCGGATGTGCGCGACGGACTGAAACCGTCGCAGCGACGCATCTTGGTGGCGATGAACGATCTCAACCTCACGCCGCGGGCGCAGACCAAGAAGTGCTCGAAAATCTCCGGCGACACCAGCGGTAACTATCACCCGCACGGCGACGCGGTGATCTATCCCACGCTGGTGCGTCTTGCCCAAGCGTGGAACATGCGCGAGCCGCTGGTCGATGGGCAGGGGAACTTCGGGTCGATCGACGGCGATCCGCCTGCGGCCATGCGATACACCGAAGCGCGGATGACGCACGCGTCGACCATGATGCTCGAAGACCTCGAGTATGAGACGGTCGACTTCATTCCCAACTACGACAACTCGCGCATGGAGCCCACGGTTCTGCCGGGGAAGTTTCCGAATCTGTTGGTCAACGGGACAACGGGCATCGCGGTGGGCATGGCCACGAACATCCCGCCGCACAACGTGGGCGAGGTGTGCGCGGCGCTTCTGAAATACCTGGACAACCCCAATGTGAGCCTGGCGGAGCTGATCGAAGTCCTGCCGGGACCGGATTTTCCGACGGGCGGGCAGATCTGCGGACGCCGCGGCATCGTCGATGCATACAACACGGGTCGCGGGGGCATTACGATACGAGGTCGTTGTCACGTCGAGGAGAACAAGAAGGGTCGCCAGACCATCGTCATTACCGAGCTTCCGTACAACGTGCTGCGGAACACGGTGGTCGAGAAGATTGCGGATTGCGTGAAAGCGGGGACGATCAAGGACGTGTCCGCGGTGAACGACGCCTCGGACCGCAAGCACGACGTCTGGATCGAGGTGGACCTCAAGAGCGGGGCCAACGAAGACGTCATCATCAACCAGCTTTTCCAGTACACCCCGCTGCAATCCAATTACCACGTGATGAACATCGCGCTGGTCGGTCGACAGCCGAAGACGCTGACGCTGAAGCAGATGCTCGGTTTGTACATCGAACATCGCAAGGAGGTCATTCGCCGGCGGACGGCGTTCCTGCTTCGCCGGGCACGGCAGCGAGCCCACATCCTGGAAGGCCTGATCCTCGCGGTCGGCGACATCGACGCGATCATCGAGCTCATCAAGAAATCGCCCGATCCGACAGGCGCTCGCGTCGCGCTCATGGCGCGTCCGCTGCGCTTGCTGGAGCATCCGACGCTGCGTCGCTTGCTTCCCGCGAGTTTCGTCGATCGCCACACCACGTCGCCGCACCATCTGACGGCGGTTCAGGCGAACGCGATTCTCTCCATGCAGTTGCAACGGCTGACGGGTTTGGAGATCGAGAAACTGGCGGATGAGTACGCCGGGTTGGTGAAGGAAATCGACGGGTACGAGGCCATCCTGCGCGAGGAGAAGTTGGTACGCGACTTGATCCGCAAGGACTTGGAGGAGATGCGGCAGAGGTTCCCGTCCAAGCGGCGGTCGGAGATCATCGACGCGGTCGGCGATTTCAGCATGGAGGAGCTCATCCCCGACGAGCAAGTCGTGGTGACGATTTCGCGCGAGGGGTACATCAAGCGGACCGGGGTCGACGAATATCGCAAGCAGGGTCGCGGCGGCAAAGGCGTGCGCGGCGGAACCACCAAAGAGGGCGATTTCCTCGAACATCTCTTCGTGGTCTCGACGCACGACTATTTGCTCTTCTTCACCGACCGTGGCCGGGTTTACTGGGCGCGGGTTTTCGACATGCCGGTGATGAACCGCACCGCGCGCGGGCGCTCGATTGCGAATCTGCTGCAAATGCTGCCCAACGAGGCCCATCGCGCCGTGTTGCCGGTGAAGGAATTCGAGGAGTCGTACGTGTTCTTCGCCACGGCGAAGGGGACGGTGAAGAAGACGCCGATGGCGGCGTTCAGCCGACCGCGACCGAGCGGCATCATCGCCATCACGCTCGACGCCGACGACTCGCTCATCAACGTCGAGCGCACCAGCGGCGAGCACGAGATCGTGCTCGGCTCGCGCGAGGGCATGGCCGTCCGTTTCCACGAGAGCGGCGTCCGAGCCATGGGGCGGGGAGCGCATGGTGTCAAAGGAATGACACTGGACCCGGAGGATTCCGTGGTCTCGATGGTGGCGATCGAACCGGGACAGTCGGTGCTCACGGTCTGCGAAAACGGGTTCGGAAAGCGAACGAACATCGACGAGTACCGAAAGACGCGTCGCGGCGGCAAGGGCGTCATCAACATTAAGACCACCGAGCGAAACGGGCGAGTGGTCAGCATTCTCGCGGTGATTGACACGGATGAACTGATGGTCATCACGGCCGCGGGCATGATGCTTCGCACCGACCTTTCGGCGCTGCGTGAGATCGGTCGTGCGACGCAGGGCGTGCGCGTGATCCGTATCGACGAGACCGACCGCGTGGTCGCGGTTGCCAAACTCGCCCCGGATGAAGCGGTGAACGGAGACGGCGACGCGGACGCGGATCCCGCGTCCGATGCCGCATCCGATTCGGCGTCTGTTTCGCACTCCGACTCGGCACCGCAAGCTGATCCGCTGAGCGACGGAACCGGCGATGATTCCCCTGAAGGCGGGGAATCGCCGTAGCGATCGGGTGCCGGGGTGCCCCATCCTCGCTACGGCGAGGGTGGGGGACGGATTGGATGCCCTCCTCCGATGCGGAGCCCATGCGAAGTTCACTGGTGGGCAAGCCACCAGTGGCACCCGACGGGCGGAGGAACCGCGCGGCGTTGCGTTGAATCACGAGGTCCACGGGCAACGTTCCGGCCGGGTCGCCGTCGATCTCGACGGGGACGAGATCCGGCGACGTGATGGAGATCCGTCGCCCGCGTCCGAAGATGACTCCGTTTGCAGGCGGTCGCTCGTGGGGATTGCGGCCGGGTAGATGACGGCGAAATGCGACGTTGATCGCGTGGCGGATCAGCCTCGTTCGCGACGCGCATTCGAAAACCACCACGTCCAGACGCCCGTCCGTTGGATCCGCGAACTTGAGTACGCGAAGTCCCGCCGCGTACCGGGGGATCAACCCCGCGATCACCAGACCGCGTCCGTCGACGATCGTGACGCCGTCGAGATCAACGCGCAATGTAGGAAAGCGGTGCCGCCAGAACGTCCGTAGGATCGGCAGGACGTAGGTCCAATAGCTGATGTGTCCGCGACGACGGGCGGCGAGCCGGGCCACGCACTCAGCATCGAACCCCGCGCCGACCACGGAGTGAAACCCGCGTCCGTTCACGCGACCCAGATCCTGCGAGCGCACCTCGCCGTGGAGCAGCAAGTCCGCCATTTCCGCGGGTTTCCTCGGCATTCGCAGGTACTTGGCGAGGAGGTTCTCCGTTCCGGTCGGAAGGATCGCGAGCGGCGTCGGTCGCGCGTCCAGGCCCTCGAGAACCTCGTTGATCGTCCCGTCTCCGCCGACGACCAGGATCGCATCGGTGTCCGGTCGCGCGGCGCGGGCGAGATCAATGGCGTGTCGCGGAGCCCTCGTGGTCTGGATGTCGAGTTCCGCACCGTGATCGGATAGACACTTCGCGATGGATTCGATTTTTAGGGTGACGTCGCGTCGTCCGGAAATCGGATTGACGATGGCGAGGAACCGCCGTCGGGGCGCGGCGCTGTCGGTCACGGGCGCGGTCGGGGACACGCTCACGTGTACAGCGTCCCGCGCATGGTGACCACGGGTCGACCGCCGATGCGGACGGCGAATCGGTCGCCGCCTTTCGGTTGAACCAGGGCGTGAACCAAACCGTAGCGTCCGCCGGGAATTCCCTGAACGCAGTTCATTCCCGCGAGACCATCGTGAACCGGGACGAGCCCGTGTTGAACCGCGTACGCTGCCAGCGGTCCATGTAGACCGCCCGTCCCGGGGTCTTCGTTGACGCCGGCGGCGGGGGCGAAGAAGCGAGATTGGACGGTGATCGACGGGGTGAGCGTGTGCGCAGTCGCCAGGCACAGTCCACGAAGTCGAGCAGCGCGACACTGTTCTTCGAGCAATCGCAGATCGGGGCGGACACGATTCAGCGTCGCTACGTCGCGCACGAAGGCGATCACGTCCCGATCCTGCGTTTCGCAAAGGGGGTACGCCGGATCGAGATCGGCGACGGGAATGTCGGCGAACGCGGCAATCTGCTCTCGGTCGAACCGCGACGGCGTGAACGTCGGATCGATCAAATCCAACCAGATCATCAGGTCGCGCTCTTCGTCGGGCATTCGCTCCACGAATCCCGTCAGCACGCCGCCGCAAGTCTCGATGAAGACCAGGGTGCTCTTGTACGGATCGTCATGAGTGATGCGCCCGGCCTCCAGCATCGCCCGCATCCCCGCGATCGTCGGGTGGCCGGCCATGTGCATTTCCACGGTCGGAGTGAACCAGCGCAAGCGAACGAAATGGGCGTTCGGCATTCGTGGCGGGCCTCCGCGCATTTCCGCCAAGAGCTCGCTGGATCGAATCCGCAGCGACGGTTCGTCGCTCGGCGGGAGGATGAACGTCGTCTCGCTGAGATTGAACTCCGCGGCGATGGACTGCATCTCCGCGTCGGACAGCCCGTCGGCGTCGAGCACCACGGCTGCCGGGTTTCCGGCGAAGCGCTGCTGCGTGAAGACATCGATGATGTAGTAGGGGCGTTCCATTTTCGAACACGCGAACCGACGCGGGGGATTGTCGATTGTCGAGTGACGATTGTCGATCGGGGAAGCGACGATCGTCCGAAACGCTTGCGTGCTCGCCGTAGCGCCAAGCCCGATTTGGGTGGCAGGGGTCCGCCCTACGCGGACCCGTGTTTTCGTAGGGCAATGCTCCCGCGCCGGCGGAGTTCAACGCGAGGGTACGAAGCGCTCGCTTCGGAACACACGGGTTCCCGCTGGTGCGTGGACCCATGCCACCCAGTTTGGGAGGTCTCCTCCACCGTACCCGAATCCAGCCATTTCGGGGTTTGTGGTCGGGTTTCGGCTGTGACAAACGGAAAACAGAAAAAGTTTCATTCGGGGCTTGCAAGGCGTCGGGGTTCGGTTAGACTCCCGGCTGGTTGGTTCGTCGAGATGAGGCACGGAAATCGACACTTCTACGAAAGTCCCGATTGGTATGCCCTGATCGCCTTCCCACCGTTGGGCTGTACGTGCGGCCCCTTTCAACCTCGACCCTGAAAGCAAAACATCGGGTTGAACCAAACCATCGATAGGAGAACCACGATGGGTAAGAAACTGTACATCGGCAACCTCGGCTACGGCGTGACCAGTTCGGACCTTGAGCAATTGCTCGCGGCCCATGGCACGATTCGCAGCGCGGAGGTCATCACCGATCGGGCGACCGGTCAGAGCAAGGGTTTCGGCTTCGTCGAGATGGAATCGGACGAGGACGCCGCGGCGGCGATCAACGCCCTCAACGGCAAGGATCACGGCGGTCGCGCGCTGACGGTCAACGAGGCCAAGCCCCGCGAACCGCGTAGCGGCGGCGGCGGCGGCGGTGGCTACGGCGGCGGCGGTGGCGGCGGTGGCCGCGGACGCAGCGGCGGCGGCGGTGGCGGTGGCGGCGGCGGCGGCGGTCGCTCGCGCTACTAAGCTTCGAAGCATTCAACGAGCGTCGGTTCGCATCTCTTTGTCCCGCGTAAGAAGCGGGGAGTAAGGGAGGATTCGCCGAAAGGCGTCGCGGTCGATTGCTCTTGCAGCTTACGATCAACCGTAGCGTCGCTCATCATGGGCGGCGCTACGGTTTTTTCATGAGGTCGGAGTCAGGCGTCTCGCGTCCCGTGTCGGGCCGTGATGACGGTGTGGATTCCGCCGCGAACGCTCCATCGCGACTCGACCTCCACCCACCGAGGGTCGCACGCGGCGACCAACGCATCGAGGATCACGTTGGTGACATCCTCGTAGAAGATCCCCTCGGAGCGGAACCCCTGCAAATAGAGCTTGAGACTCCGCAGCTCCACGCACTTCGCGCCAGCCACACAGCGGATTGTCATGCTCGCAAAATCTGGTTGTCCGGTCACCGGACAAAGACTCGTGAATTCGTGGACCACGTGCTCGATGAGATAGTTCCGGCGCGGATGCGGATTCGGGAACGTCTCCAATAAGTTTGGGTTGGCCATGTGTGGACTTCAACTCCGTATGGCATCGCCCGTTATGGGTGGCATGTCCGCCCTCAAGGCGGACATGTGCTTTGCGCCCGACAACGAGCCTACTCAGGAAGCGACGCTTTCGCCCGCCGACCACGCGCATGCGCTTGTGGCTCATCAGACGCTAGTGTCGCGTCATGCCCCGAAAAGCAGAAGCTGCAGCCCGCTCGTTGCCCGGGCTCGCGCGACCGGAACGGGTCGCCGTGCGGCGCGGAGGACGCCACCGTCCCGCGCCGCGGATACGAACCGCTCCACGTCTTGGAAATCCCACTCCGACCGTTCAACCGCCTTGCCCGACCGCTCCGTGATTCTACAACCGAACCGATCGACCATGAACCGCGTCGCGAACCGGTCGCACATGGATTCTTTCTGCCTCGTGTTTCGCTTGGCCCGCTTGACGAGCATGTGATAGACCTCGTGCAAGTAAATGAACACTGCAAGTTGATAGGCGTCCGCGAGCCCCAGATAGTACGCGGGCTTGTACCAACGGCGGCCCACCGTCTTTGCGCGAGCGACGTGCGTAGCCAGCGAATAAGGGAAAACCAAATGCCTTCCGAGGTTGATGTGGATCCGCCGATCTCGATAGAAACACGTCCCGGAGAAATCGGCGGTTCGACTGTACCGGACGAGCACGTCGACTCGACCGAGGGACCAGCCCCGCGCCGCGTCGAGGAATAGGTCCAACAATCGCTCGTCGTCCAATTCGGTCTGGTTTCGGAATTCAATCGTTGACATGCACCCGCCGCATCCTTGCCGCGTTAACGCTGGATCCATCCACGCGCCGAGCCCGCGATCCTATTTCCCACGCCCTACGGAGGCAACGTGTAGCGAACCGTCCGGAGTAGCATCCCGTCTCTAGGCCATTCCGGCAAGGCGACCCCGCGGCGGTTCCGTAGCACTTCTGGACGGGTACGCGGTTGTTGTACGAGCCACAAGCGCCAACGCGTGGTCCGCATGGTGCGGCGCTAGGCATGTCGCCCGTTCCGGTCCGGGATTCCCCACGTGCATCGCCAATCCGCCGATCGTGGGCCGCACGCGAATCGTCGAATCCGCGGCACCCGGGCACCCGGGCGCCGGCGCTTGCATGGGTAGGGCGGCTGACAGACGATGCGACGATCCATGGACGCTTCCTCACGAATTCTCCCCGCCGTCCGACAATTCGTGCCCCAAGGAGGGACTCCGGCGCCCTTGGGGTTACTGCGGCTCGGGAGTTGCCCCGATGACCTCCGCGTGGCGAAGGCCGCTCGACGTTTGATTCGCGAAAGCGCCTTTCCGAACGGGATTCGTGCGGAGGGGGTGGCGACGACGCTCCACCTCTCCGTTGAGCTCGATGCCGCTTCGCACGCGGATGGATATCGCCTCGACGTTCGAGACCGCGAGATCGCAGTCATCGGGGGTTCGGCAGCGGGGTGTTTCTATGGGCTTAAGACGTTGGAGCAACTCGTTCGAGTCTCGCGTGCGAAACCGGATCTTCCGTGTTGCACGATTCTTGATTGGCCGGACTTCGACACGCGGGGACTCCTTCACGATGTGACCCGCGGAAAGGCGCCGACGCTGGCGACGCTGAAGCTCCTCGCCGACCGGCTGGCGTCGCTGAAAGTCAATCGGCTCCAGTTGTACATCGAGCATGCATTCACATTCGCTTTCGATCCGGACATCTGCGACGCCGACCACGGCCTCACGCCGGACGAGATTCGTGAGCTGGATCGGCACTGCGCCGAGCGGTTCATTCAGTTGGTGCCCGCGGTCGCGAACCTCGGGCACATGGGGCGGATTCTCTCTCTTCCGCGATACCGACACCTCGCCGAAATTGCACCGACGAAGACGTGGGAAGAAATGAGTTGGCCGGAGCGGGCGCGGGGGTTCACGCTGGATTGCGTGAATCCGGAGGCCTTCGAGTTGGTCCAGCGGATTTGGACGGAGATTCTCGACTGCTTCTCGTCGTCGGGGGGGAACATCC
>ORJL010193708.1_pt1 | contig 10900 bp, 14 predicted proteins | sample 1779941 | NCBI WGS metagenome assembly ORJL01 (sample SAMEA104232317, study PRJEB22302) | groundwater metagenome | biome: forest; feature: aquifer; material: groundwater | place: USA | collected 2011-08-07 | depth 5.8 m | reverse complement strand
GTTCGGGGAAGGTTTGGCAGCGAAAAGCGTTTTGGGAATGCTTCAGGAGGCTGGCTTGAAGGTTTGGGCGTACCAGAGGCTGAAACGGTACGGCGAGTCAGCCTGAGCAAGTGCCTACCTTGGAACTTATGCAACACAGCAAGTTGGAAACTAAGAACGGGTAGATCACTCGCGTTAGGGATTGAAAGGCTCATGCCTTCGCCAGCCTCTTTGGCATACAAGTATGCTAAGATAACCTATGACTTAGCCCTGGTGCACGCTAGGAGTGGAATCCCAAGCTCGTTTCGACGATACGCAAAAGCGTTTGAAGAGTATGTTGGAGAACTACAGTCTATTCATAAAATAGCCCTGCCTGAAGAGAAGATGGGCGACGGCTACTACCCAGAATTCGGGGCAGTCAACAAAGAGCAATTGGGCGAGTGGCTTCGCCACTGTGAACACATGTCAGATGGATTAAATAAAGCCGAACCAATTTCCGAAAGCATGAGTGATCTGAATGCCGGGCTCGCGGCGCTCTTAGCCAGGGACAATTCAGCGGGCCGCCGCCGCATGGAACTAAGGCGCGAATTAAAGCAAAAATTAAATGAACTTGCAGAAAGAATCAAAATTCAGAGTCTTACGCAGAAATCTTTGAAGTAACAAAATTATGCAGGAGAAGCAAATTAAACTACGCCATTTAATACTCTTTTTCGAGTAATGCTTTTGTGAAGCCAACTCAACTTGACTTGCTTTTGCTCGTTGCCGAGGAAGGGGGCACTGGCGGGGGCGCTGCGCTGACTACGGTGGCCGCGGCGGGCCGACTTGGAGTGAGCCAGCAGACTGCGTCACGGTGGGTGCGCGAACTGGCGGCCGACGGGATGCTTGAGAAGACGCACGCGGGCCTGCACTTGACTAATGCAGCGATTGCTAAGCTCGAGAAGCTAAAGGCGGTTCTTGACCGCAAGCCGTCGATTGCTTTTGAGGGCGTTGTTGTCGAGGGCATGAAGGACGGCGCTTACTACATGGCCTTGGATGGCTACAAGAGGCAGTTCAAGTCCCACTTGGGATACGAGCCTTTCGCGGGAACGCTCAACCTGCGCCTTGACTCGCCAAAGGACATTGCCGCAAGAACGGCGCTTGACTCAAGGCCAAGTATTGCAATCGAGAGCTTCAAAATCGGGGAACGCTTCTTCGGGGGCGCCAAGTGCTTCCCCTGCAGGGTAAACGGCAAGGTAGCCGGCGCGATTGTCATCCCGCTGCGCACGCACCACGACATCAAGATTGTCGAAGTCATCGCGCCAATGAAACTGCGCGACAAGCTGCGGCTGAAAACCGGCGAGAAAGTAGTGATTGAAGTCAGCGCGTAGTAGATAATTGTTTAAATAGCAGCGGGAAAAAGTTATCCATGCCCAAATCAAGCAGGCTGAAGGCCGCGGTAGAGGCTTGGCGTTATCCTGATGGCGCCACGCTTAGGCGTAAAATGGAGGGAATTAGGGCCACTCAGGTTCAAAATCTCAATGAAATAATCGAATGGGGCAAAAGCCACCCAGACGACGCGGTTGGCGTGCACAACAAGCTAATCCAAACGAGAACCCAGCTAATCAGAGACATGACCTCAACCGCTAATAGGCTCGCCGTTTCGCATGCGCTGAGAGTCACCGGAATAAGCGAACCGTCCAAGGTTCGGGGTATTCACAGAATATTCGACGCCGGCTTCGGCAAGCTGGTCGAGAAAGTCGAAGGAAGAGATATTGGCGACGCGCACGTAGATTATCTGATGGTAGGACTTTATCCCATAGCTGGCAATCAGACTAATCGGCTTCTTTTCTTGCACAAAAAGAAAGTCGGAAAAATATTATCTATATTTAAGCGAAATCTAGGTCCTTTGAAAAAACAAATCGAATCGTCAATAATCAACTTGCGCCAAGACGCCGGGCTCGTGCCGAAGAGCCGAACATAATATCGCGGCCAAACATCCGGCGTTTCTTGAGCTTTGGAAACTCCGGCGCCCTTACTCCCTCGTGAAGCACCTTCGGCGAAACTATTACCGTGCACTCGTCAACCAATTGCGCGTCAATTAAGGACTGCGCCAATTCGCGGCCGCCTTCCAAAAGCACGCTGCAAACCTGCATTTTAGCAAGCTGCGCAAGCATTTGCCCGAGATTGACGCGGCTTGTTGAAGAATGGAAAACGGAAATGCCCTGCTTTTGCAGAACTGCCGCATTTTGCTCGTCGAAGTTTTTGCCAGTGAACACGACGCAGTTGGAATCTGCAAACACGCTTGCATTCAAGGGCGAACGCAACTTCGAGTCAACAATCACGCGCAACGGGTCGCGGCCGCCTTGCAGCCTGCAGGTGAGGCGCGGGTCGTCGGCAATCACTGTGCCAACGCCAACCATGATGGCGTCGTGCGTGTTGCGCAGTTGCTGCACGAGCGCGTCAGCCTGCGGGCCGGAAATGTGCTGCCGTTTAGGCGACCAGATGAAGCCGTCGGCTGAGACGGCCATCTTGAGGCGGACGAAAGGCAGGCCCGTTTTAACGAGCTTGATGAAAGGCGCGTTGATTGCAGCGGATTGTTTTGCAAGCACGCCGACTTCAACTTCGATTCCGGCCTTGCGCAAAAGTGCAATTCCTTTTCCAGCGACTCTCGGGTTCACATCACGCATGGCGATGACAACTCGCTTGGGCTTTGCTTTCACGAGTGCCTCGGCGCACGAAGGCGTTTTCTTCCCGGCAAATCGGACGCAGGGCTCGAGGGTCACGTAAACTGTTGAGCCGCGGGCTTTTTTGCCGGCTTTTGCCATCGCAATTGCCTCGGCGTGCGGGCCGCCGAACCTTGAGTGAAAGCCCTCGCCGGCGATGCGGCCGTTCTTGGCAATCACGCAGCCGACTAGCGGGTTTATCTTCGTCCTGCCAGCGCCTTTGAGGGCGAGCGAAATCGCGGCGTGCATCAGGCGCTCGTCAGTCTTCATATGAAGCCGTGGCCAAGCTTGGTTTTCTTAGTGTGGAGGTATTTTGCGTTGTGCCTGTTGGGCCGGAATGCAAGCGGAATTACCGCCACGACCTTGATGCCGGCTTTCTTTAGTGCCGAACTTTTGTGCGGGTTGTTTGTCATCAGCTGCACGCTCTTGACTCCGAGGCACTTTAGCATGCGGCCGGCAATTGAAAAATCCCTGCTGTCGTTTTCCTCGCCAAGAGCGGCGTTGGCCTCGACAGTGTCCATTCCAGCATCCTGCAGCTGGTAGGCCTTGATTTTCTTGAACAAGCCGATGCCGCGGCCCTCTTGCCTCAAGTAAATGAGCACGCCGCGGCCTTCTTTTGCAATGCGCTTTAGGGAGGCTACAAGCTGCTCGCGGCAGTCGCAGCGCATGCTGCCGAAAACTTCGCCCGTGATGCACTCGGAGTGCACGCGGCAGAGGATGCCATCGCCGTTTGTGACGTCGCCCTTGACAAGAGCCACGTGGTCCTTGCCTGCTTCGGGAAAGATGCAAATCTCAAAGTCTCCGTAAAGAGTCGGAAGCTTTGCGGAAACTGCGCTAGATTTTGCCAATTGCGTTCACCAAGTCAATTGCAGCGTCAACCGCGCGCGTGCCGTACTCGACAGCTCGGGCTTTTGCCTGCGCCTCGCTCACGCCCGGGCCGATGACGCCAAGAGTCACTGGCTTTTCAAACTGCAGCGAGAGCACAACTAGACCGCGGGCAAGAGCCCCGGCAATCACCTCGTCGTGCTTTGTCCCGCCGGTGACTATGGCGCCAATGACTGCAACTGCGCTTACGTCATTGCGCTTGAGAAGCTTCTTGGCCGCGAGCGGGGAATCAAAAGCGCCGGGAACTTCGATGACTGCGGCAACAACAACGCCGCGCCTTTTCGCTTGCGCGAGGCCGGCCTCCAGCATTTTTTCGGTAATGTCTTCATTGAACTTGCTGCAAACGATTGCGATTTTCATTTCCGCTTCACCTTCAGGCTGCCGGCGTGGCCCTTTCCTTGCCTTAAGCCCCTGCCCGCGTGTTTTGTCAGTTCATTGCCGCCCTTTGCAAGAAGAAAGGCGTTCTTCGCGTGCTTGGTGGCGCGGTCGATTGCCATTGCACGCAATTCAGCCGGGTCGCTTGACTCGATTTCGTGGATTGTGGCTTCGACAATGTGCTTGCCGGTGAGGAGTTTTGCCCACTGGATTCCCATTGACGCCTGGTTGGCGCACACTTCATCTATTGGCGCCCCGCCCACCCAGCCGAGCGCCAGGCAGGCGTTGCACCCGCCGTCAAGCAGGCGCTTGCACTCGACGGCACTGTCCTTGATGCCGGGAACCGTGCGCCGCTCGACGGCCGCGCCAAGGCGCTTTAGCTCGGCAATTGCAGGCGTTGCAGTGTCAACGCGGGCAAAAGTCGTGTCCACTACGCCAATCCTAATTCGCATGAATACAGAAAAGCCGAAAACGAATAAAAGCCCTTACGCGAAAACGCGTGATTACTCGTTTGCGAGTAATTCGGGTTGGTTGCCGGATGGCGGGTCAGGCAACTGCGTGCGGTTCGAACAAGTTCATTCCGGTGCCGGGCTTGGCGACAATGAGCTCGCCTTCCTTCACCAGCCTGCCGCGCAGGAAAACTGCCTTGATTGCGCCCTGCAGCCGCCTGCCGTCAAACGGGCTCCAGCCGCACTTGGTCTGCAAGCTGCTGTCATCAATTACCGTGGTGCCGTCAAGGTCGACGAGCACGAAGTCGGCGTCAAAGCCCTTCTCGACGCGCCCCTTGTGGCGCAGGCCGAACTTCTTGGCAGGGTTCAAGCAACACAATTCGACGACTTTTCCAATCGGCAGGCGTCCGGCGGAGACTGCGTCGAGCAGTAGCGGCAGGGTGGTCTCCAGGCCGGGCACGCCGCTTGGCGCCTGCCAATAGTCAGCGTGCTTTTCCGAAGCCAAGTGCGGCGCGTGGTCGGAAGCGATGATGTCGACAGTCCCCGCGGCAATCCCCTGCCAGAGGGCGGCGCAATCTGCTTTTGAACGCAGGGGCGGGTTGACCTTGGCGAAATTGCCGAACAAGTCGCAGGCGCTCTCGTCAAGAAAGAGGTGATGGGGAGTGACCTCGCAGCTGACGTTGATGCCGCGGGCTTTTGCGGCGGAAATCAGCTCGAGTTCAGAAGCGGTGCTTGCGTGGCAAACGTGCAACTGGCAGCGGGCTTTTTCAGCTAGGGAAATGGCGAGTTCAACTGCCTTGACTGCAGCTTCGGGCGGCCGGATGTTGTTGTGCATGGCGGCGGTTGTCGAAGAGCCCAATGACTCGCGGTATCTGCTTTCGCATTCGGCAATCACCGCCGCGTCCTCGGCGTGGACCATCACGGGCTTTGGGTAGTTGAAGTGGCCTGCAACGGCGTCCGGCGCAAGCGCGTCGGCCGAGGTAGTGCCGCCGATGAAAATCTTTTTTGCAGCAACTTGAGGCGCGGCTGCCATGGCTTCGGCCCCGTTGCCGGGGGCGGCGCCAAACACCAGGCCATAGTCGCACACTGCCTTTGCAGAAGCTTCGGCGGCTTTTTGCGCAAGCGCCTGCATGGTGGTTGTCGCCGGCAGGGTGTTGGGCATGTCGAAAATTGTTGTCACGCCGCCTGCGAGGGCGGCCGTGGTGCCGGTGAGGAAGTCTTCCTTGGAAGTGAAGCCCGGGTCGCGCAAGTGGCAGTGAACGTCAATGAGGCCGGGCAGCAAAAGCGCGCCGCCGGCGTCGTACTCCTCGCCGCCGTAGGACCGCAGCGACGGGCCGACTTCCTCGATGATGCCCGATTCCTCGCCAAAGGCCACGCTGAATTCTGAAATGCCGGCCGGATAAGCAATGCGGCAATTCCGGATTATCATTTGGAGGCCGCCTTCCTAAGCGACTTGATTGCGAGCTTGAGGTTTGGGGCGCCGTAAGTCGCTGTGCCAGCAACAAAAACGGTCACGCCCGCCCTTGCAAGAAGCTTGATTGTCGCGGCGTTGACTCCCCCGTCGGCCATGAGGAGGCGGTTGAGCCCCAAGGCAGCCAAGCGCTTTTTGAGAATGCGGATTTTTGGCAGCACTTGTGGCATGAAAGCCTGGCCGCTGTAGCCGGGAACAACAGTCATTGGCAGGAGGTAATCGCATTCCTCTAGCATGGCGTCGGTGACTTTGGATGCGGGGGTTGCGGGCACTATCGCCAGGCCGGCGCCAAGGCCGTTCTTTTTGATTAGCTTGAGAGTCTGCATGATTTGCTTTTGGCTGCCGGCCTCAATGTGGACGGCGATGCTTGCAGCGCCGGCCTTGGCGTATTTCTTCACAACAAGCCACGGGTGCCTTATCATGAGGTGAACGTCGAGCGGCATGGCGGTTGCTTTTGAGAGGAGCTTGACCGTGCCGACGCCGTAATTCTTGCGTGGAACGAACTTTCCGTCCATCACGTCAACGTGAAGCAGGCCGGCCCCGGCGCGCTCGGTCCTTCGGGCTTCAATGGCGAGGCGCGACTGGTTTGCTGAAAGGATGCTTGGGGCAATGAGAATGGCCTGAGTTTTGGGAACGCGTTTTTCCGCGGGCCTAAATGCTTTTCCGCGCTTCACTGCAGGCCGTGCGCGTTTTTTCACGGACCGAACTGTTTTTCCGCGCTTCACGCTGTTCACCTAGTGGGGCTTGCGGCCCGAATCCTCGCCGGACGCGTGGCGGTGCTTGACGGCCTTCACCACTTTTTGCACGAGCTTCGCGGGGGAGGAGTCGTGCAGCACGAGCGCCTTGGTCGGACGGTCAGCCCGCCTGGCAACTGCGGGGAACAATTCAGTCACGCCTCCAAGGCCGGTGAGAAGCCCGATTACCTTGTTCTCGTCAAACGCGATTGTGAGCTCGTTGAGCGTGCCCATGCCGCCGTGAAGGGCAATCACCGCGTCGCTTGCGCGCACGAGCAGGAGGTTGCGGCCCTTGAAGCCAAAGCCTGTTGTTGAGATGAAATCGTGGTTCCTGTGCGGGTAACCCTTTCGGTAGTGCTCGGTGACGCTGCTGACCGGGGAAAAGCCGATGACAATCCCGCCGGCCTGCTTGGCGGCCTTCGCCGCCTCTTCAGGCAGTCCGGGGCACGCGCCGTTGACGAGAATGCACCCCGCCTTTGCGATTTCGCGGCCGACTTGCCTGGCCTTCCTCACTTCGTCTGAGGAAAACCGGTTGTTCGCAGAGCCAATGACTGCAATGCAGTGCTTCATGAACATGCAATAAGTAGTGCAGGCTTTTTAGGGTGTTGCACTGAGCTTGTCGCACAGCGCCTGCGCGGCCGTCTTCATTTGCGCTTCCCCGCCGGCGTTGTAGATGGCGCGGCCGACAATTGGGTGGAAGCGCTTGCCAGCGGCTTTCGCGCCCTCGCCCAAGTCCCCGCCTTGGGCGACAAAGCCTGGCGAGTAGAACGCGAAGTTGCCGGCGCCGAGAGTCTTTTCCAATTCGGTCCGGTATTGCGCTATCTTGTCGGGCTTGGTGCCGGGAACAACGAAGTCGGCCACGCCCAAGCGGGCCGCTAGCGACAGGATGCGGGAGGGCGCGTCGTTTGAAAGGTAACCGCCGTCCGACTGGAGGAAACGCTCGTGAGTCATCTCGCCGGCGACCATGACTGAAAGGCCAGCGTCTTGGGCCGCCTGCGTCCAGGCAACTTGCGTTGCAGGTCCGGACATTGGCACGAGGATGACTGCGTCAACGCCCGCCTCGGCGCACGCCTGGGCAAAGGGCTTGCCGGTGTCGGGAATGTCAGTGCCGGCTTTTTGGTGGTCGTAAATGAGCGGCTTGTCAGAAAGCGCGCGGATTTCCTTGACGCACTCGGGCAGGCCGTAGCGCAGGGCGAGGGTGAAGCCCAGCTTGTAGCCGCCGATGCCGTCAACGCCGGCGGTTGCCTTCACGAGCGAGCGCAGCTTGTCAAGCGAGTCGACATCGCAGGCGGGGATGATGCTCCGGTCCGCTTCGATGATTCGCTTCATGGGGAAAGCCTCACTGCATTGCTGATGCTTTCGTCGGCGGCAATTATGCGCTTCATGGGGATAGCCTCACCGCGCCGTATTTTGCGTAATAGTCAACCCACGCTTGCTTGACTTGCGGCTCGAGCGTGTCCTTGACTGCAGCGAAAATGTCCTGCATGGTAAGGACGCAGACTGACTTGACGCCGAGCTCGGCCTCGAAAGCGGCGACCGCGCTCTTGTCGCCAACTATCGTCGCGTCGCCCATGAGTTCTTGCCTGTCGACCGCGAGCACGAGGCCCGCAATCTTGAAGCCAGGCAGCATCTTTATTTTCTCAAGAGCGTCGTACTTTGCCTTGCCGGTCGTGATGACGTCGTCAACGAGCAGGATGCTGCTGCCGGCGACCCACGCGCCCGCGCCGTTAACCACCTGGTCGGCGGCCATGTCGCCGTAGTTCTTCGCCTCTTTCCTGTCGTAAAGCAGAAAAGTGTTCTTGCCGTAGAGTTCGTATAGGCCCTCGCAGGAGAGCGCGGCGAGCGTGATGCCCTTGTAGGCGGGTCCAAAGACGAAGGAAAAGTCCTTCAGGCGGCCGGTTCGCACGCCGTGGGCGATTGCGGTGGCGTAAGCGCGCTTGAGGGCCGCCTGCGACTCGCCGTCGGAAAGCGCGCTGATGTTGATGAAGTTGGGGCTGCGCCGGCCGCTCTTGAAGGTGAAGAAGTCCGCCTCCCGCTTTGCAATCTTGAGGGCGCCCTTGGAGAGCAGGAGCTCTAGAAACTCCTTCTTGGCTGCTGCGAAATCGTTTGGAGTGGATTCCATTTCAATCAGAGCGTTTTCTGTCCATGGCCAGTGCGCTTGAGAAACAATTCGCTCACGCTGCGGTTCTCGTGGATGCGCAGGATGGCCTCGCTGAGAAGAGGCGCGAGGGACACTTGCGTGACGTTCTTCGGCGCGCCCGGCCGCAAGAGGATGCTGTTGGTGACGACGAGTTCCTTTACCCCGCTGGCTGCGATGTTCTCGAATGCACGGCCGCTGAAGACAGGATGGGTCGCGCAGGCGTACACCTGCTTTGCGCCCTTGGCGTGCAGCGCCTTGACTGCCGGAAGAAGCGTGCTTGCGGTGTCCACCATGTCGTCGGCGATGATGCACGTCCTGCCCGCCACTTCGCCGATGACGTTGATGATTTCACTCGCGTTTGGCTCCGGCCTGCGCTTGTCGAGCACGGTGAGCGGGATGTTGAGCAGGCGCGCGAGGTTGCGCGCGCGCTTGACGCCGCCAACGTCGGGACTGACGACAACGGCGTTTTTCAGTTCCTTGCCAAGCTTCTTCTTGAAGTGCTCGGCAAACATCCAAATCGCGCTGAGGTTGTCGATTGGCACGCGGAAAAAGCCCTCGATGCCGCTAGAGTGCAGGTCAACGCAGACTATTGCGTCGGCACCGGCGTTCTCGATTATGCTGGCGACGAGCGCGGCGCTTATGGGGCTGCGGCCGATGAGCCGGTCCTGGCGCGCGTAGCCGTAGTAGGGAATCACGACGATGACGCGCCTGGCGCTTGCCCTGCGGGCCGCGTCGATGAGGAGCGCCAGTTCCATGAAGTTGTCGTTGACGGGCGCCGAAGTGGGCTGGATGATGAAAACGTCCTTGCCGCGCACGCTCTCTCCGAGGAGGACGTTGTACTCGCCGTCGGAAAACTTCTTGACCTCGACTAGCGCAAGCTTGGTTCCAAGCTGGCCGGCAATCTCGGTTGCAAGCGGCAGATTGGCAGTGCCGGCAATAAGCTTGAACTCAGGAGAAACCACTAGCCCACCTGATAAGCATTAAGTGGCGCAGAGCTTTTAAAAGCGTCCTTAACCAAATACCATTTGGTGGGTTGGAGTGATTATGTGGTACTTCTATGCATTGACGAGTCGGGAAACACTTCCGACGTCATAGCTCTAGGGCTTGTAGCTATATCCGAAAAGGCAAAAGAGCCGCTTGAACAGCTATTTACGCTTAGATCCACGGATCCCGAACCAATACGCGCGCTTTATCACAGAGATTCAGAAATAGATAAGCGAAAGACGGGCGAGAATTCAAAACCTAGGCTGGAATTCAAATACTCCGACTTTCTTAACGCGGAAAAGCACACTAATTTCGGAATTTACAGAGAATTCGTCAAGGAAAAATTGCGGCAAGCTGCAAAGCTGAACATACAGATATTCTGTTCTTTGTTTGACAAGCCCGATGACAACGACCAACGGATTGGTCGCATTAATGTAGAGGCTCAAACTCTCCTCCACAGATGGGTGGGGTCGAACCTATCCGCAGCTTTTGACAAGCAGCTAAAAATAATTGTGGACGAGCAGGTTTTTCATGATGAGAAAATGCTCCAGATATACGAGAGAAGAAACAAATGGCACTGCGAAATTTTCTCTAAAAGCAGAATTGGCGGCGTTGTTCACTACGGAAGAAGAGAAAACGACACGCCTATTATCTCTAGGGGTTCGCGCGAATTCAAACCGCTGCAGTTCACGGACTTTGTCGTCGGAGTAATAAGAGAAGCTAAAATGCGGGGAAGGGCGGACACCATCGAAGCGCTAAGGCCCGTATTACCAACCGGAAGCATTAGAGACGTTAGAGGCAATTATTCCTTCATGCGAGGCCTAGGAATAATGTGAGTGTAAGGTGCCTGCACTTACGCGGTATTCGACACTGAGTCTCAAACCCTCAGGGCAGGACTTACAATATAGATTATGCCCGGCTAGGTTTAAAAAACCTGTTAAAGCACCGTCACGCTCTTGGCGAGGTTGCGGGGCTTGTCTGGCGAGATGCCGCGCTCTTTTGCGGTGTAGTAGGCCAAAAGCTGCAGGGGAACGACGCTGAGCAGGGGGTAGAACAATTCGCTTGCCTTGGGGATTTGCAGAAACTCGTTGTAGAGCTCGTTGGGCTCGTCGCTAACCCCGACGACGAAAGCGCCGCGTGCCCTGGTTTCCATCGCGTTTGCCAGAGTTTCGGAGTGCGTC
>ORJL010697635.1_pt1 | contig 10901 bp, 4 predicted proteins | sample 1779941 | NCBI WGS metagenome assembly ORJL01 (sample SAMEA104232317, study PRJEB22302) | groundwater metagenome | biome: forest; feature: aquifer; material: groundwater | place: USA | collected 2011-08-07 | depth 5.8 m | reverse complement strand
GTACACGGTCACGGTGCTCGCCACGCTGGGGTCGCAGTCGGTGACGGCCTCGCTGGCGATCAACGTGGTCCCGGCGGCGGGGCCGGCGCTTGCGATTGCACCATCGGGGCCGATCACGGTCACAGCCGGGCAGGCTGCCACCGTGGGCTTCACGCTCACGGGGGTCGCATCGCTCGCGGGTGCGACGCTGACAGCGGTGTTCACGGACCGGACGACGGGCGCGGTCCTCTCGAGCGCGACGATCGACCCCGCGACGCTCGTGCAGCAGCCCGGCGGGTTCGCGGGGGGCTTCACCTTCTCGTTTCCCGTGACGTCCGTCACGTTGGACACGACGCTGACGATCACGTACCTCGAGAACGGCGCGCCCGTCGCCTCGGGGGCGATCGGGGTCCTGGTCCAGCCGGCGTTGGCGCAGATCGTGGTCTCGATCGGGAACGCGCCGTCCCAGGCGGCGGCGGGGACGAGTCCGCCCTTGACGATCGTCATTTCGGGGGTTACGGTCCAACTGATGAGCTCGGTTTCCTGGTCGTTGAAGGACGGCCTCGGGAGCACGGTGGCCACTGCGAACGTCTCGCTCTCGCAGCTCGTGCTGGTGGGGACGCACTACGAGACGACCGTCCCCATGACGCTCTCGCCTTCGATCGCGCCCGGCACATACACGCTCGAAGCGGCGATGACGACGACGGCGGGGGCGACCTTCACGGCCGTACGGCCGATCGCGATCACGGAGGCCGTGTTGCTCAGGATCGTGCAGGCGGCCTCGACGATCGACGAGGGGACCGTACAGTCGTTTCAGGCGCTGCTGCGTCCGCGAGTCGAGGTGGGCTTGGCGAAGTGGCTTTTCACGAACGGCGTCGGCGTGGCCGCCCCGGGGTTCCCGAGCGGCACCGTGGCGACGTCGGACCTCATCGCGGTGACGGACAGTGACGGGACAGCGGCCTGGCTGATCGGTGTGACGTTCACGGTCCCGAGCGGGACGGTCACTGTGCAGACGCTCGTGCATTTCGTGCTCTCCGTCTTCGACCCCGCGGGGCGGCCGTTGGCGTCCGCGGAGACGCAGGTCATGGTCCAACCCGCATTCCCCGTGCGGCTGACCTCGGTACAGCCCTCCTCGATCTTCCCAGGGATGCGGGTGACGCTCACCGGCGCCGGTTTCTCGCCCGTCCTGGGGCAGAATGTCGTCGTGACGACCATCGGCGATCGGGAGACGACGCTCGCGCCAGAGAGCGTCACGCCCGACGGCACCTCGCTGTCCGTTCGGATCCCGCTATCACATCCGGTCGGAGCGGGCAGCGTCCGCGTGGAGACCCGGGGAACGGCGAGCAATCCCTCGGCGATCCGCGTCATGGGGATGACGGAGATCAAGGTCTTCCTGGACAACGAGCTCGCGGTGAGGATGTCGCAGGCGGGTCTCGACCCGCGAGTGGCCGGGCGACTCGCGAGAGCGCAGCGGTTCTACAACGACGAAGTCTCGGGCCGCATGGTCCTCGGGCGGCTTGGCGGGCGATTCGGGCGAATCGCGACGCTGCTGCGGCAGGTGGGGCGGGAGCTGGCTCGTGCCCGCGAGGCCGGCGCGTCGACGGCAGACCTCGAGGAGCTGATCGGGGCGTGGGCGACACTCCTGGAGAGTGTCCCCGAGGTCCATTCTGTCGACTTCAACCCCTCTACCCGCCCGATTCTCCGGCCGGGTCAGACGCGACACTACAACATCCTCCTGCTCGACGCCGCGCGGCGGGTGATCCCCTTGTCTGCGTTCCCGCCGGCGCTCAGGCCCGCCATCGCGTACGTGTCCGACACCGAGCACCGTGCGGATGTGACGTTCGATCGGACGTTGCCGTTGAGCATCGACGTCACGTGCCATTCGCCTTTCCGATCGGTGATCACCGGGGCCGTGGCATTCGCCTCCAGCGGGACGGCTCTCTCCCGGTATGCGACGATCCAGGGGACCTGGGTCCCGTTCCGCTTCATCCAGGAGCAATCGCCGCCGACCGTCCCTCCCATCCAGATCGTCGCGGAGAACTGCTTCACCATCATCGAGAGCGTGAGCGACCCGGACCCGGAGCACCCCCGCTGGCTCCCGCGTGGCCGCGTCGAATTCCCGGGCACGCAGGGGGCGGTGCATGAGTTCAAGGTCTGGTGGGTGCGCGGAAGCACGCTCTCGACCCGCGGGCTCAACGTGACGTGTCTCGAGCAGCCGGGGAAGTTCAGCGATGAGGTCGCGGACATCACCGTGCGGATGAGGACGACCGCCTGGCGCGGGATCTGCGGGAATTGGGGGAGCGGGGACGAAGCCGACTTCCAGTTCGAACCGGTGGTCATCGCGCCTAGGTGGCAGTTGATACAGGCCGCGGGGCTGCCCGTCAACGCTGGCGACGTCCGGACGGCGCAGTCGGCGGTCAAGACCTTCACCGTCCTGGAGGGGCAGTGCGTCCATCTGCTGGTTTCAACGATGGACTTCGGCGGCTCCGCCGAGCTGGTCGCGCAGGCCAGGCACGGCGACCAGGAGTGTGCGCCGGGCGAAATCCTTGTCCCGTATGACCAGGACGACGACCTGCTGCCGGACAAGTTCGAGATCGATAACTCGAGGTTCGGGTTCGAAAAGAACAACGCGCAGAGCGTCGGGGACGAAGACCAACACAAGGGGAACGACGGGGAGGCGGACTCCGATCGATTCCCGGCGTCTTCCGGTGTTCCGGTCCTGGGGGTGCGCGGAGACGGCCTGACGGCCTTCGAAGAGTACCGCGGGTTCGTGATGATTGGAACACAGCATAGGACATCTCCTGGGCACAAGGATCTCTTCCTGAAGACAGATGTTCCCGGCCTCAACACCCTAGATGTGGGAGTCGGGTTCATCGAGGAGTTGCCTGGTTTGGGCGTGTGGAGAATCGGGCCCGCCGAGTTGATTTCGTCGAACAACTTCAGCGGCAGGATCACGAGGGAATTCGACCGCGCCATCAATGTCAACAGCGTCCTTGGGGGCGTGCCAGGCGCGACGACCCAGCGAGCGCTGGTCGTCAGGAACGGGAATTGCGACGGCCCTGGGGGACTACCGGATGGCTTCGGGACCGAGGATCAGCAAGGGCGGCGCACCCTCACGGGCGTCGTGGGCTGCGTCCATGTGGGCGTGGTCAATAGCGGCCCCAACGGCATCAACAACACGGCGGGAACCGCGACTCGCCCACTCCCGGACGGGGACGATCGCGCCCTCTTCGACCTGGGGAATGGGTCCCCGAATACGGTCGCGATCGCCATCGTCGACTTCCGAAATGTTCGGACGTACCTGAACGATATCGCGAACGGAGGGCCCCCCAACCCCCCACTGAACGACAGCGTGTTCGCAGGGCTCGTCCTGACCGGTGACGATGGAATCCGCCAGGTCCCCAAGGTGTACGGCGGGGACCGCGAGATCATTGGTTTCCGGCAAGGCGACCCCTTCACGATCTGTGTCGAAGCGGGGCTGAATGGTACGCCGGAGACCGACCGTATCCGCGACGATGAAAACGTCTTCAAGAATGTGACCGGTCACCCCCTCGGCACCCCGAACGAGATCTTCGAAATCGACGTCAACTCCCAGAAGATCATCGATATTCTTCAGACCTTCTTCAACCAGCAGGCGCCCGTTGCGACGGTGAATGACTGGATTCGCACCGTCATGGCCCACGAGTGCGGACATGGCATCCACATCGAGCATCACAAGAGGTCTAATGAGATCGGTGAAGATTCCATCATGCAGGCCGTGTTTGACGTCAGCAAGCCCCCGGCTAGGTCATGGCGCAACGTCACCGAAGAGAATCGGCTGCACCTTAAACACAAATAGGCTTCATCCCATGCGACGGATCGACGTCCTCTGCGCTGCGACACTCACCCTCGTGGCGGCCTGCCGAGCCGACGCGCAAGGGGGGCCACCGGAAGATCCCCCGTTCCATGAGAGCGGATCGATCCTCGTTCCCCGCCAGGATGGTCTGACCGGGCTGTGGCTACAGGCCGCAGTTCTGGAACCGGCGGCCTTCCTTATCGTGGATGAGTCCATGCCGGGCGCCGAGCCCTTTCGGGACGTGCAGACTGCCGTGGTCTATCGATCGCAGTTCCCATTCCGCTTCCAGACAATACTTCAACTCCCTGCCCATTTTCGACCGACCGACCCCGAGACCGACATGCAGTCTTACGACGACGACCCCATTGTGCCTTCGGCGGGGATCAACGATCGGTCGTTGCGCGTGCGCGACTTCTTTCGGTTCGGGGTAAGGGGGACGACGACGGAGGGGCGCGAACTTGCCCCTGGCGACTTCGTCATTCGGCCATCGGCCGTCTGGGTGTACGGCGCATCCGAATCCCAGCCGATCCTGCACGCGGAGGAAGAGCTCCATCTCGTGTGGGAAATCGACGCACCCGCGGGCGGCGGACTGCCGCCCGGGCTGTACCGCCCATACGTGCTTTACGACACGCGTGCGGCCGCCCCTGGCTCATCGATCACCCGATCCTACCTTGGCAGCAATACGATGCAGTTGCTGGTGAAGGAGGCGAAGACCGAAGAGGACCGTCGAGAGGAGGCGCTCGGCACTATCGCCTACGAGGCTGCGCGCGATCCGCGGCGTGCGTGGGACGCGCTGGAGCGGGCGTCGAAGTGGTTTCCCCAGAGCGCCAAGTTTGCCGATGTCCGCGCGGCCTTTCTCCTCCACTACGCCGAGTTCGAACGGCTCTGGGAGGAACTCCCTCGCATCGACCCGCTCGCCCAGGACAGGGACAACGTCTTGCATGATCGATCTCTGCCCGTCGAACTCAGGCTCCCTTGGGGCGGCGGGATGTCGCCCGCATTCCGACCGTTCCTCAAGCTCCTGGTCGAGATCCTACAGGCGTCGTCAGTCGAGGTTGCGCTCAAGAAGACAGAGGAGCTGCACCCCTTCTTGAAGTCCAATCCCTGGTGTGCAGCCGACCTCCGCGCGCTTATCCGTCGACACAAGTCCTGGTTGCCCAAGGAGGTCACCGCCCGTTTGGAGGCGCTCATCGCCGAGGCCGAACCGGGGATGTCGGCCAAGTTCCGGGAAGGGTGGAGACAACAGTGCGCGCAATGCGAGGATGACATCGACAGGCTGATCGCCGCCGGGGGCCTGCCGCCGCCCCCCGATGGCTCTCATCACGCCGCCCCGGATCCCCATGACCACCCTGATCCGAACGCTCTCCCGGACCACCCGGGCGACGCACCTCTCCACCCGCCAACAGGGTCCGACCGCTCGGATGGCGACCGTGCGCCCGGCGCCCCCCTACTCTGGCCGGCCGCCGCCCTCCTCGGCCTGGCAGGGTGTGTCGCCCTCTGGGCCCTTCTCCGCAACCGCCGTCGCACGTAGCCGCCTCTGTCACCAAGGGGGACCAGACGACCGGATGCGCGCTACTCGTCCTTGGCGGTCGGGCGCCAGATGATCATGTCCTTCATCTGGTCGTCCCGGAGGTGGTCCAGGACCACGAAGCGCTTGTTCTGCGTGTTCTGGTGGACGATCGCGGAGCCCGTCTCCCGCGGGAGCGGCTTGATGAGCACCATCACGTGCATCGGGTTCGTGAGCACGTCGCCGGGAAGCGCGTCCTTCCACTGGATCTTCTTGCCGAACTTGTAGCCGCCCTGCACGCCGAAATCCTCGCGCCCCAGCCGCAGCATCGGGTCTCCGGGCAGCTCGCTGCACTCGCCCCTGAGGACCTGCTGCCCCACGCGCGAGAACGCGAACAGCAGGATCTCCTGGTTCATCGTCGGCAGCAGTCCCAGGTCGCACACCTTCGCGTAGTCGCAGCCGTCGGCCTTGGGCAGCTCCTGCGACTGGCGCTGCGCGACGCCGCCCTTCCTGAGGTCGAAGATCGTGAGGAGCAGCGCGGGCTTCCCGCCGGTGGTCTTCACGCGAGGCTCGATCAGGTACTCCGCGAGCTGCTTGTCCTTCCACTGGGCGAGGTCGTCCTTCCCGAACAGGACCCCCTTCGGCAGGGCCCCCTCGGCGTACGCCACCTTGAGCGGGCGCTCGGCCTCGGCCTTGAAGAGGTAGACGTCGTTCATGAGCAGCGCCTGCTGCAGTGCGAGCTGGATCTGCTCGCACGAGGCCTGGAGCGGGTCGGCCTCGGCCTCGCAGCGGACATTGAGCATCGCGACGACCGATTCCTTCGTGAGGGCGACCACCTGCTTGGCGATCTTGGCCAGGCCGGCGGACAGCGCCGCGCGCGCCTTGTCGTCCTGGGCGGCGAGGGGCGCGAGGCCGCGGGCCAGCAGGAGCGCGATCGCGAGCACGCACGGCGTTCCACGACGCGGCATGGCGAGTCCTCCACTTGCCCGCGCCGCGCGACCCCACGCTCACGGCTGCGAGCGGCACCATCCCAGCCGATCTGGGGGTGGTTGTCAAGCGCATCGCCGTCAAGATAAGCCCCGAAAGGGCGAAATGAACCAGCCCAGGGCGGAGCGAAGCGGAGCCCTGGGTACCGGAGTGCGTTTCGCTGGATGCAGCCCCGAAGGGGCGACAAACCCCCGGCAACGCGGGTATGTCGCCCCTTTGGGGCTGGAAACTCACCCCGCATGACCCTTCCCAGGGCTCCGCTTCGCTCCGCCCTGGGCTTTGATATTTCGCCCCTTCGGGGCTTATCTTGACGGCATGGTTGTCAAGGGGACCATGGGAAGCGGGAAACCCAGGTTGACGCACCGCGCCGCCGCCGCTAGAATTCACCGCCGAAGACTCACGACCGTCAGGGGAGGCACGGCGGCCGGGGAAACGGGACAACGATGCCGGAACCCTCCACGCCAAACTCCAGCCGCCCGGGGGAGTTCACCGAGCCGGTGAAGTCCCTCCTGGAATTGGGCGAGACCCTCAAGACCGCCGACCCCAAGACCCGCGACCTCCTCCGCGAGAAGGAGCGCGAGGCCAAGCACCGCATCAACTCCCTCTACTGGCAGGTCGTCTTCGAGCGCGTCGCCCAGCGGATCCAGTCGAAGCCAACCGAGAAACTCGTCTTCGACCCCACCGATCGCCTCCTCCTCGATTTCGGCTGGGTCGACGACCGCCTCTGCCCATCGGCCTCGCTCGCCGCGGAGGACCTGCCGGCGGACGCCCCCTTCCGCGTCCTCTACCCGACCGCGTGGCTCGTCGAGGAGGAGGCCCGCTTCCTCGAGATGGAGGCCCGCGGGAAGCTCGACACCCGCGCCCACGGCATCGGCGACGAGGTCGCGAGGTGCGAGGAGGACCTGGTCGCATGCCTGCGGGCCCGCGAGAAGCTCCTCGCATCCTCCTCCGCCGGCGGGGCGCTCCTCAGGCTCTACGCAGAGCTCGAGGAAAACCGCGTCCGCCTCCATACGCTCGAGCGGACCCGCCGGCAGCGGAGCCTGACCCGCGACGAGGTCGACCTCCTCGCAGGGGCGAATCGCAATCTCGCGCGGCTCACGCCCGCCGCCCAGCAGGCGAGCAAGATGCTCCCGGACTCCAAGGAGGAACTGGAGAAGATCCACGAGCAGGTCTTCTCGCTCCATCGGCGGCGGATCGACCTCGACGACCGTCACAAGACCTCGAGGTCTGAGCTCTCGAAGGCGGACGACCTCTACCAGGCGCGCCTCGCGGAGCGGCGCGTCCACATGGAGGAGAAGCTCGTCGAGCTGCGCGAGGACATCAAGCTCTGCGCCAAGTGGGCGCGGACCGAGGCCCACTCCTGCCTCTTCAGCCCCGTGAAGCTCAACTCCCGGAGAGACGTCGTCGAGACGGTCTACGCGATCGAGGACTTCGACCCGACCCTCTTCGACAACCGCCGCGTGGAGCGCGGGGGGAGGCCGACCTTCGTCCTCACGCCGGGCGTAGGGCACGGCTCGTACGACTTCCGATCGAACACGATCGTCCTGCCGGTCGTCTCGCCGCGGGACCGCCTGGAGTCGGTCGCCTATGCGATCGCCCTCTATCGCCGCGACCTCGACAAGGTGGCCAACGACGGCAAGCTGTGGGAGAGCTTCTTCTCGGACCAGGTCTGGCGCGGGATCAAGGACCGCGAGCGGCCGACGCGCTTTCCTGCGCAGATGGCGGAGTTCGTCACCGACTACGTCCTCTGGGTCACGCGCGAGGCGAAGGGGATGATGGTGATGGACAGCGAGATCCGCCGCTGGTTCGAGCAGAACATCGCGCCCGACAAGCGCGCGCCGATGATCCCGCGCGACCTGCGGGGCATCCGCCCCGCGGACCGGATCACGAAGGCGCAGGACCTGCGCAAGGACCTGAACGCCGCGAACGCCTACAAGATCGGCGTGCTCGCGTGGCAGAGCGGCCGCGTCGGCGACGCGCACGGGTGGTTCGTGAAGGCGGGCACGATGGACGCGGAGAGCCTTGAGATCCTGTGGGCGATCGGCGTGCTCCACTCGCTCCCCGACCAGGACCTGAAGACGGGGGACTCGGGCGCCCTCAAGACGATGTCGCTACGCGATCGCCTGGCGAAGGCGAAGGAGGCCCTCGACAAGTTCGTGAAGCTGTCGAAGCCTTCCTGGTGGCTGCTCAAGGCCCAGGACCACCTGCGGAGGATCAACGAACAGCAGGGCCAGATGGCGCGCTAGCGCGGATACTCCGCCGGCGCCGTCGCCCACCAGGCCTTCGCGTTCGCGACGCGCTGGTCGAGCGTGGTGCCGTCGAACTGCTGGCCCGAGGCCTCCTCGAGCGCGAGGAGGGCCCCCTCGCGGACCTCACGCGCGGGAGGAGAGGGGATGTCGCGGCCCGCCGCACCGGCGCTCGTCCCAAGCGTCTCGAGGAACTCGCGCAGCTCGGCGCCGTCCGAGGTGCGGTCGGCCGCCGCGCGGTCTTCCAGGAGGGGAACGACGACGCTCACCATCGCGGCGGCCACGTTGCTCCGTCCAATCGCGCGCACGGCCTCGTAGCGCACGTTCGGGTCGGTGTCCCGGAGAAGCGCCAGCAGGCTCTTCAGTTCCTCTCTCCCGACGTGCTCTCCCATCGCCCTCGTCGCCGCGATCCTCATGCGAGGATCGGAATCCGTGAGGAAATGGACGATCACCGGGACGAGCGACGGCTCCCCGGCGCGTCCCGCCGCGATGATCCCCGCTTCCTTCACGGAGGGGTCGGGGTCGCGGAGGACGTCGATCGGAAAGCCGCTCGGGAACTTTCCGATCCGGCCCAGCGCTTCGATTGCCCGGGCGCGGAGCTGCGCGTCGGGGTCCCGGAGCACTTTTTCAATCTCCGGAGCGCTCCTTTCGTCCTGGAGACGCCCCAGCGTGGTAATCGCTGCCACACTTAGGGAGGCATCGGAGAGCAGCGGACGCACACTCTCCTCCGACCCGTTGACGTGGAGGAGCCCAGCCGCGAGGACACCGAGCATTCTCGCCCCGGGCGCGTCATCGGAGATGACCTGCTCGATCCCCTTTGCCGTGACCTGCGCGCGAAACACGACCGCGGCGATGAGGGCGGCCATCCTGACCTCGGAGGACTCGTCCTCGACGAGGTCGGAGAGGAGCGGGGCGCACTCCGCATTGGGCGCCGCGAGCCACACCTTGATCACCTGGGCGCGGGCCGTGTCCCCCTCGGAGTTGATGATCACGAGGAGCGCGCCGTACTTCGTCTGGAGCGACGCAGGAAGCGAGTCCTTCCAGCGGAGCGCGCGGAGCACGAGGTGCGCCTTCTTCTTCCCCACGGAGGCGGCCTGCTTGACGAGCGGCAGGATGTCCGGGCCCATCTCGGCCAGCTCCCGCGCGGCGCGCGTGGAGACGTACTCGTCGGTGGAGTCGAGCTGGCCGATCAGCTCGTTCGCGCGCTGGGCGATGTCGGCCGGCACACCCGTCGGCGTCGGGTGATCAGGTGTCGGGTGATCGGGTGTCGAGTGCGATGGATTCGGCGAAGTCGTACCGCCGGTGTGGCCGGGGCCGCGCGCGTTCGGGTCCTCGACCGAGTGGAGGTTCGGTCCGCCCGTCCCGCCCGTCGCGCCCGACGACTCCGCCTTCCGCCCGAAGTACCAGTACGCCCCGTAGGCAATCCCCGCGACGACGAGGACGCCTCCCGCGATGATCGCGATTCGGGCCGCATTGCCCGACTCCGCGGCGGGGACCATGTTCTGCACGCCGCACATCGGGCAGAACGCCTTCGTCCCCGCCTGCCCGTCGGGGACGGTGAACGCCCGGCCGCATGAACACTGCACCCGGATTGGCATGCCGCCCTCCGTTGCGGATGATAGGAGGCCCGCGACGGGAACGCAATCGGTTTCCGGGGATGGGGCGGAGGAGTTCGCGGGCGAACCCCAACTCCAAGAGCCAACTCCAATGAACTCCAACACCAACTCCATGCAATCCCATCGGGGTTGGAGTTGGAATTCGTTGGAGTTGGAGCTTGGAGTTTGAGTTCAACTACGGAAGTCCATTCACTCCAGTGAATTACTCACAGGGGTGCATTTCGTGTCCGTATTGCAGCGTGACCGGACGCCGGACGGCCAGTGGTTACCACATGTAACCATGCCAGTGGGAGAGGCTAGGTGTGCGCTTTTCGACCACACGTAACGGTATCAATAGCAACCACTAACACTGCGCGAATTCCGGCCCCATGGCACGCCGGTTGCGGAACTCCTCCAACCAGCATCTGATCCTAGTAGAAAGAGCAGGTCCCGCATGCGAGTCTTTGGCCTCCTGATCGCAGCCCTGGCGGTCGCCCTGACGGGGTTTCTCCTCGTCGGAGGCGACAGCGCCACCGCCCCGACCCCGACCCGCGCCGCGGACGCCTCCCTCCCCACGGTCGACCAGCTCCTGCTCAGCCATGGCCACCTCCATCCGACCGTTTCCAGCACCATTCCGGGTCTCAAGGTCGAGGGAGTCCACCAGGTCGTTCGCGTCGGCGAGGCGGGCCTCCTCGAGGCGGTCGCCGGCCAGGTCGTCGGCCGCGTGAAGGGCGAGGGGGCCCAGGGCCCCC
>ORJL010092481.1_pt1 | contig 10903 bp, 10 predicted proteins | sample 1779941 | NCBI WGS metagenome assembly ORJL01 (sample SAMEA104232317, study PRJEB22302) | groundwater metagenome | biome: forest; feature: aquifer; material: groundwater | place: USA | collected 2011-08-07 | depth 5.8 m | reverse complement strand
GGACAAGTTGCTCTCGCTCTTCATCGGTGAGGATTACCCTTCTGATCATCACTACCTCCCCGCCCCTCCCATCGGTTGTCCTGCCATGAGGAACTGTTACTACCATCCTACCACACCCAACTATTTGTTCAATATCCATCATGGGGCTTCGTAGGTGTAGCCCATGGATTTATCCCGGAGCGTTGCACCATGCGGCTGCGAACCACCGATTCACCCGTACCCGCACATGCGCGCCGCCCCATGCAGCACCCAACCAGCGATTTACCTGAACACACCGGTAATGGGAGCTGCATGAGTCATGAGGCAGCAGGTTTGATCATGCAGCCCGCGCGCGGGAATGACATATGAGGACTCTAGAGGATAGGGAGGCGCATTGAGCAAGCTAGAAGAGACAATAAAGCGCATTGGCCCGCTGGATAGCGAAGCCATGGCGGCAGCCCAGGCCCGGCAGGACACGCTAACCAAGCCCCTCGGGAGCCTGGGCCGGTTGGAGGAGCTTTCTATCCAACTGGCCGGCATCACCGGGAATCCCCAGCCGCGGATAGACCGCAAGGTAATCATCACTATGGCTGGGGACCATGGCGTCGTAGTGGAAGGGGTAAGCGCTTATCCTCAAGAGGTCACCCCTCAGATGGTATACAATTTCCTGCGCGGCGGCGCCGGAATCAATGTCCTGGCGCGCCATGTGGGTGCCACGGTGAGGGTCGTGGACGTTGGGGTGGCTGCCGAACTGGAGCCGCACCCGGACCTTATCAGCAGGAAGGTGGCCAGGGGCACTCGCAACATGGCTATAGGCCCGGCAATGACCCGGGAAGAGGCGCAAATGGCCATAGAATTGGGGATTGAGGTCCTGGAAGCAGAGGTGGCCGGGGGGCTGGACGTCGTAGGCACAGGTGATATGGGGATAGGCAATACGACCCCATCCAGTGCCATCACCGCCGTCTTCACGGGCTGCTCGGTGGAGGTGCTTACGGGCCGCGGCACCGGCCTCAACGACGACCAGCTCCGCCGGAAGGTTGAGGTTATCCGGCAGGCGCTGGAAGTGAACCAGCCTCATCCGACGGACGCTCTGGGCGTTCTGGCATCAGTTGGAGGGCTGGAGATCGGCGGGCTGGCCGGGGTGATCCTCGGGGCCGCCGCCAACAGGGTGCCGGTAGTCATTGATGGATTTATCTCGGGCGCCGCTGCTCTGGTGGCCTGTGGAATCTCACCGCAGGCTCGGGATTATCTGATCCCTGCCCACCGGTCAGTCGAGATCGGGCACCGGGCCGTTTACGATCATCTGCGCCTTAAGCCTCTGTTGGACATGAACATGCGTCTTGGCGAGGGCACCGGAGCGGCCCTTGCCATTTCCATCGTGGAGGCGGCAGCCAAGATTCTCTCCGAGATGGCCACCTTCGCAGAGGCCGGCGTGTCCGAGGCCCTGCCCGAAGACTAGCTGGGACTAGGCCGAGCGAGTCTGAACGCATGAGAAGCTTTCTAACTGCGATGGAACAAACATCGAGCAACCATCGACCCACAACTGAACAACGATCGAGCCACTATTGAACAACCATCGAACAACCATCGAACCACGGGTGGGGGGCTGAGGGGTGGAACACCTCGCAGTGCTCGTGCTGGCGATAGCCTGGGACCTGGTCCTGGGCGAGCCGCCGTCGGCAATTCACCCCGTTGTCTGGATGGGCAAGGCCATAAAGCTTCTGGAGTCCTGGGCGCCGGAACAGAAGGTTGAGGCCCTGTTCCATGGCGCAGCCATGACTCTACTGGTGACGGTTGCCTTCGGGGGTGGAGCGTTCATCGTGATGAGTTACTTGAGGGGAATCAGCCTGGTTGCATATGTGCTGGTAGGCGCCTACCTGCTCAAGTCTAGCTTCTCTTTGCGGGAGCTTTACCGTGTGGGTGTCAGGATGCGGGACTCCCTTTCCAAGGAGAGCCTGGTCTCAGCCCGGGAGGAAGTGCGGGCGCTGGTTAGCCGTGACGCCGGGTCATTGGACCAGCCTCACTTGGTCTCCGCAACTGTCGAATCGCTCTCCGAGAACATCACCGATAGCCTGGTGGCTCCTCTGCTCTTCTTCCTAATGCTGGGGGTGCCCGGCGCTCTGGCTTACAGGGCGGTCAATACCCTTGACGCCATGGTTGGATACCGGGGACGTTATGAATACCTCGGTAAGGTAGCAGCCAGGCTCGACGACCTGCTAAACTACATCCCGGCCCGCCTGGCCGCCGTGCTGGTGGTAGATGGGGCCTTTGCGGCCCGGTTGAACGGATGGGATGCCTGGCGCATCATGCGCCGGGATGGAGGCCGGACCGAGAGCCCCAATGCCGGCTGGACCATGGCTGCCGCGGCGGGGGCTCTGGGAATTCAGCTTGAGAAAACCGGCCATTACCGTCTGGGAGATGATACCGATGCCCTTTCCGGGGACAAGATCAGTGGGATGCTGGCTATCTTAGGGTGGACTGCGGCGGTCTGGCTCGCGATCTGTATTATTGCGGAGGCGATCGTTGCCGCGGTTTAGGCCTCATCTGGACGGCCTGGAGATCTGCGTTCATGGCGGCCCTGACCGCGGTGAACTGGAGGCTTTAGGCATCTCCCTGGAGGAAGTGGTAGACTTCTCCGTCAACTGCAACCCCTTCGGGCCTCCGCCGTCTGTAAGGGCGGCGGCGGAGAGGGCATGCTGGGAGCGCCTGCCGGACTCACAGACGACCGCTCTGCGGAAGGCGCTGGCCGCTCTGCTAGGGGTTGGTCCTGGCAACATTGTGGCCGGCAACGGCTCAGCAGAGCTAATCCGCTTTCTAAGTCTGACCTTCTTCGGCCCGGGAGATACCGTGGCGATTCCCCAGCCCACCTTTGGTGAATACGAGACCTCGCTATGCATCGCTGGAATAGCCGCTATGATAGTCCCTACTCAGGCGTCAAACGGTTTCAGGCTTGACGTGGCGGACCTGGCGCAGCTTCTGAAAGCGGAGCGCCAGATCAGAGGCCTGTTCCTCTGCAACCCCAATAATCCCACGGGCGCATACCTATCCCGTGAAGAGGTGGAGAGGCTCCTGGATGCCCTGCCGGACGGGCTGGTCATTCTTGATGAGGCTTACATGCCCTTCGTTGACGGGGCCTGGAGCTCCCTGCACCTACTCCGAAGGGGGAATCTGGTGGTCCTCCGCTCGATGACCAAGGACTATGCCCTGGGCGGGCTCCGCCTGGGCTACGCGGTGGGGCCTGAGGCTCTCATGGATGTCCTGCGCCGGGTGCTTCCGCCCTGGAACGTGAATGCTATTGCCCAGGAAGCCGGGTTATTGGCCCTGGAGGACCCGGGCTACCCCGCCCGCTGCCTGCCGGACATAGCGGAGGCCAGGGACTACCTTATGGCCGGGATGTCAGACATGGGACTTCAGGTCTTGACTTCAAGGACCAACTATTTTCTGGTTGAGGTCGGAGATGCTCCGGCATTCCGCCGCTCACTGCTTCGGGAGGGTTTTCTAGTGCGTGACTGCGCTTCTTTCGGTCTGCCATCCTACATCCGCATATCGGCCCGCACCATGCCGGAGTGCCGGCGCCTGATCGAGGCTTCCCGGCGTCTGCTCGCCCACAGGACAGTGCAATCATGAAAGGACAAGCGGCAGTCAAGCTGCCCGGCACCTGCGGCGAGCTGGTCCAGGGTACTCTGAACGGTACACCTTTTCACGTCTCGTGTCCGGTCGATATGTTCTCGAGGGTCGAGGTCGAGCTTTCGGATGAAAGCAGCACCCTGGACCATCCGGTCGCCTCGCCCAAGGCCGCTGCGGCTTTGCGTGCCTTTCTGGAGCAGCGAGGGCTTGCGGGGATGGGTGGCAGGATTACTATCAACTCGGACCTGCCGCGCAGCAAGGGCATGGCCAGCAGCACCGCCGACGTGGCGGGCGTCATCTATGCAGCCTCACAGGCCTTGGGACTGGAGGTAACGCCCCAGGAGGTCGCCCGCCTTGCGCTGGGCATCGAGCCTACTGATGCCTCTCTGTTCCCCAACATCGCCCTTTTTGACCACCGCCATGGACAGCTCCTGGAGGAGTTGGGTCCATGTCCGGCCATGGAGATTATCGTGCTGGACTTTGGTGGTGAGGTAGATACCATGGCCTTCAACCGAATTGACTGCTCTGATATCCTTCAGCAGACAGAACCGCAGGTAACTGAGGCCCTCGGCCTTGTACGGGAAGGCTTGGCCACAGGCGACTTATTGCTTATCGGGCAGGGCGCCACGCTGAGCGCCTTCGCCAATCAGTTGATTCTGTTCAAGCCCCAGCTAGAGAGGGTCTTGATGGCCGCGGAAGAGGTCGAGGCTCTGGGGGTTAATGTGGCCCACAGCGGCACCGTTATCGGCGTTCTCCTGGACCCCACCTGGCACGATGCAGAGGAAGTACGTGGCTGGCTGGCCAACCACGTGCCCGGACTAAACTTCTCCCGCGTCTGCCGGATGACCGGCGGTGGGCCCGTTTCGGCGTAGCCATGTCCGGGTTCTTCTCTGCGCTCCAGTTTCTGACTGTCCTGCCGGCCCCCCTGGCCCGGCCCATGGACCGCCCCGCCTTCTCTCTGGGCTATTTCCCGGTGGTGGGCCTGCTTCTTGGGATCATACTGGTAGCACTGGACTGGGTCCTGAGGCAATTCCTGCCGGTTTCCCTGGTCAACGGAGCGGTCTTGATCGCCATGATAAGCCTGACCGGAGGCCTGCACCTGGACGGCTTTATGGACACCTGTGACGCTATTCCCGGGGCACACTCTACCTCCCGCCGGCTGGAGATACTTAAGGATGTCCGTGTGGGCAGCTATGGGACACTAGGAGTGCTCTCTCTGATGATGGCCAAGTACCTGGCTCTCGCTGCGCTTCCACCGGCCCTGCGCATTCCCTCGTTGTTGCTCATGCCAGTCGTCGGGCGATGGAGCATGACCCTGGCTATCACCGTCTTCCCATACGCTCGTTCAAAGGGCCTTGGTACTTTCATTAAGGGAGGCGCCGGCTGGCGGAGCCTGGCCATTGCCAGCATACTGACCGCAGCTATTTCCGCTGCCGCCCTGCAGGCTATGGGAATAATCACGCTGGCGGGCGCCGGCATCCTCGCCGTGCTCATGGGGTGGCACTTCACTCGCAGATTGTCCGGCCTCACCGGGGACACCTATGGGGCCATCAACGAAGTGGTGGAGGTAGCCGTGCTGGTGCTGGTCCCGCTGGCCGCTGGGGCCTACGGGATGCAGCCGTGAGCAGGGTCGTGCTGGTGCTCGGTGGCGCCCGTAGTGGCAAGAGCACCTATGCTGAGGAGCTAGCCCGCGGCCTGTCTGAGAAGGCCCTTTACGTCGCTCCGGCCATCGCCTTCGATGATGACATGAAGCGCCGTATCGAGGCTCACCGGGCATCTCGCCCACAGGAATGGCGTACACTGGAATCACCCCGGCAATTGGCCGGCCCGCTCTCCGAGGCCCTTAAGGAGGAAAGAGTGGTCCTGATCGATTGCCTGACCCTCTGGGTATCGAATGTTCTTATGGAGGACCCCGGCTTCCCCTTCGAGGGAGGCGCTGACATCGGTCCGCTGCAGGAGCGGTTGACCCAGGAGAGCGGGCAGGTGATCGCCCTGGCCCGCCAGCGGGGCCTCACTCTCATTGCCGTCTCGAACGAGGTGGGAATGGGCGTGGTCCCCCCGTACCCATCCGGCCACGTCTTTCGGGAGCTGCTGGGCCGGGTCAACCAGGTCTGGGCCTCTCACGCCGACCAGGTCTACCTTATGGTGGCCGGCATTCCGATGGTGGTAAAGTGAACAAGCCCGCTCTGTGTCCTTGTTCCCCGGTCCGCCCTTCCGGTGGCAGCGGATGAGCACCCTGCCCCGTCTGGTCCTTGCCGGCACGTGGAGTGGTGTGGGCAAGACGACACTGGCTACCGGCATCATGGCTGCCCTTAGAGCTCGCGGCCTGGTGGTCCAGCCGTTCAAGGTGGGACCGGACTATATCGATCCAAGCTACCATACTCTGGCCTGTGGACGCCCTTCACGGAACTTCGATGCCTGGATGGTGCCACCGGACAACTGCCTGGAATTCTTTCGGCGGGCTTGCGCCGGAACCGAGATCGCAATTATCGAGGGGGTAATGGGGCTGTTCGACGGGCATAGCGGCCTGGACGATACTGGAAGCACGGCCCACGTGGCCCGTCTGCTCGATGCCCCGGTCGTGTTGGTAATGGACGTAGGGAAGACCTGCCGGAGTGCAGCAGCGGTGGCCCTTGGTTTCAGCCGGATGGACCCGCGACTGCGCATCGCCGGCGTCATCTTGAACCGGATTGGCAGCCAGAGGCATTATCACTGGACGAAGGAGGCCGTCGAGACGGAAACCGGCATACCGGTGCTTGGCTACCTGCCGAAAGACGCGGACCTGCACATCCCGGAGCGCCACCTGGGCCTGGTGCCAACTGCCGAGCGAGGCCGGATTGAGGGTTTCCTTTCACATTTGCGCCAGGTAATCGAAGATTACATCAACCTGGACGCGCTGCTGGAGGTTGCCCGTTCCGCAAGCCGTTTTGAGTCCCCGCAATCCTCTCTGTTTCCGGCCGGAGGCGCGCAGTCTCGCGCTATCCTGGCTGTGGCTCGGGACGAGGCCTTCAGTTTCTACTATCAAGACAATCTGGACCTCCTGGAGGCTCATGGGGCGCAATTGGTCTACTTCAGCCCCCTGCATGACTCCGCTCTGCCTCCGGAGGCGCAGGGCATCTACCTGGGCGGAGGATTTCCGGAGGTCTATGCAGAGAGCCTTTCGGCCAATGAGCCAATGCTTCGCTCCATACGTGATGCTGCCGGGCGAGGGGTTCAGATCTATGGCGAGTGCGGCGGGCTGATGTACCTTTCAGAGGGCATAACCGACTTCGAAGGTAGAAGGTTTACCATGGTTGGCCTCGTGCCCCGGTGGTCGATTATGCAGCGGAAGCGGGTCATACTTGGCTATGCCGAGGTGGAGGCCCGAGAGAGTAGCATGCTCGCTGCTCGGGGCTCCACGCTAAGGGGCCATGTCTTCCATTGGTCAGAGATAGAGCCGTTGCCTCCCGAGGCAAGCGCCTATAGGGTCCTGGGGCCTGAGATCCGGTGGGACGGCTATCTGAAGGAAAACGTCCTGGCTTCCTATGTTCACCTGCACTTCGGTGCGGACCCGGAGCTGGCCCGTAACTTTGTAGGTGCATGTGCGCGGGTGCCCTTGAGATAGGCTGGCATTCAGCAGGAAACCAGAACGGGGTGGTCCCGCCGGGACCACCCCGTTAGTTTCTCTCCGGTCCTGTCTACTTTGACATAGCAGCCAGGGCACCGTAGGCCGGTCGCGCTGACCAGTCGGGACGCAGGACTGAGAATGCCCGTAGTGCCTCTGAGTCCGCGGCATCCCCCGAGTTGGCGAAGTTCAGGTTCCAGACGAACATCGGTCCGATGTAACCGCGTTCTCGGGCAATCTGGAAGGTCCGAACCAGCCAGGTGGCCTGCTGCTGCTCGGTGTTTTGGATTGAATAGGCGTACCGGTCCACAGGTGGCGCTACTCCCTGAGCAACAGCCCAACCGAACTCTGTGAACCAGATTTGCTTGTCGCCATCTCCATTGTCCACCATCACCTGACGGTAGTTCTCGAAATTCCTGTAGTAGAAGCTGCGATGGCCCTTGAAATTGGCGGCGGCGCCACTGTTATCATAGTCATCCGGGGGGTTATTGAACCCGGAAGGATGCGCCGCGACCGCATCAAAGTAGGGCTTGGCTCCGGCAGCGTACATCTGGCGGAAGTAGTCAATATCATCAATAGCCAGTGGGCCATATCCGAGGTCTACGGTGCCAGCCGGTGTTGGGGCGCCGGCAACAACCACGGCATTCGGATCACCAGCCTTGATGGCAGTGTAAGCAGCCTTGAGCATTTCCACGTATGCGGCAGGGCTTTGCTTTCCGGGTCCGCCCCATTCCTCGGCCCGGTTCTGCTCATTCCAAATCTCGTAGGCGTGTATCTTGCCCTTTAGGCGAGAGGCAATGGCACCTACAAAGTTAGCGAAGTCCTGTGGATTGTTGGGCGGGCCGTGGTACTTGTGATCGACTCCTGGCCGTGACCAGGTAGGCGCTGTGACCACAGAGAAGAGCACGCGAATGCCCTTGGCGGCCGCCAGATTCGCTACGCTATCCATGGTGCCCCAGTGGATGTTACCCTTTTCGGGCTCCGCGCTCTCCCAGCGGATCTGTGCCTTGACCCAGGAGAATCCGGCTGCCTTAGCCATATCCATTGCCCGGCCCGGGTCGTTGCCTGGATCGATCTGGAATCCATATCCAACGCCGGGGTAGCTTGAGCCGGCCGGCGCCGGTGCTGAAACCGGCTGAGGCGGCGGAGTGCTAGAACCGCCGGAAGGCGGGTCCTGCGGGGTCGCAGCGCTGGTGGGGAGCAGTCCGGCTTCCTTGTACAGGTCGCCACCGTTGGCCACTGTGACCTGTCCGGCGCTGGCCCATGGAACTTCCACCTTCCACTGCTGGTAGACCTTGCGCTGCGTTCGGATCATATAGGCGTTGCCTACGTCCTTCACAGGACTTACCGGCAGCCCGTTCAGGTTCAAGGGATCGGGAGAGCTCCAGTAAGCAGCGCTGAGGGCGGCATTGTCATCCAGAAGCGCCCAGCGCGCAGCTTGTACGCCTTCCCAGTCCTTGCCTTCATCGATGCTGGAGGGAAGCACTCCAGGGATAGAGCGTGCGCCTCCCAACCATCCATCTTTGCCGGCATCATGCAGCAGGTCCATCGTGTTCAGGAAATAGACTTGTCCGGCATCCGGCCTCCACTGCATGATAACCTTCTGGGCAGCCTGGACTACGAAGCCGTCCAGGACAAAACGCGTAGAGGATGGGTATCCCAGGGCGTCGACGCCACCGAGACGCTGGTACTCGTCCCACATGGGAATGCCGCCGTCGTTGGTGATACCGTATCCTTGCGCGCTGGCACCAGGGGGTTGTCCATTGGCCTGAGTGTAGAAGTGACCGTTGGGGATGTCGTAGTCGAGTGGGGCGGCCTGTGCCGCCGTTGGCAGGAAGGACAATAGGGTCATTATCAGGATTACCGCGGCAAACAGCCGAACTTTTGTCATGCGCCTCCTTTTCTCTATTCGTTAGCCTCCTTGGCGGATTATAGCATAAAGCGGACAAGCGCTCCGCTAGTTACTGAATCCGGCTGGCTCCATAGTACCGGGAGCTGTAATAAGGGTTTGACAGCGAGCTTACCTGGATACCCTGGCGCTCGTCAATGGCATGGACAAACTGGCCGTTGCCGACCCAAATGCCTACGTGAGACAGCCCCGCCTTGTACGTGTTTACGAAGAAGACCAGGTCCCCCGGCTGCAATTCAGCCTGGGCTACAGAGGTACCCTGGCCCATCATCCCCCAGTAATCCCTGGAAAGAGCGACGCCCATAGTTCTATAGACATAGTAGACAAACCCGGAGCAATCGAAGCCTGTCGCCGGGGAAGTGCCTCCCCATCGGTAGTTATAGCCAACGTACTGCAGGCCTATATCAGCGGCGGTGTTGCGTGTGCCTCCGCGAGTGGTAGCGGTCCGCTGCTCTGCCTCTTCCTCACTGGCCAGCTGAAGGTAGGAGCCGTAGACCCATCCACCCCCACGTGTGGTTTCGACCTGATACCAGAGGCCTCCATCGCGATCTGTGGCCTCGTCTATTATCTTGGCCGTAGACCCTTCGGGTAGGTTTCGGAGTACGCTGGACCAGATGCCTGAGCGTAAGCGTACACCGCTACCCTCGGTACCCTGCACCGTGGCGTAGCCGCCTACTTGTGGGTTGTCCGCCCGCGCCAGGTTTGGAAGGGCAAGGGATGCAACCACCACCCCGAGCAGCACTCCAACCAGCGCCCGCCTGGAAGGTCTCATAGCCTTCCTCCTGGTTAGAATCGTGACAGGCCGGCAACTGTATGCATAACGTGCAATACAATTGTCGGCAGTCTACAATACAGATGAACAAATTGTCAAGAGAATTGCCGGGCGGATTACGGACGCGATAGGTTCGAGTACTTGGTAAAAGCCGTCATTATAAGGCGAAAGGCATCTACGCGCAAGCTGCATTTGGACGCGATCATGGTGTAGCGTCCCGCGACAATTAGCCCAAGAATATTAATCTTATGTTAATCTGGCATGGACGTATTTGCTGCTGGAGAATTGGCTATGCTAGAATATGGCCGAGTAGTGTGGTGGGTGCGTAGGTGAATGTTCCTGTACTGGTTCTCAACCAGAATTACGAACCTCTAAACGTCTGCAACGTTCGGCGGGCCATTGTTCTACTGGACAAGGGCAAAGCCGAGGTGTTGGAGCACAATCATGGCATGGTGCACTCTCCGACCCGTACTCTGTCGTTGCCCTCAGTGATCCGTCTGGTGTACCTGATACATCGTCCCCGTCCGCAGCTCCGGCTGAACCGGAAGGAGATATTTGCCAGGGATAACTACACCTGCCAGTATTGTGGTGCCAAGGCCAAGGAACTGACGCTTGACCATGTTATGCCCAGGAATCGTGGGGGCCCGCACGTTTGGGAAAACATCGTCGCGGCTTGCAAGTACTGCAATCACAAGAAGCGCAACCGTACGCCTGAAGAAGCGCACATGCTCCTTTTTCGTCGACCTTTCCGTCCCAAGGCTAACCTGTACTTTATTTTTCACCAGCATTTCCTGGTACAATCAGAGTGGCTGAAGTTCCTCCCAGAATGGGAAGGAGCGTCCGGCGACTAAGCCCTCGTTCCCTGCCGGCTATTGACATCCGTGCATAACTAAGCGGGGCGGTGGAGCAGGGCTGCAATGCGAGGGGGAAGTGGGCCAAAGCGGGCGATCTCGTCCCGCAGGATGGCATCGGTAGCCCAATGATCCAGCAGGCGTTGCAATCCCCTGGTGAT
>ORJL011039587.1_pt1 | contig 10905 bp, 2 predicted proteins | sample 1779941 | NCBI WGS metagenome assembly ORJL01 (sample SAMEA104232317, study PRJEB22302) | groundwater metagenome | biome: forest; feature: aquifer; material: groundwater | place: USA | collected 2011-08-07 | depth 5.8 m | reverse complement strand
CAGGGACTGCTTCGGGGAATTCGTTTTTTAGTAAATGGTTTAGCGAAAGTTTCTCGACGACTACAAATCCCTATTCAACTTCGATCACAAAACATATGACCATTGCAGGTGTTTTTCTTGATACAACGGGATTAAGTGGATTTGCTTACCAACCGAATCCGATAGGGTTCGCTTCGGTTAATGCACTTGGGAACAATGGAACAACCGGCGGAAGCGGTGGTGATGTTGCGATTGTAACCACAACGGCAGACCTCTGGGATCTGATGTTTGCAAGAACCGATGCAAATCATAATCTCAACCTTCCTCCAATTACGGTTTACGTAGTTGGGATCCTTGCAGGTGATGCAAATACTAACGGTAATACTTCAATGCTGGATATAAAAGATGCATCTAATATCTCTCTTATTGGTGTTGGTCATGATGCAACGATAACGGGTTATGGTTTACAGATAACGCGCAGTATTAATATTATCATCAGGAATATTACGTTTTCAAGTTGCCCGAATGATGGGATATCGCTTCAGGCAGATGATGATGAAGCGCTCGGCCATCATATTTGGGTTGACCATTGTACCTTTACAGATATCGCTCCGGCGGGGTATCCACAGTCAACAAAATTTGATGGTGCGTTCGACGTAACACACACAACATCGTACGTTACAGGATCGTGGAATCATTTCGTAGGACATGATAAAACTTGTTTAATTGGGCATTCAGATAATAACACCTCTGATGCAGCCATGAAGGTAACGTTCCATCATAATTATTTTGATAATACCGTTCAACGCCATCCACGGGTGCGTTACGGTAAGGTGCACGTCTATAATGATTACAATAAGAATAACAGCATTTATGGTGTTTCGTCTAATCTGGAAGCAGATGTAGTGGTAGAGGGCTCATATTTTGATAATGTTGTAATTCCGGTTGAAACATCACGTGATGGAAGTCCTCCCGGAGATATGGTTGAACGAAATAATATCTTCGTCAATTGCGGAACATCGAGTACACGAGGTACAGCTTTTGATCCAACGCTATACTATAGTTATTCAGTAGATTCAGCAAGTTTAATTCCGGCAATGTTAACAGCATATTCCGGAAGTGGAAAGTATGATTTTAGTAATACAACGTCAACATTTACGTTGACAACGAATGCAACAAATGGAACTGTCTCGAAAGCTCCTGATAAAGCGAGCTATGATTTTGGAGAAAATGTTCAGCTAACAGCAACGCCCAATGCGAACTATCATTTTGTAAATTGGACAGGTGATGTTCCCGCAGGGCATGAAGGGGATAACCCGTTAACAGTTACAGTAGATGCGAATAAAAGTGTAACAGCGCATTTTGCAACACAAACATTTACACTCACATTAAATGCAACCAATGGTTCGATAACAAAAAGTCCTAATCAAGGATCGTACGATAGTGCTACATCGGTACAACTGACTGCTGTTCCTGCTACCGGATATCATTTTGTAAGTTGGAGTGGAGATGTAACAGGTTCGAGCAATCCGGTGTCAATTACTATGGATGGAAATAAAACAGTTACTGCGACCTTTGCTGTCAACCAGTATACTTTAAGTATTACATCCGTTAACGGAACGGTAACAACGAATCCCGATCAAGCAAGTTATGATTATGGTACGAGCGTTCAATTAACTGCAACCCCGAATGCCAATTACACCTTTACAAGTTGGAGCGGTGATGTTTCGGGAAGTAGTAATCCGCTTACCGTTGTCATGAATGGGAATAAAACTATCATCGCAAACTACGGGTATAATGGTGTTACGGGAATCCAAAGTAACGGTACGGGCGGCGGAGCCTGGGATGTACCGGGTACGTGGTTGAATGGTATTGTACCCGGCGCTAATGATACAGTAGTTATTGCAGGAACGGATTCAGTCTATATTCCAAGCGCTGCATCATGTAAGATAATGACGGTGAAAAGCGGGGGAAAACTTACGGCTGGTGCAGTTCTCACTGTAACCAATACATTTACATTACAATCGGGTGCATATTATTATTATGGAGCAACTGCTACCCTAACGCTTCCCGGTACTCCTGTTCTTGATAACAATAGTACAGTTGTGTTTACAGGTGCGGGTACGGGGACCCTTAGTACATTAACCTATGGCAATCTCACTATAAGCCGTAGTGCAAATACTGCTCCAAGCGGGGCGTTAACAATCAACGGTAATTTAACTCTCAATAATAGTGCGGGAAATATCGTCCTTCGAGGCACAACAAGTTCAACGAGCAGAACAAATACTGTTCACGGAAATGTGTATATCAATACGGGAACCCTTTCTTGCATAGATGGAGGAACAGGAACAACATTTGCGACTTGGAATATTGATGGTAGCATTTTCCTAACAGGAAGTTCAAACGCAAGACTTAGTTGTTTCACCACAAGTGCAGTATCGACAGTGGTTGGTACATATAATATCGGTGGAAATCTTAATATCAATGGAGGCAGATTAGCGTATGCGTCAAATAATTCTACTTTAGGTATAGGTATCGTAAACTTACGGGGTAATTTGACTATTGATACGCTCAGCAGTATAACGGATAACGGCTCGAACGGAGCATTCTCTTTGAATTTTACTGGTGTAGGTACACAGACCGTAACATTGGGAATGAATTTCGCAATGTCAACAATCAGTACCTTAAATGATACCATCAAAGCAGGCTCAAATGTTATTTTCAATTTAGGAAATAACTCATGGCGCGTACCTGCATCGGGGTCGTTTGTTGTTAATGGCGCTTTGGAAATGAAAGATTCCTCACGGATTATAGGTCCCGGAGCATTTGTGTTGAATTCAGAGGCACGGTTGAAACTTGGTAGTCCCTACGGTATTGCAGCAACAGATACGGTTGGAAATATTCAGACAACAGGCTCGCGAACATTTAGTGCGAATGCTTTGTATGAATACAATGGTTCCCTTCCGCAAGTCACAGGTAATGCATTACCATTGACAGTAGAAGAATTGACAATTAATAATACTTTCGGAGTAGGATTATCCCGGGGAACAACCGTTGCTACACTGTTGAAACTACCATCAGGTATTCTTTCAACAGATACATCTATCCTTGAAATAGCTGCTGCAGGAAATGTGAACAGGACAAGCGGGCACATCAACGGCAAATTGAAAAAGACAATGCCTGCCGGAGAAAGTTCAAGATCATTTGAAATTGGAGACGCGAATTCATATACCCCCATTGATGTTGCAGGCTCAAATTATTCTTTAGAATGGTTGCTAACAACTTCGACTGTCCCGATAGAACACCCGGATATAGCTCACTCAGGATTAGACTCCAATTATTCCGTCAATCGATATTATGTGCTTTCGGGAACACCTACCGGAGTAAGTGATATTACCTTTAATTTTGTCCCGGCGGATATTGATGTGGGTGCCGATACGAATCGTTTCTTTGTCAAAAAGTATGATGCTCCGGTTTGGACATCGACTTCAATTGGAACACGATCATCATCAAGCGTTCAGGCAATTGAAGTTTCATCGTTTAGCGAATTTGTTATCGGGCAGGTAAACGGTCCTATTCAATATTCAATTCTAACAAATGTTACAGGGAACGGTAATGTTATGAAATCGCCAAATCAATCTCTTTATGATTCATTGCAACAAGTGACTCTGACAGCAGTACCCTCATCAGGTTGGCATTTTACAGGTTGGACAGGAGATGTGGTGACAACAGATAATCCAATCGTTGTGACTATGGATAATAATAAAACATTGACAGCTACTTTTGCTATTAATACGTATTCATTATCAATCAATACGTCAGGGAATGGTACGGTAACGGTTAATCCTGAACAAGTATCCTACGATTCAGGCACTGTTGTTATTGTAACAGCAATTCCTGCATCATCCTGGTTGTTCAGCGAGTGGTCAGGGAGTTTAGCGGGTGCTGAAAATCCGGACACTATTATTATGACCGGAAATAAAACTATAACTGCAACGTTTATTCTCGATACTCCAACCATTTCTGTTAATGTAAATTCCGCATGGAATATGGTTTCGGTACCGTTACTTGTTAGTGATACAAGAAAAGTTAGTCTATTCCCTTCGGCAATTTCCAATGCATTTACGTTTGAAGGATTGTATTCTTCAAAAGATACGTTGTACAATGGTAAGGGATATTGGCTAAAATTTGGGACAGCAACTTCGGTTCCTATTTCAGGTGTAAGAATAAACGAAGATACGATTGACGTTGTGACGGGATGGAATATGATAGGATCGATTAGTGATAATATCCCTGTTGGTAATATTATTCAAATTCCGCCGGGAATTATTAGTACATCATTGTTTGGTTATAATAACGGATATGTGCAATCAGAATATATAATACCGGGAAAAGCGTACTGGGTAAAAGTAAGTGCCCCCGGTAAATTAGTGTTGACGAAATAATAATCGTCATAAGGTTTTCGAAAATTAAAGATAAAGTAAATCAAAAAGATTGTGAGTAAAATATATTGGTAATCGTTAAGCGATATTTCAAGTTTATTGTGACTGTTTTTATTGTTGGTGCCCTGATGACTGCAACGGGAAAATCAGAGATTTATGTCTCACCGACGGGTTCAGATGCAACGGGTACAGGTACGATAGGAAACCCATTTAAAACATTATCAACGGCAATAAATCATTTGCCTTCCGATAGTATGGTTTATTTACGGAGTGGTTCATATCCGATGTCTGCTTCATTAAATATTACAAAAATTGCAACTGCGAATAAATATCTTAAAATCTGGGCTTACCCCGGTGAGGTTCCGATATTGGATTTTTCAAGCCAACCCAACGGCTCTGCTGATGGCATAAAGTTGAAGGGAAGTTACACTCACTTCAAAGGAGTAATATTTCATGGGGCGGCACATAATGGCTTAAATCTATCAGGACACCATAACATTATAGAGAATTGTGTATTCCGTGATAACAGAAATACCGGTCTTCAAATGGGGAGTAGTTCTGATACTATCTCCAATCCAAGCCATAACCTGATTCTTAATTGCGATGCATACAGGAATTACGATCCTCCAATAGGCGGTAATGCCGATGGCTTCGGTGTGAAATGGAATATTGGTTCAGGGAATGTATTTCGCGGATGCAGAGCATATAATAATTCCGATGATGGGTGGGATTTATGGATGGCAGATAGTTCGATAGTAATCGATAGTTGTATGGCTTTTCGTAATGGGGTTGATATATGGCACTCCGGTAGTTTTGATGGTAATGGAAATGGTTTCAAGCTTGGTGGTAATAATGTTGCAACCCCCCACACAACAAAAAATTGTGTAGCATTTGACAACGAAGGGAACGGCGGGAGAGGGTTTGATGAAAATAATAATCTTGCCGGACAAACATTGTATAACTGCACAGCCTTTCGAAATCAAGGTGATAATTATCATTTCAATAACACGGTAATCAGTGGTCAGCATATCATAAAAAATTGTGTTTCGTTCAATGGTGTTGTCAGCATCACCAGCGGAACGAGAACAAACAATAGCTGGAATGGTTTCACCGTTACGAGCGCTGATTTTCAAAGTTTTGATACATTGTTAGCTGTATTACCAAGAGATTCAAATGGTGTAATACAAAATACAGCATTCTTAAAATTAACCCCAACGAGTGATTTAATTGATGGCGGTGTTAATGTTGGCTTACCTTATCTCGGCGCGGCACCGGATTTAGGCGCTTATGAATATATTCGCGGTGTACCTGTTTACACATTAACAACAAATGCAGTGAACGGATCGATTTCGATTAATCCCAATAAATCTACCTTCGATAGCGGGACTGTTGTTACATTCACTGCTTATCCAAACCGAGGGTACCATTTTACCGGGTGGAGCGGAGATACAATTGAAACAAATAATCCGATATCCGTTCAGATCCTTTCAAATACGTCTATTACTGCAAACTTTGCAATTAATACCTATACATTGCTCACCGGAGTAAACGGAAGTGGCACTGTGACAAAAACTCCTAATCAGGTTAGTTATGATACCGGTTCAGTTGTCATTCTTTCAGCAACTTCATCTGCGGATTGGAAATTTAAAGGTTGGTCCGGTGATTTGACAGGTATTACCAATCCTGATACTATTATCATGAACGGAAACACATTGATTAGCGGGAATTTCAATCCTGATACTGTTACGGTACCATTTACTATCAGTAATGGTTGGAATATTATTTCGTTACCGGTAAAAGTAGAAGATGGACAAAAAAATGCATTGTTTCCAACATCGGTTTCTACTGCATTTGCTTATATAGGCTCATACATCCAAAAGGATACTATAGAAAGAGGGAAGGGATATTGGTTGAAATTTTCTTCAGCGCAATCGATCCCAATCAATGGTGTTATTACAAAAACAGATACTATTCATGTAAGAGCAGGATGGAATTTAATCGGTACAACCTCAGCTTCGCTTCTTGTAAGTTCAATTATCCAGCAACCGCCGGGAATTATTCTCTCAAATTATTATTCATATAGTAGCGGATATGAAGCAGTTGATACAATTATCCCCGGAAGAGGGTATTGGTTGAAAACCAATGCCGCCGGTATTTTGATACTATCACATTAATTGTTGTTAAAAGAGCGAATTATTCAATTTGGAACAAGTTTTATGTCTTTCATGAAAGAAAATATCAAGTAAGATGAGCGTTTCTGCCTACAAGAAAATACTTGTTATTGGCTGTTTAATTTTCATGGGATTAATCCAAACACATGATAACCATGTCACCATCTATATGATAGGTGATTCAACGATGGCAAATAAGCCGCTTGAAGATAATCCGGAACGAGGGTGGGGGCAAATGTTGCCCAAATTTTTTGATAGTTCTGTTACGATAGAAAATCATGCAAAAAACGGACGCAGTACCCGATCTTTTTTAGCAGAAACACTTTGGAAGCCTATTGTTGAAAAATTAAAGCCCGGAGATTACGTTATTATCCAGTTCGGTCATAATGATGAGAAAAAGGAAAAAGTCGGCAGGTACACACCGCCTCAGGATTACCGGGTAAATCTAATAAAATTTGTTACCGAAACACGCGATAAAAAAGCGTTTCCTATTCTTTGTACTCCAATTGTGCGAAGACGGTTTGACGATTCAGGAAAATTTTATGATGAGCATGGTGTGTATCCCGATGTCGTAAGAGAAATCGCAGCATGGTATAATGTTCCTTTGTTAGATATGCACAAGAAAAGTGAACAGTTGTTAAAAGACCTCGGTCAGGAAGAATCAAAAAAAATATTTCTTTGGATTGATTCAACCCAATACAAATCACTTCCCCATGGAAAAGTTGATAACACCCATTTTTCGGAGTTTGGTGCAACAACAATGGCGACAATTGCGGTTGAAGAATTATTACAATTACAGCATCCGCTTACAAAGTATCTTTTCAATAACAAAACAGACAATGAACGTTTCAATGAACGGAAGAGAATTCATACTGAAAATGAATGAACTAAGTCCATTGAATATTCTATGAATACAAACAAATTATGTTGGAGATAGTATGAACATATTGCGTATTTTATTAGGAATTGTATTAAGTATCCTGATTTCAGCGCTTGCCTTCAGTCAAGCAGACGGTGATTTTAGATCGTTCCAGACAGGGAATTGGAGTAATGTTGCATCGTGGGAACGATTTGATGGTGCAAGCTGGGTAACTCCCGCCCCTAATGTGCCTACGGCAATAGATGGAGCGGTAACAATTTTAGCCGGACATACTATAACAGTTGATGCTGATACAACTGTTGATCAAGTTATTGTTAATGCAACCGGTGTAATACTTATTGCCGCTACAAAACGACTTACCATTGCAGATGGAGCGGATAGCATCGATATGGTAGTATACGGTATGATTAATCAATTTGGAACAATTACCGCATCAGGAAGAATAAGTATTGAAGATGGCGGATTGTTGACCTATAGCGTTCCGCTTGGGGCAGATATTGCAATGCCTATTTATATGTGGCGAACAGGCTCTACGATTCGGATTGATAGTACAACGGGATCAACTCCTACAAACCTTAAAAATCAAACAACATTGTATAATGTAATCTGGAACGGGACAACTTCAGGTGCAAACGGCGGTCCGAATTTTAATGATGCCACTCATATTTATGGTAATCTTACACTTATGAGTTCGAAAAAATTTCAATGGAGGGTAACGAATCTTTCGGGAGGGCAGACTAAGAATATATACATCCACGGCAATGTAAATGTTATAGACTCTTCAGTTGTTTTAACATCAACAGGAAGTGGTGCGGATACGCTTGCCAAGGCAATTATTAATGTGGACGGGAACGTGAATGTAACTGCAGGAACGTGGAGTTTATGTAATAGTGGTTCTGCGTATGCTGAATGGAAGATTAAGGGAAATGTAAATATCACCGGCGGTTCCCTTGCAAGCGGCGCAAGCGGCTGGGCGGGAAGACGAACGATTAACTTTTGCGGAGGTACCACGCAAACATTTACACTTACTGCTCCTGCAACAATGAACACAGCTCCGACAATTTTCAAAGTGAGTAATGGTTCCACAGTTCAAGTTGGATTCCCATTTACATTATTAAGTTCCAGTATGCTCTCATTAGAGAGCGGAACGTTTGTTACCACGAACACGAATCTTATTACAATTCCTGCAACAGGCTCAATACTTGGTGGAAATGCTTCAAGTTACGTCGATGGACCATTAGCAATGGTTATCTCTTCAATAGGACCAATCTCAAAAACTTTTCCTGTCGGTAAGGGTTCTGCTTATCGCCCAATAGTGCTAACCGTTAATCATGATGCGACAACAGCAACAACATATACTGCGGAAATGTTTAATACCGCACCAAACTCCCGTACGTTACCCGCTTCATTACTTTCGGTTTCTCCGGTTCGTTATTGTACAATTACGAAGGGGACGGGTGCAACTATTTCTCCGACACTTGGCGCAACAGTGCAATTAAACTACGACGCTACAGATGAACTGTATAATGCTACAATGGTGCGTGTTGCAAAAGACGATGGAGCCGGAAATTGGGTCAATCTTGGTGGAAGCGGAACAGCAGACACTTCGGGTTCAATCACGTCTAACGCGTTTTTCTCATTTAGCGATTTTGTTCTGGCGATAGCCGATACCAATGTTGCCGCCGCGCCCCCAACGGTAACAACAACTTCAGTAAGTTATGTCTCAACAACATTTGCATCAAGTGGCGGTAATGTAACCAATGATGGCGGTGGTGCTGTAACCGGGCGTGGTGTTTGCTGGAATACGACAGGAAACCCGACAACTTCTGACAGCATGACATCAAACGGAACAGGCGCGGGGGTATTTACAAGTAAACTAACGGGTTTATTACCCGGTATAACATATTATGTTCGCTCGTACGCTATAAATAATGCAGGGACAGGATATGGTAATGAAATTACCTTCACAACACTTTCTGCAATAGTTCCACCGACAGTAACAACAACCTCGGTATCGAGTATTCAAGTTTCGACGGCAGTTAGTGGTGGAAATGTAACAAGCTGGGGTGGTGATTCTATAACGGCTCGAGGTATTTGCTGGAATACAACAGGCACACCAACAATATCGGGATTGCATAGTGTTGATGGAAACGGATTAGGTACATTTATTAGCGGTATGTCACAGCTTAGCGGCGGATCTTCGTATCATGTTCGCGCGTATGCAACAAACAGCAGTGGTACGGGCTATGGAAATGAGATTACCTTTACAACACAAACACCACAACCGGATACTACGGTAATCGTAGCATGGGACGGAAGTGGAAATTATACAACAGTACAAGCCGCATTCCGGGCAGTACCAACAAATTATACAGGTAAGTGGACAATTTTTGTAAAAAATGGCACCTACTATGAAAAAGATACATTAGTGAGCGGAAAAATTAATGTGGTGCTCATCGGTGAGGACAGGGATAATACTATTATTACCTATGATGATTACGGTGATCGGTATGGATCGGGTGTTCCCGGAACGAGCGGTTCATTTACTATAGCCATTGATGCAAGCGATTTTACAGCGAAGAATATTACCTTCCGCAACACGTACTCACCACAACCCGGAGTAACAGGAACACAAGCGGTCGCTTTACGAACACAAGGTGATCGTCATGAATATATCAATTGCAAAATATTAGGTTATCAGGATACGTATTATACGTGGGGTGGCAATGGCACGGGGAGAATGTATCATCGTAATTGCTATATCGAAGGGACAGTTGATTTTATTTTTGGAAGAAATATTGTTGTCTTTGATAGTTGTACGATAAAAGAAATACGCAATACGGGAACGCTTACTGCCGGATCAACAGATGCAAGTACGAAGTACGGTTATGTATTCAGAAATTGTACAATTCTTGCCGATTCTATCGGATACGACGGGAATCCTATTACTTCGTTCTATTTGGGACGACCGTGGCAAGCAAGCCCACGTACGGAATTTATTAACTGTTATGAACCTTCAAATCTAAATCCTGCAGGATGGCAATCATGGTATGTGACTCCCGGTATTTACTCGGAATTTAATTGTTTTGGAGGAGGATCGGCAACAGGAGGTCGTGTTGGCTGGTCATCGCAACTGTCAGGAAGTGTTGCTTCAACGTATTCGCTCTCGACTATTTTTGCAAAAAGTTCAGCAACTTCAAGTCTTATTTTATATGATTGGATGCCCGCAAATGCAATGAGTGATGAACCGTTGATTTACCGCGTCACTTCTTCGACAGGAACGAATGGTACAATTACACCCGCCGGAATTTCTAACGTAGCATACAACGGAAATAAACAGTTTTCAGTCATTGCTGATAACGCATATTTTGTTGATAGCTTATTTGTTGATGGCAGTGCAGTCACACCTGATAGTTCATATACATTTACAAAT
>ORJL011511694.1_pt1 | contig 10908 bp, 8 predicted proteins | sample 1779941 | NCBI WGS metagenome assembly ORJL01 (sample SAMEA104232317, study PRJEB22302) | groundwater metagenome | biome: forest; feature: aquifer; material: groundwater | place: USA | collected 2011-08-07 | depth 5.8 m | reverse complement strand
GTAACCAACGGATTGATGATCCGATCCTTCTCGACACGCGCGACCTCGGCTTCGCCGCGGCCGACAATGACGCGAAGCTTGTTGCGGGCAGCATTGAGTGCGCCCTGCGCGGTGCCAAGATCGTTCTCGGCGACGGTGAAATCGGTGCGCGCCTGGTCGACCTCACGCTGCGAAGTGGCACGATCGGCGAGCAGCCCCGTTTGGCGGTCAAGTACACGCTTGGCGAGATTGAATTGCGACTTCGCCTTGTCGAGCGACTGCGCCGCTGCAATCAGGTCGGTCTGTGCCTGCACCACTTCCGGGCTGTCGATCTCGAATAACGGATCGCCGACCTTCACTTCGTCACCGATTTTCGCGATCAGACGGGTGACACGGCCGGAGAATGGCGTCAGCACCAACGTACTTGCATCCTCGTTGAAGGCGATCTGGCCGATCGCCGTCTTTTTCATCTGAAATTCGCACAATTCGGCTGGCACCAGGCGCAGCTGATGCATTTGTTCGTCGCCGACCTTGACACTGTTCGCGCTGGCGCCAGGCGGCGGCGCGCCGAAGGCGGCGGTCGGTATCAGGCTTGCTACGACGACGAATCGCCGCAGCGCGAGTGAGTTCAGAACTGATTTCATTTTGTGGCGTCGGGGTTTCTTCTTGGTTCAGTGAGTGTCACTTCCTCGCCGATTACCGCGGCAGGCTGCGGTCTATTCCACCAGCCGCCGCCAAGAGCCTGGAAAAGTAGGACGGTATCGGAGAGCAGTTGTGCCTCGCTTTGCACGCGCGCGATCGACGTTTGCAGGAAGGCAGCTTGCGCGGTCAAAAGCGTCTGAACGCTGTATTGGCCTCGCTCGATCTGACGTTGTGTCAGTTCAAAGCCGCGGGCGGCGGCGCGTTCCGCGGCGGTCGCGGCCGCGAGCGCCTTTGTATCGGCTTGCAGCGCCCGCAGCGCATCCGCCACGTTCTGAAAGGCGGTCAACACCACCCCGCGATAAATCTCCGCGGTCTGGCTAAACGTCTCCTCCGCCGCGATCTGTTTATTCTTCAGCGTGCCGGCATTGAAGATCGGCTGCGCAAGATTGCCGGCAATGGTCCAGAGCCCGGTTTGCGGCCCGAACAATTGCGACATCGCCAGCGACTGACTGCCAACATTTCCACTCAGAGAGATATTCGGCAGGCGGTTAGCGATCGCGACGCCGATTTGCGCATTGGTCTGGCGCATATTGGCCTGCGCGACGCGAATGTCCGGACGCTGCAGGATCAGGCTCGCGGGCAAGGTCACCGGAATCTTGTGCGGCAGCGTGAGCGAATTAGGTGCGAATACTGAACCGGTGCCTTCACTTGGGAAGCGGCCGGTCAATACCGACAGAAGATGACGCTGCTGGAAAAGCAGCTTTTCAAGCGGCGGCAACAGGAGCTGCGCCTGGGCCAGCGCCGTTTCCTGTGCGGCGACGTCCGGTACTGCGATTTGGCCGGCGTCGCTCTGCTTGCGCAGGATGCCGAGCATGTTGGTCTGAAGCCCGATGATGCGCTGGGTGGCGGCGATCTGGCCGCGCAGCGACGCCTCACTGATCGCCGCAAGCGCGATGTTCGAGGTCAGTGTGATATAAACCGCCTCGCGCTGGAATTCTGCGACTTCCGCTAACGCGTCCGACGCCTCGACCTGACGGCGAATGCCGCCCCATACGTCGAGTGTGTAGGATACGTTGAGTTGAGCGGTGACCAGGCTGTAGAGATTTTCGCCATTGGGCGGCGAAGACGTGTTGCAGCATGGGGCAACCTGCTGCCGGGTCGGATTGAAATTTCCATCGATTGCCGGAAATAACGCGCCTCGCGATGCTTGCGAATTCGCGTAGGCGACGCGGATCGCAGCCTCCGCCGCCTTCAGGTCGGCGTTGTATCGGATGCCTTCCTCGATCAGACGACTGAGTTGCTTTGAACGAAATAGCTCCCACCATCGATACGGAAGGTCGCCCGCAACAACTCGCGACTCAGCACGGCCCCCATTATCGCCGCGACCGATATATCCGGTCACATCCGGAGGTTCGGGCGGCCGGAAATCCGGACCGACGGCACAACCTGTCAACATGACGATGACGAGACCCATTCCTGTGAGGGTGCGATAGAGTTTGCGTCTTTGCTGCCTTGCCCTGGAGCTCAGCGACGAAGCCATCGGCTCGTCGCACGGCACGTCAGGGGCCAAAATGCCCGGCCGACAATCGGCCGGAATTATCTGGCTGCTCCGGGTCAAGTTTCGCGCCCCAACTCAAACTGTTCGGGCGCTAATACATCGACGCCCCCTGCCTTTATCGGTCCTTTTGAATGCCCTTGTCAGCAACGGACTGCAAAGCGGAGACCAGCTTTTTTGCAAGCTGCGGCGAACCAATTAGATTAATACATATCAAATACTTAGTTATGAAATCCGAAGTCGCTTTCCACTTCGCTTGGGCGAGTTTCCGCCGATTTGCGAATTGTCGTCGGCGGATTCATGCCGATCGGAATTGGCGTATTCTCGCCGATCGATTCCAAGCCTCGCCATCTTCTCGCTAAGCGTCCGCCGCGGAATGTCGAGACGCTTCATGGCCTCCGCAATACTGCCGCCACTTTCGGCTAGACATCGCTCGATGACCGTTCGCTCAAACGCCTCGACCTGGTCGGACAGCGAGCTACGGGCATTTTCAACGAGCGATGTTCCGGACCATTCGCCAAAGCCGAGAGCATAGCGTTCCGCCGCATTTCGCAGCTCCCGAACATTGCCCGGCCAGTCATGCGACATTAGGGATTGCAGCCGTGCCGTCTGCAGGGGGCGCAGCTCACGCCCATGCGCCTTGGCGGCGGAAGCGGCAAAATATTCGAACAACAGCGGAATGTCCTCGCGGCGCTCCCGCAATGCCGGGACCATCAGTTCCACCACCGACAAACGGTAATAAAGGTCCGAGCGGAAGCGCCCCTGCACGCTCGCCTCGCGCAAATCAATCTTGCTCGACGCCGCGACTCGCACGTCAATATTCACACTACGGTTGGAACCCAGACGCTCCACCACGCGATCGTTCAGCGCGCGCAGCAATTTGCCTTGGCCGGAAAGCGGCATCGAATCAATTTCGTCAAGAAACAGCGTGCCGCCGCTCGCATGTTCGAGCTTGCCGGCGCGGGACTTCAATGCGCTGGTGAAAGCGCCGGCTTCGTGCCCGAAAAACTCACTTTCCACCATGGTTTCCGGAATGGCGGCACAATTGACCGCCACATAATGGCCTTTGCTGCGGCGTCCGAAATCGTGCAGGCAGCGGGCGACCAGATCCTTGCCGACACCGGTCTCGCCATAAATGATCACGCTGACATCAGCACCTGCGAGTTCGGCCACGTTGGAGCGAAGCCGATCGGCCGCGGCCGAGGTGCCGACGATACGAAGCGATAGATCTTGCTCGTTTACCGCGCGGCGTAGCCTGCGGTTTTCGATCACGAGCTGACGCTTCTCCGAGGCGCGCCGCAACGCGTCGAGCAAGCGATCGGGCGCGAACGGCTTCTCGAGAAAATCGTAGGCGCCGAGGCGCATCGCTTCGACCGCAGTTTCCAGATCGCCGTGCCCGGTAATGACCACTACGGGCAATTCAGGGTCGACCTGCTGCGCGTGGCGCAGCAACTGCATCCCGTCCATACCTTCCATCTTGAGATCGGTGACGAGTACACCCGGAAAGTCGGCTGAAATATTTCCGATCGCTTGCGCGGCCGCCGCGAATGTGCGCGGCTTGAAGCCGCCAAGCTGAAGCCATTGCTCGACGGCCTGCCGCATCGACGCTTCGTCGTCCACGAACAGGATCGGACCATATTCAGGCATGAACACCAACCGGTGAAACCGACTTCGTCACGAGCAACGGCAGATCGATTATCAGTTCCGCGCCGCCCTCGGGACGATTGGCGGCACGGATATTTCCGTGAAAATCCTGAACGATCCCGTAGGAGATCGACAGGCCGAGACCAAGCCCCTTGCCGACCGGCTTGGTCGTGACGAAAGGATCAAAAATCCGGTTGATCAGATCGGAGGGAATACCCGGACCGTTATCGGCAACGCTGATATAGGCGCGCCCGCCTGAAGTCCAAACCTTGATTCCGATCCAGCGCGCGTCGTTGCCGGCGATGGCATCGAGCGCGTTGGTGAGCAGATTGACCATAACCTGTTCAAGCTGCACGAGATAACCGGTCACTAACAGGCCGGGCGCTTCAATTTCCTTATCAATGACGGCACCTGCCGCCTTGATCTGGCTGTCGACCAGAAACAGGGCGCCGTCTACCGCCTGCTCAACCCTGACCGGGTCGGGCCGTGCCGGGTCGCTTTTTCGTGCGAATATCTTCAAATGGGATGTGACGCTCGCCATGCGGTCGGCAAGATTGTTGATGATCTGGAGATTGCCCGAGACCTGTTGAATATCACCGCGCTCGGCAAAGATGCGTGTGCTCGCAATGAAGGTGCGGATCGCCGCCAACGGCTGGTTGATTTCGTGTGCGATCGCAGCCGACATCTGCCCGAGCGCCGCAAGCTTTCCGGCCTGAACCAATTCATTTTGGGTCTTTCGAAGCTTGTTCTCGGCGCGCCGACGCTCCTCGATTTCAGCTTCCAGCGAGACATTGGTTTCGCGAAGCTCGCGCGTTCGGCGTTCGACTTCCGCCTTGAGACGGTTGCCGGATTCGCGCTCATAAATATAAGCACGGTGCCGCTGCAACCAATACAAAAACAACACGAGGATCATGGCGGACAATGTGCCGCCGATGATGCCGCCGTCACGCTGGTCGGCGTCAATGGATTCAAGCCCGGTCAGGCGGTGGATGGTCCAGCCATATTCCGGCAGCGTCATAGACTGATACAGGAAGCGGCCGCCGTCGGACTCCGAACTCATCTTGATAATCGACCCGGCGCTGCGCCTTTCGATCACATCAAACCCGATCGGATCGTCCCTGTCTGCTGCCTGCAGCGACGCGTGTGTGTCATTGGAAGCACCGGACGGGCTTAAGATACGGAACTTGTAGATCGGGTCGCTGGACAGAAAGACCACGCCGCTCTTGTCAGTGACAAAGACACGTTCACCGGCGAGTTCCCAATTGTTTTCCAGTTGATCGAATTCGATCCGCACCATGGCCACACCGAGCAGCCGGGCGGACCGCGCCGCTTCGGAGATGTAATAGCGTGCACTGCGACTGCCTGGCTCCACGCCGAGATAGGCGCTACGGCCGGTTGCAAGCGCAGCCTTGAAACTCTGCTGGTCGCCAAGATTACGGCCGATCAAGCTGCCGGGCTTCTCCCAGGCACTGCTGGCCTTCACAATCCCGCTTAGATCAAGAACGTAGAGAGCGCTAGTATCGGCCTCGAGACTGAGACGGGCGAGTTTCTGGTTGAGATCCTGCCACTTTACGATATCGCCGGGATTTGAAAGAGCACTCTGAACGTCGGTATCGAGCGACAAAAATACCGGCAAATGGTCCTGCCGATTGATTTCGGAGCGCAGCGCATTGGCGAAGAGCTGCACGCGCTGTTCGTTGATGGCCTGCAGCGAGCGCAAACCATTCTCACGCCAGATTTCCTGTGATGCGAAAACGGAGGCTACGATCGCGGCAGCGGCGAAAACAAACAGCAGCAGCCGTTTGCTCCACGATATCCGGCCGCCGTCTTCGATCCGTTGTGACATGGCGGCGGCAGGTTACCGCACCGCGGCGCCTCGATCCAGATTTGCTGATCGCCCGGATCGCGCAGGGGTCAAATTATTAACGTCCCCGATATGCGCCTCAAACGGCCGATCCGCTCAATAAGGTCAACAGCAAGGATCGGGTCGCGTCCGGTATCGTCACCGGCTTATTAGTCAAGCGGTCGACATAGACATGGACAAAATGGCCCTGTGCGGCCGTTTGGTGGTCGTCATTCCGGAACAGGCCAACCTCATAGCGGACGGAGCTCGACCCAAGCTTGGCGACGCGAATGCCGGCATCGACGGTGTCGGGAAAGGTGATGGGGCGAAAATACTGGCATTGCGTCTCGACCACCAAGCCGACAATGCTGCTTTGCTGCAGGTCCAGACACTTGCCGTCGATCAGGAACTTGTTCACGACGGTATCGAAATAGGAATAATAGACCACATTGTTGACATGCCCATAGACGTCGTTGTCGTTCCAGCGCGTGGTGATGCGGGAGAAATGAACATAGCCATCTCGCGTCTCCGGCTGCCTTGCCGTCATAGTGCCTCTCGATAGATCGCGAGCGCGTTGGCGTAAGTCATCTCGCGGGGGTTGTTCACCAGCAATCGCGTCTGCTTCATTGCGTCTTCGGCAAGAGCCGGCAGATCCTTTTCGCCGATGTCGACCTGGCTGAGTCGCGTCTCCAGCCCGAGTTCAGCGGTAAGCTGAGACAACGCATCTACCAGTGCCAGCGCGCGGACCTCATCCGAACCGGACGCGCCCGGTGCAAGAATCGAACTAAGCTCGGAGTAATGAGACGCCGCTGCCGGCGCGTTGAAGCGCAGCACGTGCGGCAACACCAGTGCATTCGAGAGGCCGTGGGCCACATGAAAGCGCGCGCCGACCGGATAGGCGAGCGCATGAACAGCGGCAACCGGCGCATTGGCAAACGCCATGCCCGCAAGCATAGCGCCAAGCAGCATATTCTGGCGCGCGTTTCGGTCACGACCGTTTACGCAGGCGGTGCGGATATTTTCGCTCAACAGGCGCAGTGCCTCGCGTGCGAAGGTATCCGATATCGGATTTTTGGCGTGCTTGCTGGTGTAGGCTTCGATTGCATGTACCATGGCGTCGACGCCTGTTGCCGCAGTCACATGGGGCGGACAACCCAACGTCAGGTCCGCATCGAGCACGGCGTAATCGGGAAGCAAGACCGGCGAGACCACGCCCTTCTTCTCGCCGGATCGCGTCGTGACGATCGATATCTGCGTGACCTCCGAGCCGGTCCCCGCCGTTGTCGGTACGAGGATTAGCGGCAATCGCGGACCTTTTGCGAAGCCGACGCCATAGATATCGTCGAGCTTCTCCCTACCCTTGGCGAGCAACGCAACAAGTTTGGCGACATCCATCGACGAACCACCGCCGAGCCCCACCACGCATTCGGCGTTGCTCGTTTGCGCGGCCTCTACCGCATTCATCACCACGTCTTCCGGCGGATCGGCGACCACATCTGTGAAAAGCTCGACCCGAATATTCTTCGCCATAAGCGAGGCGATTGCCGCATCCAGCAGCCCGGAAGCCTGAATGCCCTTGTCGGTGACGATCAGCACAGACCGCGCGCCAAGATCCGACACAAGCTCGCCGAGGCGTGCGGCGGCACCGGATTCGACCAGAATGGCTTTGGTAGTGCGGAACGAAAATTTGAGCATCGGAGCCCCTGCAAGGCCTACTCGCATGCGCCATTCTTAGCGCAGGCTACCCACTTCGCCGAGTCCCCATGCAATGTTAGAATAGGTTTGTCGGGCGGATCGGATGATAAAGCACTCGCGATTTTCCAGCCGTTTGGCTCGGCGCTGTCCATCCCTCAGATCGCCTTCGAGGTGCGCAAGGCTGCGATACGATTTTCATCGAGCCCAAGTTCTTCGCGCAGCACGGCATCGGTGTCCTCTCCGAGGACCGGCGAGCGCATCGGAACTTTGGATGGGACTCCATTGAAGCGAACCGGCTGCGACACGAGCTTGATGTCGCCAGCATTTTTGTTGATGCCGGGCTGTATCAGGTTCCGCGCTTCGACATGTCCGCTCGCCAGCAGATCGTCGAGTGTCCAAACCGGGGCGGCTGGAACATCCGCGCTGCGCAGCCGCCTCAGCGCTTCGTCTCGCGACAACGCGGCCGCCCATTCCGTTATGATGGCGCGCAATTCGCTCTCATGCGCGTTGCGGTCGCGATTGGTCTTGAAGCGGGGATCAGCGTAAAGTTCCGGACGACCGATGGCCTGAAAGACCCGCTTGGCGATACCTTCTGAAAAGCCGACCAGAACGATTTCGCCGTCGAGGGTCGCGAAGCTATCAACCGGATAGGTTTCCGGATGCCGATTGCCGACGCGCCGCACCGGCTGATCGGAATAGAGCCGACGCGAAAGGTTTGTCAGCAGCATCGAAAACATGGAATCGAGCATCGCAACCTCGACCTTGCGACCGATACCGCTTCGCTCCCGGTCGTAAAGCGCCGCCGCGATGCCCCAGGCCGCAAACATTCCGGTGGAAATATCTACGACGCTCTCCCCGACCGCCATCGCCCGGCCATCGCGTTCGCCGGTCACATTCATCAGCCCGCTCATCGCCTGGATCACCAGGTCAAACGCCGGCCAATCGGCAAACGGCCCGTTCTCTCCGAAACCGGAAATCGATGCGTAGATCAGACGCGAATTCTCTGCCTGCAGATCGGCGTGACCGAGCCCGAGACGCTCCATGACGCCGGGACGGAAATTCTCGACCAGCACGTCCGCCTTGCGTGCCAAATCCCGGACCAGCTCCAGCCCCTCTGGCGTCTTCATGTTGACGGTCACGCTGCGTTTGCCGCGATTGAGCAATGCGAAATAGGCGCTCTCCCCATTCACATAGGGTGCGACATGCCGCGCCTCCTCACCGAAGCCCGGCATCTCGACCTTGATGACTTCTGCGCCCAGGTCCGCAAGCATCGCGGTGCAAAACGGCCCTGACATGACGCGCGTCAAATCCAAAACGCGAACGCCTTCAAACAGGTGCTTCGGCAGCGGCGTCATCGGTCTTTGTCCTTTGGCATAGAGGCTAAACGGACTTGCCGGTGGTTTCGGGTATGAGCAAGTCCTCAATAGGCGTTTTCGGTTCATGCGCGAATATGTTCGGCATGTTTGAAACCAAGACGATTGCGTCCGAGATCGAAATCAGAGTCACAATATAGGTCAATTGTGGAAATGCGTCTCGATATCCGGCGATCCGAAAGGATTTGTGCAAATGTTCCGGGTGGGACGCCATGACAAGCACCGCCCACCGATCTCGTAGCGGTCGGCGTCGTAGCGAACATGGGCAGGAGGTAGCGGCTCGCTGCCCACCGCCGCAATATTCGAACCGCTAGGCCACCGCGCGCCAATGGTCATTCGGCAAAAACGCCGGAGACTTCGAGCATCAGGGCGCGTCAGGCACCCAATAATTTCGCGGCGTCTTATCCGGCCAGACCTTGGGAAATTGGGGACGGTCTTGATGCCAGGGGCGCGGCGCAAAATATCCAAGCTCTTCGTCCGGAATGATGTCCATCTCAGTATAGACTTCGACACGAACCTTGTCCGAGTTGCTGTGGTAGCAAGCGATATTGTGGCCAATATTGTGTCGTCCCGGACCCCAATCCAGCGTGAAGCCGCTTGCTGTAAGAAAGTCGGCGACCCGGCACATGTCGGAGAAATCCTTCGCTTCAAAGGCCAGATGGTGAAGCCGTGGCCGATCGGATCGGAAGAAATTTATGACGTGATGATCAATTCCACAGCGAAGGAAAACCGCATTATCGCTCTTCCAGTCCGAGACCCGGAAACCGAGAATTTTCTGGTAGAACTCGGCGGCCTCCTGCACATCGGTCGTAAGGAAGGCGACATGACCAAGCTTCAGCGGCGCAACACCTCTCGGAGCAATACGTCGAGCGAGGAAGTTGGCCCGCGAGAAGAGATGGACCAGGGTGCCGGCGGCATCGGTGAACTGGATTGCCTCGTCAATACAAGGTGTGAAAGCAAAACGACGAGAGGACGCAATCCCGTGCTTTTCCAGAAATTCCTGCGCCTCATCGAGGCTCATGTTCGGAGAGATCTGGAAGGACAAGCTGCCGATATCCGATGTCGCTTCCTCCTCAAGGATAATCGCCTCCTCACCGACTTGAGTTGCGAGAACCAAGCGCTTCTCGGCACGGGACGTCACTTCCAGTCCGATCGTTTCGGAATAATACGCCACCATCGCTTCGATATTTGGAGTCGTCAGCGTCAATGGACCAAGCCGCTTTGCCTTGATCATCCGGTCGCTCCATTCTTTTCCGATTTGCGAGAGGTGGCCTTGATGCCCAGATATTTCTCGATTACCAGCGAATCGCGCGCGATCGCATCGGCCTCACCTTCTGTTGCAATTCTTCCGTTCTCCATCACATAGGCATAGTCTGCGATACGAAGTGCTGCGCGCGCATTCTGCTCAACCAGCAAGATCGATGTGCCGGAAGCACGCAACTCCGCTATCGCATTGAAGACCTCGCGGACAATCAGCGGCGCAAGGCCGATGCTGGGCTCGTCCAGCAGCAGCACATTCGGCTTCGCCATCAAGGCGCGGCCCATTGCCAGCATCTGCCGTTCGCCACCCGACAATGTCGAAGCCTGCTGTTCACGCCGCTCCTGAAGCCGGGGAAACCGCCGAAAGATACGCGCAAGATCGGCGTCGATATCGGGATCACGGCGCCGGTAGCGCGGGAATGCGCCGAGCACGAGGTTGTCGAACACGGATAACTCGCCGAACAACTCGCGCCGCTCCGGCACGAGACTGATGCCGCGTTCGACCCGCTGCTCGACCTCGAGGTCATCAAGCGGCTCACCCCGATAGCGGATGACGCCCCGCGCGGGCAGGAAGCCCATCAACGCGTTGATCAACGTGGTCTTGCCGGCGCCGTTCGGTCCGACGACGGTGACGATCGCGCCCTGATTCAGGGTGACCGAGGCTCCGAATACAGCAGCGACCTTGCCGTAGAACACCGACAGATCGACGACTTCAAGGATCGGAGCGCGCGTGCTCATGCATCCTCTCCGAGATAGGCAGCGATCACCCGCGGGTCGGACTGAATCTGATCCGGGCCACCGGTGGCGATTCGGGCGCCGAATTCCATGACAATCAGCCGGTCGACCAACTGCATCACGAATTCCATGTCATGCTCAACGATCAGGATACTCACGCCGCTGTCCCGCACGTTCTTGAG
>ORJL011315425.1_pt1 | contig 10909 bp, 5 predicted proteins | sample 1779941 | NCBI WGS metagenome assembly ORJL01 (sample SAMEA104232317, study PRJEB22302) | groundwater metagenome | biome: forest; feature: aquifer; material: groundwater | place: USA | collected 2011-08-07 | depth 5.8 m | reverse complement strand
GTAGCGCGTCTCGTACAGGCCATGGCCTCCGGGGATGTAGAGCAGGTACGACCCCTTGGGCAGGCGGAGGGCCAGGCGGGTCACCCCGGCCTCGACGCGCAGCGCGACCCGGCTCTCCGGCCGGGTGTCCAGGCGATAGACCGATCCCCAGCGGACCTCCCCTCGACTCGGGCCCTGCGGGCCCTCGCTCGGGGCAAGCTCCCCCTGCCACGGGAAGCGGGTGGGCGAGTTCGCGGTGAGGTCCACCTGGGCGAGTTGCACGCCCAGGGGCGGGACGCCCTCCGCGGTCGCCTTCTCCTCCGCGGCCCCGCGGCGGACCACGATAACGCAGGGCGCGCCCTTCACGACACCCTGGATCGCCGCCTTGACCTCGTCGAGGGTCTCGACCTTCTTTCCGTCGATCGTGACGAGGACGTCCGCGTCGCGGAGGCCCGCCTTCGCAGCGGGGGAGTCGGCCACGATCGAGTCGATGCGCACATGCCGGCGCGGGATGTCGCCGCGCATCACCGCAACAAGGCGCTGGAACCCGGACTCTTCGCGCAGCGCGGCGAGGTCTTCGTCTTCCACCGTGTGCTTTGCGTCCGACCATCCGCGACGGACGGCCTCCTCCAGCGCGACGAGGGCCTTCGCCTTCTCGCCCGTCCGGGCGAGGCAGCAGGCGAGGTTGTAGGGATTCGTGGCATCGGCCGGCACGCCGCGCGTCAGGCGGTCAAACGCCGTCGCGGCGTCGGGGTAGTGCTTCGTCTCGAGGGCCTTCGACGCGCGCTCCTCCAGGGACTTCAGCTCCTCCGGAGGAATCGTCGGGGCGCCGGCCGCCACGGACGCGGCGGCATCCTTGAGCGGGACCGGCATCCACGCGTCTCTCGCGGGGGCCAGCGTGGAGACCTCCACGAGCAGCCGCCCGCTGGCAAGGCCAGCTTGCTGGTCCTTCGGGTCGCACGGCACCGGGACCAGGATCGGCGGCTCCTGGCATGGCTCGTAGCGGAACAAGTACGCCGCCACCTCCTTGCCCTCGAATCCGACCGGCAGGTGAAACACCACCTTCACGTCCCGCTCCCCCCGGACCTTCGCGGCGTACTCCTCGTGGCCGAACCGGATGACGAGCGCCTCGCAGCGCTTCTCCTCCGCCCGGTCCCGGGCCTTCTCCGCGCGGAGGTACTCGTCCCAGTACAGCTCGGCCAGCGCACGCTCCGCCTCCGGGTGTCCCGGCACGTGCGTCAGCGCCTCGTGGTACTGCAGGAACGCCTGACCGATCGCCGCCCCACGCGTGCGGCGCGCGTCCTTCAGTCCGCCATCCCGGCGCCAGCCCTCCTCCTGCCGCTTGCGGCGCTCCGCGTCATCCTTCGGCGCCTCCGCGACCTGGGCCTCCTCCTCCTTCGCCTCCAGCTCGTCGGTCTTCCGCCTGGCCTCCTCGTACGACGCCCGGGCGTGTCTCGCCTGCGAGAGGCAGATCCGGGCGAGGAGGTCTTTGACCCCCTCGTCCTTCGGGTAGAGGACGCGCGCCGCGAGCGCGAGGTCCCGGGCGCGGAGGTGCTCGGGACCGCCGACCGGCTCGTTCGCCGCGCCGGCGGCCGCGAGGGCGCGTTCCGCCTCCCGCGTCTGCGCCGCGAACTGCACCCGGCGGTTCACCTCGATCCCCGCCCAGGCGAGGAGCCCCACGAGGATGACGAGGGAGAGCGCCGCCACGGGGATGGCGAAGGCCTTGTTCCGCTTCGCCTTGCGCCAGACGCGGCCGACGAGGCCGATGGGGCGGGCGGAGATCGGGTCTCCCGCGAGCCAGCGCTTGAGATCCTCCGCGAGCTCTCCCGCGTTCTGGTAGCGGTCTTTCGGGTCTTTCGCGAGGCACTTGAGCGCGACGGTGTCGAGGTCGGCGTCCACCTCACGGTTGTGGACGCTCGGAGGGACGGCGTCCTGCCTCTGCACCTTGACGAGCAGCTCCGCCAGCGAGCCCGCGTCGAAGGGTGGCCTCCCCGCGAGGGCGTGATAGAGCGCGGCGCCGAGGGAGTAGATGTCCGCCCGGGCGTCCACGTCCTTCGCCCCGCGCGTCTGCTCGGGGGGCATGTACGCGGGCGTGCCGAAGATCTCGCCGCTCCGCGTGAGGCTCTGCATGCTCTTGCGCCCCTGCGACCCCTCCGCGTGCGCCGAGAGGTCGCTCTCGGCGAGCTTGGCCAGGCCGAAGTCGAGGAGGAGGGCGTGGACCTCTCCGGCGGCGGCGGGCGTGTGCGCCTGGACGGTGGGGGCGTCCGCCTTCGGGTCGAGCGCGGGGTCCCGCCTGAGGAAGATGTTCTGTGGCTTGAGGTCGCGGTGAAGGATCCCCTTCTGGTGGGCGTAGAAGAGGGCGAGGCAGACCTGGCGGATGGCCTCGACGGCCTCCTTCGGGGCGATCTGGTCGTCGGCGATCGCATGCGCGAGGTCCTGGCCCGCGAGCATCTCCATCGTGTAGTACGGTGCGCCGTCGGGCAGGGCGCCGACGTCATGCACGCGAACGATGTTCGGGTGGTCGAGGGCGGCGGCGGCGCGGGCCTCGCGCTGGAAGCGCTCGATCGTCTCGGCGTCCACGCGGCCAGCGAGCAGTAGGACCTTGAGCGCGACATCGCGGCCGAGGGTCTTGTCGTGGGCGCGGTAGACGACGCCCATGCCTCCGCGGCCCAGCTCCTCCAGCAGCTCGTAGCGATCGCCGAGCACGGGACGAGGACTGGCAGGGCCAGCTTGCCGGGCGGGCCCCGGACGGGGGCCATCCGACGGCAGTGAGTCCAACGGCATCGTCGGGGGAGTGGACCTGGGAGCGCCGCCGGGGATGGTGGGTTCGAGCATGTGTGCGGCCATGTTCGCCGCCTCTTCGGACGAGAGGGGCGCGCCCCCCCGGCCGGGCAGCCGCTGGGTCGGCAGGTCGTCCGGGTTCGGCTCCTCCGGCATGGCAGTCCTCCCCCCACGTGACTCGGGCTGGCAGGATACACGGGATCGCCTTCCATGATCCAGATGTGCATCGACGGCCGCGGGCTCTCGCCCCGAAGGTGGACGCAGGGGCCGGCTGGGGCTATCCTCGCGCGACATGGACCCCTCCGACGCCGCTCTCGGACGCGGAACGTCGAGGTGCTGCGGACGCTCGGGAAGCTCTACGTCGACGAGGAGATGTGGGACCTCGCGGCGAAGCACCTGATGCACTGGCAGGGCCAGCTTGCTGGGGTGATCGAGCACGACCCCGGCAACTGCCAGCTCCGCCTGGCAGGGCCAGCTTGCTGGTTCGAGCTCGCCTCGTGCATCCTCGAGCGCGGCGAGCGCGAACTCGCGCTCGCGGAGGCATATCGGCGCCGCGGGCGGCTCCCGGACGCGATCGAGCAGTTCAACCTGGCGGCGGAGGACAACGACTTCGCGCTCACGGCGCGGGTGACGCTCCTCGGCTGCTACCGCGACTGGCAAGCCAGCCTGCTGGCCTGGGCGCGGACAACCGGGTGCTGGAGTGCTACGAGCACGTCGTGCGGCAGTTCCCGCACGAGGTGTTCACGGCGCTCGGCGCGTCGAGCCTCTTCTACATCGGCGAGATGTACGAGGCGAAGGCGAAGCTGGAGAAGGCGCGCGAGGTGTTCCTCACGATCTTCACGAAGGACATGGAGTACCCGGGGCTCGCGGAGAAGCTGGAAGTGCTCAAGCCCGGCCGCGCCACTCCGCTGCCCCCGCGCTCCGAGCGCCTCCCCGAGCCGCGCACCGCGGCGGCCTCTCCGATCAGCCCTCCGTAGCCCGACTCGTCCTCCGTAGCCCGAAGGGCGAAGGGGGGGCATCGAGCCGAGGGCGTAGCGATGGCCCGCGGAGTCGCCGAAGGAGGGCCACCCTCCTTCGCGCTCTCGCGCTCCGGCGGGCCACCCTCCCCCTGCGGGCCCCGCTTCCTGGACCTCCCGAGGAAGTGGTTGATGCAGCTCTCGCGCATCGATCCACCTGGGGATCTGGACGCGCCACAAGCGATGGAGCTATCCTCCGCGCTCCATCGCTTGTGGAGGCGCCCCATGAACACGGAAGATGTCGTTTTCAGCCACCTGCGCACGCGCTATCCGGAGCTCCTCGCGGCCGCGCTCGTAGGGATCGATGCGCGCCGCGCCCGGGTCCTCCCCGTAGCCCTTCCCACGGTCCGCAAGGTGGAGTCCGACTTCGCGGTGACGATCGTCCGCCCCAAACCCAGCTACGTGCTGCATGCAGAGCACTGGAGCGCGCGGGGGAGTCTCGCGCTCACGGCCCTCTATCACATGTGGTACCACGAGGCGACCGGACTGCCCGTCAGGACAATCATCGTGACCACGACGCCTCGTCTGGCGCGTGCCGTCCCGCGTGAATACTCGTTTCGTGTGACACCCAGACCCGCGACGCGCATCCCGCTGGAGGCGCTCCATCTCTGGCGCCTCTCAGCTCGGAGGGTCCTGGACGATCGGCAGGTCGTCTTGTATCCGTTCGTGCCGGTGATGAAAGACCCGCGGCCGGGGCGCCTCTTGCTCGCGGAGCTGCGGGAGCGTATCATCGCGGACAGCGGGGCCGAGAAGGACGGAGCAAACCTACTCGCCGCTGCCTACTTCATCGCGACGCGACGGTTCGGCGAGGGGCTGCTGGAAACGGTCCTCGGAGGAGTCGGAGAGATGGCGAAGACCGACCTGGGACAGAAGCTCATCGAGGAGGGCAAGGCGATCGGCGTCGAGGAGGGCAAGGCGATCGGCGTCGAGGAGGGCAAGGCGATCGGCGAGGTGCGCGCGAAGCGTCAGACCCTGCTCCGCCTGCTCCGAGCGAAGTTCGGCGCCGTCCCCGAGGACGCCGTACGCCGCGTGGAGGCGCTTGACGACGTCGCGCAGCTCGACGCGCTCCTCGATCGCATCCTCACCGCAGGCTCGATCATGGAGATGGGGCTGGCGTAGCGACCCCCGGGTGTCGCAGATGGAGGGCCATCCCCCTTCGCCCTTCCTCCTCCGCCTTTCGGGCCACGGAGGACAAGTCGGGCTCCGGAGGACCGCCCTCCCCCCGCGGGCCCCGGACCGACCGGGCGGTCGCCCCGGGGCGCTCTCCCTTTTCGCCGCCCCGCGCACGGGTCGAGCCAGCAAGCTGGGCCTGCCAGCCACCGGGCGCACGACGACCGGACCAGGGGACGCTTCTCACATGGACCCGTCAAGCACGCCCGCGACAGCCGTAGCCGCCGCTTCCCGTCATGGGTCACCCTGCGGTGCCCCGCGAAGACCCGGAACCCGAGGAAGCGGAGTCCGTCCTCCGTGCGCGAGATCGCCCGCTTGCCCGGGTGCAGCTTCAATCGAATGCCCGACAGGAACCCCTCGATCCCGTCGCGCACCCTGGCCAGATCCTCCGCGCTCTTCCCGCAGACGATCATGTCGTCCATGAAGCGGGCGTACGCCCCGAACCCGAGCTCGTCCGTCACGTAGTGGTCGACCGGGTCCAGGAACACGTTCGCGAAGAACTGGCTCGTCAGGTTTCCGATCGGAAGCCCCTTCGTACGCGCCGAAGGCGTGAACAGGTCGTCGCCCGGGAAGTGCCCCTCGACCGCCTCGAGCGCCCCTGTGTGGCGGATCAGCACGGAGAGGAGACCCTGCAGGCCAGGGTCCCGAACCACCCGGAACAGGAGACCTTCCAGCAGCAGGTGGTCCACACTCGGGAAGTACTTCCGGACGTCCGCGTGGAGGACGAAGGGGAAACGGCGGACGAAACCCTGGCACGCGTCCAACGCCGCGTGCGTGCCCTTCCCTTTCCGACACGCGTAGCTGTGATAGATGAACCGCCGCTCCCATAACGGCTCCAGGAGGCGGACGATGGCGTGATGGACGACGCGGTCGCGGTACGGGGCGGCAGAGATGAGGCGCTTCTTCGGGTCATGGACCCAGAAGGTCGTGAACTCCCCCGGCCGATACGTGCCCGCGAGCAGCTCCTCGCGCAACGCGAGCAGGTGCGTCTCCAGGTCCGCCTCGAATTCGCGAACATAGGGGAACCGCCTCTTGTGCATCCTCGCCTCGCGCGCGGCGAGGTACAGGTTCCCAAGGCCCGCTACGTCGTCAAGCGTGGGCCCCATCACCGCCCGCCTCCTTCGATGCAGCGTGCTTCAGCCAGCCGCCCACCTGCTTGCCCACGTCGTCGAGCTCCAGGATCCACTTCTCGTAGAGACCGACCGAAACCTGGCGGGTGTCGCAGAGCGCGCGGACCAGCAGCCTGCACAATTCCAGCGACACGTTTGCACTGCTCAGCAGATCCGCCTTCGTCTTCGCGTATCGCGCGCGGACGAGAGCCTCCAGGACGTCCATCTGGAGCTTCTCCAGTCGCTCTCCGAGCGTGAAACGGTGGGCGCGCGGCAAGTTCGTCAGTCGCGGAAGCGATGCGACAAACGCCTCGTACATCGCCGAGATCGCCGGCAACTCGGGACGACGGCGAGCCGGTCTTTCGTCGGCCGGGCGCTCGGGGGTCGTCGATTCCGTCACGCAATCGTCTCCGGACTACCGGAAGAGGGTAAGAGAGAATATAGTAGAGGGTTAAGGACGGGCCCTCCGCGCCGCCACCCGAAAGCCGTTGAACCTGCCCACGGACCCGGGCCCGCTGACGTTCCGAAACGCACCACGGCAGATCGACGGCGGTCCGCTCCACGCCCCGCCCTTGAAGATGCGCCACTGGCCGTGCGCCCCCGAGATCGTGCTTGTCATTTCCTCCATTCCGCCCGCCAGGTCGCGCACGCCGAACGGCCCCTCGTCCAGCGGGAAGAGGCCGAACCGCTCCGGGCTCAAGTCCTTCTCCTCCGGCCGTGAATCCTGCATCCGGCAGAACGCTGCGTCAAAGGAATCTCCCCAGGGGAAGAACCGCCCGTCCGGGCCCCGCGCCGCTCGCTCCCATTCGTCCTCCGTCGGCAGCTCGAACCGCCAGTCCGTCCCACCCCGGCGGGCCGTCAGCCACTTGCAGTAGTCGGTCGCGTCGTTCCACGAGACGGCCAGGATCGGCCACTCCGCCCAGCCGTCCAGGTTGGAGAAGCGTCCCGTCGAGTTGTCGCGGGGCCAATACGCGGTCTGCTCCATCGCGTCCGACGCCTTCCTCGGGACGTGGTCCCACGGCTTGCACTGCTTGTGCCACTCCCGGTCGTTGAGGTACTCCAGGTACATCTCGCAGGTGACCTCGAAGCGCGCCATCCACACCCCTGTGGCGTCGCGACCCGCGCCGAGGTCGGCGAGGCGTTTCCCCTCGGGGACACGAATCACCGACGACGGGCGAGAGGGGGATTGCTGGGCGAGCTGGTCGCCGCTGGCGCGGTAGGGGCCCGGAGTCGCGTAGACCCAGTAGTGCGAGGGGTCCGGCGCAGCGATCCCCGGCGGCAAGGGAGGCGCTTCGGTCGGGACGAGGTCGCAGGTCTCGTTCCATTCGTAGTCGCGGGCCACTTCGAACGGGTAGCGCGTCTCGTACAGGCCCTGGCCCGCGGGGAGGTACAGCAGATACGACCCCTTCGGCAGATGAAGCGCGAAGCGGGCAACCCCGGCCTCGATGCGCAGTGCGACCCGGTTCTCCGGCAGGGTGTCCAGGCGGTAGACCGACCCCCAGCGGACCTCGTTCACGCGCCCCTCGACTCGCCGCGGCTCGCTCGGGGCAAGCTCGGTCCAGGGGAAGCGGGAAGGCGAGTCCGCCGTGAAGTCTACCTGGGCGAGTTGGACACCCAGGGGCGGGACGCCCTCCGCGGTCACCTTCTCCTCGGCCGCCCCGCGGCGGACCACGACAACGCAGGGCGCGCCCTTCACGACTCCCTGGATCGCCGCCTTGACCTCGTCGAGGGTTTCCACCTTCGTTCCGTCGATCGTGACGAGGACGTCCCCATCGTGGAGGCTCGCCTTCGCGGCGGGGGGGGCGGGCCCGGTCGAATCGATGCGCACGTGCCGGCGCGGGAGGTCGCCGCGCATCACCGCGAGCAGGACCTGGAAGCCGGCTTCCTCGCGCAACTCGGCGAGGTCTTCGTCCTCCGAGGTGTGTTTCGGATCCGACCACCCGCGTCGGACGGCCTCCTCCAACGCGACGAGGGCCTTCTCCTTCTCCCCCGCCCGGGCGAGGCAGCAAGCCAGGTTGTAGGGATGCGTGGCGTCGGCCGGCAGGACACGCGTCAGGCGGTCGAACGCCGTCGCGGCGTCGGGGTAGTGCTTCGTCTCGAGGCCCTTCGCCGCGCGCTCCTCCAGGGACTTCAGCTCCTCCGGAGGGATCGTCGGGGCGCCAGCCGCTGCGGGCGCGGCGGCCTCCTTCAACGGGACCGGCATCCAGGCGTCTCTCGCGGGGGCCAGCGTGGAAACCTCCACGAGCAGCCGTCCGCTGGCAGAGCCAGCTTGCTGGTCCTTCGGGTCGCACGGCACCGGGATCAGGATCGGCGGCTTCTGGCACGGCTCGTAGCGGAACAAGTACGCCGCCACCTCCTTGGCCCTGGCAGAGCCAGCTTGCTGGCCGAAGTCGGCGGGCAGGTGGAACACCACCTTCACGTCCCGCTCCCCCCGGACCTTCGCGGCGTACTCCTCGTGGCCGAACCGTACGACGAGCGCCTCGCAGCGCTTCTCCTCCGCCCGGTCCCGGGCCTTCTCCGCGCGGAGGTACTCGTCCCAGTACAGCTCGGCCAGGGCCCGCTCCGCCTCCGGGTGCCCCTCGACGTGCACGAGGGCCTCCTGGAACTGCACGAGCGCGGCGCCGAGGGCCTCCCCCCGGCCGCGACGCGCGTCCTTGAGCCCGCCCTCCCGGTGCCAGGCGTCCTCCTGGAGCTTGCGGCGCTCTGCGTCATCCTTGGGCGCCTCCGCGACCTGGGCCTCCTCCTCCTTCGCCTCCAGGTCGTCGGTCTTCCGCCTGGCCTCCTCGTACGCCGCCCGGGCGTGTCTCGCCTGCGAGAGGCAGATCCGGGCGAGGAGGCCTTTGACCCCCTCGTCTTTCGGATAGAGGACACGCGCCGCGAGCGCAAGGTCCCGGGCGCGGATGTAGTCGGGACCGCCGACCGGCGCGGTCGCAGCCTCGGCGGCCGCGAGGGAGCGCTCGGCCTCGCGCGTCTGCGCCGCGAACTGGACCCGGCGGTTCACCTCGATCCCCGCCCAGGCGAGGAGCCCCACCAGGATCACGATGGAGAGCGCCGCCACGGGGATGGCGACGGCCTTGTTGCGCCTGGCCTTCCGCCACACGCGGCCGACGAAGCCGATGGGACGCGCGGAGATCGGGTCTCCCGCGAGCCAGCGCTTGAGGTCCTCGGCGAGCTCTCCCGCGTTCTGGTAGCGGTCTTTCGGGTCCTTCTGCAGGCACTTGAGCGTCAGCGTGTCGAGGTCGGCATCGATGTCTGCGTTGAGCTGGCTCGGAGGCGACGGGTCCTGCCTTTGCACCTTGTAGAGGAGCTCGGCCATGCAGGCGGCGTCGAACGGGGTCCTGCCCGCGAGGGCGTGATAGAGCGCCGCGCCGAGGCTGTAGATGTCCGCCCGGGCGTCCACGTCCTTCGCCCCGTGCGTCTGCTCGGGGGGCATGTACGCAGGCGTGCCGAAGATCTCGCCGGTCCGCGTGAGGCTCTGCATGCTCTTGCGCCCCTGAGACCCCTCGGCGTGCGCGACGAGGTCGCTCTCGGCCAGCTTCGCGAGTCCGAAGTCGAGGAGGAGGGCGTGGACTTCTCCGGCGGCCATCGGAGTGCCGGCGGGCATGGTAGGGGCGTCGGACTTCGGGTCCCGTGCCGGGTCCCGCCTGAGGAAGATGTTCTGCGGCTTGAGGTCGCGGTGAAGGATCCCCTTCTGGTGCGCGTAGAAGAGCGCGAGGGAGACCTGTCGGATGGCCTCGACGGCCTCCTTCGGGGCGATCTGGTCGTCGGCGATCGCGTGCGCGAGGTCCTGTCCCGCGAGCATCTCCATCGTGTAGTACGGTGCGCCGTCGGGCAGCGCGCCGACGTCATGGACTCGGACGATGTTCGGGTGATCGAGCGCCGCCGCGGCGCGGGCCTCGCGCTGGAAGCGCCCGATCGTCTCGGCGTCCACGCGGCCGGCGACCAGGAGGACCTTGAGGGCGACGTCGCGGCCGAGGGTCCTGTCGTGGGCGCGGTAGACGACGCCCATGCCGCCGCGGCCGAGCTCTTCCAGCAGCTCGTACCGATCTCCGAGGATCGGGCGGGGCGCGGAAGCCTCCCGTCCCGCGGGCGGGCGCCCCCCGGCCGTCGGCGGCGGCTGAGAGTCTGGCAGCGTCGGCGGCGCGGAGCGCGGGGGGCCGCCCGGCACGGTGGGCTGCATCATGTGTGCGGCCAGACTCGCCGCTTCTTCGGACGAGAGCGGCTCGCCTCCGCGACCCGGCAGCCGCTGGGTGGGGAGGTCGGCGTTCGGGTCGGGTCCGTCTGCCTCTGCCATCTCGCGCCCCCCGAGAATCCCCGCGCAGAGCATACTTCCTCCCCGCGGCGCGGTCCAGAGGCGCCAGCGACGCCCTTTGACGCCCTCGCCAAGGGCCTCTACGATCCGGACGGTCGAAGGAGGGTGACGGCGTGGACCACGACGGAATCGTGGACGTCCTGGCGGAGGTCCACAAGTTCCACCCGACCAGCAAGCTGGCCCTGCCAGGCGACCCCGACATCTCGCAGCGCCTCGCGAACGCGCGGACGACGCGGATGGCGCGGCGCGTCGAGGGGCTGCGCGCGGCCCTCGCGCACGACCCCGGCAACTGCCAGCTCCGCCTGGCAGAGCCAGCTTGCTGGTTCGAGCTCGCCTCGTGCATCCTGGAGCGCGGCGAGCGGGAGCTCGCGCTCGCGGAGTTCCGGCAGTCGAATCCGGCGGGCGCGATGGTGACGCGCATCGTCCCGATCCTCGAGAAGGCCGTCGACGCCGACCTCACGTGGCAGGACGGGGTCTTCTTCCTGCGCGACCTCTACCTCCAGGCCCAGGCCCCCGGGCGCGCCATCCATTTGCTGGAGGCG
>ORJL010836864.1_pt1 | contig 10909 bp, 10 predicted proteins | sample 1779941 | NCBI WGS metagenome assembly ORJL01 (sample SAMEA104232317, study PRJEB22302) | groundwater metagenome | biome: forest; feature: aquifer; material: groundwater | place: USA | collected 2011-08-07 | depth 5.8 m | reverse complement strand
CCGCGCAGCTGCGGCGACGACGTGCGCCCGCGTCGTCGCAGGCCGGCCGGCACCTCCAAGCCCTCGGGGCTCGTCGTGGGCTTTCCCGGCCAGTCGTCCGCGGCGCCGGAGGCTCCGGTGGGCGTGGCGGACTTCGGCCTCGTGGGGAGCTTGGGCATCGGCACGGGCGCATCTTCGCGAGCCTCCGGCGGAAGCGCCCGGGCCGGATCGGTGTGCTCGCGCAGCTCGCGGAGGAGCTGCTCGAGGTGACTGACGAGCCTCGCGACATCGCTCGCGTCACGCCGCGGCAGCGGCTCGGGCGGAGGCGCCCCGTCGTCTGGCGTCGCCGACGCCGGCGGCACGATGCTGGGCGGAGGCTCCGATCGCGGGACCACCGGCTCCTCGCGCGCTGCGACCGCGATCGCGTCGTCGACTGCCGACATGATGTTCATGCGGCGCGGCGCCTCGGCTCGCTCGATCTGCACGCGTGCCTGGGAGACGCCGAGCAGCGTGGCCAGCGCGACGGGACCTTCGACCACGTCGGCCTTGGCGTTCGGCTCACGCGCGCTCGCGCCGGCGATGATCCCCTCGGACACGTCGACGTCCACCACGACGCGCGCGTGCTGCACCCGCATCCGCAGTCCGAGCTTCGATTCGGCGAGCACGCGGAGCGTGCGCACGGGACCGAGGACGTCGAGGCGCGTGCCGACGAACTTGTCGCGTTGAATGCGGCGCGCGAGCTCGCGGTCGGGACGCACCAGAGCCTCGATCGACTTCGCCAGCATCTGCACGTCGGGGCGTCGCTCGTCGCGCCAGAGCTGGCTCGCGTCGACCAGCATGAGCGAGGCCCAGCGCAACCACGGATCGCGGCGGATCCGACGCAGCGCGCCGAGCGCCCAGCCTTCGACCGCTTCGCCATCGACGATGACCACATCGGGAGTGAGCTCGCGTGCGAGCTCGAGGCCGTGCCCGAGCCCATCGGCCACGGCCACGCGTGCTCCGTGTGCCCGCAGCCCTTGCGCCAGCAGATCCGCGCGCGCCGGATTCTGCTCGATGAGCAGCAGACGAGCTCGACTGAGCTCGGACAGCACGGCCGTCTCGTCGTCGTCCCCGAGGTCGAGCGCGCCGAGCCGACCGGTCGTGCTCTCGTGGAACTCGAACCTGACGCCGCTCTGCGCGCCGGCGAGCGGTCGCAGTTGCTCGACGACCTGTCCGATGACCTCGCTTGCGGGACGATCGGCGCGCAGGACGACGCGCGCAGACGCCCCGTCCGGGCCGGTCAACGAGAGAATGCCCGTGCGCAACGACTCGGTGAGAAGCCCGATCAGCTCCTGCACGCCGGCCGCGTCGACGGCGCCGCTCGCCTCGCCGGTGCGCTCGGGGAGCTCGTGGGCGACGTCGGAGATCTGCCGCGCGAGCTCGTCCGCGCTGGCAGTGCGCTCGATGATGGCGACGATTCCGTGCTGGAAGCTCGACGCCCGCTCGCCGAGCCCGCCGGGATCGCCGATGAGGACGACCGGGAGCGTTGCCGTCCCCGGCCGCGAGGCGAGCGACGCGAGAACGTCGACGCCGCCGTCCTCGGCTGCCGCGCCTGCGAGCACGATGAGATCGGGGGCGACCACGAACGCCGTCTGCGCCAGGCTCGCGCGCGAGCAGTCCTGCACGTTCAGCCCGTGCTTCTCGAGACGCTCGTGCAGCGCAGGCGCGAGGCGCTCGCCCTCGGCCACCAGCAGCACGCTCAGCTCGTCGATCTCGGCCGGCATCCCCCGTTCCATGAACATGATTACGGGGACGCCTACGAATGGCCAGCGCTATCGATCCCACCCGGATCCCGCCGCGGCGTATGCTTTGGCTTCGATGGTCACCCAGTCGATTCACCGGCCCGCGGGCGTCAACGTCTTCGGGTCGGCGCTGATCCGAGTCGCACCGGACTACGCGTCGCTCCAGTTCTCGGTCGCGCGGCTTGCCCCCGAGCCCGCGAAGGCGTTCGCGGAGGCGCGCGCGGCATCGAAAGCCGTGGCGGACTTTCTCCGCGCGACGAGTGTCCCGGACGCGGACGTCGCATCGTCGTCGGTGACCCTCGCGCAGGAGACGTCGTTCCAGGGCAACGAGCGCCGCTTCCTCGGCTACCGCGCGCGGGTCGGGTTCCACGTACTGCTCCGCGAGCTCGACTCGCTCGAGCCGGTGCTCGTCGGCGCGGTGAACGCGGGCGCGAACGTGGTCGAGTCGGTCGAGCTCCGCACCATGCGCCTCAAGGCGCTCCGTGCGGAAGCGCGACGCCGCGCGGTGCACTCCGCGCGCGCCAAGGCCGAGGTCTACTGCGCCGAGACCGGTACGCGTCTCGGCGCAGTCCTCCACATCGAAGACGTCGATCCGCAGGAAGCTTCGCGCCGCGGCTCGCACTACGCGGCCGACGTCGACGTCGCCGACGCGGACGAGCAAGACGCAGGCCGCGCCTGGAATCCCGGCCACATCTCCGTGACCGCAGCCGTGATGATCTGCTGGGCGATCCTGGCCTGACGCGTCGCTACATCTTCCCCTGGAACAGCGAGACGACTGCGCCGGCGCTGTCCTGCACGACGGTGAAGCTGCCGATGCCCGCCACGTCGTGCGGGCCCATCAGCTTCTTGCCGCCGAGCTTGGTGGCGCGCTCGGTCGAGCGCTCGAGGTTTTCGACGAGCAGGTGGCCGAGCCAGTTCGGCGTGGGCACGTCGTCGGGCTTCTTCATGAGGCCTGCGGTCTGCACCGCGCCGCGCTTCGCGATCCAGTACTCCATGTTGGGCATGGGGGCCTTCTCCCAGGTCCAGCCGAAGAGCGCGGCGTAGAACGCCTTGCTCTTCTCGACGTCCGTCGTGAAGTTTTCGTACCAGCAAAACTCGCCCACCTTGGGCTGCTGGCCGTCCGGCCTCATCTCGCCCGTCGCCGACTTGAACGGCGAGAACACCGCGCCCGACGGATCCGTCACGACCGCCATTCGGCCGACGTTCGGAAGGTCCATCGCGGGCGCGACCACCTTGCCGCCGAGCTCGGTCGCCTTGCGGCACGCGGCGTCGACGTCGTCGGTCGAGATGATGTAGAGCCAGTGGCTCGGGACGTTCGCGGGCATGCCGGGCATGACGGGCGGGATCCCGCCGACGCCGGCCTCGCCAGCCTTGAGCATCGTGTACTTGCCGCCGGGCCCCATGTCGACGTCGGTGGCGGACCAGTTCAACAGCTCCGTGTAGAAGGTGCGCGCCTTGGCGCCCTCGCGTGTGACGAGGTCGGCCCAAACGAACCGCCCCTTGGTGAACAACGCATTGGTCATGTCGATCCCCTTTCGGTGCCGTAGGACGGCGCGCGTCGCGATCTCGGAGCCTGCTCTCGACAGGTCCGAGCCCACTGACTCCGTCGACGCCGATTCGTTACGGCGCGAAGAGCGCGTCATCGCGGAGCGGACTGGTTCAGCTCCACGACGTTGCGGTCGGGATCCCGCACGAAGATCGCGCGCGCACCCGTCGGGAACGTGACGGGGCCGCCGGAGAGCGCGTGGCCAGCCGCTTCGAGGCGGCGCTGCGCCTCGGCGACGTCGCGGACCGAGAGCGCCACGTGCGTGTAGCCGGCGTGCTTGTGGGGCACGTCCATCAGCACGTTCGGCTCGTCGGGCGCGGCCGCGTTGAGCACGAGGTTGATCTCGACGCCCGACGGGTGCTCGAGAATCGCCACCGGCTCCGGCCCGATGGGCCCGACGACGAACCGAAACCCGAGAAGCTCGTAGAACGCCCGCGATCGCGCGAGGTCGTGAACGCGAATGCCGATGTGCGCCAGCCCGGTGACGAAATCGCTCGCTGTCATCGCTGCTTCGTAGCGCGGCAGGGCCCGCGAGGCCATCGGCCCCGCTCGTGGCCGCGCTCGTGCTCAGAACGCCACGAGCGTCGGCGTGAGCCGGAACTCGGTCGTGCCGTCGCCGAGCTGCCCGAACTGACCGCTTCCCCAGCAGCGCAGCTTGCCGTCGCCCGTGAGCGCGCACGTGGAGAAGAGCCCGGCTCCGATGGCGGTGACCCCCGAGAGGCCGGGCACGACGCCGGGTGCTCGCCGTGGCGTGAGCGTGCCGTCGCCGAGGGCCGCGTACGCGTTGTCGCCCCAGCACCATACAGTGGCGTCGGCGCGGAGCGCGCACGTGTGCCCGAGGCCGAGCGCGAGCTCGGTCACGCCGTCGAGAGCCGGCACCGACGTCGCGACGAGCCCCTCCGTGGTAGTGCCATCGCCGAGCTGACCGCCGTCGTTGCTGCCCCAGCAACGCACTTCGCCTCCGCGGACGATCGAGCAGCGGTGGGAGAACCCCGCGCGCACTGCGGTAGCGTGGGTCACGCCGAGCACTTCCACCGAGAAGGAGCGGTCCACCGCCGTGCCGTCGCCGAGCTGCCCGTGCTCGTTGTCGCCCCAGCAGCGCACCGTCCCGTCTTGGATGAGCGCGCAGCTTCCCGTGATCTGGACGGCGCCGGTGACCCCGACGATCGGGACTGGGGTCGGGCTGCCGGGGTTGGTGACGCCGTCGCCGGTGAGGTTGCTGGGATCGCCGAACGCCCAACAGTGCACGGTGCCGTCGCGGAGGAGCGCGCAGCTGTCGACGGTCTGGAGCACGCCGGCGAGCCCGAGGACGACGGTCGGGGAGGTGCGGTTGACGCGCGTTCCGTCGCCGAGCTCGCCGTTCAGGTTGAGCCCCCACGCGCGAACGGTGCCGTCGGTCATCGTCGCGAACGTGCGGGAGTACGCGGGCGCGAGCGAAGCGGCACCAGGGAGCGCGAACGGCGTCGGGCGCAACCGCATCTCGGTCGTGCCGTCGCCGAGCTCGCCAAACGCGTTCGCGCCCCACGCGCGGAGAGCTCCGTCGGTCATGACCGCGGTGGCGTGGAATGCGCCGATCGCGATCGCGCGCACGCCGAGCGCCTCGGGAGCGCCCGCATCCGCGATCGACGCGTCCGTGCCGGCGTCCGCGGTGCCCCCGACCGCGGCGTCCCGCCCTCCGAGATCGACCCCCGAGTCTCGCGCGTCACGCGCGAGCGTGCCCGTTCGCCCGCCGCAGGCGACGAGCATCGCCGATGCGAGCCCCATCGCCGCGATCGCAGCGACGCAAGGGTGGTTTCGCGAAGTGCCGTTCGCCACGCTCCGACAACGTACACGAGCGAGTGGCGAGCTGGGAATCGGTCGCGGTCACGGTCACGGTCGCGGTCTCGGTCGCGGTCGCGGTCGCGGTCACGGTCGCGGTCGCGGTCTCGGTCGCGGTCGCGGATGCGGGCGTGGTCACAACGGCGGAAATGCCCTAGTCACTCGCGCCACCCCAGGTTAGTGTCGGTGCCGCGGCGAATCGGACGCCGCGGTCAGGGGTGTGCATGGCAACGCGCTTGCCTGTGCTCGGCGGGCATTCCATTGGCTTTGGCGCGACGACGCGTCGTGACGCGTGGTGGGTCGGGTCCGCGCTCACCCTGCTCGGCCTGAGCGCCTTCGTCGCGTACGCGACCTGGGCCGGGATGCAGGCGGACTACTACTACGTCGCGCCGTACCTGAGCCCGATGTACTCGCCGGTGCTGTTCGCAAATCCGGGCGCGGTTGCCGGCGTGCCCGTGAGCGAGGCGTGGCTCGGGGCGTGGCCGTCGTGGTGGCCCGCGTTTCTTCCCATGTCGCCGGCCATGCTGATCCTGGCGTTCCCAGGCTCGTTCCGCGTCACTTGCTACTACTACCGCAAGGCGTACTACCGGGCGTTCGCCGCGTCGCCGCCCGGCTGCGCCGTCGGGCCCATGGCGCAGGGCCGCAAGTACCGGGGCGAGACGGGCTTGCTGCTGTTGCAGAACCTGCACCGCTTCGCGCTCTACTTCGCGCTCGCGTTCCTCTGCATCCTCTCGTACGACGCGTTCCTCGCGTTCTCGCGCGACGGCGTCATCGGCGTCGGCGTCGGCACGGTCGTGCTCTGCATCAACCCGATCATGCTCGGCATGTACACGCTCGGTTGCCACTCGTTCCGGCACCTCGTCGGCGGTCGTCGCGACGCCATGTCCTGCGGGCAGGACACCTTCGCGCACGACGCGTGGAAAAAAGTGTCGTGGCTCAACGTGCGCCACATGCAGCTCGCGTGGATCAGCTTGTTCTGGGTCGCGTTCACCGATCTCTACGTGCGCCTGGTCGCGATGGGCGTGATCACGGACTTCAATACCTGGGGCCACTGATGCTCGACGTGAAAGAGCTCACCACGATCACGCACGACGTGCTCGTGATCGGCGCCGGCGGGGCCGGGCTGCGCGCGGCGATCGCGTGCAGCGCGAACGGCATGTCGACCGGCGTCGTGACCAAGAGCCTGCTCGGCAAGGCGCACACGGTCATGGCCGAGGGCGGCATGGCGGCGGCGCTCGGCAACGTCGACCCGCGCGACAACTGGAAGATCCACTTCCGCGACACGATGCGCGGCGGCAAGTTCATGAACGTGTGGCGCATGGCGGAGCTGCACGCAAAGCAGGCGCCCGACCGTGTGCGCGAGCTCGAGGAATGGGGCGCGGTCTTCGATCGCACCAAGGCCGGGCTCATCAGCCAGCGCAACTTCGGCGGTCACCGCTACCCGCGGCTCGCGCACGTCGGCGATCGCACCGGGCTCGAGCTCATCCGGTCGCTGCAGGATCACGGCGTACACCAGGGCATCGACTTCCACGTCGAGTGCACGGCGCTCGGGCTGTTGCAGGACGGCGATCGCATCTCGGGCGTCGTCTGCTACTACCGGCAGACCGGGCGCTTCGTCGTGTTCCGCGCGCCCGCCGTGATCCTCGCGACGGGCGGCGCTGGCAAGGCGTGGCGCATCACGAGCAACTCGTGGGAGTACACGGGAGACGGCCTGGCGCTCGCGTACCACGCGGGCGCGGAGCTGATGGGCCTCGAGTTCACGCAGGTCCACCCGACGGGCATGGTGTGGCCGCCGTCCGTGCGCGGCACGCTCGTGACCGAAGGCGTGCGCGGCGACGGCGGGGTGCTGCTGAACAAGGCGCAGGAGCGCTTCATGTTCAAGTACATCCCGCCCAAGTTCGCGCCCGAGACGGCGGACACGGTCGAGGAGGCCGAGCGCTGGCTCAAGGGCGACAAGGCGGCGCGCCGTCCGCCGGAGCTGCTCACGCGCGACGAGGTCGCTCGCGCGATCACCGCCGAGGTGAAAGCCGGTCGCGGATCGCCCCATGGCGGCGTGTTCCTCGACATCGCGTCGCGCGTCCCGGCCGACGTCATTCGCCGCAAGCTCCCGTCGATGTACCACCAGTTCAAGGAGCTCGCGGAAGTGGACATCACGGCCGAGCCGATGGAAGTCGGCCCGACGCTCCACTACTTCATGGGCGGCATCCGCGTCGACGCCGACTCGCAGATGACGCGCGTACCGGGGCTCTTCGCGTGCGGCGAGTGCAGCGCGGGCATGCACGGCGCGAACCGCCTTGGCGGCAACTCGCTCTCGGATCTCGTGGTGTTCGGCAAGCTCGCCGGCGACGGCGCTGCGGAGTACGTGCGCGCGCTCTCGGGCAAGCCGGCGGCCGACGCGGGCCAGATCGAGAGCATCGTGCGCGGCGCGACGGACATCCTCAATCGGGAGCGCGGCGAGAATCCGTACGTGCTCGAGGAAGAGCTGCGCGAGCTGATGGGAAGCAACGTCGGCATCGTGCGCCTGGAGTCCGAGCTCAAGGACGCGATCGAAGGGATCGCGAGGCTCGGCGAGCGCGCGCGCACCGTCAAGGCGCACGGCGCCAGTCAGTACAACCCGGGCTGGCATGCGGCGATCGATGTGAGCTCGCTCCTGCTCTCGTCGGAAGCGGTGACGCGCGCGGCGCTGATGCGCGAGGAGAGCCGCGGGGCGCACACGCGCAACGACTACCCCGGCGAGCGTGAGGAGTGGCTGAAGTACAACGTGGTCGTCAGCAAGGGCAAAGACGGCGTGATGGACGTGCGCAAGGTCGAGCGGCCGGCGCCCCCGACCGAGCTCCACGCGATCGCGACCGCGACGCTCGAGGACCTCGAGGCGGGCAAGGTGGGCAGCTCGCCGAAGATGGCTGCGCCGACCGAGGAGAAGAAAGCGTGAGCACGAAGAGGCGCTTCTCGATCTGGCGTGGCGATGTCGACGGCGGCAAGTTCGTCGACTACGACGAAGAGGTCGCCGAGGGCATGGTCGGCCTCGGCATGATCCACCGCATCCAGGCGCGTCAGGCGGGCGACCTCGCGGTGCGCTGGAACTGCAAGGCCGGTAAGTGCGGCTCGTGCAGCGTCGAGATCAACGGCCGGCCGCGGCTCGCGTGCATGACGCGCATGAACTCGCTGCCGCCGGTCGAGACGATCACGATCCAGCCGCTCAAGACGTTCCCGATCATCAAGGACTTGGTGTGCGACGTCTCGTGGAACTACGTGCAGAACAAGCGCATCCGCCCGTTCAAGCCGAAGCCGAAGGGCGCGGACGGCGAGCACCGCATGTACCAGGAGGACGTCGACCGCGTGCAGGAGTTCCGCAAGTGCATCGAGTGCTTCCTGTGCCAGGACGTCTGTCACGTCATCCGCGATCGCGAGGGCAAGCAGGAGTTCGTCGGGCCGCGCTTCATGATCCGGCTCGCGAGCCTCGAGATGCACCCGCTCGACGACGAGGACCGCATCCCGGAGATCCGCAAGGAGTACGGCTCGGGAATGTGCAACATCACGCGGTGTTGCACCGACGTGTGCCCGGAGCACATCCAGATCACGGACAATGGGATCATCCCGCTGAAGGAGCGGGTCGTGGACAGGTACTTCGATCCGATCGTGATGATCGGGCGCCTGCTCACCGGCAAGAAGGTGCGGACCAAGACGCACACGGAGCTCCAGGCCGAGAAGAAGGACGGCGGCTGATGGCCGCAGCGGGAAGTGGGGGATGGATGAACGTCAACACCGACAAGCTCGAGCTCAAGAAGATCTCCATCGACAGCGTCGAGCACGCGCTTGAGAAGGCCGAGCTCTACCGGCTGCTCAACGATCCGGAGCAAGCCGAGAGCATCTGCAAGGACGTGCTCGTCGTCGATCCGGGGCACGACAAGGCCAAGCGCCTGCTGATCCTCGCGCTCACCGATCAGTTCGCGGGCAGCGCCACGACGTCGGACGCCAAGCGCGCGCGCGAGCTGTGCCGTCAGCTCGCGGAGCCGTACGAGCAGCAGTACTTCGGCGGGCTCGTGTGCGAGCGCGAGGCGCGGGCGTTTCTTCACAAGGGGCTCGCGGGCTCGTTCGCGTTCGAGTCGTTCCTCGAGGCGATGACTTTCTTCGAAGAAGCCGAGAAGCTCAGCCCGCCCCACAACGACGACGCGATCCTCCGTTGGAACAGCTGCCTGCGTACGATTCGCGCGCGCCAGCTGCGGCGTCGCGCGGACGAGCCCGAGATGCCGCTCGAGTGATCAGGCCTTGCCGTCGTTTCCGGCGAGCAGGCGCGCGAAGCTGATCTCGATCCCGCTCCGCACGGCGCGGATGAGACTGTCTGCCTCGGAGCGGCTGAGGCCGATGCGCTTCTCCAGCGCGCGCCGGAGCTCGCGCAGCAGCGCCTCGTGTGCGCTCTCCACCCAACGCGACGCGGTGGTGCGGTGCACGCCGAAGATCACGCCGATGCGCTCGAGCGCGAGGCCGTCCACGACCTCGTAACGGAGCAGCGTGCGCTGGCGCTCCGGAAGGCGGGGAAGCGCGTCCTCGAGCGCGGCACGCACCTCGCCTCGCGAGAGCGCCTGCACGTGGTCGCCCTCGAGGTTCGCCTCATCGGAGACGGTGGCCATGAGCGCGTCGGAGAGGGTATCGGTGCGCGTGGTCGGCCCGAGGCGCCGCAAGATCTCGCGGGTCGCGACGACTCGCAGCCAAGCGCGCAAGCTGCCGCGGCCCGAGAACCGAGCAATGCCGGGCTCGCTGTCCGTGCGAACCAGGAGCTGCCCGGCGAGGATCTGGCGCACGTCGTCGGCCACGTGCTCGGCGCGGCGCCGCCGCGCGACCGCCTCGACGACAGGCGCGAGCACGCGCTCGTCGAGCCCCCGAAGCGCGACGGGATCGCCGCGTACGCATGCGCATGCGACGAACAGGTCGCTCGTCGCCAGGCGGGCCAGTCCGTCGCGCAGCGACACGCCCGCCGGGAGGTGGCGCGCGAGGTGGAAGACGAACTCGGTGCCGTCGAGCTGCACGCCCGCCCAGGCGGCGCTTGCCTCGGCGACGACACGCGCGAGCTCCGCTTCGAGCGCGTCTCGGTCGGCCTCGACCTCCGTCCCGCGCGCGGGCGCCGCTGCGGCGAGAGCGTCGGCCAGCGGCGTCGGCACGCCGCGAGCGTAACACGCGTCCCGGTCGGCGCTCGTAACGAGGGTACAATCCGCGCGTGACCGCGTGTCTCGATGCCGACACGGTCCTCGAGCTGCTCGCGGGACGGATTGCGCCGGATGCGCGCGTGCGGGCCGAGAAGCACGTCGACACGTGCGCCGCGTGCCAGGCGCTCGTCGCGGAGCTCGCGCAGTCGTCTCTCGCGTCTGCCCAGCCTCCGGCGCTTCGTGAGCGCTACCTGCTGCTCGAGCAGCTCGGTCAGGGTGGGATGGGCATCGTGCAGCGCGCCGTTCCCGTCGGCGGTGGCGCGCCCGTCGCGTTGAAGTGGATGCGCCTCGAGGAGGACCCGGAGATGCGCGAGCGTTTTCGGCGCGAGGCCGAGCTCGCCCGCACGCTCGTCCATCCGAACGTCGTGCGCACGGTCGACCACGGCGAGATGCCCGACGGTGCGCTCTACATCGCGATGGAGCTGCTCGACGGCGAGGATCTCGCTCGCCGGGTCCGGCGCGCTGGGCCGCTCGACGTGGAGACCGCGACGCGCGTGGCCTGCGCGGCCGCCGACGGCCTGGACGCCGCGCATCGCGCGGGCGTGATCCACCGCGACGTGAAGCCGGCCAACATCTTTCTG
>ORJL011772460.1_pt1 | contig 10910 bp, 9 predicted proteins | sample 1779941 | NCBI WGS metagenome assembly ORJL01 (sample SAMEA104232317, study PRJEB22302) | groundwater metagenome | biome: forest; feature: aquifer; material: groundwater | place: USA | collected 2011-08-07 | depth 5.8 m | reverse complement strand
GGGGTGGGATAGCCGTATGGAGAATCTTCACTCCTGCCTTGACGGCCTCCAGATAGCAGAGGGGCGCCTGGCCCGTGCTGCAGTGCGAATGAAACTCCACCGGGATCGGGTCGGCGTTCTTCAAGATGATGGGAATCAACGCCCGTGCCCGTTCCGGCGTCAGGAGGCCGCCCACGTCCTTGAAACAGATACGCCAGGGTTTCGCCGCCGCCGCTTCTCTGGCTTTCCGCGCGTAGTATTCGTCCGTATGACGCGGTGAAAAGGAATATATCAGGTTTAGCACAAGATCCATGCCGGCCTTCTTCAAATCCTCGATATCTTGGCCGACGGCGCTGAAGTCGTTCCAGCAGTCCGACTTCCTAGTCAGGGTGAGGCCGTAGGAAATCCACCGTTCAATGAGGAGTTTATGCATGCACCGCGGCGTTTTTTCGAAGGCTCCCTGAGTGCCGCCGGTGCAGCGCAGACGGGTCTTCCTGAACCGTTTCGTCCCCTCGCGGATCCACTCCCAAGCGTCCTCTTTCAGGTCTTTCATATACTTCTTGAACATGAGCTGGACGAAAAATTCCATGGACTCGAAACCGGCCTGATCCATCTGTTCCGCCGCCTGCAGCATGGCGCCGACCCGCATGTTCATTGCCCACAGGCTCTGGCTGCCGTCGCGCAGCGTTGTATCTATAAAACGAATATCATTCATTGTTTTCTAAATATCCTGCATTTGTCTAACTACCACGCGCACCACTTGGACGCATATCACATCAAATTCATGGATGGAAACTATTTGCTGCGTGATAGGATTCGCGCATACTCGCTCTGCATGGCCCGGACCCGCTTTATTTCCTCCTGCGACAGCCATCTCTTTTCATCGACGGTGGGGTATTTCGCCCTTTCGAAATTCCACTTGCCGGCGAAGGGCACCGTCGCATCGATTCCCATCCCGCCTTCGAAACGGATCTCCGCTTCCCGGTCCGGCCTGATACCCGTCCTCTCCATGGGCATCAGGGCCTGCCCCATACCACCCGCAGTGCCGCGCACGATGTCGGTAGCGGGGTTGACTCTCGTCATGATGGCCCACATCACGTCATCGGTGCTGTAAATATCCACATCCTCGTCGACGACCACCGCCATGCGGAGGCCCTGGTAGGCGCTAAGGGCAGCCGCCAGGATGTTCTTTTGGTATCCCTCGTCGCTCTGACGGCGCTTCGTTACCTGGAAAATGATATGCCCTCCCCATCCGGCTATGCCGTCAAGGATGTGCACATCGGTAACGAGGCCGTGCCTCGTGCGCTCCGCGAGCTCGTAGAAGCAGGCTTCCCGGAAGGGTGCCCCCGCCATGTTTCCTTCAAAGGAATCGGCCAGGGGCGAGAAGAAGATGGGATTGTCCGCCCGGTGAGTAATTGCCGTTACATGAAATTTCAATAGTTTATATGCACGCCCCAAGTACCCCGTCCACTCGGGAAAGAAGGGGGCAACACCGTTAACGCCCAGTTTCTCCGCTTCCTCGGTCTCCCAGACCCGCTCGTTCATGTCCACATATCCCTCTATCACCCATTCCGATTGGGCAATAGCATAGGCATCCACCGTTTTGGCTTTCACGATTTCCACGGGTGATTCCTGCAAGGCGCCGGCAAAGCCCAGTTCATCGCTCCCCTCCGGCACGATGACATGGAGGAATCCCGCGGCAGCCGTCATCTCCACGGCAGGCGGGGTACTGATATTGATTGTCATGGGTATCTTTTCATGCCGGTGTTCAAGGTAGGCGACCGTTTCGGGATGGTTACCCGCGCCGAAGGATATGGTTCCCCAGTCTTTCCCGCGGAAGTGCATCCGGTTGAACGAAACATGGGTGCCGTCCCCAAAAAATTTACCGCTCAGAAAGGTATTGCCCCCTCCCAGGATGCGGCCACCATCCCTTTCCGTATTCTTGATGATGGGCAACGTCTTCATCACATCGATGTTTTCCGTAATGACGACTTCCTGGCAGGGCGCTTTCTCAACGATCCGGGGAGGAAGAGGTTTCTTAATGGCCTCCAGGCATTTGAATTTCAGTCGCTTGGGATCCTGGACATCGAAGATACCGGCCATCCGTTCCAGGCGGTTGAACACATTCCCCACGTCCCGCACGCCGGGATATCCCTTGATGTTTTCGAAGAGCAGGGCCGGTCCCCCCTCCAGTGATCGTTCCAGTCCCGATATTTCGTATACGGGATCCACCTCGCCCTTGATCGTCAAGACCTCGTTCTTCTCCTTCAAGGCCTCCAGTGCACTTCTCATGCTGGTTCTGAGCTTCGGCTCCATATATTCCTCCTTCGAAAAATCAGTTAACTATACTTGCCCTCGGCCTTGAGCTTGGCCGCAATTTCTTTCTCCAGGACTTTCTTGTCCACCTTCTGCACACCCGCCACCAGGGGCAAGGATTGCATGGTCTCAAGCCTCTCCGGTAACTTGAACATGGCGATCCCTTTACTGCGGAGAAACGACACCATCTCCTCGAAGCTAAACTCCTCTCCCGCCTGAGGGACCACGCAGGCACAGGCCTTTTCCCCCATCACCGGATCGGGCATCTTGACTATCGCGACGCTGTGGACCAGCGGATGGGTTTCCAGCATGCTTTCGATTTCCACGGGATAGATGTTCTCCCCACCCCGCTTGATCATGTCCTTCTTGCGCCCGGACAGAACGACATTGCCGCGCTCGTCGAGCCGTGCCAGGTCGACGGGCTTGTACCAGCCGTCCTCGGTCCAGACCTGCCATGTGGCCTCAGGGTTCTTGTAGTACCCCCCCACGCCGGCGGGACCCCGCAGCATGATCTCGCCTACCTCGCCAGGCGGTACCTCGTGGCCATTGTCATCGAGAAATTTGATCTCGTGATCGGGAATGGGCTTCCCGGCTGTGAGCAATCTTTCCTCCTGCGGGGAATCGAGCCAGGAACAGACACCGGCCCCCCAATCCACGGCGCCGTAAATCTGCACCACCCGTCCCCCGATCTCCCGTTCGATCCGTGTCGCCAGATCGTAGGGCGGGGCGCCGCCCGCGCAGACCCAAAGCCGGACGGACGACAAATCATAGCGGGAGAAATTGGGATGATTCAGCATCAAGGTGAGCAAGGTCGGAACGAATCCGAAGGCTGTTACCTTCTCCTTCTCTAGAAGCTGGAGCGCGGCTTCCGCTTCGAAGGTCTCCATCAGTACCAGCTTTGCACCGACCAAGGCCGCAGACCAGTATGATATGATATTCGGGCCGCCGGTATGGGGAGACAGGGCGGCGACGATGTCGTCACCCGTAATATTCCAGGCCTTGAGAAAGGCCCTGCAGAGGTTCATCCGCGCGCTGGCTGCAATTTCCACAAACTTGATGAATCCCGTCGATCCGGAGGTATGGCTGATCCAGGACACCTCGGTTGAAGGTACACCCTTTCCCACGAGATAGTCTGGGGGATACTCCGTCTCCCATGGATGGGCAAGCATCTGGGCCACGGAAATCGTCCCCTCGGGGACCTGATCGCCCGTTATGAAGACATGCTTCAAATTGGGAAGCCGGGGGCGCATCTCCCTTACCATCTGGAAGTGATCGAACTTCCGGTATTCCCGGGGGATCACAACGCCTGTCGCCTCCACTGTCTTGAGGATGTATTCGAGCTCCCGCTGTCGCAAAACGGGCAGCACGGGAAGGCAGAGGATACCGGCCTTTTCGCAGGCGATCCGGAGCAGGCAGACCTCGACGCTGTTGGGCAACTGGAGGGCGAGCACGTCGTCTCTCTTAAATCCCATATGCAGCAATCCTATGGCTAGTCTACCAATCAGTTTCTTGGCTTCGAGCCACGTCAGCCTCATCCGGGAATCGGCCAGGGCTTCACGATCAGGAAAATCACGGGCGTTACGATCCCAGACCTCCGGCCACGTTGTGGTCTCCCAATACCCTTTGCTCAGGTATTCAGCCATCATCTCTTGCGTGTACCTGATTGGCCTGGTCATGATCGCAACTCCTTATATAATATTGGGATGGGCTGGTTTGGGTCAGGCTCACTTCATCAGGCCTGCAAAGATGCGTTTGCAGACTTCCTGCGTTTTGGGGTCTTGCAAAACCTGCTCCTCATCGGAGATATACATTCTTATGCCTGGAGGTCCCAACCGCATGGGATCGAGACCGGCAGTGGGCACGTCGAGCCTGCTGGCGGGTGCGCCCCAGGCCTGGCTGAGTATAGCCCCGGCTTCCGCCGTGAGCAGCCAGTTTACGAGCACCGTGGCAGCGTTGGGATGGGGCACCTTGGGGGCCAGGGCGAAATTGCTCGACGAGGGATGCATCACGTAGCCTTCTTTTTCCAGGGAACCGGCGATCGGGGCTCCAACCTTCTTGAATTCAACGGAGGCCTGCATATTGGGGCCGATATGGATGGGATATTTCCCCTTGGCTACCCACTCCACGGGGAGTCTTTTGTCCCTAATAATAATCGGTTCCTGCAGGGCCAACTGCCGCAGATATTTTTCACCCTCTACGGGGCCGTATATCCGCGTCAGAAGCAGGCTGAACCAGGCACTGGTAGAACCGCCCACGGTGGGATCGAACATCGCTATCTTACCCTTCCACTTCGGGTTGAGATAGTCCTGAAAAGATGAAATCTCGCCCTGTTTAACCATGTCCGTATTGATGATCGCATACATGAGACGGCCCAGGGTAGACTCTATAATGAGCTGGTCCTTATCCATGAAGGGGATTCTGCCATCAGGCCATACCTTGGGGTTTTTCACGTCCGGCAGGATGAGGCTCGGGTTGATGGGCGTGAGGCTGACATTGGATTTGAGGGTGTTCAGCAGAGTTGGGCTGCCGCCAAAGATAACGTCTGCCAGATAGGCGCCATTTTTCGTTTCCTGTATATATCTCGTAACAATATCCAGGTCCGTACCTGTAACAGTCTCCAATTCTATCCCGTACCTGTTCTTGAAGGCCTTCGCGAGCCCTGTCCGTGCCGCCGGACCGAGCTCTCCATAGACCATCACCTTACCCTCTTTTTTTGCGGCAGCGACCGTTTCGTTCCACATCTGCTGCCATGCAGGATTGACCGTAGCGGCATTTGCGCTGCTCACGATAAGAGCCACCATCATGCTAGCCAACGCGATTCCATACTGAACCTCACTTTTCATAGTTCCTCCCCCTTTCTTTACCAATCCAAAAACACTTATTACCGCAGGTCTGAAAGCATCTCGATAAAAGCCTCCGTGCGGTTCTCTGATTATTCCAACTGTTCAAAAGGTATGGATCGCCCGTCTCGTCTGCCTGGGTCGTGAGCCGGTTGTACTGGTCGTCATAGGCAACTACCACGCCGAACACCCAGCAGGTCCCCCCACTTCTTTATCATCTGCTGCCGATAATCGGGGCTGATACTGGTGGCGGCGGGGAATTGCTTTAGCCAGCTATAGGGTTTACAGGCATCAATAATGATGCATGAACTTGTGAGCTCGTCGTTATCTTTTTTCTGAGGTGAGAGCCTGGGATTCAGAACACTGGCCGGCACTTCCAAAATCTCGGACGCGCTCTTGGGGTCCCAACGGGAAGAGATGGCCCACAATACCTCATTGATGTTCGTTATATCGATGTCCTCATCAACGACTACCACCATAGTCACGTCCCTGCCGCCATCCCTTGTTGCCAGCACGGCATAGCCGGCCTGTTTGGCATGTCCGGCATACCGCTGCCTGATGGATACCACCACCATAAACCGGCCCTGACGGGGAAACCATACTCCCCGTACATCGGGTATTCCTGACCGATCCATGGCCGACCAGATGTTTGCAGCCCTGATCAGCAGGTAGATATCATCATTCAGATAAGTCTTTAGAGGAGGATCGCCCGTGATAATGGGATCATTGCGATGATAAACGGTTTTTATGTTAACCACAAAACTCTTGCGGGGACCGGAGGCATAGTACCCGGGCCATTCTCCGAAGGGTCCCTCGAGGCGGGAGACTTTATCGGGAGAAGGTGCATAGCCTTCCAAGACCAGTTCGGAAAAGGCGGGAATGGGCAACCCTGTCACCGTGCTTTTAATTACGGGTATTGGGACCCCCAATATTCCCCCCAAAAAATCATATTCACTCACTGCCCAGGGTATTCCGACGGCACTGGCTAAGATAAAAGAGGGGGGTACACCGCAGGCAATCAGAAAAGGACAGTCTTCACCCCTGTCCCAGTACTTTTGGGCGATAAGACCGCCATGCTTGCCCGTGACGATATAAAGGCCGACTGTTTTATCATCATGGACCTGGACCCGGTACGTTCCTATGTTTATATAACCCGTATCGGGATCTCTCAGGATCACCGAATCAAAGGTCCCAATATATCTTCCCCCATCCCCTTCATGCCACAGGGGTACAGGAAATTTAAAAAGATTTACATCACCGCCGCTAATGACATTATCCAGGATGGGGCCCTCTTTTACCTCCACCGGGGCAAGCGGTTTAAAATCGGCAAGTTTATCTTTAACCGCCTTAACCAGCTCAGCCTCACCGATCTCCACGTCCATACCCAGTGCCAGCGCCTTTCGCAGGGGAGAGGCAAGGATGTTGGCTAGGACCCGGTAGCCTCGCGGATAACCCGCAATCTCATCGAACAGCAGGACCGGCGAATGCTCCACGCTTGCCGCAATCTCCACGATAGCCCCTACTTCCAGGTTCCAATCGGCTCCCCTGACAATTTGAAGCTCACCCGCAGTCTCGAGGCGATCAAGGAAAACCCTTAAATCAAGTGCGGCTTCAACCCCTTGGCCACTTTTCCACATTTCTTTCGTCCTTTCTATTGAAAATTCACTTCAAATCCCCCCATACCCGCTTTACTATAAAGAGGACTATATTATTCCTCCCTTTAGAAAGGGGGCGAAGGGGGGATTTTATTGTATTATGTGTTGCCAGGCAACATGTAGGTTTCTCAGTGCTTTGCTGTACAGCGACAATCTCATTTCAGCTTTCGTCAGAACTTCCCGGTTTTAATTGACTGCCGGCTGGAACGGGTTAATAGGGAAGCAACTCCCGGGGAATATGGGTAACAAAAGATACCTGAATTGCCCCCTGGGGGCAATCGTTTGCACAGAGCGAACAACTGAAGCAATCTTCCGGATAGGCAACACAAACCTTTCCAGTCTCGCCGTTAAGGTACAAAACGTCGGCGGCGCAACTCTCAATACATAATGCACAGCCATCGCACTTATTGAGATCGATCTTTTCAACTGGCATAGCGGTTCCTTTTAGTGGCTAAATTTTCTGGATGAGTCTCACAAACTAATCTGTATTGGATGGGCGATCTTCTTTCTTTCAGTGGGTTGCAGTGGATACTCCGCAAACGGAACCGGGACCGCCTCTACTATATGGTTTCCTGAAATATTCCTGACAGTTACCCATTTCAGCCAGTTGACGTCATCGCGATAGGGATAATCCTCACGATAATGGGGCCCCCGGCTTTCCGTCCGTTCCAGGGCCGACAAGAGCAACAATTCGATTGTTTGGGCTACGCTACCGGCGCCGATTGCCTTGACCAGTCCGTGTGCATCGGATGCCGAAACCTGGGGCAGCAGACCATCACGCACCTCCCTCACAATAGCCAGACTCTCCCGGATGCGGTCTGCCCTCCGAAACATACCGTAACGGGCTGGAGCAATGGCTTTAAAAGCCTCATACATGACCATACCGCCATCAACTGCCGTCTTCCGCGAGAGCGGAGCCATGTCTTTGGCCTCCAACTCCCTCAGTTGTGTTTGCGACGGTGTCATAAACGACAGCGTTCTCGCCTCCAACGCTGCATTTTCCCCCGCCCGATAACCGGATAGCGAGGCATAGGACTGCGGTATAGCGGCTATATTGCTGCAACCGTGGGGCAGTTTGGTAGCGTTGCCGCAGGCGTAAAGACCGGGAATCCTGCTCCGGGAACCCGTATCAACCCGGATACCCGCTCCGGAACCGCTTGCCATAACACCGCAGAGGGGGGCGCACTCCACCGGCTCTTTCCTGATGTCTATGCCCACATTATCGAAGCCCCTCATCAATACGGGCAGAACGTGGCGCATGTGTTCAATGCTCTCTTCCGTGAGATGCCTCATATCGAAGTAGCAGGGACCGCGCCCCTCCAACACCTCTTTGGTCACCGCCTGGGTGATGATAGCCAGTGTGGCCAGCTCCTTCAGCCGCGGATCATATTTCTCCATGAAGCGCTCTCCCAGGCGGTTCACGATCTTCGTTCCCTGACCCTGGAGCTTGCTCTGGCCGATGACCTTCAGTTTGCCGGCAAAATAGTTGATAGTGCCGTGCTGCCCGAACTCCATCTCCATGAGCTCGGCACCTGCCTCGTAAGCGGCCACTGTCCCCTCGCCCGTGCAGTTATCGATATAGTTGAAATTGAGCGCCGATGTAAAGGGCCCTGTTCCCAGAATCGTCGCTTTGGCGCGGAAAACCATGAACTGCCCGCTTCTGGTATGAAGCCCCGTTGCCCCCACGACCCTTCCGGACGTAGGGTACAGACCATCGGAAGTCAGTAGATGGGTCAGCATGACACGGTCGATGATCCTCACGCCAGACTTTTCCATGGCCGCGCGCAGTTTTTCCAACATCCTGGCACCGTCGAAATGGATAGAGCGGCCAACCCGTTGTCCCCTGGCTATGGTCTCATTGAAACGTCCCTCTCTGGTCTTCTCAAATTCAACGCCCATCTGCTCAAGCTCCTCGATCCGCTGGGCGTGCTCTTCCAGAAGGGCTTCAATCCAGGTTTGGTTGGCGAGATACTCACTGTCCTCTATGATTTCCTTGAACCAGGTCGCCCGTTCCTCATCTTTTCTCGGCGGCGGCGCCATCATCACATGGGTGAATGTGGTGGCGCCGCTTCTGGAGACATAGGCCTTGTCAATGAGCGTTACCTCCGCCCCCATTTCTCTAGCCCGGATGGCTGCTCTGCAGGCGGCCATGCCGCCGCCGACCACCAGGACATCAGATTCTACTGTTTCCCAATCCCTGGACATCTGGAATCTCCTTCTAACTCGTCTATTTCACCATGTTACCGAAAATTTCCTTGCCTACCGCCAGCATATTGGATTTTGCCAGGATAGTCTCCTCATCGTCGAGGTAGAACTTCTCACCGGGCGATGGCAGGCCGCTCGTGTCTATGCCATCTGTGGGAACATCGATGCGGGCGCTTGGATAACCGTACGCCTTTGCCAAAACCGTTTGCCCTTCGCGCGTGAGCAGCCAGTTCAGGAATACCTTAACAGCGTTCGGATGAGCCGGGCGGTTGATAATCCCCAGGCTGCTGGAACCGGCAGAAATCAGGCCTCCTTCGGCCACCTTCACCCAAGCTATGGGTGCTCCCTTGCGAACAAACTCATCTGTATTCTCCATGCGCGGCGCGACGGCCAGCGGATATTTCCCTCTGGCTACCCACTCCACCTGAAGACGGGTATCCCGCAAAATGGCAGGATCAGTCTGGGCGAATTGCCTCAGAAATTCCTTCGTCGGTTCCATCCCCCAGACTTTAAGGGCCAGGAAATTTTCGGTAACATGGTGAAATAGACGAGTTAGAAGGAGATTCCAGATGTCCAGGTATTGGCATTGCCCGTGGTTGTGGGGTCCCGCAAGACCGCCTTGCCTTTCCATTGCGGCTTCAGGAGGTCTTTGTAGGATGTTATTTCGCCCTCCTTGACCATCTCGGTGTTGCGGATTAAATGCCGCAGATACTGGACCAGCATGCCCACGGCCATGTGTTGCTTATCCAGAAAGGGCAGTTGGCCGCCCCGCCAGGCTTTACCGTCCATAGCCTCGGGCAATACCAGAAAAGGGTCCAGGGGCTGCAGCAATCCCTTCGGCTTCAGGTCCGGTATCAGATCCGTTGTTCCAGAGATGGCGGCATCAGCCAGGTAGAGCCCGGCGTTACGCTCCGTAAGTAGCCGCTGCGTTATTTCGGCACCCCTTGCTCCCGACCAGAATTCCAGTTGAATGCCGTATTTCTTTTCAAAAGCGGCGGATAGGGCTTGTCTCGTGGCCGCCCCGATAATGGTGTAGACTAGGACCTTCCCCTCTTTTTTCCCCTCCGCTACCGTCTTTTCCCATTGTTTTTCCGCCTGGTTTTGGGCCGCAACGGAGGTTGTCCGGCCCGGAGATTTCTGCTGCGTCGCCGCCTCACCATAGCCGCTGAGACCCGCGACGAGCAAAAAACAAACTGCGAATATAATGCTTTTTCTTTTCATGGTATCCCCCCTGTTTTACCAATCCAAAAACACTTATTACCGCAGGTCGGAAAGCATCTCGATAAAAGCTTCCGTGCGGTTCTCTGATTGTTCCAACTGTTCAAACTGGGTCAGCGAATCCACTTCCAGCTCCATATAGGGTATATGCGCCTCTTTCTTGACGATCTCCCCCACCATTCTGGATACGGCGGACTGGTACTGGCAGCCCCAGTTGGATGCGAATATTATTCCGTGGCATCTGGCTTTACGGGCCGCGCTCGCTATCCAGCGGGCCCGCTGCTCCGTGGGAAGCTCATAGGGATAGGAGAGCATGGCCTTCGCCAGGCTAAGGTATGGATCGCCCGTCTCATCCGCCTGGATCGTGAGCCGGTTGTACTGGTCGTCATAGGCAACTACCGCGCCGCCGTTTGCCTCTATGCGGTAGGTATTGGGTGTATAACAGGAACCGCTCACGAACAGACGCACCGGGTCATCAGCAACATCGATACATTTTACCCCGTGTTCAACCCTTTCCTCGATCTCCCGCTTAGCCTGCTCCAATATTTGAATAGCTGACACGGGATCGCCCAGCAAGTCGTTGGCTAATGCGACCAGGAAACGGTAATCGAAACCATAGGAGGGGACGTATTTGGCCGTCATCCAAGTCTCGGCGCAGGACCGGCCAACGCTTCGGGCATAGTTGAGCTGTTTTATC
>ORJL010310371.1_pt1 | contig 10911 bp, 8 predicted proteins | sample 1779941 | NCBI WGS metagenome assembly ORJL01 (sample SAMEA104232317, study PRJEB22302) | groundwater metagenome | biome: forest; feature: aquifer; material: groundwater | place: USA | collected 2011-08-07 | depth 5.8 m | reverse complement strand
GCACCGGATCTACTCGGAGCAGGACCTCCCCCGCCTCCACCCGGCCGGGGCGGGGCACGAGCCCCATCAGGGAGAGGGCGCCCACCGACTTGCCGCACCCGCTCTCGCCCACGATCGCGAGCGCCCCGCCGGCCGCCAGCGCGTACGAGATGCCGCTGACGGCGTGCACGATCCCCTCCCGCGTGTGGAAGCGCGTGACCAGGCCCCGGACCTCGAGCACGGGACCGCGGGCGGACGGCGGCGGGGTCACGACGGGGTGGCTCAGCGGGACCTCCCGGTCGGATCCAGCGCGTCCTGCAGCCCGTCGCCGATGAAGTTCACGGCCAGCACCACCAGGAGGATCGCCACTCCGGGGAAGATCGCGAGCCAGGGCTGGGTCGCCATGGTCGCCTGGGCGTCCATGAGCAGGTTCCCCCACGTGGGCATCGGGGGCTGCACGCCGAGCCCCAGGAAGGAGAGCGACGACTCGACCAGGATCGCGTTCCCGACCGCGAGCGTCGCGCTCACCACGATGGGGCCCACGGTGTTGGGGAGGACGTGGCGCAGGATGATGCGACCGTCGGATGCCCCGAGGCTGCGGGCGGCCTCCACGTACGCCATCTGCTTGATCGAGAGGACCTCGCCCCGGACCACGCGGGCCGTGGCCATCCAGCTCAGCAGCCCGATGATGAGCGCCATCGAGAACGCGGCGGCCCGGGTGTAGGAGGCCAGGACGATGAGCAGCGGGAGGGTGGGAATGGAGTAGGCCACGTCGGTCAGCCGCATGAGCACGTTGTCCGCGCGCCCACCGTGGTAGCCGGCCACCGCGCCGACGAACGACCCCAGCGCCGTCCCGATCCCCGCCGACAGCACGCCGATGAGGATCGAGATCCGCCCTCCGAACAGGATGCGGGTGAAGAGGTCGCGCCCGAGGTCGTCGGTGCCCATCCAGTGCTCCCAGGACGGGGGCCGGCGGATCGCGGAGAGGTCGATGGCGTCGAACTCGTACCCGGCGAGCAGGGGGGCCGCGACGCAGGCGGCGGTCATCACAGCCACGACGGCCAACGACGCCATGGCCAGCCGGTGGCGCCCGAGGCTCTCCCACACCAGGGCCACCGGAGACGCGCCTCGCACGGCCTCACTCATAGCGGATCCTCGGGTCGAGGACGCCGTAGACGACGTCGGCCACCAGGTTGAAGACCACCACCATGGCCGACCCCAGGAGGAGGATCCCCATGAGGAGGGGGTAGTCCCTGGAGAACATGGCCTGGACGAACATCCGCCCGATCCCGGGCCACGCGAACACCGTCTCGGTGATGACCGCCCCGGAGAAGAGCCCCGCGAGGTTCAGCGCCATGATCGAGACGACGGGGATCAGCGCGTTGCGGAGCGCGTGCACGCCCACGACGGCGCGCTCCGTAAGCCCCTTGGCGCGGGCCGTGCGCACGTAGTCCGCGCGCAGCGCGGTGAGGAGGCTGGAGCGGAGGTACCGCGACCACCCGGCCACGTAGTGGAACGAGAGGACGAACGAGGGCAGCACGAGGTGGGCCAGGTGGTCCCCGACGGACGGGTCCCCCACGGTCCGCGTGCCGGCGACGGGAAGCCAACCCAGCCAAACTCCGAAGACCATCTGGAGGATGAGCGCCAGCCAGAAGACGGGCATCCCGATCCCGACGAACGACACGCCGGCGCCCAGGTGGTCCCACCCGCTGTCATGCTTCACGGCGCTCAGGATGCCCAGGGCGAAGGCCAACACGGCCGCCAGGAGGAACGAGGCACCCATGAGCTCGAGGGTGGCGGGGAGCCGCTCCACGATCATCTCCGCCACGGGGCGGGTGGTGGAGAAGCTCACGCCCAGATCCCCCTGCAACGCCGCCCCGAGCCAGCGCACGTACTGGACCTGCACCGGGCGGTCCACGCCCAGGCGCTCCCGGTAGGCCTCGATGGCCGCCGGATCGATGAAGCGGCCCGACTCGAGCAGCGCGGCCTCCGGCCCGCCCGGAGCGGCCTGGATCACCCCGAAGAGGACCACGCTGACCCCCAGCAGAAGCGGGACCATCTGGGCGAGTCGGCGCAGGATGTAGGAGGTCATGGGGCGGGGGCGGTACCTCGGGGGCTTTTTCCGAAGACTACGCCGCCCGGGCCAGGGGATAAAGGGCAAGGGTCCGCGCGGTCGGAGCCTTCCTGCGGGAACGCGGGGTGCCTTGTATATTGCCGGCCGCTCCCCGCAGACGGGGGGTCACGACGCTCCATCGACTCAAGAGAAGCTCTGACCGCCATGCCTCCAGCGTCCGCCACCTCCCGGGCGGGACCCAGCGCCGTTACGTGGGCCAAGGTGATCGACAACACCCGGTGCATCGGGTGCCACGCCTGCACCACCGCGTGCAAGTCGGAAAACCAGGTGCCGGTAGGGGTGACCCGCACGTACGTGAAGTACGTGGACGTGGGCGCGTTCCCGGCAGTCCGGCGCTCCTTCCAGGTCACCCGCTGCAACCAATGCGAGGACGCCCCGTGCGTGGCGGCGTGCCCCACAGCGGCCATGTACCGCCGACCGGACGGCATCGTGGACTTCGACAAGTCCATCTGCATCGGGTGCAAGGCGTGCATCGCCGCCTGCCCGTACGACGCCATCTTCATCAACCCGGAGGACCACTCGGCGGAGAAGTGCAATTTCTGCGCCCACCGCCTGGACATGGGGCTCGAGCCCGCCTGCGTGGTGGTCTGTCCCACCGAGGCGATCGTGGTGGGAGACATGAACGACCCCCTCTCCCGACTGGCCGCGTACGTCCAGCGTGACGCGGTGGCGGTGCGCCGGCCCGAGAAGGAGACCCGGCCCAAGCTCTTCTACAAGGGGGCCCACCAGGCCACGCTCGACCCCCTTGCGGCCCGGCGTCCCGAGGGCGGGCTGTTCATGTGGAGCGAGCAGGGGAACGTCCCCCACGGCGTCGTGGCCGGCCATCCCGGCCACGCGAACTCCTCGGCGGCGGCGGTGGTGAGCTACGACGTGCCCCACCGGGCGCCTTGGGACTGGCGGGTGAGCCTCTACACCTGGACCAAGTCCATCGCTGCGGGCGCGTTCCTCGTTCCGGTGCTCCTGGTATTCCTGGGCAGCCTCACCTGGGAGAGGAACCTCGTCCGGTGGGGGATCCCCCTCATGGGCGGGACGTTCCTCGCGCTCACGGGTCTTCTCCTCATCTGGGACCTGGAGCACCCCAAGCGCTTCCTCTACGTGCTGCTGAAGCCTCAGCCGCAGAGCTGGCTGGTGCGGGGCGGCTTCATCATCTCAGGATATGGCGCGGTCCTGGCGCTCCTCTTCGCGGGCAACTTCGTGACGCTGGGCGCCCTGGGGTGGTGGCTCGTCCTCGCCGGAATCCCCCTGGCGGCCATGACCTCCATCTACACGGCGTTCCTCTTCGCCCAGGCCAAGGCCCGGGACCTTTGGCAGAGCCCGCTGCTGCCGCCCCACCTCCTGGTGCAGGCGTTCCTGGCCGGGGCCGCGGCCTTCCTGCCGGTGGCGGTCTGGAGGCAGTCGCCCGCGGTGGAGTCGCTGGCCCGGCTCCTCGCCGTGTCCAGCGCGATCCACCTCCTGGTGGTCGTGGGGGAGTGCACTCTGACGCACGTCACGGCGCACGCCCGCCTGGCCCTCCAGGAGATGACGGCCGGGACGTACGCCCCGTTCTTCCGGGCCGGCATCGGACTGGGCGTCGTGGGCCTCCTGGCCCCCTGGGCGCCCGTCCCCGCCGCCGTCCTCGGGACGCTGGGCCTGCTCTCCTTCGAGCACGCCTACGTCCAGGCCGGCCAGTCTGTCCCCCTCGCGTAACGCGGAGAAGAGCATGGGTCTGAGCGAGCTGAACCGGCGCGTATCCGCGGCCCGCAAGGAGGCCGAGGAGCGGGGCGAGACCTTCTACCCCGGGCCCAGCCGGGTCCACCTGGCGGCATTCCCTCCGAGGGAGCGCTGGAACGACTGGGTGGAGCTGGACTCCCGGGCCTGGCCCAAGCGGGTCGAGAAGCGGTACATGCTGGTCCCCACCACCTGCTTCAACTGCGAGTCGGCGTGCGGCCTCCTCGCCTACGTGGACAAGGAAACCCTCCAGGTCCGGAAGTTCGAGGGGAACCCCGAGCACCCCGGGTCCCGCGGCAGGAACTGCGCCAAGGGCCCCGCCACGCTGAACCAGATCACCGACCCCGACCGGATTCTCCACCCCCTGAAGCGGGCGGGCGCGCGCGGGGAGGGCAAATGGGAGCCGTGCTCCTGGGACGAGATCCTCGACGTCATGGCCGCGAGGATCCGCTCGGCCATCACCGAGGGCCGCCACCAGGAGGTCATGTACCACGTGGGGCGTCCCGGCGAGGACGGCTACACCGAGCGCATGGTGGCCCATTGGGGGATCGACGGGCACAACTCGCACACCAACCTCTGCTCGTCGGGAGCGCGCGCGGGCTACCACTTCTGGATGGGGATCGACCGCCCGAGCCCCGACCACGCCAACGCCCAGCTGATCCTGCTGGTGAGCAGCCACCTGGAGTCGGGGCACTACTTCAACCCCCACGCCCAGCGCATCATCGAGGGGAAGAAGAACGGCGCCAAGCTGGTGGTCCTCGACACCCGCCTCTCGAACACCGCGACGCACGCCGACCACTGGCTCTCCCCGTACCCGGGGAGCGAGGCGGCCATCTTCCTGGCGATCGCCAACCACCTCATCGAACACGATCTGTACGACAGGGACTTCGTGCGCAGGTGGTGGAACTGGCAGGAGTACCTCGAAGACGTCCACCCCGACGAGCCCGCCACCTTCGAGCGCTTCGAGACGATCCTCAAGGACGTCTATCGGGAACACACCTTCGAGCACGCGGAAGCGGAATCGGGGGTGGACGCCGGCACGCTCCGCGAGGTCGCACGGCTCGTGTCCGAAGCCGGAACGCGGCTGTCCACACACAGCTGGCGAAGCGCGGCGGCGGGAAACCTGGGGGGCTGGCAGGTCTCCAGGACCCTGTTCCTGCTCAACGCCCTGACCGGCTCCATCGCCACCCCAGGGGGGACGTTCCCGAACGCCTGGAACAAGTTCGTGCCGCGCCCGATCCACCTTCCCAGGCACCCGAAGGCGTGGAACGACCTCACGTGGCCCCAGGAGTACCCCCTCTCGATGATGGAGATGTCGTTCCTCATGCCTCATCTGGTGAAGGAAGGGCGGGGCAGGATCGACGTCTACATGAGCCGCGTGTACAACCCGGTGTGGACCAACCCCGACGGCTTCTCCTGGATCGAGATGCTCTCCGACCCGGAGAAGATCGGCCTCCACGTCGCGCTCACGCCGACCTGGAGCGAGTCGGCGTTCCTGGCCGACTACATCGCGCCCATGGGGCACGGCTCGGAGCGGCACGACACGACGTCCTACGAGCAGTACGACGGGCAGTTCGTCGCCTTCCGCCAGCCCGTGCTGAGGGCCGCCCGCGAGCGCCTGGGCGAGTCCCTCACCGATACCCGGGACGCCAACCCGGGCGAGGTGTGGGAGGAGGACGAGTTCTGGATCGAGCTCACCTGGCGCATCGATCCCGACGGCTCGCTGGGGATCCGCTCGTTCTTCGAGTCGAAGAGGAACCCCGGCCAGAAGATCACGGTGGACGAGTACTACGGCTGGATGTTCGAGAACTCCGTCCCGGGCCTTCCCGAGAAGGCGGCGGCCGAGGGTCTCACGCCCCTCGAGTACATGCGCCGCTACGGAGCCTTCGAGGTGCGCAAGAACGTGGGACCCGTGTACGCCCGGCCCGTGCCCACCGCGGAGCTCGAGGACGCGCGGGTGGACGGCCTGAAGCGCGTCTTCTCCCGGACGCCCAAGCCCGCCGACCCCAACGTGGTCCCCTTCCCCGTCATCGAAGCCGACTCCGAGGGACGACGCCGGGTGGGGATCGAGGTGGATGGCCAGGTGGTGAGGGGCTTCCCCACGCCGTCGGGGCGACTCGAGTTCTGGTCCCGCACGCTGGCGGAGTGGGGGTGGCCCGAGGTCGCGATCCCCTCGTATATCAAGAGCCACGTCCACCCGCAGAACCTGGACCGGGACCAGATGGTCCTGATCTCCACGTTCCGGCTCCCGGTGCAGATCCACACGCGGTCGGCGAACGCCAAATGGCTGGACGAGATCGCCCACACCAACCCGCTCTGGCTCCACCCCTCGGACGCGGCGCGGCTGGGCGATGTGAGGACCGGGGAGCTCGTGCGGGTCGAGACCGAGATCGGCCATTTCGTGCTCAAGGCATGGGTCACGGAGGGGATCCGCCCCGGCGTGGTGGCGTGCTCGCACCACATGGGCCGCTGGAAGGTCCACGACACCGGCCAGCGCATCGGCATGGCCACCGTCGCGCTGACCCGACAGGGGAGCGCGTGGGGGATGAAGCGGAGGAAGGGCGTCGAGCCCTTCGTCTCCGAGGACCCCGACACGCGGCGGATCTGGTGGACCGACGTAGGCGTACACCAGAACCTCACCCATCCGGTCCACCCCGACCCCATCTCGGGGATGCACTGCTGGCACCAGGCTGTGCGCGTCACGCGCGCCCGGCCGGGGGACGCGTACGGCGACATCTCCGTGGACACGGAGAAGTCGCACCGCGTGTACCGGGACTGGCTCGAGAAGACCCGTCCCGCGCGCCAGGTCTCCCCGGACGGGACGCGGCGGCCGTATTGGCTGCTCCGCCCGGTGAGGCCCGAGAAGGAGGCGTACCGTCTCCCCGAGGCGCCGGCACCGGTCGAGCCCGCCAGCGCCGGGGACTGACGCGATGACCCCGGTGGGGAGCGGCCGAGCGGAGCTGTTCCGCGCTCTCGGAGCCCTGGCGGAGCCTCCGACGCCGGAGCACGCCCGGTTGGCGGAGGCGCTCGGCCTTCCCGGGCGGCCCGACGGAGCCGAGTACGCCCAGATCTTCCTGCTCAACCTCTACCCGTACGCCTCGGCGCACCTGGGGCCGGACGGGATGCTGGGGGGCGAGGCGCGGGACCGGGTGGCGGGGTTCTGGCGGGCGCTCGCGGTGGCCCCGCCGTCCGAGCCCGACCATCTGGGCGCGCTCCTCGGGCTCCTGGCGGCGCTGGCCGAGCGCGAGGACGGCATCGAGGAAGGGGCGGAGCGGGCTCTCCTGGCGCAGGCCCGGGCCGCCCTGGTCCACGAGCACATCCTCCCGTGGCTCCCGGTGTTCCTGCTGTGCGTGCGCGAGTGGGGGAGCCCCTTCTACGCGGCCTGGGCCGAGCTGCTGGACGAGGCCCTCGCCGAAGAGCGGGGCCGCACCGCCCTCGCCGACCGGGAGCTCCCTGTGCACCTCCGGGCGCTGGATCCCATCCCGGATCCCCGATCGGGGGAGGAGGGCGCCGGCGAGGCGTTCGTCCGGGCCCTTCTGGCGCCGGCCCGGAGCGGGATGCTCCTCACCAGACAGGACCTGGACCATGCGGGGCTGGAGTTGGGCCTGGGCGTCCGCATCGGGGAGCGGGCCTATGTGCTGAAGGCGCTCCTGTCCCAGGACGCCCGGGCCACCCTCGCCTGGCTCGCCGCCGAAGCCCGCCGGTGGGCAGGCGTGCACGGCGACATGCAGGTGAACGACGAGGTCGTTGCGGGGTTCTGGCGGGACCGGGCCCAGGCTGCCGCGGGCCTGCTGGACGAGCTCGCCTCCACAGAGGTGGGCGAGGAACGACCCATGGAGTCACGGCATGCATGACACGGACACGCTCACCGAGGCCCGGGTCCGCGAGATCATCCGGGAGGAGATCGCGCGGGCCTTCAAGAAGGACCCGGCGAAGAAGCAGGCCATGATCATCGCGTCCAAGGGGACGCTGGACTGGGCCTACCCGCCCCTGATCCTTGCGACGACCGCGGCGGCGGCGGGCATGCAGGCTTCCATCTTCTTCACCTTCTACGGGCTCAACATCATCCACAAGGACTTCGAGAGGAAGCTCAAAGTCTCGCCGGTAGCCAACCCCGGGATGCCCATGCCCGTGCCCATGCCCGATATCGTCACGGCGCTCCCGGGCATGACGGCCTTCGCCACGGGGATGATGAAGGGGATGTTCAGGAAGAAGAACGTAGCCACCATCCGGGAGCTCCTCGACGTCGCCCTCGAGTCCGAGGTGAGGCTCATCGCCTGCCAGATGACCATGGACGTCTTCGGCTACGAGCAGGGAGACTTCCTTTCCGGCGTGGAGTTCGGAGGCGCCGCCGCCGCCATCTCCGACGCGAGCAAGTCCCACGTGACCTTCTTCATCTGACCCCACGACCGGGAGCGCGAGGATGACCGCATACAGGGAGGACCAGGTGCTGGACACGAGCGGGCTGCTCTGCCCCATGCCGGTGGTGAAGGCCGGCAAGGCGATGAAGGGCATGCAGGCGGGGACGATCCTGAAGATCATCGCCACCGACCGGGGGGCGGTTGCGGACTTCCCCGCGTGGGCCGACGACACGGGCAACGAGCTGCTGGAGTGGCACCAGGAAGGAAGCTCCCTCGTGTTCTACATCAAGAAGGGCGAGGAGGAATGAGCTTGGTGGATTGGATCGAGCGGGCGTACCCGCAAGAGAAGGGGGACGCGTGACGTGAGCGGCCGCGGGGAGGATCGCCTCAGCACGCCGGCGCCGGCGCGCCGCAGGTCGACCTCGGCGCCCTTCTCGTTCCGGGACGTCATCGCGGGCACCAGCGTCGCGCTGGTGCTCATCCCGCAGTCGGTGGCGTACGCCGCGCTGGCGGGGCTCCCGGCACACGTCGGGCTCTACGCGGCCACCCTCCCCCCCATCGCCGCGGCGTTCTCCGCTTCGTCGCCCTACCTGCAGACCGGCCCTGTGGCCCTCACCAGCCTCCTGACTCTCGGTGCGCTCGTGCCGCTGGCCGACCGGAGTACCCCCGAGTACGTAGCCCTCGCCGCTCTGCTGGCGTTGGTGGTGGGGGTCGCGCGGGTGCTGGTGGGCGCCTTGCGGGCCGGCGGCGTGGCCTACCTCATGTCCCAGCCCGTCCTCATGGCCTTCACGACGGGCGCCGCCATCCTCATCGTCTTCTCGCAGGTTCCCGCCGCGCTGGGGCTGTCGGGGCTACCGGACGCCGGCGTGCTCGGCGGCGCCGCCTGGGCGCTCACCCACCCGGAGTCGTGGGATGCGGCGGCGCTGATCTTGACCCCGCTCACCGTGGCGGTGATCCTCGCGGGGCGACGGATCCACCCCCTTTTCCCGGGCGTGCTCGTCGCCACGGTGGGGGGGCTGGCCTGGTCCGCCCTGGCGGCGTACGCCGGCCCCACCGTCGGAGCGGCGCCGCGGGGCCTCCCCACGCCCACCCTCGCGTTGCCCTGGGAATCCCTCCACGTTCTGCTCGTGCCTGGCGTGGTCATCGCGTTCGTCGGCTTCGCGGAGGCCGCCTCCATCTCCCGGACCTTCGCGGCCCAGGACCGCCAGCGCTGGGATCCAGACCGGGAGTTCATCGGTCAGGGGGTCGCGAACCTGGCTTCCGCGCTGGTCGGGGGCTTCCCCGTGGGGGGATCGTTCTCCCGGAGCAGCCTCAACCGGATGGCAGGCGCCCGAACCAGGTGGAGCGGCGCGGTCTCAGGGCTGGTCGTGGTAGCTTTCCTTCCCTTCGCCTGGGTGCTCGCCCCTCTTCCCAAAGCCGTCCTGGCCGCCATCGTCATTGCCGCCGCTTCCTCGCTCGTGAAGCTGCGCCCTCTGCTGCGCCTCTGGCATCAGTCCCGGCCTCAGGCGGTGGTGGCGTACACCACGGTGATCATGACCGTAATCCTTGCGCCGAGGATCGACCAGGCTGTGCTCGTGGGGGTGGTCCTTTCCCTGGGCGTCCACGCATGGCGCGAGATGAAGCCGCGCCTGGAGACGTGGACCGAGGGAGATACCCTGCACGCGCGCCCGGAAGGGGTCCTGTGGTTCGGCTCCGCCCACGTCGTGGAACAGGCCCTCCTCGACCTCCTGAGCCAGAACGAGCGGCCGACGCGGGTGGCGATCCACCTGCGGGGACTCGGACGGATCGACCTGAGCGGAGCCCTGGGACTCCAGCAGCTCATCGACGACGCCCGCCTGGCCGGCGTCGAGGTCGAGCTGGTGGATGTCCCCGCCCACGCGGAGCGGATCCTCGGGCGGGTGCTGGGGTGGGTCAGGCCGAGCGAGGCGCCGAGGGCGGGAGCGGAGGACGTCATGGGCGCCCCACCGTAGCGCGGGAGCGGTCGTCGCGCCACACTAGGGACCATGCCCACCGACACCCTTCTCGTCGCCAGCTGGCTCGAGCCCGAGCTCGTGGCCCGGATTCGCCTTGCCGCGCCCGCCATGCGGGTGGTCCACGAGCCCGAGCTCCTCCGTCCGCCCCGCTACCCAACCGACCACACCGGACGGGACGGAGCCCGCACGCCGGAGCAGGAGGCGCGCTGGCAGGCGCTTCTGGCCCAGGCCACGATCCTGTTCGACTTCGACGTGACGCACCGCTCGGACCTGCCCGAGCTGGCCCCCGCGGTGCGGTGGATCCAGGCCACCAGCGCCGGCATCGGGCAGCTCGTGCGTCGCCACGGGTACGCCGCGCGCATGCCCCACACCGTGTTCACCACGGCCAGCGGCGTCCACCCGCGACCCCTCGCGGAGTTCGCGCTGATGAGCATGCTGGCCCACGTCCGGGGGCTCCTCCCGTCGGTGCACGCGCAGCGGGCGCGCTCCTGGGAGCGCTACGCCGGGTCCGACCTGGAGGGACGGACGGTCGTGGTGGTGGGGTACGGCAGGATCGGGCGCGAGGTGGGACGGCTCGCCAGGGCGTTCGGCTTGAAGGTCGTGGGGGTCAAGCGCGACCCGGGCGCCGAGCTCCCGGACGCGGTCCACGCGGACGAGATCCACGCCCCGGCGGCGCTCCGCAGCCTCCTCCCCGGGGCGGACTTCCTGCTGCTCGCGGCCCCCCACACCGACGAGACCGAGCGCCTCATCGGCGCCT
>ORJL010304886.1_pt1 | contig 10912 bp, 3 predicted proteins | sample 1779941 | NCBI WGS metagenome assembly ORJL01 (sample SAMEA104232317, study PRJEB22302) | groundwater metagenome | biome: forest; feature: aquifer; material: groundwater | place: USA | collected 2011-08-07 | depth 5.8 m | reverse complement strand
ACACAACAGCGTGGAGCGAAGGCCGGTCTCTCTTCCAACCGGATTCTATACGGTGCTCGGTTTGCTGATGTGGGGCGTGACGACGTGGAACAACACCACGCCAGCCTGGCTGGGGCTCGCGTTTGCGATCGAGAGCATGTGCTATCTGGTGCTGGCTCGGCCGTTGCGCGATGAGGCGTTGAGACTGGGTGCGTATCCCTTCGCCACCTTGGCGGCAGGCTGGCAACTCCATGAACTCTATATGCGCGGCGGTGACCAGCAAATGCTCTCGTTAGGGGTAGGGGCGGCCGTCGGGGCGATGATGCTCGCCAATGCGATGGTGGTCCGCTGGCGACGACCCGAGGCGAGCCTGACGGCGATTCAGTGGGAGAGCCTCTACTTTAGCGTGCTGGCCCAGGCCATCTGGTTGGTGACCACTTGGCGCGCCAACGAAGACTGGCGCGCCCTGTTGTTCGCGGCGGAGAGCGTTTCTTTCCTGCTCGCAAGTCGTTATCTGCAAAACCGGGTATTCGAAGCGGGCGCGTATGTGGCCGCCCTCTTTGCGGTGGCACTGCAAAGCTACGCAATGCTGCCATTCGACCGACCGGGTTTGTGGCGTGGCACGATGATCGGCGCGCTGATACTGCTCAATGCCTTTGAGCACCGTACGCGGCGGGAGCGGCTCACCGCGGAACAACGTCGCTGGCAGGAGATGTTCTTCACGACGCTGGCGCTGTTGATGTGGGCCGTGACCACCTGGCAGAACAGCGCGCCACAGTGGCGCGCGCTGATCCTGGCGCTGGAGGGCGTGGTCTTCTTGATGGCAGGAGACAGCGTCAACAACCCGGCGCTGCGATGGAGCGCCTACGCCTTCGCGAGCCTGGCGGTGGGCTGGGGGATCCACCACCTGGCGCGACAATACGTTGAGGTGGAACTGGCCCTGCGGGTGGGCTGCTATCAGGCCGCCGCAGTCGGCCTGCTGATGCTGGCCGGTGCCCTGTGGGAGCGGCGACGTGGGGCGCCCCTGGCAGAGGCGGCGTTTTACGCGCCCACGACCGTCTTTTCGGTGTTTGCCTTGATGGTGTGGTTGGTAACCACTTGGACCTTTACGCCTGCGCCGTACCTTGCGCCGCTCCTGGGCTTTGAGGCGCTGGTCTTCACGGCGGCCATTTACCCGCTCCGATTGCGCGAGGTGACCCTGTTGGGCCAGGGTTTTCTCGTGCTGGGCCAACTCCAATGTATCGCTTGTTTGTTGGCGGGCCAACCGCCGTTGCCTTGGTGGAATGCCGCGGTGATCACTCTGGTGAGCGTCGGCTTGGGTCATTGGTGGCAACGCCAGCGAACGCTCGACTGCACTGAAATCGCGCGGCAAGCCTGGCAGGGCTTTTACGCGCTCGGGACGATGGGCGTCCTGTTTTGCTGGTTGCATCCGATTTTCCCGGCGCCAACTTGGCTGGCGGTTGCCAGCCTGCTGGCCATCGGTATGACCCTCTATGGGCTCCTCACTCGGGCCTGGTTTCTGGCGGGAGCGGGTCAGATTTTTCTGGCCGTGAGCGCCGGTGAGTTTTGTTACCAGCTCTGGGGTGGGTCACAGGATGTCAAACCGGAATGGTTCTACGGCCTGGCGCCGATCGCGACGATGTTGATCTTCGCCGGTCCGCTCTATCGCTTTCTGGACCGCAAACAACTGATCGCGACGAGCTTCCGCAAGCCGCTGTGGACCCTGAGCCTGGTCTATCGCGGTGCGGCGCTCCTGATGACATTGGGCTGGATCTTCGAATATATCCCGCAACAGGACCACTTTTGGACGCTCGCGCTCGTCGGAGCGTTTTTCTTCGCGTGGAGCGGTTGGTGTCGGACGCGGGAGCCGCTCTACCTCGGGGGGGTGTTTACCCTGATCGGATTTGGGACCTTCTGGTTGGGATTCAACGACGCGACGGTTGTCTATTGGCCCAATCTCCTGGCCATCCTCGCGCTGTTGCTCCAACAGCGGGTCGCGCGCCGCTGGCCGGCGGTCTTCCCCCTGCACCCGCACGTTCACACCGCCATGATTTTGCTGGGCGCCTGCAGCGTCTGGCTCTTTTGCTCGCGCCTGGTGATGCTGAAAGCCGGCGGGTTCGGATTTTACCTGACCGCCGCCTGGGCGGGTTTGGCCTTGGTGATCTTCTGTGCGGGCTTCGCGCTGCGCGAGCGCATCTATCGCTGGCACGGCCTGAGTGTGTTGGCGTGCGCGCTGGGCCGGGTGGTGATCTTCGACGTGTGGAAGCTGGAAACGGCTTATCGCATCCTAAGCTTTCTGGCGTTGGGCGTAGTGCTCTTGGTGCTCGGCTTCATCTACAACAAATACCAGGAGAAGATCAAGGAGTGGCTTTAGAAACCGCGGAATGGTTGGCCGCGAAAGATCACAAGAATCTCAAAGAGGATGAAAATGGCTTCGGATCCGAGCAGATCACCGCCTGGGCGGCGCGGTAGGGACACCGCGCCCTACCTATAGGAGCGTAGCCCAATCCATCGTCTTGGCGGTATGCAGTCGCCCGACGGGTGGGCGATCAATACGGCGACTCTCTTCCCCGGTCCCTTCTCTGTGATCTTTGCGAGACTGGCCGTAGTCCAAGACCTGACGGACTTCCACACGGCGGTTTCCTCGCGTAGCGAGGTGATGATGGTAGCCGTGGATTTCAATCCACGGTTCGCCGGCAGGCGTCGATTCCGTCCCGTAGCGACGATTGACACACGGGCATGTCGTAACGTTCAGGCGTCGCGACGCGACGCATCCGGTGGGCCTACCCGACCGTGGGTTGAAACCCACGGCTACCGTCGATTCGTCGCTGCGGTCACGGCGTCAACTTGACCCGGAAGAACCGGGCGTTGACGCCATCGGGCAGGTCTAAGGCCGCCTCCACCTGTGCGGTATCGAGAAGAGCATCGAGGGTTCGGAGGGGCTTCCAGTCGCCCTGGCTGAGCGATTCACGGTACTCGACGGAGTAGGAACGGCCAGCGGCGCCATTGAAGGCGACTCGGAGTGTTCCGGAGGCGATGAATAGGTGACTGATGCGGATGGTGACTGTCTTCGGATCGGTTCCCCCGACGTACTCCTGCCAATTGCTGAGACCGTCGTGGTCCGGATCTCCGTTGGCGCCGTTCTCCCCCTCTGCTACATTGGGATCCAATCCGTTTGCCTCCTCCCAAACATCAGGCAACCCGTCACCGTCTCTGTCCCCGAGATCTCCGGCGAAGTTCTCCGCGCCGGGCGTTGGCAGGGCTGCTCTCCAGTTGGCGGGGTCGTTGCCGTATCCGGCGGGAGCAATGCGTTGGAGGGACATGCTCGTTCCATCGGCGCCAGCAGGCCAGGGTGCGCGGGCGGAATGGTGGACCTGATCGACGATTGCGTGGCTGAGCAGGGGCCCACGGTAGAAGGAGGCTGGTGAGGACTGCGTGGGGTGAATGGGTTTGAGCAATGTGAGCGTGCCCCCATCGTTGGCGAGTTTGCCCTGGTACGGTCCGACGATTCGGACAGAGGCGTCGAGATGGTATTTCGCCCGAAAAGCCGCAAGCGTCTTCGGGTTGAGGTCGGGGCTGAACCCAACGATGACCAGGCGGCTCAGCGCCCGCATCCGCTCTCCCGGGGCGAACTCGAACTCAACGTCGCCGGCCAACCGCCAGCAGTTGGAGGTCGATTCGACTTCGAAGAGCGCGACGTCCGAGGATGTCACGTTGCGCAGCTCGATGAACTCTTCGTCCGTGTTTTCCACCCAGTTGGTTCCCGACAGACTGCTCGGGTGATACATGATTTCGTTAATCACCACCGGGCCGACCTTGGGATAGGCGTTTGGCGCGCCCTTGCCCGACCGAAAATGAGTAACATCCTGGGGGTTGGCGGCGCCAAAGCTCGGTTGGCTCAGGAATGTGAAGTCTGGCCCCACACTGGTCTGATAACGCCCAACGGAGACGCCCGCCTCGGCGGGGCCGAAAGCGGCCTCAGCTCGGTAGCCGGTCAGATTGTCATTGGCATCAGCAGCGGAGAGAATCACTTCGCCGCCGCGCATGGGGATCAAGGAGAAGCCTGGCAGCCCACCGTCGGCGGCTGAGAATTGGTCCTGATAGAACACCGCATATCCATTGGGGCTTAGCGTAACGCCCTCGGGGATTCGGAATTTCCTGGGCGTCTCGCGAGTGTCGCTGAGATACCAACCGCCGACGGTGACAGGACTTGGCGTGGGGTTGAACAGCTCGATGGCCTGTTCGAGGGGCGGTTGGGCATGGGTGAGGATTTCGTTGATGACCACGTTTGGCAGGGGGAGGTGGTTGGGTCCGCTCGGCGAGGGAGTGGTTGGAAAACGGACGATATTGGTCGAAGCATCGGGAAATCGGCCTTCGGAAATGTCGAGTTCTTGGGGGAGAAGACCTATGGAGTCGATGATATCGAGCTTGGGGCTGTAAAGGCGCACGGTCTCGCCCAGGGCATCGAGGCTAAACCGGAGACGGTTGGGTCCCTTCGAGGGTTGGCCGTCGGCGATCCATTTCACGCAACCCTGCGGCGGCACAAAGGTCAGAGGCCTGATAATGTGGTTGGTCTGGCCTGCGATGGAGGGGTCATCGGTGAGGGAGAACCGCTCGATATTGGCTGGCAAGGCGTTGGGATTATAGAGTTCCAGCCAGTCGTCCTGGCTCGAGTTGGCGAGCCACTCATTGATGCGAACCGCGGCAGGGTCGCCGAGCGCGGCAGGGGATGCGTTGGTGGCGCCCGGGGTTGGGGTGGCCAGAAGCTGCCATCCCGAGGCGGTCCGTCCGATAGATTGGTCACGGAGTTGGAAGCCGAACTCGATCTGGTCCACCTGCCGGCCCCAGCGGTCGAACAGATAGATGCCACCACCGTTGGCGGGGAGCGAGCGCCCGAGGTTGAGGCTCGTCCCAAACACGTCCGACGCGGGAAGTGATTCATCACACCAGAGCACCAGGTATGACCGGGCCCGAACAACCGAGCCTGGCGGAAAGACCCACTGACCGGCCTTGGCCTCGCCGATGCTTAGGCTCATGCCCGCGAGACCGAAGGGGACCGTGTTTGGGTTATACAACTCGATCCACCCAGCAACCTGAAGGTAATACCCTAGCGTGTTGGTGACCGCGGATTCGTTGCGGACCAGGACCTCGTTAAGGACCGGGCCGGTATAGACCGCGACGTAGTTACTCGCCCCTGGGCTGGCGGAATTCGGGAATGTTGTCAGCTTGCCGGCACCGTCCGGCAGACGTCCCAACGAGACGCCCTCAGCCTGGTTAGTGTAGATCAAGCGGTCGATCTCCGCGCCCTGGAGGTCGTAGAGCGCGATGAAGCCGCCAGCGGCCGGCAGTTTGAAATCGAGATGGTTCGGGCCCGGTTTCTCGTCCGCCAGGAGGAGGGCGAAACCACCGGGGGCCGCGTACGACAGGGAACTCACCTGGAAAAGGGCGTTCGTGGCGCCAAAGGAGACGCCTCGCAGGGCCACAGGCAGGGTGGAATTCCGGTTGTAGAGCTCTATCCAGTCATCGCCGCCCGGGGGGGCGTTGGCAAGGAACTCATTGATGACCAGGTTGGTGGAAGACGCGACGGAGGCAGTTTGGTTCACGCGTCCGGGAGTAGGCAGGGTCAACTGCCAATCGGCGCCATCCGGGCCGACGCGGCCAACGGAGTAACCGGGGATCTGCAGGCCGAAGGTGACGGCGTCCACGCGGTTGGTCTGGGCATCGTAGAGGAGCAGACTCTGACCGTGAGCGTCGAGCGCAAAACCGGCGTGCAGGCCCGCGGCATCCAGGCGCTTATCGCACCAAACCACCAGGTAATCGCGTGCGGGCAGCATAGTGTTGGCGGGGAAGACGAATTTCCGCGGGTCGGTGTCATCACTGAGGCTCCAGCCCGCGAGGCTAATGTTCGAGGCCCCCGGATTGTAGAGTTCCACCCAGTCTGAGTTGGTCCCTCCCCCGGTGGTGTCCGAAGCGCTGGCGGCCAGAACTTCGTTGAGGCGGATGTCCGGGGGCGGAGGGGGTGGATTCGCTTCGCCGGGAGACCCTCCGGGGCTCGCACTTGCATGCCAATTGCAGGGATCGCTGGGATCCCCGTTGGGGTCGGTGATCTCGAGTGAAATGCCGCCGCCATCGGCGGACGCGGGCCAAAGGCCGGAATCCTGGTAACGGACCGAGACGATCGTTCGGTTCTGCCGGTCGATCAGCGCGATCGCCTCGCCGCCGTTGGAGAGCCTGCCTTTGTATTGACCCGCGACGGTGACGCCGGGGTAGCGTCCGACGAAGGCCGAAGGGTTGGCATCGGAGATCAACACCACGCGCGCTCCAGGGGCCAGGGTGGCGCCTTCGATGAACCGGAATTCCACTCCGGAAAGGCTGATGCCACTCAGGTCCAACGCGACGCCCCCGACGTTCTGTAACTCGATGAACTCGTAGGCGTCGCCACCGGGCGGGTTGTACATGATCTCGGTGATGCGCAGTGGGATGGCAAACTCCTCGACGCTGAAAGGGGCCTCGCTGACCGCGCTCCAGTTGGTGCTCCACCGCGTGCGCGCGCGGACAAGGAGGGAGTGATCGAGGGGAAGAGAGCTGCCTCGGGCATAGACGTGGGCGTCTGGCGCCACGGCGCCGCTGAAGCGAACGCGCGGGTCACCGCCATTGGTGGTGTAGTAGATAGTGCCCACGCCGGCGCTCATGGTGAGGGAGAACCCGCGCGGAACGCGCCCGCCGAAGAGGTTGAAGACGGGGGCGTTGGAAGAGGCCAGGAAACCGGCCAGGGCGAAGTGGTTAGTGAGGTAGCGTCGGCGCTGCGGAATCCAGGAGGTGCCGATGGTGTCGTTGAATCCGCTGATCGTGCCAGCCAGCATGGCTTTAAGCCCGTCGTAGCGAGCCTTGATCCGGGCGTCGGTGAGCGCGCCGCCGTTGAAGAAGTGCTTATGGACTCGGTCGGCAAAAAGCATGCGGAACTCGGGCGAAGTCTTTAACCGGTTGAAGAGCACGGTGATCTCGGTGGTGCCCCACGGGGCTGACGTGCTGCTAAGCCGGTCGGCGATGGTGTTGAAACTGGGGCTGCCGGTATAGCCGAAAGACCACTCGGCATCCCAGCAATACATGCGGAACCTGCCCTCGGGAGTGCGCTCGCGAGCGGCGCGCCAGTTGTTGTAAGGCCAGTCATCCGTGTTGGCATAGATCAGCGGGAGCAGGTATTCCACGAAGTTGGTCAGGTCCATCCGCCGTTCCATCTCGAGGTAACTGGCTTGGTTTGTCATCGAATTGCGGCTGGCGTAGTTGCGCAGCGAGTTCCAGGCCAGGATATCACCATCGCGGACCTCGCTGCTCATCGCGATAAGGTCCCACTTGTTTTCGCCCCCATACCAGGAGCGGAGGAAATCCGAATCGATCCGCTCGGCGGGGTTGTAGTACCCCTTGTAAACGCCGTTGAGGAAAAGGTTGACAAACGTGCCGTGGGAAGCCACCTGCCCAACGTCCGCCTCGAGGCGTCGCGCCAGTTCGTCCCGCAGAAAGGGGTTGGTCGCATCGTTCATGCCCGCGCGCAAGGAGACGGTATCGAAGGACTGCACAACGCAATCGGGAAACAACGGGTACTCGAGCCTGCCCGGCCCGTAGTCGCCCCGGAAATAGAGGCGGAAGGAGTACTTCCCCTCCGGCGGACCGAGCCGGTAGTTGTAGCGTTCGCGAATATAGCCCCCGCCCTGCACACGCAACCCGCAATCGACCTGAAACCCCTCGTTGTCTCCGGGCCGAATCAACTCGGCGGAAACCGGGCGCTCCCAGGCAATGCCGTGCTTGGTGGTGTTACGCGGGTTATACTCCATGATGCCCGTCTTCCCGTAGAGATTGTTGCTCGATGTAACCAGGGACAAGGCTGGTAACAGGCGCCGGTTCAGTGGGAGCCCAAAAAGATACGTGTGAGTGACCACGCGGGAGGGCAGGCTGTTGGTCTTGAAAGCGGCGGCGCGAATGATTCGGCTGGTGGTGATTCCAATGGGCTGGGAATAGACCAGACCGTTGGTTCCAGCGGGCACGCTGCCGTCGAGGGTATAGACGATCGTGGCCCCCTGGGTCTCTGTGGCGAGCGAAAGGGTGAACGGTTGCTGAAAAAAGCCCCGGTTTACACTGAAGTGAACAGGAGCCAGAACATCGGTGATCGTGCTGGGCGGGTTCGGGGCTCCGGGGGTGGGCGTCTCGAAGTAGCGCCAGCCGCCGGAAGGGACCTGTCCATAGGAGCGGTCACCGCGCTGCTCCGGAAAGCGCGGGGCGATCTCGCTCACTGCCTGGCGTGGCGATTCGGCGTTATACAGACCGAGATACTCGCCAAACGAACTGAGCTTGAAACTGGTGTGCAAGGGGGCGGCAGGCCCGGGAATCGGAGGCTTACGGTCTTTGCCCGAGGTGAAAACGATCAAATACTTGCCTGGGGCTACGATGTAATCCGGGAACACCCACTTCCCAGGTTGCGCCGGATCATCCGTGACCGACCATCCCCGGAGGTTGACCGCGGTCTTTCCTCGGTTGAAAACCTCGAGCCAACCTTCCCTATCGCCCTCCTCGTCTTTGATCCCGCTAACGTTCTCAGCCAGAAACTCGTTGATGATCACGTCTTCGGCGGGCAACCCCGGGTTGACGGTGCAGCTCCAACCCGGGCCCGTGAAGGGATGCTCCTCGGTGATGGCATCGACAATCCCATGACCGGACACCCATTTGAGGGTCACCAATCCGGTGGACGGAGCCGAGAACTCGAAGACGTAAGGTCCGGCAGCCACGCCGCTGACGCGTGTGGCCGGCTGGCCGTTGACCAGCAGGTCCCCGGCGTCCACGCCAGCCACAGGCCTGTCGAAAAGCACCTCAGCCTGTGTCATCCGGCGGACGACCTGGCCAGCCGGCGGGTTGAGGGACACGACGGTGGGCGCGTTGGTGTCGATGGCCTGGGCCATCGCCAGGTTGCCGGTTTGCCCCTGAGCAGGACCGAGGCCGCCCACGAATGAATCACCCTCACCGCAAAGCGCGATGCGGAGAACCGCGAGCGACACCAAGAGCACAATCGAGCGCGAAACCTTCATGATTTGCATCTACCAAACACACACCGCCAGCTTCCGCCGTGCTTGGAGGCGCCTGGCCTCGCTGCTTTCGCCCGGCATCTCGAGCCTGGCCGCGCGCTGCGCAAGCGGTCCGGAACTCATGGGCTGACGATCAGAAACAATAGAGCACAGCTCGCGTGAAAAGGACACTCATTAATGAGCCGGGCACGCCAAAGGGGCACGGCTGATTCAACGACACAAGAGGGCTTCTTACAGAAGGAAACGAAGATAACGAAGGGAATGGGGACCAAGCCTTTCGGCTTCACCGCCGGTTCTTCGTTTCCTTCGTGGGCTCCTGTGAAGTCCGGGAGGATTCATGCGCGTGCTCCTTCTCCCAATCCTGCTTTTCTGTTGCGGCACAAGGCGAACGGTTCTAGCTTTTTTCCATGAGCAAAGCAGAGATTCTTGCGGAGTTACCGAAGCTCACGGCTGACGAGTTGGCCGAGATCCAGACTCGACTCGACGAACTGACCGGCAACGACTGGATTGATGCTGACGACGGGCTGACTGACGCTGAAAAGGCCCTCGTTGAAGCGCGCATTGAGACGCATGAAAAGAACCCGGAGACGGCGTTTCCATGGGAGGAGTTCGATGTGCGGCTGAAACGTAGGCTGGGCGACGGCGAACTCGCCGATGCCGACAAACTGGCCTTGGATGCCGCCCTGACTGAATACCAGAAGAACCCCGACGCTGGCAGTACGTGGGAAGATGTCAAAGCTCGCATCACGGCCAAGCTGCGCCGATGACCCGCCGGTTCTTCGTTTCCTTCGTTGCCTCCCGTGAAGTCCGGGAGGATTCATGCGCGTGCTCCTTCTCCCAGTCCTGCTTTTCTGTTGCGGCGCAAGGCGAACGGTTCTAAAACCATCTCCACAATGAGCCGGAGACTGTTCGAAAACGATGCGGCTATGGGCCAAAGGACCGCCTTATCCCTGTGCGCACCTGTTGCTTCCTGGCCACCAGCGCGGCGCCTTTCCTCCCGCAGCCATGGAACTGAATGAATCCCAAACCCGGGCCCAGCTCATCAACCCGCAACTGCTCGCGGCGCGCTGGAAGCTGGACGACCGCTCGCTCGTCCGCTTCGAGATTCCCGTCGATGACTACGACGCCCAACCCTGGAACGGCGTCACCGACTACTGCCTCTACGACTTCGCAGGCAACGTGCTGGCGGTAACGGAAGCCAAGCGGTGCAGCCGCAACCCGCGCGAAGCCGATGAGCAACTCCGCCATTACGTCGCCCAGATCGCCCGACGCCAGTCCTACGCTCCGTTTGGCTTCATGGCCAACGGCTCCGACATCTGGTTTTGGGAGGTCGGACTGGCCAATCCCCGCCTTGTCGCCGGTTTCTTCACCCCGGACGACCTCCAACGCCTCCTCTTCCTCCGCCAGCACGCCCAACCGCTGGAAAGCGTCGCGATCAACACCGCTATCGTGGACCGCGTTTACCAGCATGAAGCCATCCGACGCATCTGCGAGGCCTTCGCCGCCCGAAAACGCCGCGCGCTCCTCGTCAAAGCCACCGGTACCGGCAAGACGCGTGTCGCCATGGCCATTATTGATCTCTTCCTCCGTGCCCACCAAGCTCGGAACGTCCTGTTCCTGGCCGACCGTGACGCGCTCGTGGATCAGGCGCTGACCGACGGCTTCAAGGCCCACCTCCCGCACGAACCGCGCGACCGCATCTACACCTGGCAGGTGGACTAGGACGCGTCCTTTCATTTCTTTAAGTCCACGACAGCAGGGTTTTTGGCAAAAATCAGCGCCTGGAGGCGTTCGCGGCCACCCCGGGCGGAGCGGAAGCGTTGCTGGAAGCCTTTGGTGTTGAATTTGGATTTAGGATT
>ORJL010274641.1_pt1 | contig 10912 bp, 13 predicted proteins | sample 1779941 | NCBI WGS metagenome assembly ORJL01 (sample SAMEA104232317, study PRJEB22302) | groundwater metagenome | biome: forest; feature: aquifer; material: groundwater | place: USA | collected 2011-08-07 | depth 5.8 m | reverse complement strand
CTTTAGTTTGCAGGGCAATTAATTATGCTTATGCCCAAGCGCCTTTCCTCCCCCCGCTTCCTCGCCGACGCCATGCTCGGCAGCCTAGCCCGGTGGCTGCGCATCCTCGGCCTAGACTGCGAGTACTGGACAGGCGGTACGGAAAAGAAAAAAGGCGGCGGGCCCGGCTTGCAGGACGACGAGCTTCTACTCAAAAAAGCGATAAAGTCGAAAAGAATCCTGCTCACCCGCGACGTGCGGCTCTGTCAAAAGGCGTGCGACTATTGCGAGTGCCTGTTCCTGCCGAACGCGAGGGTGGAAGTGCAAGCCGCCGGGGTGGTGAAAAAGTTCGGCCTGAAACTCCCACCAAAGCTCTCCGCAAAATCAATTTGCCCCAAGTGCGGCGGGAAAGTCAGGCGCGTGCGGAAGGAAAGCGTCAGGGGGAAAGTGTTCCCCCGTGTTTTCGCCGGCCAGAAAATCTTCCGGCAGTGCGGAGGCTGCGGCAAGGTCTATTGGCTTGGCAGCCACTGGCTGGGCATTCTGAGGCAGTATGCGGAAATCCGGTTGTTGGCGGCAAGCTAGCCGTCGTTGGAGACAAGCTAGTGGCTGTTGGCGGCGCCGATTTTTTTGATTTCGCTTTCGCGGGGTCTTTCGAGGGTCTTCAGCGTGCGAAGCAACTTGAGGTAGAGCCGGTGGTTGCTGGTCTTTTGCTTGCCTGTCAGTTCCTTTCTTCCGGCGATGTGGTAGGCGAGCACTGGCAAGTGGACGTCATTTCCCTCGAATTTAACGAAACCCGGCCGGTTGGCCGGCCCGAAGTCCTGGTTGTGTAAGCCCCGCAGCAGTTCCCTGACTGGCTTGTACGCCTTGAGGCTTCTTATATAATCGGGCCCGAAAAGGGCGAGTGATATTGCGATTCCGGCGGCCATTCCGTAGAGCGCGCCATTGCGAACGCCCATCTCGGAGCTGACAGAAGGCTGCCAGACTCCCCCCAGGACGCCTCCCGCTCCGCCGAAAGCGACCGGTGCTATGAGGGCGGTGGCAACGCTTAAGGGATCGGCGAGGGCAAGCCTCGGGTTTCTCTCCGCTTTTCGCAGGCCCTTCAAGTCGCCGGAGACGAAAAGCTCTTGGCCGTCCCTAAGGAAACGGTATTGCCTGCCGTAGTATTTCGATAGGCGGCGGTGCTCATCGCGGGAAAGAACTCGTTCTTGGGCTTGCTTCACAATTACTTAGTGAAACCGACTGTTTTTCTATATATATCTTACACTAGCCCGACTTCGTCGACCTGGCAGTTGGAGTCACCGGAAAAATAATAAGCCGCGCTAAGGATATCTATCCGCATGGGCACTTTTCATCCGGGCTACATTTTCAATCAAAAGCCCATGCCAAAAAAAGCCCTTGAGGCCATGCTTGCCACGCACCGGAAAACCGACTTAGAACACGGCTGGATTGGCTACATGAATACGGCCCTGCACTATTATCCCACGCCAGGCACGCACTATAGTTTTGAAGCATATTTGCACTACAAAGTCAACGAAGCTGCTTCAAAAGGGAAAAAACTTCGGGTGCTCGAAATTGGCGTTGGCACTGGCAACCAGTGGGTAAATTTTTGGCATCTCCACAAAAACAATCTTGAATTATTGCCGACAAGCTTGACTCCAATAGACTTCCCCATCAAAGACATACCCGTCACCGTTTGCCACGCGGGAGAACTGCACGAACATTTTGAGGAAGGCAGTATCGATGTCGCAGTGACCAACATGGGCACGCACGGCCAGGAAATAGCGGCAATAGAGGAAGTAGTGCACCTGCTCAAGCCCGGCGGCGAGGCATTGCTGACGTCGGTTTCAAAAGAAATGGCCTTACGGGGGGAAAAGGCCGGATTTTACAAAATAGTGGCGCTAACGAAAAACTTTAATGGCGTTCCGTGCCTGCACTTGAGAAAAACTGGCTAGCTTGAGAAACCCGCTGCCGGGGCTTACACTAGCCCGACTTCGTCGACCTGGCAGTTGGAGACGCCGGGGATGTTGCCGACTTCCTCCTCGAAGTCGCGGGGGACGGCGTCCTCGCATACGAAGCTCGCCTGGATGATTTTCGCGCCAAAGACGTATTCCGCAATTTCGGCCTTGATGCAGCCGTCAACCATCCTGACTTTGGTGAGCAGCTGCTCCAGCGTGACGCCCTCGTCGGGAAAGACTTTCATTACCGTGAGAACCTTGCCCATGTGAAACCAACTCCTACACTTTTTTGATGAACTTCTTTTTCCGCAATATCCTCGAGTGCAGCCTGTGCCTGTTGAACGGCCTGCAGCGGACGACGAGCGGGTAGCCCATGCCGTTTAGCCGCTTGATAAGCGCCGCGTCGCCCTGGTCGTGGCCAAGCACGATGACGTCAGGCCTGATTTTCCGCACGCTTTCGAAAAAGTCAGTCGGATGGCCGAGAAACGCCGCATCAACGTCCCTGAGTTGCTGCACGACCGACAGCCGTTCGCGCTCGTTCTGCACCGGCGGCCTGCCCTTCCACTTCCTTACGCTCGAGTCGCGGGCGACGATGATGTGGAGCTTGGTGCCCGGCCGCCTTAGTTTCGCCTGCAGTTTTCGGCCCTGCTTTCTCGCGAACTCGAAAAGCTTGACGTGTCCTGCGTGGATGCCGTCGAAAGTGCCGGCAAGAAAGACGACAACCGGTTTTTCCTTCGCCATCCCCCGCTTCGCCCCCGGTTTTCTCATGGGCCGGTAAAGCCGCAGTCAGCGCACTTGTACGGGTTCTCGTTTTCCTTGCACGCCTTGCAGCGCACTATCTTGCCGCTGCAGCCCCCATTCGGGCAGCTGAAGGTGACGAGCGAAAAGTCGCTCCTGCCGCAGCTCTTGCACACAGTCCTTTGCTTAGTCATACTAAACCACTCTCTTGCTGTAAAATAGAACCAGCGAATTAATTGGGGCCGCAGGAGGCTTTTATACGTTTCCAACCACTATCATTACGCCGTCTTTTTTGCGTGGGGCCATAGTTCAGCCTGGATAAAACAGGAGCTTGCGAACTCTCGCGGTCCGTCCGACCTCCCGATAGGCAAACAGCTTCAGTCCGGGGTTCAAATCCCCGTGGCCCCGCCTCACTCTTTTTATATTGCCCTGCCGACAACTACTGCATGGCAGAGAGCAATCGTGAATTCATAAGTAGAATTACGAAAGACGTCGGGCTGGCTCACACTTCCAGCCGTGACATATCCCGGCACGTTTTGGCGGCCCCGACTTCTCTTGAGTACACTTACCGGCTCGCAGCGCACGCGTTGATAGCGGCCGAAGGGGGCGGCAAGGCAAGCCGCACCGACGCCGTCATGGGAATTACTACTGCACTCCGTGGTTTCTTGGCAAGCCACTATTCGACAACAATACCCCGCAGCAGCACTTATGACCCGAAGATTGTGGCCGCCCTCAAGATCGTGCGCGCTTCACTCGAGAAAATCCGGCCCGAGTTCAAAGGCTCGCCGCAGCAGGGACACAAGCGCGGCTGGGATGAGATATGCGATGCGTTCAAGATTCTAGACGCCCACCTTCTCTTCTGGAGCTCCCGATCTTAGCTGGCCCCCGGCAACTCACCCCGCCCCCGTTATTTAAACCTTGTTCGGGCTAATTCTTTGCGTGAAGGAACTGGGAACTGTTGTCGCCACTCCCGAGGGGCCCAGCACGCAGGAGTTTTCTTTCGTCGTCACCGCCCAAGGCGTCAGGCGCGGGGAATTCGTGGCCCTGCAAACCGAGTTGGGCACTACAATAGCGCTTGTGAAGGAACTCGTGCGCGCCAACCGCTATTTCGAGCGGCCCGAGTCGGTAAGCGTCTACGAGAAGAACGGCGGCAAGGCGTTTATGGCCGAGCTGCCGACTGCCGAGTGGGAGTACGTCGTTGCCATCTGCCGCGTGATGGGCGCGTGGAACGAGGGGTTCGTCCGCGCCACTTACCCGCCGTCGCCCGGCACTACTGTTGTCAGCGTCGAGCTCGACATGCTAAAGCGGTTCATTGGCACCGACGATGCAGGACTCAACTTCGGCAAAGTCCTGCAGCACGATTTGGAGGCCAAAGTCAGCCTCAACGGCCTGCTGCAAAAGCACTTGGGACTCTTGGGCAAGAGCGGGAGCGGCAAGAGCAATGCGGCAACAGTGATGGTCGAGGAACTCCTCGATAGGCCGGCGGCAAGCGGCAGGATTGCGGTCGTCATTTTCGACGTGCACGGCGAGTACGCCTGCTTTGGCGACAAGCGCGCCAACCCGGCCTACGCTGCAAAGGCCACCGTCGTCGACGCGAGCAAGCTGCAGATCGCCTTCCACAAGATTTCGCCGGCAATGCTCTCGGAATTCATTCCCGACATCAGCGCAGCTGCGCGCCGGGAGCTCTCGAAAATCCTCTTTGGCCTCAAGAAGAGAATGCGGCAGGAGCAAAAGGCGTATTCCCTGCGCGACGCGATTGCGGCAGTCGAGTCCTCCGACATGGACAAGAACGTCAAGGGCCCGCTGGTCGGCTGGCTTTCGGAACTCAAGTTCCTGCGCCTCTTCGGCCTTGCAGACTACCCTGCAGTCAAGGAGCTCATCAAGCCCGGCAAGCTCGTTGTCTTTGACTTGAGCGGCCTGATCGACCAGAAGCGCAAGCAGGTCATTGTCTCCTACTTCAGCCAAAAGCTCTTCAAGTTCAGGCAGGAGGAGAAAATCCCTCCAGTTCTCCTAATCATCGAGGAGGCGCACAACTTCGCCCCAAGCCAGACTGCAAAAGGCAATGCCATCGCCCGTTCCATCATCAACAAGATTGCGCGCGAGGGCCGCAAGTTCGGCCTTAGCCTCTGCCTCGTGAGCCAGCGGCCTGTCCAGCTCTCGACAACCGCCCTCTCGCAGCTCAACAGCTTCCTCATCTTCCGCGTCACCAACCCCTACGACATTGACCACATTTCCAAGAGTTGCGAGTCAATCGACTCCGACATCGCAGGCCACATCACCACCCTGGCCGTCGGCGAGGGCATCCTCTTTGGCGAGGCAGTCAACCAGCCGGTCTTCATCGCCGTCCGCCGCCGCAACACCTCGCAGGGCCGCAAGGGCGCGGGGCTCGAGGAGCTCGCCAGGAAGTTCGAGGAAGGCGCCAAGAGGGAAGTGTCGGCGCAGGACGTCGAGGCGTTCGTATGACAACTGACGAAAAGAAGCTAGCAACCACCGGGAAAGCAGCAGTCCCCGCCTCAGAGAAAGCCGCAGTCCCTTTCCCCAAAAAGACCGCAGCCACCGCCGTAGCCAAGTCGCAAGCAATCGACGCTGCAACACTCGCCCGCACTGCCGAAATCGCGCGCCTCAAGCTCACCGACGCCGAAGTGGAGAAGTTCGCCGACGACCTCAACCTCATCCTCAATTACCTTTCAACAATAAGCGAAGCCGAGTCAGGGGCAGAAGGCGAGCCCTACTACGTCAAGGACACCCGCACCGTCCTGCGCAAGGACGAGGCCAAGGCATTTGACAACGCCGCCGGCATTCAATCCCAGTTTGCAAAAAAGAAACCAACCGGCGAGATGCTCTCGCCAAAGAGCATGTGAACAAAATGCACTCCCACTCCAAAACTGCAAGAGCGCTTGAGGAAGTAAAGTCAAAGGGAGCGTCCGCCCGCCTCGAGCACTACCTCTCGCAAATCGCCAGGCGGGACGGCGAAATCGGCGCATTCATCGAGATTTTCGCAGACACTGCCAGGCAACAGGCTGCCGCGGTTGACGCGAAGCTAAAGTCAGGCAAGCCCCCCGGCACCATGGGCGGCCTCATCATCGCAATCAAGAACAGCGTCGCAGTAAAGGGCAGGCGCATGACTGTTGGCTCGAAAATGCTCGAGCACTATATTGTCCCCTACAGCGCAACTGCAGTCGAGCGCATCGCCAGCCAGGACGGCGTCATCATCGGCTCGACCAACCTCGACGAGTTCTCGTGCGGCAGCGACTGTTCCAAGAGCCAGCTTCGCGTGACGAAAAATCCTCTTGACATCACTCGCGTGCCAGGCGGCTCGAGCGGCGGCAGCGCCGCTGCAGTCGCGGCAGGCTTTTGCGACCTCACCCTCAGCGAGGACACGGGCGGCAGCATCCGCGAGCCCGCCGCATTCGTCGGCGCGTCCGGCTTCAAGCCCACTTACGGAACTATCTCGCGCTATGGCATTGCAGACTTGGCCATGAGCTTCGACCAGCTCGGCCCACTCGCGCCCGACTCCCTCAGCTGCGCGCTTTTGCTTGACACGATTTCAGGCGAGGACTGGCACGACGCCACGACAAAAGGCACTGTCCAAACGCAATTTGCCCCCAAGCTTGATTCCCTGCCGAAGAAAATCCGCGTGGGAATTCCCAAAGAATTTTTTGACGGCTGCGATAAGGGCGTTGCCGATGTCGTGTGGAAGAAAATAAAGGCGCTCGAGTCCAGCCACGACGGCTTCACCCTAGAGGAATTCTCGTTGCCCTCGCTCAAGTACTCGCTTCCGATTTACTTCCTCCTAGCGTTCTCGGAATTCTCCAGCGCAATGCAGAAGTACGATGGCCTGAGGTACGGCGTCCACTGGCAGGAGTCAAAAGACCTGGCCGAGGCAGTAAGCGCAGTTCGCGACCTTGCTTTTGGCGCCGAAGTAAAGCGCCGCATCCTCCTCGGCACTTACGTCACTTCAAAAGAGTTCCGCGACTCGTGGTACACGAAAGCGCTGAAAGCGCGCGCCGTGCTTCGAACCGAGTTTGCAAAGGCGTTTGCGTCCTACGACGTCATGCTCGGCCCGACGGCTCCCATGGTGGCGTGGAAAATCGGCGACCGCCAGCAGGACCCGATTCAAATGTATTTGGCCGACCTGCTAACCACTCCCGCAAACTGCGCCGGCACTCCCGCAGGCAGCGTTAACGCCGGCCTTCACCCCAAGGAGAAGATGCCGGTGGGCCTGCAGGTCTCAACCGCCTTTGGAAACGACCTGCTCGCGCTGCAGGTGATGGCGGCGGCGGAACGCGTTTAATAACCGGCCCCCCGAAATCAAAGCATGCACTTTGATGAAGAGACCTCAGACCATCAAAAGTTCAAGGACGACGTTGCCGCCAAGGCCAGGGACGCCGCGGTGAAATTCGTTCCACCGCCTTACCTGAAAGACTGGCAAATGAAGCACGTCGACGTCGCGGTTTTCCTGCGCGAAATTTTTAGCTTGCGTTCAATCAACTCGCACGGCCGCGGCTTTGTTGATTCCGTCGAGTTGACGAAGCCCGAACACGACCACTTTTGGTCTGCCGAACTGGGGCTTGCGTTGTTCAAGCACGGCGCAATAAACTCCCCCCGCGACTGGAAGGCGCACGCAAGGGGCTTTGTGGATTCCCTTTTGATTGTTCCCCGCCAGCTGCACCGGGCGTGGATTGAAATTCTCCCCGACTTGATTCGCGCAGGATATTTCGGTAAAGCCGGCAACTGGGTTGAAAACGCGCGGGGATTTGTCGGTGCCCATGGTGAGGTTTACGCGCATAACCAAAGCTGGCCAAAGGACTGGTTAGATAACTTGCCGCGGCTGTCGAAAAAAGTTTCGCCGCTCCAAAAGAAGCGTCCGGGCGCGGCCCTGCTTCAGACCGCAACTGACTTCATCCACGAGCGCGCGTTCTGAATTGAAAGCTACTGCACGCCGAGAAAATCGTAGTACGGCTCGACCCACCCGCTCCACATTTGCGCGGGGTTCTTCACAGGTACCGGGTCGCTTGAGGTTTCCTCTTCGGCAGACGGGTTTCTTCCCTCCGGCAGGGCGAAGAGTTCGCTGGAGTAGAAGACGGTCCCCTCCTGCATCTGGTGCTCTAGCTGGGCTTCGAGGAGTTCGCCCGCAAGCTGCCACTCGCCGGCGTCGAGAAGGAACTTGGCGAGGTAATAGCTCTCCCTCGGCCACGCAACCGCCCCGTGGTACTGGCCGTCGCCGTAGAACACGCGCTCTCTCGAATTGAGAGAGAGCAGGCCGAAGAGCTTGCCCTTTCTCTTGACGAAGAGCTTTTCCTCGGCGGTTTGCAGCGCGCGCTTTTTCTCCTCCTCTGAAAAAACGTGCGGCAGGAGCGCCATTGCCTGGATTGCGGAACTATTCTCGATGCCTGCGGGCCCGAATTCCTCGCTCGCAATGTGGGAGAGAAAATCATTTGAAAAGAATTTCGCCCGAATTGACTGGAGCACGTCAAGCGGGTGCGGCAGGCCGTCGCCAACCCCCGCAGCATGCGCCGCCTCGATTGCGGCAGCCCACAAGGCATTGGCATCAAGCAAATAGGCTGGCGAGTCAAGCAGCTCCTGGCAGTGTCCCTCGTTCCGGCCGTTGTTGATTGCAGCATCAGCCCATTCAACAGGCAGCGTTCCCGGCACCTGCAGCCTCCAGTCGCCGTGCCGCCTGTACAACCGCGAATCGCGCCAGCCGTAGCTAGGCGGGCACGAGAGCAGGCCGTTTTCGCACACGAAAATCCCGTGCTTTGAAGAGTTTTTCGCAAATTGCCTTAGAAGCTCGCCGGCGGCAAGAACCGGCTTGCGTTCGCCGGTCTTGAAACCTGCGATAGCGGCAAGCAGTGTTGCGTCAACGCACGGCGAGCCGCCCATTGTCGACGGCACGACGCCATCAACTGCAGAGTTCAAAATGCCCGAAAGTAGTTGCGTTGCCCACCTCTTGCGCGTGGAGTTGAAGAACTTCGCATCCGCCGCAAGTGCGAAAGCCGCGTCGCGAAGCCACCCTTGACGGAACCAGAACGCGCCAGCGTCAAGCACTTCCCCGCCGCCGGCCTTCCATGCGAACTTGTTTGCCAAGCAATACGCGCGCGCCTCAAGCGCAACGGCCTTTTCCTGCCCCCATTGGCCGGCAGCCGCGCCGCGCAGGGGCTCGAGCTGCTTTTTGAAGAGCAGGTACTTCGCCACGCTGTTCTTGAAATCGCATTTTCGGCCCTCCCAGCCCCGGGATTTTTTGCCGCTCTCGCAGCAAACAAGCACTTCGGCAGTCCCGCGCTTGAACTCGCACTCGATAACGCCGCTTTCAATCACGCTCCGCCTCTCTGCGATGAATTGCGTGCCGCCTGCGGTTTCAGTGCGCTCCCCGCTGCCCAGCTTGTAGAACCACTCCATCGCCCGGCCCGAGCCGACGGGCGCGCCAACGGCGTTTTGGCAGCGCACTGCAACGGACTTTCCTTGCCTGCTGACGCGGATGCCTTTTGGTTCCAGTGCAATGGCGTGCTCAACGGGTGCGCTTTGCCCGTTCATGAAGCGGATGTCAACCAAGGGCATTACCTTGAGCCGCCAGCCCCGGCCCTTGGCGGCCGGTCCCGAAATGCCGTAAACCACGCTGAGGGTAGTAGGCTCGGCCGCAGCATCCATCAAGTAATAGCTGGCGACAAGCGTGCCGCCGTCAAAAGCGTAGTGGTAGTCGGCATTGAGCGGGGAGGCGACGACTTTCTCTGGCGTCAGCTCAATTGCCCTGCCGTCCTTGAGGAGCGAAAAGCAGATTGCATCGACGTACTTCCAGTTCTCGCCCCCCGTGTTTGCGGTCAGGCCCTCGTGGCCGTAGTCCCGGTTGGGGCACCAGAAGTCGCCGACTCTCACGCTAAACGCGCTTGCCCCGAATTCGGCAACAGCGTTTCTCAAAAGCACCCTTTGCGTGCGGCAGCTGCCCCAATCGCGCTTCTCTTGCGCATCAATCCCGACCCGCAGTTCCCTCATTTTTCCACGAGCGAAAACTTGTAGTGCATGGGGCGCTCGCCGGCAATGCGGATTTTTTCCTCGCGGGCAAGCCACGCAAGGCCAGCGTAAGCGTCGCGCTCTGCAAGCCCGGTCTTCTTCTTGAGCCCGGCGATGCCCATGGGCCCGTTTTCCTTGAGCGCCCGCCAGACCGCGCCGGCCTTTTTCCCGAAGTAATCCTCAACGCTTGTGTCCATCATTTAGACCTTTTCGCTGCTGCTGATGCCGCTTCCCACTTTGCGTGGTTGGCAATCGCCCGCTTGTAGATTTCCTGCACGCGCGTCGCCACGTGCTCCCAGTTGAAGTCGGTGTTCTGCACGCGCGCCGCACCTCCTTGCGAAACGCGCCTCGCAATCTCGTCGTTCCCAAGGGCGATTGAGAGGATTTTCGCCATGAAGGCGGGGTTCATGCTGAACTGGCCCTCCTCAAGGGGCACCTTGAAGCCGTTGACGCCGTTTTTGATGACTTCGCGCATGCCGCCAGTGTCGCCGACAACGACAACAGGGCCCTTCAGCCCGTTTTTCTCGCACGCCAGGTCGGCAGCAAGGCCTTCGAGCGTGACGATGCCGAACGGCTCGTAGAGCGACGGCAGGGCAATCACGTCAGCTGCGCAGAAGAGGGGCTTTTTCATCTCCTCGTCCAACCAGCCGTTTGAAACAAGCACGCGCTCGGCAATGCCGAGGTTGGCCGCCTTGAGCCTCAGGCGGTTGAGGTCGGGCTCGCTTAGGACCGTGCTGATGATGAGCCCCACGTCCCTCTCGCCAAGGAGCGCAAACGCCTCCAGCAAGTGGTCGATGCCCTTGCGGTATTCCGCCCTGCCGATGAAAAGGACATACTTGCTTTTGCCGGCCATGAGCTTCTCAAGCGCCTTTCTTCCCTTTCGCACGTCCGCCTTGGTGACTTTCTCCCAATCGTCGAGGATGATGCCGTTGGGCAGGCCGCCGGCGTTTCTGCCCAAGAGCTCGAGGTTTTCCGACTCGAGCAAAAGGTACTCCTCGTAGAGCCCGGTCTTCCACTCCTGCTCGCCGCGCCACTGGGCGCTTCTCGAATCCTTGAGCTGGTTGTACAGCTCGTTCTTGAGCGGCAGCAGGTGGTAGAGCTCGAACTTTGCCTCGCCCACGCTCACTCCCTGCACGAAGTCGGCCTCCTGCAGGGCAGCGCGCTCGATTTGCACCGGCGCTGCAGACAAGTCGGGCGTTCCAAGCGAGCGGCCGAACTCGCCCGAGTGGAAG
>ORJL011741198.1_pt1 | contig 10913 bp, 7 predicted proteins | sample 1779941 | NCBI WGS metagenome assembly ORJL01 (sample SAMEA104232317, study PRJEB22302) | groundwater metagenome | biome: forest; feature: aquifer; material: groundwater | place: USA | collected 2011-08-07 | depth 5.8 m | reverse complement strand
GTGGTTCGACTCCGCTCACCACGAGCGGTTCGCAAAGTGCAATCTTCATTTTGGGGGGACCCTAATCCTGGGGGGTGGGAGGTTCGTTATACAATGCGAGGGAGATGTGAGCATGAGCTACATAGCAGATTTGGCCAGTGCGTGGCCCGCACGTGTGGCTCCGCTATTTGGAGGATCTCCCTTGCTGGATGAGAAGGAGCTGGTGCGCCGCGCCAAGGTGGGCGACGCGTCTGCCCTTTCGGCCTTATACGAGCTGTATTTCGACAGGGTGTACCGCTTCGTGATGATGCGGGTGGGGAACCACCATGACGCGGAGGACCTGACGGAAGAGGTGTTCATCCGCGTGTTGCAGAGCATCAGCCGGTATGACGAGACGGGCGCGCCGCTGTCCGCGTGGATCTTTCGCATCGCGCGGAACCAGGTGATTGACCTGTACCGGCGGCGGGGCCGGAGGGACGACTCTCCGCTGGACGAGGCGTTCAACGTGCAGTCGCCGGGGGGGAACCCGTACGACCAGGTGGAGCTGCTCTCGGACATCGCGGGGCTGACCCGGGCGATGGCGGCGTTGACGGTGGCGCAGCGGGATGTGATCACGATGCGCTTTGGGGCGGGGCTGTCCGTGGCGGAGACGGCGGAGGCGCTGAAGAAGAAAGAGGGGACCATCAAGGCGTTGCAGCATAACGCCATAGCGTCCCTGCGCCGCTTCCTGGGCAAGGAAGAGGCGCTGGAGTACCGGCATGACTAGCAAGCACGAGAACATAGAGCAGGCGCTGGAGGAGTGCCTGGAGCGCATCCGGCAGGGGGCGTCTCTGGAGGACGCGCTGCGTCGCCACCCGGAGCAGGCGGCGGAGCTGCGCCCGCTGCTGCAGATCGCGCTGGCGCTGGAGCGGGCGGACTTCCTGGCGCCTTCTGAGGCGACGAAGGCGCGGCTGCGGACGCGGTTCGAGGGGGCGGCCCGGCTGCGGGCGGATGAGATGCGGAGGCCGAAGACGGGGTGGCTGAACGGCGGGCTGCGTCTGTGGACGACGAGCCTGGCGTCGGTTGCGGCGTTCGTGGTGCTGGGGAGCGTGACGCTGTGGGCCTCGTCCGGGAGCTTGCCGGACCAGCCGCTGTACGGGGTGAAGCGGGCCGTGGAGCGGGTGCAGGTGGCGATGGCGTCCTCCCCGCAGGAGCAGGCGACGGCGTATCTTGATCTGGCGGACAGGCGGGTGGACGAGGTGGCGCGGCTGGCGGAGAGCGGAGACGCGGCGGGCCTGGCGAAGCTGGCGCCGGATGTGGCGCAGCAGGTGCAGTTCGCGCGGGCGTCGGTGGGAGGGGACGTGTCGCTGAAGGATGCGTCGTCCCCGGCGACGTCGCGGAGTGTCAGCCCCGAGGTGCCCGAGTACGGGCGGGGCGGGGCTGCTCCGGCGCCGGAGCCCACGCCGTCCACGCAGGGCCAAGCGCCGGCCTTTGGCGTTGCCGTGGCGCCCTCAGCGTCTCCTTCACCGTCCCCGGAGACGAAGGAGGGTGCGCCGCCGACGGCTTTGAACGGGCGCAATGACCAGGACCCGGTGGTCACTACGGCGCAGGACAAGATGGCGATCACGGTCACGCCGGCTGATCCCGGTTGGAATCTCGTTAGCTTGCCGGAGTTGAACGCAAGCGTACTGGACGCACTCCCGGCGGAGCAGCGGGCGTTCGTGTTGCAGGTGCAGGACAGGGCCACGCGGAACCTGGCGCTGCTGTACTACCTGAAGATGCGGTCGCCGGAGAACGTGCGGGCGGCGCTGCAGGAGGTTATCAACGCGTCGGCGGAGAGCTATGCGGCGGTGTTGCAGGCGTACATGGGGCCGGCGGGGGCGCAGTGGGACGTGCGGCGGCAGATGCTGCAGATCGACGCCGTGCTCGAGCGGCGCGGGAGTGGGTGGCGGATAGCGGGGCGGGATATCTCGATAACGTCGGAGACGCGGGTGGTCCACGCGCTGGAGGCGGGGAAGGCGTTCCGGGTGAGCGGGGCGGTGCTGCCGAACGGGGAGTACCTGGCGCTGTTCATCGAGCACGGGGCGTCGGGGGACAACGGGCGGGAGAACGAGGTCCATGTCTCCGGCATCTGGCAGTACGACAAAGCGACCGGCGATTTCTCAGTCGGCGGGTTCATGCTGCTCCCCCTGAGCAGGACGGTGATGGAGGGGCAGCCGCAGGTGGGGGGCTGGGTGCGGGTGGTGGGGGCGCTGCTGCCGGAGGGGCTGGCGCCCGCGCAGATCACGGCGGTGGAGGGGCCATAAGGGAAGGAAGGCACCGAGCCCTCACCGGCGCGGCATGTAGAGTCTTGTGGAGAATCTGAGACGTGGCGGGCGCGCGGCTTTTGGCCGCGCGCTTGCTTTGGTTTTGAGGGAGGACGGCGATTCGTGCATTTTCTTCCTCGGCTGCGCTCGGGACAGGCTGCACGACAACGGGGCCTCGTTTCGCGAAGCAGGCGGGGGTTGGCGGGGGGGGTCTGCGGGTGGCTCATGAGCCACCCCTACAAGACATCGAAAACGACACCGCGCCTACTGCACGCGCAGGGGGCGTGGTCGGAGACGCGCGGTTCGACCCGTCGACAGGCTCAGGGCGGGCGTTCCGCCGAGGACGGAGGGACTCACCACGAACCGGCTTTGGCCTTGCTGGGGGAAAGACCGTTCGAGCCGCGCCCTCTCGTGCTGCGGGGGGGAGCCTGCGCCCTGCCCCTGGATTCCGGCGTGCGCCGGAATGACGAAACGGGGGAGGGGTGATGAGGGTATAGCCGCAATGACAGTGGGTGGGGGGGCGTATTAGAATGCCATAACTTGTGGGCAGGACGTTATGCCCTGGAGGGGGAGCGCTATGGCAGAGGCATCGAAGGGGGCGCTGGAGGGCATCCGCGTCCTGGAGCTTGGGGGCGCGGCGACATACGCGGGGTTCACGCTGGCAAACCTGGGGGCGGATGTCATCAAGGTAGAGCCGCCGGATGGCGACCCCTACCGCTGGGAGCCGCCGTTCGCGGGGGAGACGCCGGACCCGGAGAGGAGCCTGGCGTTCATCTACTTCAACACGAACAAGCGGGGCGTCGTGCTGGACTTCAGTCGGGAGGAGGACAGGGAGAAGGCGAGGGCGCTGGCGCGGACGGTGGACGTGGTGCTGGAGGCGTTCCAGCCGGGGCACCTGGACGCACTCGGCCTGGGGTACGGGGACCTGAGCGCAGTCAACCCCGGTCTGGTGATGGTCTCCCAAACGGTGTTCGGGCAGACGGGGCCCAACCGGGACTTCAAGGGGAACAATGCGGTGGCGGAGGCGATGGGCGGGATCATGTTCGTGGGCGGGGACAAGGACCGGGCGCCATGCGTGTCGCCCTTCGAGCAGCTGACGCAGGTGAGCGGCCTGCACGCTGCGGCGTTCGCCCTCATGGCGCTGCGGCAGAGGGACGCCACAGGGCGGGGGCAGCACGTCGATGTGTCCATTCAGGACGTGGGGACGCAAATGTTCGTGGGGATATCGCAGTACGCGCATGACTTCACGATACGGCGTCGCGTGGGGGCGGGGCCGTTCGGCGGGGGGACGAACATCCACAAGCTGAAGGACGGCTACCTGCACCTGATGCCGGGGATGCCGTACCAGTGGATGAACATGGCGGACAAGTGGATGCACGACCCGGTGCTGTCGCAGCCGGAGTTTTCGGACATCCAGTTCCGGCAGGCGAACGCGGACGCCATCGAGCCGCTCATCCACGAGTGGGTGATGCAGTTTGGGGTGGAGGAGTTCGTGAACAAGGGGCAGCTGGAGCTGCGGATACCGTGCGGGCCTGTGAACACGGCGGGGCAGTTCGCGGAGAGCGCCCATGTGAAGGAGCGGAAGTGGCTGCTCCAGGGCAGCCATCCGCAGCTGGGGGACTACGCGCACCCGGGCGTGCCGTACCACATGGGGGAGTCGGCGATGACGTTCCGGAGGCCTGCGCCGGGGCTGGGGGAGCATACGGAGGAGGTGTTGGGGGAGGTGGAGCGGGCTGTGCCTGCGGGGGGCTCGGATACCCCCCATCCTCACCTTCCCCCTCAAGGGGGGAAGGGACAGGAAGGGGAGGCTCGACCCCCATCCTCATCCTTCGAGGGCCTGAGGACAGGCTCTTCCCCCGCCGCGGGGGAAGGGACGGAGAGGAGTGGGAGGGGGCAGGAAGGGCAGGCCCAACCCTCACCCTCGCCCTCTCCCGCTGCGGGAGAGGGGACCGAACGGGAGGCCCCACCCCGCCAGGTTGCCACGCCCCGTCCCGATCCGAGGACGCATACGGGGATCTACGATTTCGAGGACTCAGCGGGGCTCGCAACGACGAAGGGGAGGCGGCCACTGGAGGGGATACGTGTGGTGGACTTTACGCGGGTGATCGCGGGGCCGGCGGGGACGCAGGTGCTGGGGTGGTACGGGGCGGAGGTCATCAAGATCGAGTCGAACGAGCTGCGGGGGGCGCTGCGGACGCCGGGGCAGCCGGGGTTCGGGGACTTGAACCGCTCGAAGAAGAGCCTGACGGTGGACATCCGGACGCCGGAAGGGAAGAGGACCATCAAGGACCTGGTGAGCAAGAGCGACGCCGTGATCGACAACTTCGCGGCGGGGGTGCTGGACAAGCTGGGGCTGGGGTACGGCGAGCTGAAGAAGGCCAAGCCGGACATCGTGATGGTGAGCATGCCGGGCGGGGGGATGAGCGGTCCGCTGCGGGACTGGGTGGCCTGGGGCCAGACCATGACGGCCAACTGCGGTCTGATGTACCTGTGGGGATACCCGGACTCTCCGGTGGAGGCGCGGCCCAAGTACCCCTATGCCGACTACCTGTGCGCGGCGCAGGGGACGATGGCGGTGCTGGCGGGGCTGGCGTATCGGGACCGCACAGGGAAGGGGCAGTTCATCGAGCTGGCGCAGGTGGAGACGATGGCGCACACCATCGGGCCGGCCTACATGGACTACTTCATCAATGGGAAGGACCCGGAGGCGCGGGGCTACGGGACGCTGCGCTGGGCGCCGTACGACAACTACCCATGCATGGGCTTCGACCAGTGGTGCGTGATCGCGGTGGACACCGAGGCGGAGTGGACTGCGTTCAAGGGGGTGCTGGGGAACCCGGCGTGGGCGGATGTGGAGCACTTCGGCACGAAGGCGGGTCGCATCGCGCACAAGAGGGAGCTGGACGGGAACATCTCCGGGTGGACGCGGGGGCAGACGGCGCGGCAGGTGCTGTTCATGCTGCAGAAGGCGGGCGTGGCGGCGGGGATGACGCAGAGCGCGGAGGACGTGTACGCCGACCGGCACCTGTGGGAGCGGGGGCACATCGTGCGGGCGACGCACGGGACGGGCGAGACGTTCGTGCACTACGGGCTGACGGGGATCTTCTCGGAGTCGCCGGGGGACGCGACGGAGCCTGCGCCTGCGATGGGGCAGCACAATGATGAGATCTGCCTGGGGTTGCTTGGCATGGAGCGGGGGGAGTATGAGAGGCTGAAGGAGAGCAAGGTGATCTGGTAGGGGGAGGCAGACCTCACCCCCCGTCCCCCTCTCCGTCGACGGAGAGGGGGAGGAGAAAGGAGGGGCAATTAGCGAAGCCATCCCAAGAATTTGAACACCAGCCAGCCCCAAGCAAATCAGGTGGGAACCAGTCGCCATGCGTGAAGCTAGTCCGGCAGCCGTCGCCATTGGTCTTGTTCTGGGGATAGGGCTCTACGTGTTCAGAGTTAGACGTACAATGCCTATCGATATCCGTCCCTTTTTTGATAGCGGCCTTGCCATGCTGTCTCTGGGAGGTGTGTTGTTGACAGTAGGACAACAAACGCACAACAAGTTCATCGAATGGCCAGGAGTTTTTGTCGGATTGTTCGGCCTTGCAATCCTTATCATTACAGGAATCGTATTCACATTTCGCAAGGACTAAGACCTCTCAATTGCCACCTTCTGACGTGTCCGCCTCGGTGGCCAAACGTATGGCTAAGATCCGAGGCCTGGCGGCAGGCGTCGTTCTCTCATTCCAACCGTGGAGCAGTGAGGATTACAAGATGGGTACTTGTCATGCATTAATGTGTGGGAGGGCTGTTCAGAATGCGCGAGCTTGATCCAACTCGTGCTGCAATCACGATAGCGCTTGGCTTCGTTATCTATATCCTCATCGCACGACGGAAAATGTCTCCGCGCTTAAGGCGGCAATTCGATGTTGCCCAGGCCGTCTTCTTGCCATCGGTAAGCCTCTACCTGATAGGCGAGGGGTACGACATACGCTGGATGTACTTAGTGTTCTCCATACCTACGGGCATCGGAATGGTACTCTTGTTACTTGCCATCTATCGGGGGTTGCGTCTCTATTTCGAAGGAAAGACGTGATTATTCAGAGAGTGGTGCACTTCGACCCTCGTTCGGTTACTAGTGATGGTATTTCCGAAGCATGGCCTGTTGACGACACAGCGAGCCTTACTTTCCGCCTGGGCAACATCCTCATCGCCACCAACGAAGGCGGCACGCTGCGCTACGTCCACCCGGACAGCCTGGGCAGCAGCAGCGTGGCCACGGATGCCAGTGGGACGGTGGTGGGGAGCCAGACATACAAGCCCTTCGGGGAGACGTGGGCGAGCACTGGAGCGTTTGGTACCGATAGAAAGTTTACAGGGCAGCGGTTAGACGGTGGGAGCGGCCTGTACTTCTACAATGCGCGGTACTATGACCCAGGTGTGGGAAGGTTCGTCAGTGCAGACTCAACCGTGCCTGATGAATCGAATCCACAGGACTACAATCGCTACAGCTATGTACGCAACAATCCACTAATTTACACCGATCCAACAGGCCTTTCTTGTGTCCTGTACGGAATCACTGTCTCGGCAGGATTCATTGCTGGCGGCTCATACACTTGGGGAATTGCCAATTGCAACGGTGACAGAGCATGGTTTAGTACCACTGCAATCAATTCTGAGGCAGGATGGGAGGTTGGAATTAGCATCACAGTGACAATTGTGTACGTAGACACACTGGATCAGTTAAATAGCGACGGGATGCACGTGGGTGGTTCGGCCGGTCTCCCTACCGCACCTTGGGTAAGTATTGGCGGTGAAGTATTGATTGACCCCTCCACGGGCAGTCTTACTGGAGGCAGTGGAAGCGTACAAGGTGGTGTAGGAAGCAAAGCAGAAGGGCACTATGGAAAAGATTCCACAACCATTTACAAGCCCAGTCAAACAATCAGAGTTCATGACATGCCATCGAACCAATCCCTCCTCGTTCCTGGGCGCATATATCAAGATCCTTCATCACCCTCAGGGATGTCAGTCTACGTTGGCGGTCTCAAGATATTAATTCCTATTACACCCGACTTAGTGGCACCTGATGGTTCCGACGGGAACGGCTGATTCTTAGAACCATCTCTAATAATCCTCATTCTTGGAGGAAAATAGGCGCATGGACGCGAGCTACATCTTTTCGATGGTAATACTCGCCGCACTTTGCCTAACCTTCGCAGGGTGGTGCGCACTAAGCCTACGCAAGAGGTACCCGACATCATCAATTGAGGAATTCCGTCGTACACACCCACGTTTGTACGAGTTGGCTCCTGGAGGTAATCCTGTTGCAGGGCGAATTGCACTACTCATAGGAGTGATTATCGGGGGTTCCATAGGCATCCTCATCATTGTTGACCTAGTAAGGTACACCTCCAATTCCTGATTGTTTCATCACCGATACCTCCATGTGGACAACAGGAACCGGAGCCATGCGCCTGGGCAACTCATGGGCAGGTCTTGTGGGCGAGAGCTTCAACCGCCACTCCGAGGGCGCCCTTGATGACGTGCGCATCTACAACCGCGCGGTTGCAGCAGACGAGGCAGCAGGGTTGGCGGCTAAGTACCTCACCGTCTACGTGAACAAACTCTACGAGAAGGACCTCAGTACAGGGACGGCCACATCCTCCTACTACCTGGGCAAGACCCTCATCGCCACCAAGGAAGGGAGCACGCTGCGCTACGCCCACTCGGACAGCCTGGGCAGCGGCAGCGTGGCGACGGATGCCAGCGGGACGGTGGTGGGCAGCCAGACGTTAAAGCCGTTTGGGGAGACGTGGGCAGGTGAGTTCAACAGCAAGCGAATGGAAGACCAAGTTTTCCGGCCCCTGAGACATACTGGTAAAATGAACGCAGGATATCCTTATGGTCTGCGGCATCGCTTGTCCGTGAGGGGAGTCCCAGGAACTGGAGGATGGAATGGGATTTGCACGTGTTACTGTGGACCCGCACCAAATGGGAGGCGTGCCCTGTATTCGTGGACTTCGCATTCCTGTGGCAACCATCGTGGAAATGATTGCTCAAGGGGTTGCGGTCGGGGATATCCTTGGCTCCTACCCTGACCTCCAAGAGGAGGATATCCGGGAAGCGCTCCGTTACGCTGCTGCGGCGGTGCGCGAGCGTGAGTTGCCTCTGGCCACGGGCGCATGAGGTTTCTGGTGGACAATGCCCTCTCTCCCCGGCTTGCGGAGGCATTGTCCAAAGAGGGCCATGACGCCGTGCACATTCGAGACTATGGTCTCCAGGCAGCATCTGACTCGGTCGTGTTGGAGCGCGCGGCAGCAGAACGGCGTGTACTCATTTCTGGAGATACCGACTTTAGCGCCCTGCTTGCAGCGCGCAATGCAACAGGTCCGTCACTGATCATCTTCCGCGGGAATGCCGACCGTCATCCTGCCCGACAGGCCGACATGGTCCTCCGTAATCTGGCGAGGATCGGATCTCTCCTTGACGAAGGCGCCATCGTCACATTCGAAGCTGCGAGACTGCGCGTCCGGTCATTACCGATCGGGGCGGAACCCTCTGCACGGAGTGGCGGGGGTGATCCGCCGTCCCACGCTGACTGAGTGGTCTATGGCGGCCCTGCGACCGCCTATTTGAGGGACTGGAGGCTACATGCTTCCAGGTAAATGCGTCGAGAGGACCTAACCTACGCGGCAATCTGAAGAGCGGTATCCTCAACGTGTTCACGAGGGACAACAACTCCCCGCCTCCACCACGACCACAGCAGGTCTGGTTGGCCCTCCGGGGCTGCCGGTGCCTGCTCTGTTAAGGCCATCGGCTGTGAGCGAAGAAGGCATTCTCCTAACTCGCACCCGGATGGCCTGGGCAGCAGCAGCGTGGCGACGGATACGAGTGGAACGGTGGTGGGCAGTCAGACGTACAGGCCGTTTGGGGAGACGTGGTTTATGACCGGCGTCTTTGGCACCGACAGGAGGTTCACGGGGCAGCAGCTGGACAGTGGGAGCGGCCTGTACTTCTACAACGCAAGGTCATGACCCCACCCTGGGACAATTTGTGGACGCCGCGCCCGTCGTCTCACCGGTACACTGCTAGAATGATTACAGAACTACGGCAAGGGCGGCTGCCTTCTCCGGAGGATGGCCCTATGGATGAACGCACTCTGTTGGACCGCATCACCGTCAATCCGAAGATATTCGGGGGGAAGCCCATCATTCGGGGCCGGCGCCTGGCGGTCGAACATGTCCTGGGCATGCTGGGAGCGGGAGACAGCGTGGAGACCATCCTGGCCGGGTACCCCTGGCTGGAGCCGGAGGATATCCAGGCCTGCCTGGTCTATGCCCGGCGTGTCGTAGGGCATGAAAGGCAAGAGCCGTTTCTCCTTCCCACGGCTTCGTGAAGCTTCTCCTTGATACCTGCGTATAGGGCGGCGCGGTCCGGGTCATTGAGGCAGCCGGCCAGGACGTTGTGTGGGCCGGGACATGGCCGGAAGATCCAGGAGACGAAGAGGTCGGCTACCGCTGTTGGCGCGGGACGTGTGTTAGTGACTCTCGACAAGGATTTTGGGGAGTTGGTCATCGTTCGGGAGATGCCCCACGTGGGGATTATCCGGCTGGTCAACTTCCGGGCCGCTGACCAAGCGCGGGCTTGCCTCCTTGTGGTCCAGCGGTATGAGAAGGAGCTTGCGCAGGGAGCCATAGTCACTGTTGAGCCCGGAAGGGTGCGCATCCGCCCGGGTGCGTTGAGTTCTTAAGCTGCCAGCTAGCGTTGGCCCGTATTCACGAGGGAGATCAACTTCCCCTCGTCACCACCACAAGATCCCCTGACTGACCATGGTGCACCATGTTCGCGGAGCGGAATGCCCCGCTCCGTGGGAGGAAGGGGGCTGCCGCGCCAGCCGGGGTGCGTTCCTTACACATAGGGCTGCGTTACAGGCCTAGCTTGTCCATCCACTGTTGGATCCAGACGACGGAGGCGGTAGCGGCGTAGCAGATGGCGACCATCTTGATGACGTAGGCGAGGGTCATCCAGGTGAAAAAGCGCTTGAAGCGGTAGCGGGTGGCGCCGGCGAGGAGGCTGGTGAGGTCGCCGGGGAGGAAGGGGATGAGGTTGAAGATGAAGATGAGGAAGGCGCCCACGCGGGACATGAGCTTGCTGCCAATGTGGTAGAACCTCTTCCGCTGCAGGGAGCGGCTGGCGAGGCGGCCCATGACGTAGGCGGTGGTGCCGCCCACGCCGCCGCCGAGGCCGGCGCTGAGGCCGAGGAGCCAGGGGTTGTAGTCCTGTGCCATGACGACGATGATGGCGGTGCCGGGGGCGGGGAGGACGATAGAGGCGCTGCTGAGCATGCTGATGACGAAGGCCCCTGCGTAGCCCCATGCGCCCAGTTGTGAGACCCAGGAGCGGAGGAGGAGCATGGCGGCCACGGCGGCGAGGGAGACGGCGGCGAAGAGGAGGAGCTGCTTCTGCCAGCTCAGGTGGACCTCAGGCATGGGGAGGCGGACCTGGAGGACGTTGTGGTCCATCTTGATGGAGGAGCCGGTCTCCGGGGCGGGCTTGCGCCGGACGACGCGCTTGAGCACCGTTGCGGCGCGGCTGCCTGCGGACCGGGACACCGCAGGCTTCTGGACCGGGGGCCGGTGAACGGCGGGGCGGGGGGGG
>ORJL010136665.1_pt1 | contig 10914 bp, 9 predicted proteins | sample 1779941 | NCBI WGS metagenome assembly ORJL01 (sample SAMEA104232317, study PRJEB22302) | groundwater metagenome | biome: forest; feature: aquifer; material: groundwater | place: USA | collected 2011-08-07 | depth 5.8 m | reverse complement strand
CGTCGCGGGCGTTCATCACGAAGAGGGCCGTAGCAGATGATGGGCTCGCTCAGGTGCTGCCAGGCCCCTGCCGTTGCTCCGCGCCAACCACCGGCTCGACGACTACGAGGCCCACTCAGGACTACTTACACACTTGACGGGCCTCATACATCGCGTGGCTAGAGATGAGCCTGCCTAGTCAGGCTAAGCCGACGAAGAACCAGGCCTAGCATGTCTTGCAGCAAGGGCCTGTTGGCGTGACGTGTACTCGTAGGCATCGCGGAGCCACTCTTCAGGGAACGGTTGCCCCGGCCGCCATTTCGGCCTTGGTTTTTCCAGCCATGTTCCTTCAAAGGCGCCCGGGATGATCTCGAAAGGCACTCTACCGGGGATCGGTGGCGCGTAGCGAACGACATCGTATGGATGATTGTTCTTCCAGTGCGAGACAGTGACGAGTAGCCATGGGTCGCTCCAGTCCGCTATCAAGGTGGCGACGACCGGGACACTCGGCCATGGGTCGGTACGGGATATGCGTTGCGCAAGGTCTGCCCGACCACGCTCAATAGCCCACAGAACCCAGAACCAGCCGATCTCAGCCTTCGGTGCCACAAGGGTCCGACGCAGCCTAGTGTCTTCCCTCGGCTCGCATCCCGTCGGCTCTACTACGATGGGGCAGCCCCACCCCGTCACCATCTCGAATCCACGCATGCCCCGAAGTCTCTGTCGCGGGGGTTGCCCCGCGCCTGAACGACGGCGGATGAGTTCGGCGTAGCGATGAGTGATCCCACTTTCATGATAACTGTACTTCCCTTCGAGTAGTTGAGGAGCGTGGGTTGTCACGTACAAATCGCCGTGTTTCTCCATCCAGACCTTGGCAACCAGTACTGAGTCCGGAGGCTGACCGAGGACCGTGTAGAGTTCTAGGAGCTTTTTCGACATGTCTCGCTACTGTTCATTGGCCAGGATCTTTGACCCACCCATCGCCACGAGCATTGGACCACCCGGGCAGGTAGCGGTCAGCTTGTAGCACGGGGTCAGGGGCGTCAACATCTCCCGAGGATAGGTAGTAGGTCAGGTTGGCCTGAAACTGACCCACTACCCGGCGATGGGGTGACAGGCGCTCTCGGTAGCTCTTCCCATCAATGACGGTTTGGAAGGTGGCGTCGGATGGGTCGGAAGCGTGACGGGGTCAGCGGCCCTAACTGATCATAGCGTCGGTCGAGCCCGAGGCGGCGCGGAAGCTCTTGGGCGGGCGCAGGACCATCATCCAGGCGACGCTTGAGGTATTCGAACAGCTCGACGGCCGTGATCGGGGCCCAGTTCTGCTTGGCAGCCAAAGATTTCATCTGGGTGGAGAAGCTCTGATCGGGGGATCGGAGCGCGGGACGCTTCCGCTTGGGCTGCATGCCCGGTACAGGCTCTGGTCCTGCCTTGAGTGGCGCACCCCTGCTAGAGGCCGAGCTCCTCGTCTACCACGGCCTTGAGAGCCGGAAGATGCGCAGCGATGACATCCCAGACTCGCTCCGGTTTGACATCGAGGTAGCCGTGGGCGAGCCGGTTCCGGAAGTCGCCGATGGAGCGCCAGGGGACGTCGGAATGCCGCTGCTTGAGAGAGTCAGAGAGGTGCGATACGGCGTCAGAGAGGGTTTCGAGGCGGTGAAAGAGCGCCTCGATGAGCACTTCATCGGCGAGGACGGCGTCGCGGCCGGGGGCGGTCCAGCGCTGTACACGCTCGATGCTGTCGCGGATGTAAGCGAGGTAGTCTGCATCCTTTCTGCTCACAACGGCACCAGGTCCCGCTCCACGTTCTCGCGAGCGGGCGCCTGCACAGCCTCGCCAACGTCCACCGGGTAGCCGAGGAGCTCTTCCAACGCCCTTCGGAGGTCCTCGATCAGGCCGAAGAACTCGAACCCCCGGCGGTCCGTATCGAGGTCGACGAGGAAGTCGACATCGCTCTCCGGGGCGGCGTCGCCCCGGGCCACGGAGCCGAACACGCGGACATTGCGCGCGCCGTGCGCAGCGGCGATCCGCAGGATCTCCTCCCGTCGGGCGCGCAAGCCATCCAGAGTCGGCACGCGTCGCGCGGCTGGGTGCGGCGTGAGGCCGACATGGGGAGTAATCGCAAAGCGGAGGCCCAAGACATCCGCCAGACGGCAGAGCGTCTCGACGGTCGGCGTGATGGTACCGCTCTCCAGCCGGGCGATCGCCGACTGGGTCGTGGCGACCTTGGCCGCCAGCTCCGCCTGGGTCAGGCCGGCCGCGAGCCTGGCTTCGACCAGCACCTCACGGAAGGCTTCCTGCGGGCGGAGGCCGGCGCGCGCTGTCCGGGAGCCGGAGTCCCGGGCTGCGCAGTCTACCGCGTTGGAGCGATGGCCCATGCGCGACACTGCTCCCATCGAGCATTATAGCAGCGATGCTATGATGCTGCTGGGAGATATGTAGAGCTACTGCTCCAGGACTTGGGCCGGCTGGAACGCGCCGGGCCAGCCGCCGTGGGCCTCGATGACCTCGTCGATCTCGCGCATGATGCGGATCGTCTCGTGCAACGCGATGACGATGCGGTGGTAGTGAGCGAGGTCTTCCGCGGTAAGCGTGCGGCCCTTGCGGTCCTTCAGCCACTTCTCGCAGACCTGATAGCCCCCGATCTGGAAGTTCCAGACCTCTTCCTGCACGCCGCGGAAGCCGACGCTGCCGTTTACTCCCGCGTCGCCGGCGCCCTTGCGCGGCTTGACGGCGTCAATCCAGACCGTGTCGTTGGACCACCCCACCTGCCTGACGACGGGGTTCTCGGGGCCCTTGAACGACAGAGAGACGGGCGGGCGCTGCCCCGCCGCGACCTCGTAGCGCCACGCCTTGGCAGCATTACTGTAGCGGGCCGCGAGCGCCTGCTGCGCCGGCGCCTCTACGAGGTGGAGGGCGACCAGCTCGCCGCCGAGCCGCGCCAGCTCGCGGAACAGTTCCAAGCTGCACGTGAGCGGCAGGCGCGGGAAGTCGATCTTCAGGAACCCGGCGTAGCGCGCTCGATAGCCAGGGCTGTGGAACACGGCGTACATGAAGTTGAAGATGTCTTCGGGGGTGAGCCCTCGAGGCAAGCCATGCTCCCGATCTTGCGAGACAGATAGACAATCAGCCACCGCGCGCAAGAACGCCGGGTTCAGGTTCAACCGACGCTTCCTTTCCAAGAGGGCGGGAGCGTGGCTATCGCTACCAGACTGAATCCACAGTGGAAAAACGATAGTGTTGCGGTCGTGTGATGCCACCTTGTACTCCGCGCATAGTGCTTTGTGGCGAACACATTGTTAAAGGGCAGTCGAGTGACCCGTCTCGTCGTAAGAAGGCCCATATTCGGCTCGTCAAACTGAGATGTAATCCGCTTCCGCGCGATGGTGACTACGTTGCGGTCAAAGACGGTGAAACGATAGTCGAACGGGCGATACAAGCAGCGCCTCGTAAGCCTTCGGATATCCAGCCCCTTTAGCTCCGCCTTCGCTCTGTCGAAGTTCCACTGATTCGTTGAACAAAACTCGAACTTCTCCCATAGCGCGTCTTCGCGCGCCCGACTGTTGAGGAACTCACATACATTGTCGGCAACGTCCACTTCGGAAAAGCCAATCGCGAACCTATCCTGCTGGGTCACAAAGCCAGCGCCATATGATTCGTGATTGTCTGCTTCTCGGTTACCAGTCCCAAATACGTCGTATAGGTGCCAACCAGCCTGATACTCCGCCTCAGCCTCCTTCTCAATCGGTATGAACAAGAACAACGTGGGAGTAGGCTGGAGCGGCTCGAACTTGATGTGACTCGCTAGTCCGGATTGGAGAGCTTTGTAACGATCCTGTCGGCTTCCCCACACTTCCACATATCCCACACTGCCAAGTCGTTGAGGCGGCTCCTTGCGCCACATAACCGTTGCCGCCACCCCCTGCTGAATGTCGAAAATATTCTCGTCGGCCTTGCCATCCGGCGGGGAGAATCGCTTGCGGGAATCACCGTGGAGATTGAGAATGCGAATGCCCTCAAAGAATGCCAGCATCGAACTCCGCATATCGCGGAAAAGCGGACCGTCGAGAAAACCGTTGTTGTTGATATAGCCCAGGATACCGACTCGACTCTGCTCCAGGGCGAAGTGCCCCAATCGAAGGAACTTTGAATAGTCATCCGACAGGGATTGTATTTGCGTTTCAGCACTCCGAACGGTGCGCTTGTATTCCTCCATTAATTGTGCAATCCATCGGCCCTGGTTCTGCGACGACTTGGCATACGGTGGATTGCCGACGACGACCGTGAAGGGCGTGTGACGCTTGACCTCGTTGACGGCGCGGGCCTCGTGGGCCAGGGCCGGAGCCATGATGTCGAACTGGCCCGAGAAGTCCTGGGCCGGTTCGAGGGAATTGGTGAGGTAGATGCGAAGGCGTTCGCTCGCCAAGAACCTGTAGCCGGTTTCGCTGAGCTTCAGGCCGATCTTCATGTGGGCGATGGCGTAGGGCGCCATCATCAGCTCGAAGCCGTAGAGCCGAGGCAAGAGGTGGTTGGGGACATACTCGTTCCAGAGCCCAGGGATCTCCAGATCCATGTGCCCCTGCTGGCGCCACTTTTCCCGCATCGTCTTGTGGATGAGGTCGATGACCTCGACGAGGAAGGTGCCGGTCCCAACGGCGGGGTCGAGGACCTGGACAAAAGGGGTCCCGGCGGTAGCGCCTTCGGGAAGGTTGAGCCCCGGGAACTTCGCCAGCATCTCGCCCCAGGTGGCGGTACTGGCGAGGCCGTCTTCGAGGCCGAACTCGGTCTGGAGAAGCTCGTGGACGGACCGGACGATATAGGAGACGACGGGGCGCGGGGTGTAGAAGATCCCCCGCTGAATCTTCTGCTTGCGGTTGTACTCGCTGAGGAAGTCCTCGTAGAAGTGAATGACGGGGTCCTCGCCGGGCTTTGCCCGGCCGAAGTCCTCGACCACGGCCCCGATGTTGGCACAGTTCAGCAGCGCCACGAGTGCGTCGATCCCAAGCTCGTCGAAATCGAGGGACGCGGTCAGCCCGCTGACGTCCGTGAATTGCCCAAGGATGTCGCGCAGGAAGGGGTTGGTGGAGGGGACCATGTCTCGGGCATTCTCGGCGGTAATCCCCATCGGGCGGGAGCGCCGGGCGGCGAAGAGGCCGTAGGTGATGGTCTGGGCATACATGTCGGCGAAGCCGTCTGCGTCGAGGTCATGTAGCAGGACATCGCGGAACGCGGCGTGCAGCCGACGCAGGGGGCCTTTCTCCGATTCAACCTCCATGGCGGCGTTGACGCGACCCCGAATCAGCTTCGCCAGGCGGGCCATCTCCGAGGCGAGCTTCTTCGCTGTGTCAGGGACTTCGCCCGGCTTGAGGGCGAAGGCGGAGGCCCAGCGCAGGCGCCAGTCTTCGAGGCTTTCGCCCGGCCAGCGCCAGCTCAGTTGCTTCAGCTCGGCGCTCGTGCGGAGCATGTGGAAGTGGGTGTCGGCCTCGTCCCATTCGACGACGCGAAGGGTGGCTCTGCGAGTAATGGGATCCCTCGCTGAAGTGGGCCAGATTGAGGTCGCGGTTGGCTTTATCGCCGAGTACCGAGATGAACAGGAGGTCATCCATCTGCCACGTCTGGCGGTCGGGCAGATTCGAGGAGCGCTTCTTGACGACGACGGTGCGAAGGATGCGACGGAGGACGGTGATGGGCAGGTCGCCGGGAAAGAAGTCGATGAAGAAGATCCCCCAAGGCTGGTCGAAAACGATGGGGCGAAGGCGGCGAATGGAGCGAACCTTGACGGCGCTCTGGGGGTCGAGCCCGGCGTCCTCCGGGGTGTACTCGAAGGTGAGGTCTTCGATATCCCAATCGGCGATGGGCCACTCCAGTTCGTCGCGGAGGTATGCCGTAAGGGACTCAAGGTTGCGGACAGCGCGGAGCTTCCCGATGGCCTGGTCGAAGGGGGGCGCGGTCATGAGAGCTCCATCCATGCCTTGAGGGTGGGGGACACGCCGACGGGGGCGTTGGTCTGCTTGAGGTAGGTGTTCTTGATGTGGTCGTCGAGCTTCTTGCGGGCATCGACGAGAGTGGGTTGGTTGATGACGGTACGGCGCGGCGTATCTAGCCCGCACTGGATGTCGCGGAAGATCTCGGAGGCATCGGAGAGGATCTCGCCGGTGGCGAGGTCGTAGAGGTACCAGGCGGTTCGGCCAGCAGACTCGGTCCAGGCCGCCCAAGGGGCGTCGGGATCTGGTGTGAGGGAGCGATCAAGTCCGGGGAGGGCGTAACAGAAGAAGACGGCGGCGGAATCGGCGCCGAATAGCTGGCCAGGGGCTTGGCCGGGGCTCCGTGCCTTGCCGCTGAAGATGCGGTTCGGGAGACCGTTCAGGCGTTGTTCGAGGCCGGGGTTGTCCTGCAGCAGTTGCTGGAAGGCGAGGTGCATCTCCTCATCGCTGGTCAGGTGGCCCTCGTAGGCCTCGTTGAACTCCCTAAGGGCATCGTAGTCATCCTCGGGGCGTAGGAGCTTCTTCCCCTCGATGCCAAGAGTCTTCGAGATTCTGAGGGTCTTTCGAGCGAGCGTGCTGTAGATGTGGAGGAGGCTGTCCAGCTCCTTGGGTGGGAGGAAGTTCCAGTAGCGGACGGCCCCCCGGACCTTCGCGCGCGCGGGCTCCTCGACCCTGATGCGTTGCTCGATCTCGGGGTTGAGACGGCGGTCCACGCGGCCAATGCGCTGCATGAGGCGGACCGGGTTCCAGTGGAGGTCGTAGTTAATGAGGAAGGTGGCATCCTGGAGGTTGAGTCCTTCGGAAAGGATGTCGGTCGCGATCAGGACACGGGTCTCCGGCTGCCTCTTGGATTTGAGCTGGGAGGGCGAGCTGCCGTTGTAGTAGGGGGCGAAGCGTGCGAGCAGGTCGGCTCGGTTTCCCTTGACGTTGCTGTCCATCTCATCAACACCGGCGATGCCCGCTTTCGTCAGCTCGGCCTTCAGGTAGCGGGCGGTTTCCATGAACTCACTGAACACAAGCACCTTGTGTTTGGCGAGCAGCGGCTCTGAGGTCAGCAGGTGAACCAGCCGGGCAAGCTTGTCGTCGTGGACCGGGGTGAACTGCTGCAGCTTCTCGAGCATGCGACAGATCTCGCCGAGGTCCATGAAGGTCTCGCTGAGTATCTCCGGGACGTCGAAGTCGGTACGGGACAGAGGCTCCATCCTTTCGAGGACATCGTCGGGAACGAGCTCATAGTCCTCGTCGTCGTCTGCGTCGCTCCCGCCGTGGGAGGCCTGCCAATTGGCGATGACGCGTGCGATGACATTGGCCTCCCGCGCCTCCCAGACTTTGAGACGCTGCAATTCGGCGGGAGTGGTGCAGTTCCTCTTGGCGAACGCGTAGAGCTTGCGGAGCAGTGCCTCGCAGGAGCTCTCGAAGGCGCGGGCCGAGCTCTCGAAACGCGTAAGGAGCCGGATGCGGATAAGACGGACGACCTGTTTCTGGCGGCCCGCCTGGAACTCGAAGCCCGAAAGCGGGCCGGCGGCGCCGCCCAGCGTAGCCTCGAGCTTCGCCCGATCGCCGATGTAGTACTTCAGAGGGTAGTAGGGAGTCAGGAAGAAGAGGGGCTCATCCTTGTCGAAGGCCTTCTCAACGTAGTCGAGGATGGGGCCATACGTCTGCTTCAGCGAGTAGCTGACGACCGCTGGCGGTTTGCGCTCCGGGAAGATGGCGGCCGCGCCATGCTGCTGGAGCTGGCTCTTTCGCACGTAGGCACGGCTCCGCTGCACGACCACGGCGCGGAAGAGGCTGTCGTTCAGCAAGACCTTGCTAGCTTCGGCTTCGTCCGTAACCTCTTCTTCGCCGTTCTCGGCCCTCTTGGCTTGCCTATCGAGGTGCTCGGTGACTATCTGCTCCAGTTGGCGTTCCATCTGGCGGAAATGACCCTGGAGCGAATGGATTCCGAGAGGGGCATCCTTGAAGTAATCCTGCCTCTCACGCGAGAACAATTCGATCATGTGCTGGAGGTCGCGTAAGGAGTTGTTCACCGGTGTAGCGGTGAGCATGAAGACCTGCTTGTCTTCAAGCAGGTCGAACATCGCTCGGTAGCGCGAAGGCCTGGTGGCAGCGCCTTGGCCCGTGGTGCCGCGGTTGCGGAAGTGGTGGGCCTCGTCGATTACGACGGCGTCGACCATCTCCTTGACGCGCTGCAGCTCCAGGGGATAATCGGCGCCGCGTTGGAGGTCGGTGTGGTTGAAGACCTGGAGCCGGTTGTAGCTCCTGCCGAGCAGCTCTGGCAGATATAGCCGCAATGCCGCCTCCCACACCGGCTGGTTGGCAGCCTTCGGGACGAACAGCGCCACGTTCTTGCGGTCGTGTAGGAGGCGCTCGATAACCATCAGCCCGACGAAGGTCTTGCCCAGCCCGACGCCGTCGCAAAGGAAGGCGCCGTTATGGGTGCCAGCGATCTTCATAAGGGCCTGGTAGCCGTCGCGCTGGTACTGATCCAGCAGTGGCCAGATCTTCGACCGGGTCCGTTCCCATTCAGTGACGGTCTCTTCGTGGGCCTTGAAGTACTCCTGGAGCGACCGGGCGTAGACCTCGAAAGGGGTGAAGGCGGCCGTGTGACGTTCGATGACCCTGAGAAGGTCTTCAGTCACGTCCTGGGCATCGTCCCAGTACCGCTCGAACCACGCCTGCAGCTGATCGACCTCGCTGCGGATGTGGACATTCAGCTCGACGTTGGCGTTGAGGCCGGGCAGCGTGAAGTTGGAGGAGCCGACCAGGGCGCGAGAGCCTATGACGGCGGAGCGGGCGTGGGTGATGTAGGTCTTAGCGTGGAACTTGGCCTTGGTGTACACACGGCATTCGATCTTGCCTGCCTGGAGAGCCTTAACGATTGAAGGCACGCCGACAAGGAAGTCGTTCGTCCGTTTTTCCTTTTCGACGGACCCGTCCAAGGCTCCTCGCACTCCTTCAAGAATGACTCTCCGGGTGCGGGACGCCAGCTCGTCGCCCATCAGGACGCGAATCTTGTCGAGCTTCTGCCACTCGCCATCCAGGGCGAGGAGGGCACCTATCTCAAAGTAGGCGGTGGCGATGTCGAAGGAGTCGGCAATGTCGCACCACTCATGGAGGTAGGTGCGGACCTTCCAGTCGGAATCGCTGTTGTCTACGATGAATAGGTCGCCACCCGCGGTCTTACGCTCTGCCATGGGAGTACTAGTCTACTCCAGCCAACGCCCACCGACACGGTGGGCTCATCGTGTCACTGCGGGAGGGGGGGCAGCCCCGCCCGCCTCTGGAGAAGCCCGCCAGCACAGGCATGAGCCGCGTCGCCGCGACCAAGCCCTCCCAGACCACCCTCGCCGCGCGCAGCTCGCCCCCAATGGCGCACGGCGCTCTGGCCTCAACCGCGGGCGATAGTCGCTCAGCCGAGCAGCGCCAGGGCGCCTTCGATGTTCGCCTCGGCACCCGAGTTGCGACTGACGCGCCCCTCGTCGATGCCGTCGTAGATGAGGCCGCGTCCACTGTCATAGACGGGCTGGCCCGCGGCGTTGTGCCCGAAGAACCACGAGCGCGCTCGCGCCGCGGCGTCGGCATACCGTGCGTCTCCCGTCGCCCGCGTCACGGCAGCGAGTCCGGCCACGACGCAGCTCAGGTCGAAGGGCAGGACACACTCGGCCGAGAGACACGCGGCCACGGCAGGCAGGAGCAGTGACTCGGCGCTGGCGCGCGCGCGCTCCACCAGGTCGGGCCGATCGAGGGCCCGGCCGGCCTCCGCCAGCGCGGCCTCCTGCAGGTGGCCCCACAGGTGAATGGGCTCCACCCCGGCGGCATTGCGCAAGGAGTCGCCGCTGCGCTGGCCGGCGATCTCTTCGCACCAGGCCAGCGCCCGTTCGGCCGACGAGGCAGATCCTGTCGCCTGCCAGTGCTCCAGCGCCGCCAGCACACACACCGCCCGCACGTCCAGGTAGGGAATGAACTCGTCCACCCAGGGGAGCCCCCGGCGGAACCGCTCGTCCCACTCGCCGCCCAAGGTGGCTACGCCGCAGGCCAGGGCATGCAGGGCCCTCGCCTGCCATTGCGGCCCGCCCGGACACGAGGTGCTCCCGGTGCGGTTCCGGCGGCCCTGCCAGTCGAGGATGAAATTGACGAACCGTCCATCATCCTCTTGCATGTACGCCAGAAACCGCAGCAGACCCTGCGCGGCAGTCCGGTCCGCTGAGCGGCCTCGGCGACGCCACGCGGCGCAGTAGAGCACCACGGCCCGCGCCGCGTCGTCCACGCAGGCCACCCCTTCGTATCCCCGCTCGCCCGCTGGCCGCAGGGTCTCGGGCAGGCCCTCGTGAGCGGAAGCCGCCTCTGCATACACCGCGATGGCGCGCGCGGCCGGCCCGGCCAGTGGCACCCCACGCGTCAGCCGCCGGAGCTGGGGGACCACGCTCTGGCTTGTGAGCCTACCACTCCCGCCGAGCACGCTCGGGCGGCCGTCAGGCGACAGGGACGAGGTCTTTGTGCCCGGCGGCGGCCGCGAGGGACCGTGCCGGCGGCCGAACGTCACTCATCTGCACCACGGGACTCGACGCCGCCCGGCGCAAGACGGCCAGCATCCGCTCACCGACCCGCGGCCACGAGGTCTCACGCCCGTAGGTGTAGGCGTTGTGCTCGAGCCGGCGCTTCAGGTCAGGCTCAAGCAGAATGCGCAGGGTCGCCTCGGCGAGCTGCCCCGCACTGCGAAAATCCACCAGGAGCCCGCGCTCGCTCGCCAGCACCTCGGCCGCGTGGAGATAGCGCGTCGAGACGATGGCCTTGCCGGCCCCCAGCGCGTAGGCCAGCGTGCCGCTGGTGATCTGCGTGGGGTCGAGGTAGGGCGTGACGTAAACGTCGCTGGCCAGCAGATACTCCACGATCTGGGGCTGAGTGAGGTACTCGTCCACGAAGGCGACGTGCTCCTCGAGCCCTCGGTCCT
>ORJL011151814.1_pt1 | contig 10915 bp, 6 predicted proteins | sample 1779941 | NCBI WGS metagenome assembly ORJL01 (sample SAMEA104232317, study PRJEB22302) | groundwater metagenome | biome: forest; feature: aquifer; material: groundwater | place: USA | collected 2011-08-07 | depth 5.8 m | reverse complement strand
CCACGCTCATCGAGCAGTCCACATCTCCCCAGTTGCTGACGACCGGCATCAAGGTGATCGACCTGATCTGCCCGTTCTTGAAGGGGGGCAAGGTTGGAGCTTTCGGTGGCGCCGGCGTGGGCAAGACCGTCGTCATCATGGAACTGATCAACAACATCGCCAAGCTGCACGGCGGTGTGTCCGTGTTCGCTGGAGTAGGAGAGCGAACGCGCGAAGGAAACGATCTCTATTGCGAAATGTCGGAGGCCGGCGTGATTAACCAGAAGGACCTGAGCAAGTCGAAGATCGCGTTGGTCTATGGGCAGATGAACGAACCGCCCGGGGCTCGTCTGCGCGTGGGGCTGTCCGGCCTGGCGATCACGGAGTATTTTCGCGATGACAAGAACCAGGACGTGCTGTTGTTCATCGACAACATTTTCCGGTTTTCCCAGGCTGGCTCCGAGGTCTCGGCGTTGCTGGGTCGCACGCCCAGCGCGGTGGGTTATCAGCCGACTCTGGCGGCTGAAATGGGCGACTTGCAGGAGCGCATCACCTCGACCAAGAAAGGTTCCATCACCTCCTTCCAGGCGGTCTATGTGCCTGCGGACGACTTGACGGACCCCGCGCCCGCCACCACGTTCGCTCACTTGGACGCGACCATCGTGCTCGAACGTTCCATTGCCGAGTTGGGCATTTACCCCGCGGTGGACCCCCTCTCGTCCACGTCGCGGGCGTTGACCCCCGAGATCGTGGGCCAGGAGCATTACGACGTCGCGCGCGGCGTCCAGAAGGTCCTCCAGCGCTACAAGGATTTGCAGGATATCATTGCGATCCTGGGTATGGACGAGTTGTCGCCCGACGACAAGCTCACCGTGTTCCGCGCCCGCAAGATTCAACGGTTCCTGAGTCAACCCTTTTCCGTGGCGGAAGTGTTCACGGGGCGCGCCGGCAAACAGGTTGCCATTGCTGACACGGTCAAGGGCTTCAAAGAAATCCTCGATGGCAAACACGACGAGGTGTCCGAGGGCAACTTCTACATGAAGGGCGGGATCGGGGAGATCCACGAGCAGTCCTAACGCGGCCGGAGAGCGGGGCAGGCCCCGCGGCACCCGGCTCTTTACGCGAAACCCCTGATTCCAAACCGTTCCGATGGCTGCGACTCTGAAACTCGAAATCGTGACGCCCGAGGGCAAGACATGCTCCGAGGACGTCGAGATGGTCACGCTTCCCGGTGTGGAAGGGGAGCTGGGTATTCTGCCCCAGCACGTCCCGCTCCTGACCCAGATTGTGCCCGGCGAGATCACCCTCCGGAAGGACGGGCAAGACACGGTTCTCGTGGTGGGGCCGGGATTCGTCGAGATCACGGGCGATCACGTCTCCGTTCTCACAGACATGGCGGTCAAGGCCGACGAGTTGGATGACGCCAAGGCCGAAGAGGCGCGCAAGGCCGCTGAGGTGCGGCTGCGCGAGCGCTTGGGCGAGGAGGAAGCCGCTGTGGTTAACGCCGCCATCCTGCGTTCAGTCCAGGAAACCCGGGGTCGGCGCCGTCCGAAACGATAGCCTTCGCTGGGGGTGAAACCTGCCGATTGAGCATGACGCATCGACCAGGCTTGCGAGCGAGTAGCTCCGGGCCTCGGGGGACGACTCCGGCGGGTTGAGTTTTAATGCGAGTTGGGTCATTTTTTCCTTGTGGCACCAAAGCTCCCCAGTGTGCTCTTGCTGATTCCGGCGTACAACGAGGAACAGCGAATCGAGCCAGTCCTCAGGGACTACGCGCGGTATTTCCGGGAACACTACCCCGGGACCTTTCGATTGGTGGTGGTCCTCAACGGATGTATCGACGGCACGCTTGGAGTGGTTCAGCGGGTGGCGGGCGACTATCCCGAGATCTCCTTCCTGAACTTCCCTGATCGGATCGGCAAGGGCGGAGCCCTGATCGAGGGGCTGAGATTGGCGCCAGAGGAAGATCTGGTCGGTTACGTGGATGCCGATGGGGCTACGGCGCCAGCGGCATTCTTTGATCTTGTGCGTCGATGGGCGGAGGCCGATTGTGTGATTGGCTCTCGTTGGGTCCCTGGCGCTGTGCTGCACGTGGAGCAATCGAGTCGGCGCAAGTTCTTCAGCCGCGCGTTCCACGCCCTGGTCGAGCTTCTGTTCCAGATGCACATCGCGGACACGCAGTGCGGCGCCAAGGTAATGCACCGGTCCGCCGTGGAGAAGGTTCACCCCGCGCTGATGATCACGGACATGTCGTTCGACATCAACCTCCTCTATGCCCTCAAAAAGGCGGGCTGCCTGATACTGGAAGTCCCCACGGAATGGACGGACAAGCTTGGGTCCAAGGTCAGCCTGAGCAGGAGTTCTCTTGCGTGGTTTCTGTCGGTGATCCGCTTGCGCCTGGTCTATTCGCCCTTCTATCGTTGGTTGCGTCCGTTGCGTCCTATTGAACTCTGGCTTTACCGCAAGCTGGGTTCGTCTCCGCCGCGGCTGAGGCATCTTTCTTGAGCGTGAACCAGAGGCTAACGAAGAGCAGAAGCAGGCTGAACAGCCCCAATGTGCGGACGACCATCCGGAACGCGGCGAACTGTTCCGCTTCCTGGAAGATCACGGGGAAGATCGACGATCTCCCCATGAGCGTCGTGCCTGTCGCCAGCAACGCCGCGCCGTAGGCGGCGGCGACCAGGACAATGTAAGGCACCGCCTCCCACCGTTGGCGCGCCAGCAGGTTTCCGATCAACACGTTCGAGAGGGTCAGCGGGAGCATGCACCACACGAACCAGGGCACCAGTGGCGCCGCCACCCAGTACTCCCTTTTGTAAATAATCCTCAGTGGCAATTCTGGCAGGACCGTGCAGGCCAATGCGGCGAGCCCCCCGAGCGCCGCCGTGGCTCCGAGGGCAAGCACCAGCACGTTGGTTTTTTCCGCTCGTGCGGCGCTCGCGACGATCTTGGGGAACATCACAGACAACACGGCCGCGGTGAAAAAGATCAGCGCCCTTCCGATCATCCCGGGCGCGCCGTAGAGGTATGTCACCTCTTTATCAAAGACGCTCTGAACCAGGATAAGGTCGGCTGACATCATGAACTGGCCGGCGCCCAGGCCGAGCGTGAGTGGAATGACCCTCGCAAACCAGCTCGGCCACTGCATGGGGGCGCCATGGCCGAGCCAGAGCGAGCGGCTCTGCCAGACGGCCACCACGCCCGCAAGCCAGAAGCCCGCCAGCGCCGCGGTCATCGCGCCCAGCGACTGCAATCCCAGGCCCCAGACCAGCACGAGCACTCCGATAAACCGACCGCAACCATTGAGGATCTGAACTCCCCCGAGCCAGAAAAAGTTCTGTGCGCCCTGCAGGAGCCCCTGCACGATCGGAAGCCACAGCATCGCCAGGCCAATCAACATGGTGATCCACCAAGCAGCGGGGTTGGCGATTTTCAGAGTGGAGATCACCTGATTCTGAAAGAGGAGGCCAAGAGCAACCATCGCCACCCACAGAACAAACACCCCACCCAGCAAACGTCTGGTCGTGGACGCCAGTTGCTTTCGCAGCTCCGCGCTGATGGCCCCCGCCGTCTGCTGCGCGAAAACCGACTGCAGGCCCAAGGACGGAATAAGCATGAGGTTGAGCACTTGGAGCAAGGCAAGAAAGACGCCGTACTCCGACTTGGACATGTTCGCCTGGGCAGGTATGTGGAGCAGCCACATGCAGAGGCCCCCGAGGGTTGTGGCGACCACCATCCAACCGGTCTGGCGGAAGAACGCGAATCCACGCGCCTGAGCGGTGGAGTTGTGCGGTGTTGTGTTATCGGCCTTCACTTTGATTGGTCATAGGTTGCCTCGATCGAATCCGCCGCCTTCCCGCAAATAACATGCCAGTCCAGTTTCTCCCGCACACGCCGGGCCGCCACGCGACCGAGTCTTGCCCGCGTCTCGGTGGGCTCGCTCAGCCAACTCAAGATCCGCTCGCCGAGGGAGGCGCCGTCGAATCCGGAAAACCGCACCAAGGGTTCATCGTGGAAGTAGCGGACCCCGCTGTTCAGTGGCGTGCTCACCACGGGCAGGCCCATGGCGAGGTACTCCACCGTCTTGGCTACGAAGGCGCAGTGCGTTCCGGAGGACTCCAGGTAAGGGACCATCCCGACGGCGGCGCGGCTCAAGTGAGATGCCACATCCCGGTAGGGCACGAAACCAGTGCATTCCACCTTCAGCGCCGGAAGAGCCTGTTGCACTCGGCGCATCAGGGCAACGAGGGCCGGAGTCTGCCGCCCAACGAACTTGAAGATCGCGTCCGGACGGGTGGCATGGACACGAGCCATCGCGTCAAACGCGATCCCGCCGAGGTGGTGATGGTCGAATGATCCGTGCATCACGATGGTAGGCGGCGTGTCCGAGCGGGTTGCCATCGCCTCGTCATTGAGGGGAAACAGTTCCGAGTCATACCCGTAGTAAATGGGGACCGTGCGCTTGCGGGGAAACCCCGCCTGGGCGAACAGGTCGGCCAGGGTATCGGACACCGTCAACACCGCATCTGCCTTGAAACGACGCGGAATCGACAGTTCATACTGCTTCAACAGAGCGAGCACTGGCGGAGGCATCAACCAGAACGGCCAGGACTCCATGAAGCCTGTCAGAAAATCCAGGAAGTTCATCACCACCGGCACACCGAGTCTGCGTTTCAAGCGGCCTGCCGCCACAGCCGAAATCGCATGTTGCGAGAGCACCAGGTCGAACTTGATCCGCGCTGCCGCCGCCATTACCAATCGCTCCAAGAAGAACGGGTAGAGGAGGTATTTGAAGTTGCGGAAGGAGGTGTAGCGCCCCATCTCCCAGCCCAGGAACGGATGGAGGCTGATCCCAAACTTACGCTCTACCGATTCGGGTTCGGCAACAGGGGGGCCGAACAAGCGCACCTCATGGCCGCGCGCCACGAGTTCCCGAACCAGATAGACAGCCTCAGCAGAGCCGCCTCCGGAAGGCGGGTAGAACGGCTCGTGAGTGAGGAACGTAATGCGCACGGCGGATGTCTAGGGGAGAAGTTCCGAAGGCTGCATGGGTGTTGATTCGGTTATTCAACCCTGCGGCAGATGATCTTGATGAGATCCAAGCCCAGGCCTTGGGATCGCTCGTTTTTCCCGACCAGCTTCAGCATCACCGGGTTGTCCCCCTCCGCGAGGTCCATCGTGCCGAGGGTGATCCGCCCACTCTTGACTGGCGCCTCCGCGTACAGATCTGAGGATTCCCCCACTGGCACTTCATCCTGGAATAACCGCACGATGCCCTGGTCGGGGCCTCGAACGGTCTCGATCGCAATCTCATAACGGCCTGCGGCCGGCATATGGCAGGTGACGTAGAAATAGGGCGGTCCAACCCAGTCCGGCGCGCCGCCTTGCACCGACAGCACCCGGACCTCGCCTCCGGCCAGCTTGGTCACCTTGCGAGTGAGAGTGGTGCCCTGAAAGGGAAAGGCGCGGATGGGGATCTCCCAGGAGGCCTGGAAGACCAACTCGGTCAGGTCCGCCACCCGGCGTTGCGCCGCGGGCGGCAGCGTCGCGACCGATGGATGTTCGGCATAGAAGTACGTCACCCCCGCGTAGTCAGTGGTGATATTATTCTTTTCGCCGGAGTGTTCGATGGTCTGGCGGACGCTCTCGCGGAAGCTGTAAGCATCGCCTACCAGTAGCCTGTAACCGCCGGTGCGGCTGAGGTGCTTTGCGTATCCGAGGCAGCCGCTCAGGGGAAAGGAGAGCCGCTTCTCCCAACGGTCCGGCACGTCATACCAGCCGCCGTTGAAGAAGTCTTCCGAGCCGGTGCCGTTGACCGCAATTCGCCCGTCGATCGATGTGGCATCGTCGCCTTCAAAAAAGAGGGTCTGTCCAGATTCTACGCCCTGGGCTTGAAGCACGAAACCGACCAGATGACCACGCCCGTGGGTGTCAATGAAGGTGAAAGGCTCGCCTTGCTGCGTGGGATTCTCCCGCCGCCATTGGGCGCCGAACCGGCCTTCGTTGGGATGACGGGGCACCGGCGCAACCGCCACCTCGGCTTCCATGTCCAGCGCTGTCCCCGTCGGCTGGTCGGAAACGACTTCGATTTTGACGCCATGATCGAACGGCATCGGGAAGTAGCAGTAGGCCTCGCGCGGCGTGGCCCCAACGAATAGCCCCCGCATCGCGGCCTCACCCCAGGCGAATCCAAAAAAGTCTCCGACGGGGCACAAGACCGACGGTGGCTCGCCGTCGAAGGAGATACGCAAGACCAGATCGCGTGCTTTCCCGGCCAGGGCGTCGGTGGGGCCCAACCGCAATCCCACGATCCGCCCGGGCTTCTTGTGTTCAAAGAGCACCGTGGTTCGTCCCCCCGCGATGGAGATCCTCTTCTTGGATGTCTCCACCCGGCTACCCGGCGGTGCGATGAACCCGGTGATATCCTGACCGATCGAGGACCAGAGGTTCTTCACCTTCGAAAGCTCCACTAGCCCGGCAGGGTTGCTGGATGAACCGAACGTCTGCACGCCGACCTCCGGGGCGTACCGGGCGTAATTGATTTGATAGAACTGTACCCGCTCCGCCCGAACCACCACTTTGCAGGAACGGGCAAAGGGCAGGGGCACATAGCTGAAGAATCCGCCTACCCCATAGCCAACGAGTGGCTTTACGAACGGCTCGACCTGCCCGAGAAACAGGTCGCGGAAGCGGACCCGGATGCCTGGCTTGGCTTCGCCGTCGAAGTAGAACTCCATCCAGTCATCGGTCGGCGTTGGTGTCCAGATGCGGTAGATTACGCCTGGGCCCTGGAGGTCGGCGATCACCAGCCCATCCGCCTCCCGCCGCACAAACGAGTACTTGCCGGAGAACCCATCGTCGTTGCCTCCTGTCCGGTCGTAGCTGGAGACGGATCCGACTTCTACGGGTGGCTTGAACTCGGCCAGCCGGTCCGGGCGGGCCAGCGTCTCCCAGCCCAACAATGGAGCCTCACCCGCCCAGAGGGGAAGCACGGCCAGCAGCGCAACTCCGACCGCCAGGTTCAACAGCGCACCCAAGCGCCTTACACCCAAGGAGGGATCACAGCCTGACCTCTGCTCGGGAAGGTAGGGCTCGCTGTCCTCAGCGGGCCGCAGGCGCGGTCGAACGTTCAAGACGGCGCCGTGAGGACACCACGCCCTACCACCGGAGAAGGTAGGGCTCGCCGTCCTCGCCGGGCCGCACGCGCGGTCGGACGCCCAAGACGGCGCGGTGGGGACACCACGCCCTACCCATGGTAGCGCAGACCTCCAAGTCTGCTGTTTCGCAGGTTTCCAAACCTGCACGGCGTGCGAAGGGGGTGCGGCGCTGGAAAATGCCAACGTCGTGGCGAGATCGGAAGCGCAGCCGACTTTGAAATCGGCGACACAGCAGACTCGGAGGTCCGCGCTACGGGGGCGGACGGCAGCGTCTGCTAGCCGGCCGTCCTCATCTGGCCGCACCAGCGGTCGAACGTCCCACGCGGCGCGGCAATGACTCTCCCACTGATGACTGATAACTGATGACCGATGACCGATAACTGATGACTGATCACTGATCACTGATAACCCAGGTGCCATACCTCCCGTCGTCCAGGCAGCATGTTGTTGCGGGGCTGGGTCAGATGGAGCGGATGGCGTTCGCATGAACCGACCGTATCCGGTCCTCTGGCGGAATTCAATCGACCTTTCTTGAATCGGCTTCATACAAGAATCTTGCGCAGGAAAGCGCCCGTGTGAGAGAAGCGGGCGCAGGCCACCTCCTCGGGTGTCCCTTCCGCAACGACCCGTCCGCCGCCCGCGCCGCCGTCAGGCCCCAGGTCGATAATCCAGTCGGCCTCGGCGATGAGGTCCAGGTTATGCTCGATGACGATCACCGTATGGCCGGCATCGACCAGACGTTGAAGGACATCAACCAGGCGTTGTACGTCGGCCATGTGCAGGCCGATCGTCGGCTCTTCCAGGACAAAGAGATTCCGTTTCACCGATTGTCCCGGGAGTGGGAGGGTGTCCCGCATGCCGGCCAGCAGATGGCTGACCAGCTTAACTCGTTGCGCCTCACCCCCGCTGAGGGTGGGGCTGGTTTGGCCCAGGCGCAGGTAGTCCAGTCCTGTGTCGTGCAGGGCCTTCAAGGGGCGGCGGACACGCGGGATGGCTGCGAAAAACTCGATCGCCTCCCCGACACTCAGGTCCAGTACCTGGGCGATGTTGCGTCCTCCGAATTGGATGTCGAGGGTCTCGCGGTTGAAGCGCAATCCGTCACAAGTCTCACAGCGCACATAGGCGGGGGGCAGAAAGCTCATCTCGAGTTTAACCGTGCCGGCGCCTTCGCAGGCCGGACAACGGCCCTGGGCGCTGTTGAATGAGAAACGGCCCGGTCCGTAGCCGCGCAATCGCGCCTCCGGCGTTTGGGCGAAGAGGCGGCGGATGTCGTCAAAGAATCCAACGTAGGTCGCGGGGACGGAACGGGGCGTGCGTCCAATCGGAGATTGGTCCACTTCATACACCCCCTGGATCGACCGAACCCCACTAAGAACCTGGGCGGTCCCATCTATCGGAGATGTGTGCTTTGTCTCGCCGGTCTTGATCTTCGCCCGGAGCGCGGGCAGCAGGCAGTCTCGCACCAGCGTGCTCTTGCCCGACCCGCTGACGCCTGTGACGACGATGAATCGGCCCAACGGGAAACGAACCGTGAGGTCCTGCAGATTGTGGACTGCGGCGTGGGCGAGAACCAGCGCTTCGGTGGAGGTGTCCGCATCGTCGGCGGCTGCGAGGCGGCTCTTTGTCTTGCGCGCGGCTTGAGGCGTTTTCCCGGAAGCGGGCAGGGGAGACGCGACCGGGCGCCGCCCGCCGCGTGTGGGGAAGGTCCTGTGGCGCCGCAGGCATTGGCCCGTGATCGAGTCCTTATGTTCCAAGAGTTCCGCCAGCGACCCGCTGGCGATCACCTGTCCCCCGTTGATGCCTGCCCCTGGGCCCAGATCGATGATGTGGTCGGCCCGGCGCATGGTCGCCTCGTCGTGTTCCACCACCACGAGCGAGTTCCCGCGGGCTTTGAGCAGGTCCAGGGCGGCCAGAAGACGCTCGTTGTCACGGGCGTGCAGACCGATGGTCGGTTCGTCGAGCACATAGAGCACTCCGCTGAGGTTGGAGCCCAGTTGAGCCGCCAACCGAATGCGTTGCGCCTCGCCGCCCGAGAGCGTGGTGACAGCGCGTCCGAGCTGGAGATAACTGAGGCCCACCTCGCGGAGGAAGCGAAGCCGCTCGCGAATCTCCGGCACGATGTCCCTCGCCACTTCGGCGTCGCGACCGCGAAACGAGACTGATCGAACGAACGCGTCGGCCTGCTCGATGGTTGCCCGGTTGAAGTCCTCAATGGTGGGGTAGCTCGGGCGCGGCCGGGTCTGGGAACCAGCCTGCTGGCGCCGCTCACGCGTCGGCGGGGACGGATGCGGAGGTGTTGCCGTGAGCGCAGCCAACGCCGCACGGTTGCCTTCCAAGTCCATGTCCAACGGCAGGCGCACCGCGCGCACGACGGGGTTCAAGCGCGCGCCCTGGCATTCCGGGCAAAGCTCTCGTTTTCCCTCCATCCACCCGAACCACGACTCTTCGATGGCGTCCGCGCGCGCGCCCCGGTCAACATCCGGCAGGTAGAACAGTTCCCCGAAGCCCCGGCATCGCGGGCACCAGCCTTGAGACGAGTTATAGCTGAAGAATTTGGGGTCCAGAGGCTGGAAAGCTCTCACGCAGGATGGACAAGAGCGTTCGGTGGAATGGGTGGTCTGGGTGCCCGAGGCGTCGAGGGCGATGACCATCCCGCGTCCCAAGGTCAATGTGGCGTCGATGAGCGGCTGTCCCTGGGCAGCGGAAACCCGGGGGGTGGCCGGGCAGAAACCGCTCCGCGAACGGTCGCGAACCGGTCTGCTATCGATAACACCCGTCACGATCTCCACAGAGTGCTCACGGAAGCGATCCAGGCGGAGGGGTTGGTCTGAGCGCAGGATGCGCCCATCGGCCCTCAGTTCGGGGTAGCCATGGTTGGCGGCCCAGTGGGCGATCTCCGAGTGGAAGCCTTTTCGGTTCCGTATGACCGGTGCCAGCAAAGCGAGCGGTCCGCGTTTCTTCGATTCCGCGTGAAGCGCGCGCCCCACTTGGTCGCGGGTTTGGGCTTCCACCGGAATCTTGCAGTCCGGGCAGTACTGCACGCCCAAGCGCGCGAAGAGGAGGCGGACGAAGTGGTAGAGTTCGGTGATGGTGGCCACGGTGCTCTTTCCCCCGCCGTGCGAGAGGCGTTGCTCGATGCTGACAGTGGGGGGGATGCCGGAGATGAGATCCACATCCGGTCGGGAGAGTTGCTCGACGAACTGGCGGGCGTAGGCGTTCATCGAGTCGAGGAATCTGCGCTGGCCCTCGGCGAACAGGAGATCAAACGCAAGCGTGCTCTTCCCGGAGCCGCTGACGCCCGTGAGGACGACGAACTTCCCACGGGGGATCGTCACCGACAGGTTCTTCAGATTGTGTTCCCGGGCGCCGACGATGGTGATCACGTCACCGTCGGAGGCCTTCGAGTCGCTTGGATTCGGCACAGGGAACAGGTAGCATCAGCGGGAGGTTCCCTCAAAGGATTTGTGCGGCCACCCGGCAGTGCTCATTTCACTTTGTTGGATGGGTCTTGAGTTTCCTCAACTCTTCACCTCCGCGCCTCCGCGCGAGAAAAACGAACGAGCCACGCGGACATTGGTCCTCTGACAGGACCGCAGCACGACACCCGTATTCTCAATTATAGGACGGACCCTTTCACTTTCACCATCGAGGGAAAGAGCTACCGGATGAAGGACCAAATCGAGGAGCCTTAACTCGTCAGAACATCACGCACTCGCAGGCCGGTGGAGAAATCCACCGGCCTTTTTCATGCCGCCTTCAGCCGAAACCCCTGGTCCCTT
>ORJL010508210.1_pt1 | contig 10920 bp, 9 predicted proteins | sample 1779941 | NCBI WGS metagenome assembly ORJL01 (sample SAMEA104232317, study PRJEB22302) | groundwater metagenome | biome: forest; feature: aquifer; material: groundwater | place: USA | collected 2011-08-07 | depth 5.8 m | reverse complement strand
TCGTCGTCATCCTCGTCGGCATCGCGCTTCACGGCCACGCGCCGCGCTCGACCGAACCCGCCGTCGAACAGCACGCTCTTGCGCGCGTGACAGCGTCGGCAGAGCGTTTGCAGGTTGGACACCTCGTTGGTTCCACCTTGCGACTGCGGCACGACGTGATCGACGTGCTCGCCGGCCACGGCCCCTCCCTCGTGCAGCCCAAACGGATCGGCGCAGAGCGGATGGCGGGTGCGGTACCAGCGCGCCAGGCGCGCCCAACGTCGATCGTAGCCACGCGCTGTCGACGTGGGCCGTGGTTGCGCCGGCTTGGCGTGGGTCGCCGTCGCCGGTCGGTGCTGCTTGGGTTTCGTGGGCATCGCACGCCTCCGAATCAAGTCGGCGAATCCTATCCACGCTTCTCGTTGACCATTCCAGCCGCTGGACGGACATCGCGGCGCGCCCGGTACGCTCAGGAGAATGCAAGGCAGTTCAAGGAGTCAGTCCTCACTCAAGCAGCACGCGGAAACGGTGACCGCAGGCGTCGTCTTGGCATTGCACCCACCACAGCGCGCTGCCGTCGCCCTGGTCACGGATGGATCGGTACTTGCGAAGCTGAATTCCGCCGCACGCCGGGCAGCGCGGGCGTTCGACGCTGACGGTGGTCAGGCGTCGCTTCGGGCGATTCGGGTGGGTCGCAGTGCGATGTTCGGTCACGCCGCCCTCCTTCCGGTGTCACCGGATGGCAGTAAGGCGATGCAGAATCTCTCGGAATTCCGTCGGTTTTTCGCTTGATGGATCGGTCGGAACTTGCCCTCATGGGGTTGTACGCATGGGGCGTACCGAACGGTTGGGAGATGAACATGACGCAGACGAACGACGCGATCGACGCGACGGAGCTGTTGGACACGCTGACGATCACCAAGATCGAAACACGACCGGCGAACGTCGGCGGCGCCTGGGTGACGGGCACGATGGGTGGCCACCGATTCGATGCGTTGGTCTTCGCCGACCACGCGACGGAATCGGGATACGAATTGGGCGACAGCCGGATCTCGAAGATTTCTGTCCAGCCGATCGGAGAGCATCGAATGGTGGCGTGTTTCGACCGTGGTTGGGATCTGCGCCCCACCACGCCGGTCGCCCAGCAGATCGTAGACCTTCTTGCCGCTGGCCTGGCAGAAACGGTTTACAGCGTGTGACCCGCAAGAACCAGAGCGACGTGAACAACGCCGCGTTGCGCTGGCCTGCATGCGCAGGCCGACGCGGCTGAACTCTTTCCAAGGAGACGAACGATGACGAAGTCGAGCAAGACCACGAAACGACGTAGCGGTGCATCGAAGAAAACCGCCAAGGCGACGGTCACCGGGGCTGCGAAGAAACCCAGCGCCGAGAAGAAGCCGAAGCGGGTGAGCGCCCTCGACGCCGCAGCGCAGGTTTTGGCCAAGGCGGACAAGCCCATGCGCGCCCAGGAGCTGATCGCCGCGATGGGTGAGCAAGGCCTGTGGAAGAGTCCCGGTGGCCAGACGCCGCACGCGACTCTGTACGCGGCGATGCATCGGGAGATCACGGTCAAGGGCAAGGACGCTCGGTTCAAGAAGACCGATCGCGGGCAATTCGAATTCAACGAGTCGGCGCGTAGCGCGTAACCACATCACCGCACCTCCTCCAACGCCTCGGCGATGTCCGGGGCGTTGCTCCGGGCTGAGACTCGTTCCGCCTTCCGCCCCGTGAACTTCTCGAACCGTGCCACTGTGATGTCACAATAAAGCGCGTCGAGTTCCATCAAAAACGCGTGACGTCCGCTCTGCTCGGCGGCGATCAAAGTCGAACCGCTGCCGCCGAACAGGTCCAGCACGTTCTCACCGGCGTGCGACGAGTACTGCATCGCACGCACGGCCAACTCGACCGGCTTTTCCGTCAGATGAACCATCGATTGCGGATTGACCTTCTTGACGTGCCACAGGTCGGTGGCGTTGTTGGGCCCGAAGAACTTGTGCGCCGCGCCTTCGCGCCAGCCGTAGAAACAGATCTCGAACGCGCCCATGAAATCCTTGCGGGTGAGGACCGGATGCTGTTTGTCCCAGACGACGCCCTGGCTGAAGTACAGGCCGTTTTTCTTGAGGAACGGAGGGTAGTTCCCCAGATTGGCGTAGCCACCCCAGATGTAGAAGCCTCGACCCGGCTCCAACACGCGCGCCATGTTCCCGAACCACGCGTCCAGCAACGCATCGAACGCCTCGTCGGTAACGAAGTCGTTTGCGAGCGGGCGATCCTTCGGACGCAGCTTCTTGTGCGTGGCCTTTCCACTCTGTCCGCCGGTGGCGACGTCGAAGCCGTGATACTTCGACGCGGTGCGCTTGACATCTGCGTTCTTCGACCCGTTCCGCTTCTTCCCGGCGCGATGCAGGTCGAACGATTGATGGTGCATCAAGCCGTGTTCCCCGAAGGACGACAACGCCGCGGCGATGGCGTTGTTCGACCGCGGCTCGACCTTCACGTTGTATGGCGGATCGGTATTGACGAGGTGGATGACTGCGCCATCGAGCAGCCGGTCTACATCTTCCGGCTTCGACGAATCGCCACAGAGCAATCGATGATCCCCCAACACCCACAAATCGCCCGGCTGCGTGATCGCCGCATCGGGCGGCGCGGGTACGTCGTCGGGGTCGCACAACCCATCGGTGACATCGTTTCCGAACAGCTTGGCGAGCTCGTCGCCGTTGAAGCCAAGCGAATTCAGGTCGACGTCGAGCAGCTTCAGTTCGCCGAGTTCGGTCGCCAGCATCTCAAGGTTCCACGTCGACAATTCGTGCAACTTGTTGTCGGCGACTCGAAACGCGCGGATCTGCTCGGGGGTCAGATCATCGGCACGCACCACCGGGATCTCAGTCAGTCCCAGCTTTCGCGCCGCGCGCACCCGAGTGTGACCCGCGACGATGACGTTCTCACGATCAACGATGACCGGCACCTTGAAGCCAAACTCCTTGATCGAGCCGGCCACGGCGTCCACGGCCGGCTCATTGATGCGCGGGTTCCGTTCGTACTCATGAACTTCGTCGATGCCTACAGTTACAATCTCCATGTCAGAACCTCCGTGTCCTCGGTGACTTTCATCGTCCTTCGATCCTATTCCAGTCCTCGGAATCACAGTCCAGCCCGTGGACGTTGGAAGAAACGAGTCAGATCAGCCGCACGACGCTTGCCGGAACCTCGTCGCAGACCGACCCACGCGCCCCGTTGGGCCCACGATCGCCACGGTTCGCCCGTAACGCGCGCTTCGCGCCGGTTGGTAGCCACGTCCACCAGCACGCGCCGTTTGCCCCATGTTCGCTCCAAACGCGCAGAAACGCCGCACGGGCCAACGTGGCAAGGAGAACGTGGGTTCGTACGCTTGGACCGCGCCCGTTCGAGCACGGGCGAACGTGGCGCGTCCGGTGGCCTCCCAACGACCGGACCAGACCGCCCAAGAGACCGAGGCGATCCTCGCGGATGTTCCCGCGTGCCCTTGGGACGACCTTCGCGTCGAACAGAGCGATGAACACCCTTCTGTCGGTTCTGTCAGCAACGTCCAATGGCACTTCCACGCTACCGAAGATCCGACCTTGGCGCGCCGCCGAAGAAACGAGGTGACGCCGCACATGGCAAAGGTATAAACCTCTCGCTGAGGAGAGCAATCGCAATTTGGGTTCGCCGAGCAGGCTTCTGTTAGCGTGATTGCCAGGAGGTGACACGTGTGGACTCGTGTACCGCGACCCAGACAAATCCCCGAGAACTGTTCGTGTCGATTCGACAGCCAATCTGGTACGATCCGATGTATTACGGGTGGGGCCGCCGAGTTTTGACGATCCCTGGCAGGCGTTGAGGCCAAAGCGAGAGGTGGGCGACATGACGAACAAACCCAGAGATATTGAGTCGATCGTCCATGGGGTCCGCCCGATTCTGGACCACGCCGAACGAGAGGCCTACCTGGCGGAAGCCTGCGCCGGCGATGTCGTCCTGCGCGCACGTGTCGAGACACTTCTGGCCGCTGAGGCGAAGTCGGGGAGTTCTTTTGCGAATGTCGAAACGCTGGAAGCGCCGAGCAGCGCCGGGGGCAGACGGCCGTCGACCGGGGCGGTCGCGTCGGGTTCCGAGCAGCTTGGAACGGTGCTCGGTCGCTACAAGCTGCTTGAACGGCTCGGCGAGGGCGGGTTCGGCGAGGTCTACCTGGCCGAACAGCGCGAGCCGGTGCAGCGCAACGTCGCCTTGAAGATCATCAAGTTGGGGATGCACACCCGAGATGTAATCGCCCGGTTCGAACAAGAGCGCCAAGCGCTGGCGATGATGGATCACCCGAACATCGCCAAAGTGCTCGACGCCGGCGTCACTGATACCGGCCGACCCTACTTCGTCATGGAACTCGTCAAGGGCATGCCGATCACGGATTATTGCGACGAGCGCAACATGTCGCTCCGCGACCGGTTGAAGCTGTTCATCCAAGTGTGCAGCGCCGTCCAGCACGCGCACCTGAAGGGGATCATCCACCGCGATATCAAGCCGAACAACGTCCTGGTCACCCACGTGGACGAAAAGCCGGTCCCCAAGGTGATTGACTTCGGCATCGCAAAGGCCACGCAGCAGAAGCTGACCGAGCACACCATGTTCACGCAGCTCGGGCAATTCATGGGCACACCCGCGTACATGTCGCCGGAGCAGGCCGATCCGCTCGGGTTGGATATCGATACGCGCAGCGACATCTACTCGCTTGGCGTGCTCCTATACGAACTCCTCACGGGGGTGACGCCGTTCGAGATCAAGACGTTGCGAGCCGCGGCGCTGGACGAAGTCAAGCGCATCATACGGGATCAGGATCCCCCCAGACCGAGCACCCGGCTGTCCACCCTCGGCGTCGACTTGCCGACCGTTGCGAAACAGCGCGGCTTGGAGCCGAAGAAGCTCGGGATCGTACTTCGCGGCGACCTGGACTGGATCATCATGCGGGCAATGGAGAAGGATCGAACGCGACGCTACGAAACGGCCACGGACTTCGCGCGGGACATCGAGCGCTATCTGAACCAAGAACCGGTCGCGGCCGGCCCGCCTTCGGCGTCGTATCGCACGCGGAAGTTCGTCCGCCGACATCGGACCGGCGTCGCGGCGGCGACGGTTGCCGTGGTCACGCTCGTCTCGTTCGCCGGGACGATGACCGTCCAAGCCAAACGGATCGCGGCGGAACGCGACCGAGCGAATCAGGAGCGAGTTCTGTCCGACCGAGTGGTCGATTTTCAGACGGACATGCTGCAGGAAATCAAGCCTCTGAAGCTGGGCGAGAGCATCGCCGCGGAGCTGCGCGTGCGAATCGATGGGGCATTGACATCGAACGGCACTTCCGACGAACAGCGCCAGGCATCGTTGGCGTCGTTGGACGCAATGTTGGGCGGCGTGAACCTCACGGACACCGCCCGCAACATCTTGGACATCAACATCCTCACCCCGGCGACCAAAGCCGCCGAGGCGCAGTTCAACAATCAACCTCAAGTCGAGGCGCGGTTGCAACATGCGTTGGCGGAGACGTATCGAGCGATCGGTCTTCCGAACAAGGCCCTTCCGTACGCGGAGAGGGCGCTCCGATTGCGACACGAGCAACTAGGCGATGACCACCGCGATACGCTTCGTCCCCTCATTCTCCAAGCCGTAATCCTATGGGATCTCGATCGAAATGCTGAAAGCGGTGCCATCCTGGAGAAGGCCATCGCGAACTGCGAGAGGACGTTCGGTGCGGAGGACAAGGATACGCTTGTGGCAAAGATGTCCCTGACGATCTTGAGCGCGGATCGTGGTATGGATGCTCAAGCTCGCAAGGAATACGAGGAGTTGCTCAAGATTCAAGAGCGAGTTCTCGGTCCGGAACATCGGGACGTCGCCACGACGCTCTCGAACCTCGGGGCGACTCTGATGGATCTGCATCGTGAGGTGGAGGCGGTCCCGATTCTTGAGCGCGCGGTGAACATCCGTCTCAAACAACTCGGCCCTGACGATCCCGCAACCCTCTTCGCCATGCGGAGTCTAGCGAAGGCGTACGCGAGTCAGGGGCGGAACGACGAAGCGTTGCGGATGCAATTCGATGCCATGCAGAGGCTCGAACGAGTCCGCGGAACGCGCCACCCGGATACGGTCTTGGCCGTGGCCGACCTCGCGGAGCTTTACAAGAAGCAGGGGCGATACAAGGACGCCGAACCCATCGCCCGAAAAGCAGTGGAACTGAATCGCGCCACCTGGGGCAATTTGCACCGACGCACACTCGATGCCGTCGCCGACCTGGGGATCACGCTATCGATGCTCGGACGCCATGACGAAGCGGAGGCGCTGCACATCGAAGCGTACGAGGGCAGCAAGGCCGCGTTCGGCCCGGATGACCCCGTGGCGATGAACCGTCTGAACAATTTAGCCGTCCACTACTGGTACTTGGGGCGCTATCAACGGGCGTCTGAACTTTTTGCAGAATCCTTGGAATCGACAAAGCGTCGGTTCGGCGAGGGCAATCCGGAGACTGCTCAAAGCATGACCAATCTCGCCGTCGTCCACACCAAACTCGGTCGGCTCGATGAGGCTCAAGCGCTTCTGAACACGGCGCTCGCGATTCGGACCAAAGCGTACGGACCGGAGCATCGTGAGACCCTGGAGACCAAAGTCAGTCTGGCGGGTCTGGCGGCCGAAAGAGGCGATCATGCCGAGGCGGAACGAGAGTATCGCGAGTTGATCGCGATACAGAGAAAGGTGCTCGGAGTCGACCACCCACTCACTTTGGAGTCGGAGAACAATCTGGGGCTTATGTACCGCAGGATGGGCCGCAACGCCGACGCCGAGCCGGTGCTGACTGACGTTCTTCCGCGGCGCCGCGCCGCAATCGGTCCGTCTCACCCCGAGACGCTGGACACGGCGTCGGAGCTGGCGAGCCTATATGTGGAGACAGGTCGAGAGAAAGAGGCACGCCCGCTGCTTGTGGAAGTGATTGCCGCCAGGCGCGCCGCAGCCTCACCGGAAAATGCTTCGCCTGCGCAGCTCAATGCGTGTGCATGGATTCTGCTCACTTGCCCAATCGAGGAACGCCGCAATCCCGATGAGGCGCTGATTCTGGCGAAGCGAGCGAACGAAGCCACGAATTCGGAGGATGCCGCGATGCTGAGTACGTTGGCGCGAGCCCTCTTCGACACGAAGAACGTGGACGAGGCAATCGTAACGCAGCAAAAGGCGCTTGCGCTGCTGCCCGATGGCTCACCGGAACGGGACGGTTACGAGGCGCGGCTCAGTGAGTACGCCGGTGCCGCTCCGGTTTCGGCGGTCGACCCGGTGCGTCTGGATCATAATGACGGACTGACAGCTTCGCCTGAACGGTGACGACAACACCGTACCCCAGAACACAACTCGGTCCCTGCAGAATCATCCCGCCCCTCGGCGCGGGCGAGATGGGCGAGGTCTATCGCGCGCGGGACACGCGGCTCGATCGTCGAGAGCTAGGGCGTTTGGACGCGTTCCGATTTACCAAGAGGTTCTCACTGTCGTTCTGGAAGGAACAGTGCAAGGTGATTCGGCCCGCGCCGTAACTCTTGTGCCGTTCGCGGTTTAGAACTCACCGCGCGCACGTTGCCAACGTGAATGTGGTGGGTTCGAGTCCCATCACCCGCTTTCTTGACGGCCGTTGTCACGAGGCGACAGCGGCGTCCAACTCTTGACGCGGGCGCTAGTTACGACGAGCTCGCGAGCGGTTGCCCAGATTCTCAAATCATCGCGCGTGGGGTCAGCAAACGACTGGAATTGACCACCGCGGACGCGCGTACGTGGAAGGTTTAGTGGAAGATGAAATCGGCGCTGGGCGCTGATTTGCGGCACTTTCACCACCGACACTGAGCCTCAACTCGCAACGGAACTCATGGCGATTTGGCCGCCTGTTTTCGAAGTTTCTTCCACCCCGACGATTCTTGGCGGCAGTCGCGATGGCCGGGCGAGTTCGGATCTAGCACGCGGTAGCGCAGCCCACCCAAGCAGTCGACCAACTGCCGAACTCAGGGACCATCGTCCGGCGCGTCAGCTCTGAATCCCGCGCCCGCATTGCCGCGCTGAGATTCGGGGGAAACCGCTGTCATTGCTGTCATCGCTGTCGTCGCTGTCATTCCCCAGTTTTCAAGGCTTGGAGGCCACTTGTGTCGCTGTCACTTGGGGCGGGATCGCTGTCACCAACCGACAAATCGCTGTCACAGCGTAGAAGTTCGGCACCCTCTGTCTTGGTGTCTGCGACTGGATTGGGTGGAGCTGGTGACGGCGATGACAGCAATGACCGCATTTCCGGGGGTTTCGCAGCGCGACGAATCCTGATCCTGCGTTCCGCCCCGTTTCGCTCAAACCGGATTTCAATTCCGAGCCGGCGGATGTTCGGCGCGACCTCGCGGAGTTTGGTTCCAAGCGCCGGCGCCGATTTCGGCCAGTCGGCGTGTTTGATGACCTTCTCGTCCCGGCCCGCCGACAGCATCTCGAGAATCTCCGTGGCCGTTCCGTCGAAGTCATCTTTGTGTTCGAGGCGCTCGGACCGGACCGACGGGGCGTTCAGCCCGGCCGTGACCGCGGTGGTCGATCGGAGCTTGGCTGCGTCGCTTTGCGACTGCGACGCGGGAGAAATCCTCAATGACCCCTGTCGCTGGGACTGTCCCAGCCCGGTCGCGGGACGCGGGGTCTACGACGCCCAGCAATGGGCCGTGGTCTTCAAGCACTCCACCGTTGATGTGCCATCCGGTGTCACCATCACCTTCGGCATGCACCCCAGCGGCGCGCCTGCCGTCTGGTTGGCCACGCGGAACGTGACCATCTCCGGGACTCTGAACCTAGATGGTGAAGGGTTTTGGACCGGGAACCCTGTGCAGAACCCGCCGATCATCCCGTACTACACTCGGCCCGGAGCGGGCGGGTTTCAGGGGGGACAACACAGCACCTTGGGTCAATCAGAGCCACGATCGTTTGGGCTTGGGCCAGGCTCGTCGCCGACGTACACCGTCGGCCGTGACCTCGGCACCGGTGCGTCGTATGCAACTGTTTCAACGGCTTGTTTCCGAGAAGGCAGTTCCGGAGCCACGTATGGCAACGCCGGGATTGTGCCGCTCATCGGGGGTTCGGGTGGAAACTCCAGTCAAACTCCTGGTGCGGCAAGCGGCGCGGCAGGGGGTGCCGGTGGCGGAGCAATGCTGATCGTCTCCGACACACAAGTCAGTCTCGCGTCCTCAGGGGTGATCCGGGCACGCGGCGGCGACGATAGTTCGGCAGGCAATGGCTCCAGCGGTGGCCCGGGAAGCGGGGGCGCAATCCGGCTTCGAAGCGAAACCGTGTCGCTGGCGTCCGGGAGCCTCGTCTCCGTAATCGGTGGGTTCACGGGCTCCTGTGCCGTCTATGGAGGGTCAAACGGTCGCGTTCGGGTCGAAGCCAACACGATCACCAACCTGGGAACGATCGAAGGAAGCCAGTCGTTCCCCGGCGCACCGAGCGTCGTCTTTCCAACCGCGCCGCCACAGCTCTACGTGACCAGCGTCTGCGGGCAGTCCGCACCGACCGACCCCACGTAGGGGATCACCAGCGCCGACATTGATCTGAACTCGGCGAGCGCATGCACGGTCAACATCGAGGCCACGGGGGTTCCGGTGGGCACGATCGTCGTCGTTCGAGCCATCCCCGCGCGGGGCAGCATCATCTCGGTGAACTCCACGCCTCTGGCGGACGCGGGCGGCGGATTGCGCACGGGTACGGCCAGCGTCACCTTCCCCGGCGGTCGAACGGAACTCTAACTTCGGGCCAATTGGTAAGCGTGTCACTCACACCGACGGAAAGGAGGCAGAGTATGTGCGCGCTGAACCAGGGAGCGAAGGAACGAGTCAGAGGATTTTCGATTCTCGGCTTTCGATTTTCGATTGGAGTCGTAGCCGGCGTCGTCGTCTCACTGACGGTGGCATCGAGCCGCGCCGATGAGGTGATTTCGCGGGCGTGGACAATCCAAAACGTTCTTGAACCGACGTTCACGGAAGCGATCTCGCGAGCAATTACTGATTGCAACATCGGTGTTTTCGTCGACGAAGACGGCGACACGGTGCACGACTGCAATGACGTTTGCCCCGGCGGGAACGATCTCGTTGACGCGGACAACAACAACATTCCCGACGCCTGCGAGCCGGGTTCGTGCTGCTTCATGGCCGGCGGTTTCCCCGGCTGCTTTAACAGCAACAAGCTGGAGTGCGAAAGCCCGCCGTACAACGGCGTCTACGGCGGCGAAGGTTCGTCCTGCACGCAGAACGTGGCGATCATCCTGGAGCCGAGCGGCGACGTGTTCATTCACGCGATCGGTCCGCCGGCCGACTGCGGACCGGCGACTCCGCCGACGTGCAGCGGCAGCGGCAATCCGCCTTACACCGACGCCTGGGTTACGCCCGCGACGGGTGTGGGTCGTCACAGCTTCGACCCGGCCGACGGCGGCACACCGATCCCGGTGGGCTTCTTCGCCCCCGGTTCCGATCCGTTCACCGGCCAAGTGTGTCTGCACGGCATTTCGCTGAACGACGACCAAGACACATTGCAACGGCGGAACGTATACCTCGATGCTGAGCGTGTTGCCGCAGTTCACGTTCAAGCGGCAAAGCGACAACGCCTTGCGCGGCCTGACTCCCACCAGCCCGATGATCTTCAATCAGTCCGAGCCTGCGCCCTGGGTACACGAGATCAATCCGACGTTCGACGCGGCGGTTGATCCCTGCTCGGATTCCCATCCAAGCTTTGATGTGAACATGTCCGCGATCGTCTGCGGTCCGAACGCCGACAACGACACCGTGCGCAACGAATGCGACAACTGTCCGAGCGTGATCAATACGTCGCAGGAAGACGGCGACGGCGACGGTGCGGGCGATGTGTGCGACAATTGTCCGCTCATCG
>ORJL011705403.1_pt1 | contig 10921 bp, 6 predicted proteins | sample 1779941 | NCBI WGS metagenome assembly ORJL01 (sample SAMEA104232317, study PRJEB22302) | groundwater metagenome | biome: forest; feature: aquifer; material: groundwater | place: USA | collected 2011-08-07 | depth 5.8 m | reverse complement strand
TTGGTATTTGCGTGACCATTCGAAGGTCAAAACCGAAATTCCAGTGGATGGATATGACGCCGAGCCGTGGAATGGGGTTTCAGATTATTGTTTGTACCGCGAAAACGGGGAAGTGCCTGTCCTGAGCCTTGTCGAAGGGTTGGCAGTGGTATAATCGTTTTACATTTACTGTTCGATAAAGGAGATGTAAAAAATCGAAGCCTTAACCACTATTTCCACAAAGTACCAGATTGTTATTCCGCGTGAAGTTCGAAAAAAATTCAATTTAAAACCTGGGCAAAAGGTGATGTTCATTCCCTACCAAAAGAGCATTCGGCTTGTAATCGTGCCATCCATCAAAGATGCGCGGGGGATGTTCAAAGGAATGAACATTGATAATCTTCGAGAGGAAGCAGACGAGGAACGCTGATGAACGTCGTTGATTCATCGGGTTGGGTGGAGTATTTTGCCAATGGCACAAACGCCAAGTTCTTCACTCCGCCTGTTCAGGATTTGGATAATTTGCTTGTCCCATCCATTTGCCTCTACGAAGTTTTCAAACGACTTACTCTGGATCTGGGGGAAGAGAATGCATTGCAGGCAGTGGGGATTATGTCTTATGGCAGAGTCATGGAACTGGATCGGAAAACCGCAATTGACGCCGCGCGAATTTCACTTGAACTGAAACTTGCGATGGCAGACAGTATTATCCTCGCCATCGCTCACGAATATGATGCAATACTATGGACCCAGGACGCGCATTTCAAAGGCATGGAAGGCGTGAAGTATATCGAGAAGAAGCCGTAACTAAATCTTTGAGGTGGGCAGTTGCGCAGTATCAACGAAGAACGCACCCGCAAGGAACTCATCGACCCGCAGTTGGAACAGGCGGGTTGGTATTTGCGTGACCATTCCAAGGTGAAAATCGAAATTCCTGTGGATGGGTATGATGCCGAGCCGTGGAATGGGGTTAGTGATTATTGCTTGTACCGCGAAAATGGAGAAGTGCTGGCGGTGGTGGAAGCCAAGAAAACGGCAGTGGATGTTCGTTTAGCGGAAGCACAACTTACGCATTACGTCACTGAAATTGAAAAGCACCAGAGTTTCCGTCCGTTTGGTTTTCTGGCGAATGGATTGGAAATCTACTTTGTGGACGTCGGTCATGCCACCAAGCGCGAAGTGTTCGGCTTCTTCACCCGCGAAGATTTGGAAAACCTGCTTTATATCCGCCAAAATGCAAAGCCGCTAAGTTCCATTGAAATCAATAACGAGATCGTTGACCGTTCCTACCAGCACGAAGCCATTCGCAGAGTCTGTGAAGCTTTTGAAATACCGTCCCGAAGGTTGGACGGAGAATCGTTAAATCCTGAAGGGAAACCTTCGGGACGTTCTGGTGGCAAGCGCAAAGCTTTGATCGTCATGGCAACTGGGACAGGGAAGACGCGCACCACGATGGGATTGATCGATGTGTTCATGCGTTCCAACCAGGCGCGGCGGATTTTGTTCGTGGCGGACCGCGATGCACTGGTTGAACAGGCAAAGGATGATGGCTTCGAGAAATTCATTCCCAATGAACCCTGTACCCGTCTGCATAGCTGGGATGATCCGAATGCGCGCACGCAACGCCTGTATGCGGTGACTCTCCAAACGCTGAGCAATATCTTCGAGCAGTTCTCGCCCGCCTTCTTTGACCTGATCGTTTTCGATGAAGTCCATCGCTCGATCTACAACAAATTTAATGAAGTGTTGGAATATTTCGATGCCCGTCAGGTGGGTTTGACCGCCACGCCCGCCAATTACATCAACCGTGATACCTTCCTTGCCTTTGATTGTACGGATGGCAAGCCGACCTATCTCTACACGTACGAACAAGCCATCGAAGACAAATACCTCGTGGGATTATGAACTCTACGCCGCGCGGACAAAATTCCAGCGGCAGGGCATTCACAGCGTGGACTTGACCGAGGAAGAGCGCAACGCTCTCATCGAAAAGGGACTCGACCCCGACGACATCAACTACGAAGGCACGGAACTGGAGAAGGAAGTCAGCAACCGCGACACGTTGCGCAAGCAGTGGGAAGAGATTTGGGAAGTGTGCAAGAAAGATTCGTCGGGGCAGTTACCTGGGAAAACAATTATCTTTGCTATGACCCAGCCACACGCTTTACGCCTGCAAGCCGCCTTTGATGAGATGTATCCGCAATTCCCGAATCTGACAAAGGTCATCACGCATAAATCTGAATATCGCGGCACGTTGGTGGACGCGTTCAAGAAGAAGGACTTCCCGCGCATTGCAATTTCTGTGGACATGCTCGATACAGGCATTGACGTTCCCGAAGTGGTCAATCTCGTGTTCATGAAGCCTGTGCAATCGCCGATCAAGCTACAGCAGATGATCGGGCGTGGGACACGCGTGCAGGCGGCATGCAGAAATCTGGCATTGCTGCCGAACTTTGAGAAGAAGGATTTTCTCATCATTGACTTCTGGGAGAATAACTTCAGCCGCGATGCGAAAGAAGTCGTTGACCAGTCCACGCCTGTGTTGGTGACGATCTTCAATACGCGCTTGAAACTGCTGGAGACCTATCTCAAAGACCAGAAAGACCCCGATTGCAAGGCGGTGATCGCCAACCTGCGCGGGCAGATTCAGCAGATCCCAACCGACTCGTTTACCATTCGCAAGCACATGCCAGAGATCGAAGAAGCATGGACAGATGCCTTCTGGGACTATTTGATTCCAAGCAAGATCGAATTCCTGAAATTGAAAGTCGCCCCGCACCTGCGACTCGTCCCTGGCGTGGATGTCGCCGCGGCGACCTTCATCAGCAAAGTGGAACGCTTGAAGTTGAAGAAACGTGAAAAAGACCTGACAGGTCTTGGAGACCTGTCAGGTCTCATTGGGACGATTGTGGAAGATGCGCAAAGTTTGCGGGACACGATTTTGTCTGATGGTGAAATCAAAGCAAAGAGCATGTGTGTTCCTGAAAAACTGGTGGAGTTCTCGAACAATGAATTGAATTTGCTTCGAGATGTTCTTTCTCCATGTATGAAAAACAAAATGCGTTATGACTCTTTCCTCGAACTTGATTTACTGGATTCCATCGCCATCAGCGGCTACATTTTGCTCACCAAGAGTGGAGAGAAAATGTATGTGGCGGAGTATCGCCGCTTGGTGGAGGCGCGTATTTTGGAATTGGTGATCAATCATCCAACGATCAAAGCCATTCAGCAGGGACAAAAGATGGACGACTGGCAACTGCTCGAACTGGAGCGCACGCTGACCAAGGAACTCGGCGAAGGCGACTTGGAAGTGACGCCCGAAAACTTGAAGAAAGTCTTTGCTCACACCACCGATAGTTTTCTCGGTTTGGTGCGACAGGTATTGGACATGCAATATCTCCCTGATTACAAAGATTTGGTGGCGCGGCAATTTGAAACGTACGTGACCCAACACAACTATAATGCCGACCAGATTCGCTTTTTGCGTGCCGTGCAAAGCGTGTTCTTGCAGAAGCGTCATCTCGAAGCCGCCGACCTGTACGAGCCGCCGCTGGATATGTTTGGCGCGGATGCGGTGGAGCGGTGGTTTAGTGAGAAGGAAGTGGATGAGATCGTTGTTTTCACAAAGCACTTGGAAATAGGCTAGGTTAGAGATCCCCATGCCACCAATTTCAGATACTTTTCGACTGTCTATTTGGATTATCACAGGTATAGCGGGTGCTATTGTGGCGACACTGTCTGTTTACCTTGAAGAAAATATTCGACTTGGGGTTAGAAAGCTGTTTCGCCAGGACTTGGGGGGACGACGCCCTAGTAGAAAGCCAAGATATGTTTGGATTATATATTTCACCGCGATACTCTTATCAATTGCAGGAACATCACTGGCGAGTACTGCACCAAGTATTTCTGATATTAGTCCACAGGCATTTCCGCCTGCTGAAAACGGCGAAACTCTTATAGTTATTGTTCCATTTGCGGGGAGTTCAGAAAATTTCAGTGTTTACCCAGAACGCTACATACGCGATGCTCTTCAGGAAAGCATCGCTCGTCTCAATATGTCGGGGTATTTGACCCGCTTGGAAATATATCCTACTGTAATCAACACAGAGCGCGATGTACGCCAAGTAGGAGAAAGTTATAAGGCAACATTGATGGTCTGGGGAGAATTTGATGATGTTGGTGGTATACGTGTTTACATTGAAATCCTTTCGGGTGTTCCTAAACGCGATTCACAGCTATCAAGTGATTTAATTCCTTTTTTGTCCCTACCCACAGAGGGCGGTGAAGTTCTCAACGTCTCCCGTGATTGTGTTTTACAAGGAATACCAAAACAAGCAAATTACCTAACAATGATTTCTTTGGGAATGATAAACCTAGTAAATGGAAATCGCGACCAGGCGAATGATTTTTTCACTAAAGCAATTGAGGCAATACCGATTATAGGAGAATGTCAAGAAAATCCTCATCAAGCTTATTACTGGCGAGGATTTACGCGAAGTTTAGGGGGTGATTTTCAAACCGCGGTCGAGGATTTGAATCAAGCCATCACATTAGAGCCTAATGACCGACTAGCTATTGCTCAAAGGGGAGCAGTTTATCTTGCAATTGGGCGAGCATCTGATGCCGAGAAGGACTTTAGGAATGCTATTAATTTGTTTGATTTAGAAGAGCACGAATCGTTGGCGGTTTTATACGACAATCTCGGCGTATCTTTGGCTTTACAAGGTCAGTATCAAGATGCCGAGAAATATCTCAAACAGACTAATCAATTAATGGGAGAAGATGGAGATAAATTGGTTCGGGCTTTAAATCTAGAACACCTAGGTAGCTTATATCAACTAATGGGGCAATTGGACACTGCCTATGAGTATCAAAATCAAGCGGTCACACTATGCCAAGAGATTCAGTCTATTCAATGTGAAGCAGTTGCCTTAGGCAATATTGGAATAATCTTCAAGATTAAAGGGGATTTAGATACCGCAATAGGTTTTATTGAAAAAGCCTTGAAACTTTCTCGCGATAATCAGTTTGTTTTGGGACAAGCAATTAACTTGGTTCAATTGGGCGATATATACCTTAAACAAGGTGAACTGGAAGACGCGCGAGTGAACTTTGAAGATGCGTTAGATATTTCAGAGCAATCAGGATTGTTATATAATCAAGCTCAGGCATATATTGGTTTAGCGATGATTGAAAACCAATTGGGAAATTCTGACATGGTTATGATGAATTTACAGGTAGCATTACAAATTTTGGAGAGTATTGGTTCGCCTGAAGCTATTTTAGTGCGACAGAAGATTCAAGAAATCAAACCATAACAAGATTGGTCTTTGAGACCAGGAGGCAAAAATGATGTCGAAGGATTACTCGGGACTTAGCCCACGTGCAGCCTTAGGTGGGGCGAATCTAAGTTTGGATGGCAGTGGCGAAGTAGTGATTGGCTCTTTGTGGACATCGGATCAGATTTTCTCAATAGACCAAACTTTTACTTCTCTAAAGGAATCTGGAATTGCAGATAATGATTCAATTGATCGCTCTGTTCAAAATTTGAGACTTGGTCTTCACCATCCTACTTGGCAAGCGAATGCAAGTGACTGCGTAGAAGCTATCTACAACCTTTCGCCGTTAGAAGGTCAAATTCGTGCTATTGTGCAATTGCTTAGTCATGATGATGCTGGTCATAATTTTGTAGATTTAATATCCAAGTTGCTTTTTGAAGACGATGGAGGTCTCTTAGGGAAATTATTGGGATCAGAGGGAATACAAAGATTGCTTCAAATTGCAGCACAATCAAATCCTAAAACTCAAACAGGTTCACTTGTGACTTGGGCAAAAAGCAGTGTTGCAATTGCGCCTAAAACAGAAGAGGACAAAGGGTATTTAGAAAATCAGATTCAGGATTCAAGCTCTGGAGATGGACCAAGATATGTGGGTCCCATAATTATTGACGCAACTCTAGCCGCTTCCATGAATAATGTTGACGCTTTAGAAAGTCTTGTCCAAAATTTATCAGCTAACCAAGTTGCATTACAGCCATTTGAATTAGCTGAAGCCTTAGTAGATCGCCTTGGTGAAGATAGTAGGTCAATACTTCAAGAGTTGGCAATAAACTCTTCTGACCCAACAGTTCGTGATTTTGCCGTTTCAGGTTTAATGTACTTAGCGCAAGGGGACTCTAACCCACCTACGCAAGATTCTAGTCCAATAACAGGCGGTACGGGTTTGGGGTCAAACCACGACAATCAACCAGATCATAGAAATTCGGCTGTTGAAGTTACAAATCTTCACGATTTAGAAACAATATTGAACACTCCAGGAATAATTCCTTCAACTCTAGCAGCACGAATTGGTTTTTCACCATCAATTCACGCGCAATTACTTCAACTAATTGTGAATAAGAAATGAATTCATCTCGAAAAAGGAAGGAAGGATTTCTATGAAATCAACTTCTCGAAAGTCGGAAATAATTAGGAGTGTTCGGCTAAAACTGATTAAATTTATTAGGTTATTACCGTTTATTTCTCGCTTGTTAGACAGCAGATTTCCGTTTGTCATGCGTTCTGGTGAGCCAGATAAAGCAGATTTTTATTTGGAAGAATTGGTTAATGAGCCAGATGAAAATATTACAGCAGCCCATGTAACAGCATGGGTATATCAAGATAACAATAAAACAAACTATTTAGCTCTTGCAGGTCATGCCAACGCGCCTATTTGTAAGCAGGTTTCGGCTGGTCTTTTCAATGCACTGTTAGAATGCCCAGATGACTTAATGAAAGATGCGCTACTCGTCCCAGGGGCTTTTTTGTTGCCTGCATATAAAAAAACTGGACAAAAGGTTTCTAGTTTTTCTGTTGACAAATTGATTAATGAACAATTGATGCCGTTGCAAGATGCTACTGGGCTTGTCCAAGTAAAAAAGGTTGATGGTGTTGATTACACTAAGACCGTTGAGAAATTCAAAGACGCTATAAGAAATGCTCTTAATTCGAAAAGCCCATCTTATATACATCACCTTGGATCAAGAGATCAGTCCAGATTGGTTTTCTTACCTTTTTTTTGTTTTAATGATAAAAAACTCTCTCCACTTAGCTTTGAATTGGATTTAGGCGTATTCGATTCTGTGGAGTTTCAAAAGTTGCTTGAGGCTCATCGTATTGAATTAAGGCACGAATTGGTTAGAGATGCCGAGCGTAGAAAAAAGGTATATGAAGAATGGCGAGATCAAGATATTGAGAGTCTAAATCGGACGACACAAGAGGCATTTGAATTGCTTTTACCTGGAATGGGTACCTGGGAATTGGCTAGTTTAGCCAAAGAATACACTGATACCCTTCTAAATGAAACTCCTGAACCATTACCTGACTTCTGGATTGCATTGCCGCCTCAGGTACGAAGTTCCTTAATATCTGGTCGCACACAAAGGCTAAGAAAATTCATCGAAGCTAAAAAGGTAAAACATATTTCATCGGATTCTAAGTGGGAATCATTGGTCAACCCTTTACAAATCAGAGATAGGCAAGTGCGTGGGATGCGAAACTATGAGGAAGCTACAGTTGGGGATTCGGCAGGCGTTCTTTATATTAGTCGTCAAGAAACCTTGGAGTGGAATCTTCCTAATTTGATCAGAACAGATAATCATTATATATCTGAGATGGAAAAATTACTGAATAAGTTTAATGAAACAGATCCAGTGCGGGAGAAAAAAATTGATCTGATTAATCTAAGTACGTTGATAGATGCTTTTCTTCGTAATTGGTCACCAGTCTTTTTGCCAGACCAATCCGCCCAGAATACTTATAAAATCTGGTGTAAGAGACAACGCAAGAAGGTGTGGCGGAAAATTCACCAAGCGCTCAAAAGTCAGCGTGTACGGATGGAACCTCTGCAAGTAGATAATGTAATATTTTCAGTGCATTCAAATAACTCTAAACGAGTTCATGTAACTCCATTTTTCTTAACTACTGATAAAGACTATGCTATTCTAGTCGACAGTCGTTATGGAATTCCATATTATATTAACAGTTGGCAACATAGAGAACAGTTCGTTCAATCTGCAAATCAAAGTATAAATAAACGTACCAATTGTGAGGCTGTCTGCGACGATGGATTAGCTGCAGTAGAAACGGGAAATATATCTGAAGCAGCAGAAAGTTTCAAGCAAGCATTGAGAATCCACCCAGCACTTTCTACTGAAATAATTCTTGAAAGATTTTGGCAATCCACGTGCCGCGATACCCATTTAGACACGAAAGAGCAATCTGAGCTAGTGGAGGCACTTAATATTTTTGACGTAGATAGACCTAAGTCAATTGAAAAGCTGACCCAATTTGTCAAAGCTTATCCTAATTATCTTCCAGACCCTTATTTGTTGATCGGTTATGATGCGGTTGAAAGGTCGTCTTCTGTTCCAAGAACAAAAGTAGAGCTTGATAAATTGGTAAAAGAGTTTAACGATTTTATTGCTGAAATTAAGAAGATCGAAGAAAAACATAATGAACAGGCTAAAGAAGTCTTTGATTTGCAGGAACAATACAATCAAAAGATTAAAGAGTTAGTTGCTGCCGAAATTCTTGTTCCTACTGGAGCAAATAGTTATGGCATAAATCCCAATTTAGTAACTTACTCAATTGGAAGTGAAAGGGTATTAATTTATGGCGGACAACAATCTCAATACCGAACGCTTCCTACAGATGATTTAGATGAGTTGAAAAAGATTCAAGCGAAATTGGAAAAAGCTTCCAAGCCAATGCAGAAACTTCGCAATGAAATTGACAAGAAAGCGCAAAAAATAGAACCACTCCATCGCAAAATTGCAAACTTAAGGGAAAAATTGACTGAATTGCGCCGAGAGGTATGGGGTTCACTTCGTGAACATCTTAACGATCACTTGATTCGCTCTATTGCATTGAGTCCAGAGCATTTTTCGCGAATCTGCCAAGAGAAAATGTTCTTTCCGTCTCTAGCTTTTGCTATACACATTGCTCCACTACACGATCTCCTGAAAGGCGATGAGTATTTGAGTATTTATTCTAAAATACAGCAGGAAATTTTCTCGAACAAGGGAAATTTGATTGATAAACTCAAAGGCGTATCTCCAAGTGAACAAGGGGTGATACTAAAAAAGTTGATTCAAATTGTTGAGAAATGTCAAAAGGTTAAGTATTTGAGTGAGCAAGAAGTTAACTCACTTAAAGATTATCAAAAACTCCTAGAGCAGTTTACTTCTGTCGATACGCTTGCGCGGGAGATGATGATTCGTCACCGCTTAGAAGATATATTGAGTAATTTTGTTCACCAGGCATATAAACTGTATGACGGAGTTGCTCCACGAGTGCCTGAAATAACAGAAGCTCGGCAGCACTTGAGTATTGGTCAATTCTTGTTTTGCTATTACAAACGCTCATATAGCACACTAGTTGGCGGGAATACACTCCCCATCAAAAATGGTTTTCCAGAAACGCAATTTACTATCCTGGACTCAAAGCCATTATCTATCCTAAAGGTTGACATCAATAAGGATACAAAAACTATATATATAGAGACGCCTCAAGGGTTTGTTAAACCAGTTATTGAATTCGATCAAATTGGGCTTGAAGAATGCCAGCATTTAGCGCATGAATTTGCAAGGCAGGGGTATGTAGAAAGATTGAAAGCCTCAGGATTAACTCCAGCTTATGCGATTCTGTTAACTCCTATTGCAATACCAAACAGAACTAGACACTGGAGAGAAACGATAACGAATTTGGAAATATGGTTCAACCGAGTTTTTGCTTATGCAGGTATACCGCCTTCTAAATCTGAAACTGTATCAACTGAACAAGCACTAAATTATTTCGATAAAACCGCAGTTGTAGACCGTATTTACGTTGATAGGGAAAAACTTCGCAAACGTTTTTTGGAAGAAGTAGATCCAGATCAAAAAGTTACAATTGTCGCAACTCCTTAACCCATGTTAACCGACCCTAAACTCCGCTCGCAAGTAGATGCCCTCTGGGATAAGTTCTGGACTGGGGGACTGTCCAATCCGCTCGATGCTATCGAGCAGTTTTCGTATTTACTCTTCTTGAAGCGACTCGATGACCGCGAGAATGCGGCGGAGAGGCAGGCAAAACGCAAGGGGACGACGTATCAGCCGTCGGTTAAGAAGGAGATGCGTTGGGGGTATTGGACGCAGATGAAAGCCGAAGAGGCGTTGAGTCATCTGAAGAATGTCGTCTTCCCAGGGTTGGTCGAGTTGTCCCCTACGGGTGTGAAGTCGTCGTTTGGGGAGTATATGAAGGGGGCGCAGTGCAAGATCAATAAGGCGGGGTTGTTGATCGAGGCGTGTAATTTGATCGATCAGATGAAGATCGCGGAGCAGAATCAGGATGTGCAGGGCGATCTGTATGAGTATATGCTGGGTCACATGCAGTTTGCGGGGCGCGGTGGACAGTTTCGCACGCCGCGGCATATTATCCGCATGATGGTGCAGATGGTGGATCCGAAGCCGCGCGAGCGCATTGGCGATCTGGCGGGCGGGACGGGCGGGTTTCTCGTCAACGCGCACCAGTATATTTTGGAGAAGCATACGTCGGCGGGGATTTTGGAGTATGACGCCGAGGGGCAGGCACACCATCTGATCGGCGACCAGTTATCGGCGGCGGAAAGAGCGTTCATGTCGTCGAAGAAATATTTGCGGGGTTTCGATAATGATTCGGGGATGACCATCCTGCGCATCGGGTCGATGAATCTGATGCTGCACGGGATCGAGTCGCCGCAGTTCTATTACATGGATTCGCTGTCGAAGTCGTTCGATGATGAACGCGAGTATGACGTGATCCTGATGAACCCGCCGTTCAAGGGCGCGGTGGATAAGGGCGGCGTTCATCCCACGCTGCCGTCGGACACGACGAAGAGCGAATTGCTTTTTCTGCATTTAATTTTGCGCGCGCTGGATATGGGC
>ORJL011794675.1_pt1 | contig 10922 bp, 6 predicted proteins | sample 1779941 | NCBI WGS metagenome assembly ORJL01 (sample SAMEA104232317, study PRJEB22302) | groundwater metagenome | biome: forest; feature: aquifer; material: groundwater | place: USA | collected 2011-08-07 | depth 5.8 m | reverse complement strand
GGGGGCCCCGGTTGAAGCTCCTCGACGTAGCTTTGGCTATGCCGTCGCCCTCACCCCACGCGATGCATGCATCGCCCGGGGGCCCCGATTCGCTTCGCCTAGGATCCGGGGGGGGCACCCGCCGCAGGCGGGTCGGCGCTCGTAACGCGGGGTGCCCCCATTCTTCAGCGATCTGCTACGGGAAGAGCACGCGGATCCCTGGCTCCGAGGTGTACATGCAGCGCCCGTTGTGACCGCACCCCGTGACGACGACGACCTGGTGGTGCCCGCCGAGCGTCTCGTTCACGTATTTGGCGTAGGCCTGTCCGCGTGCCTGCCTCGTGGGCCCCTGAGCCATCGCCCCGCACGAGCTGTCGAACCCGCTGAGCGGCAGGATGTCGTTTTGGCCGAGCAGGTACGTCGTGGGCCGCGAGGCGAGTTGCCGCCTGAGCTGGTCGTCGCTCAGGCTCGCGGTGTATCCCGTGCGGTTCTGGAAGCCGTAGGCCCACTGGTCATACTCCGTGCAGCCGCGCCCGTCGCCCATCGCCCGGAACGCCGCGGCGCCGTCCTCGACGTCCAGGATGTATCCCGGCGCGTTCGCGGTGAGTGGCCAGGCGGCGCCGCCGGTCGGCCGCTCGTTGGTCGGATAGGCATAGCTCGAAGGGTTCGACACCACGTAGCTCACAGGGACGCCGAGGATGTCGTGCACCTTGCTCGACATCCCATAGCGGTTCGTGACCTGGCCACCCGCCGAATGCCCGGTGACGACGATCGACTTCAGGTTCGGGAAGACGTCCTTGCGCGCGACCTTCTTCAGGATCTCGTCCAGGAAGTCGAACGAGGTCACGGCGGGGTGGCTGAGCGAGGGGCCGCCCGAGCGCCAGGAGTTGCAGTTCCAGCTGATCTCGCTCGGGCCGAGGGCGTCGCTGCATCCCGCGCCATCGTTGGAGGCCATGCGCGGGGAGATGACGAGCGCAGTCTCCAGCTTGCCCGCGAGGAACGCCGCGGCCAGCGCGGAACGGTAGTAGTTGTCGGCGTCCCGGCCGGCGCCATGGATCAGGACCAGCGCGTTCGTGATGGCCTCGTTCCGCGTGTCCAGGGGGAAGTTGCGATACACCAGAGAGCGCCCGGGGCCCCCTCCCAGCGTGACGAGCTCGGTGCACTGGGCGGTGGCCGCGAGGCAGGGAGCAGGGCTCCGCTGGGCGGTGGTGGGGGTCGGGGCGAAGGCGACAAAGGCGAGGAGAGGGATCAGCCGACGCTTCATGGTAGGCATCCTCTGGATGGGGTTGATGGAGTATGCGGTCCGCCTCCCCGCAGGGGAAGCGGTCAGGGGCGCTCCGTGTGGCAGCCAACACGACCGGGTTGCGGACGTCCACCGCGGCCACAGGTGCCCGGCTGCCCCCCTATGACTGCAGCTTCAGGCAGCAGGCGCTCTGCTCCCGGCCACGAAGGCGTGCATCTTCGCATCATCGAAGACACCTTCCCACCGCGCTACGACCACCGTGGCGATGCAGTTGCCCACCACGTTCACGCCCGTGCGTCCCATGTCCATCACCTGATCGATCCCCAGCAAGATGGCCGCGCCTTCGAGCGGCAATCCGAACTGCGTGAGCGTGGCCGTGAGCACCACCAACGCCGCCCGCGGGACTCCAGCCACGCCCTTGCTGGTCAGCATGAGCGTCAACATCATGAACAGCTGGTACCCGAAGGTCAGCTCGACGCCCGCCAACTGCGCGACGAACACGCTGGCCAGCGACAAGTACAACGTGGTGCCGTCCAGGTTGAAGCTGTACCCCGTCGGCAGGACGAATCCAACGATGTTCTTGGGCACGCCGAACCGTTCCATGATCTCGAGCGCCTTCGGCAACGCGGCCTCACTGCTGGCCGTCGTAAACGCAATGAGGAACGGCTCGCGCACGGCGCTGAGGAACTTGAAGAAGGGGACCCGCACCAGAACGGACACCCCACCCATGACGACGACGACGAAGACGATCAGGCCTCCGTACATCAGCAGGACGAGCTTGCCGAGCGTGTACAGGATGCCCAGCCCCTTGTCGCCCACGGTGAACGCGATCGCCGCCATCACGCCGATGGGCGCGAACTTCATGACGTAGCCCGTGAACTTGAACATCGCCTGGGCCGTGCTATCGAGTACCTCGATGACGGGCCTGCCCTTCTCCCCGATCGCGGCCAGGGCAATCCCGAAGAACGTGGAGAAGACGACCAGCTGAAGGATGTCGTTCTTGGCCATCGCATCGATGACCGACGTCGGGAACAGGTGCAGGAGCATGTCCCAGGCCCCCTGCTGCGTCGTCGCCAGCGAGGCCAGATCGGCGGTGTCCTTGGCCATCGTGATCGAGACGCCCACCCCGGGCTGAAAGAAGTTGACGAGCCCCAGGCCCCAGAACAGCGCGATCGTGGTGGCCACCTCGAAATAGATGATGGCCTTCACGCCAATGCGGCCCATCGCCTTCATGTCACCGGTGCCCGCGATCCCGACCACAAGGGTCGAGAACAGCAGCGGCGCGATGATCATCTTGATCATCCTGAGGAACGTGTCCGCCAGCGGCTTGATCTCCGATCCCAGTGCGGGCCAGACGTAGCCGATCACGATGCCCAGCACGAGGCCGATCATGATCTGGGTGGTCACGCTGGGCACGCGCGAACGAGGCGCGGCCGCCGTCGGCAGTCCAGCAGGGTCGAGTTTCATCTGATCCGGCTCCTCGGGTTCTACGATGTGTGATCCAACGCCTCTGCGATCACCTCCACCACATGGCGCTGCTGTTCCTCAGCGGACTCGCCGTAGCTCGGCAAGGGACAAAGAATACGCACGGTAGGGGGCGGACGGATCGGCGGCAAGGCTGGCCATCAACCCGCAGGGCCCGAAGGAATCTCCCCTTCACGACGCGGTGAGGCTCCGCGCCACCTCGCCGTGGAAGAGCACGCTGTTGAAGAGCACGCGGAAGCTCCCCCAGGGTTGGCCCCGCCACTGCGGTCGGAAGCCCAGCAGGATCACGTGGCCTTCGCCGTAGCGGACGTCCACCGCGGCCGCCTTCGCCTGGAGGTGCCCCTCGCCGAGGAGGTATCCCGACAGCAGGGGTGAGCCGGCCTCAGCGTAGGTGGCCAGCACCGTGCCGTCGAAGCCCTCGCCGGTCTCGAACACCGGGCTCCGGTCGAAGAAGACGGCCGCCCGCTCGGGCATGCCGGCCATGACCGGGTGAACGGGGTCGGGCTCCACCTGGAGGATCGAGCCGCTCGCGAAGAACGTGTCGCGCGGCATCGGGCCCACGACGTTCACCACGGGGAGGCGGAGCTCATGGATGCAGAGCTCGCTCGCCTGGTTCATACACACCAGCGTGCCGCCGCGGCGCACGAACGCGTCCAGGGCGCGCACGCCCTCTTCGCCGAGCCCTCCAACGTACCGGTCGGGCACGGTCCCCTTGGCGAAGCCGTCCTTGAGAGATCCCGTCCGCTCGGCCGGCAGCACGACGACGTCGTACCGGTCGTGGAGCTCGCCGGCACGCACGCCGGCGTCGTAGAGGCCCGTGAACGCGAACCCGTACCGCTCGAGGAGCCACCGGCTCCACCCCTCGTCCATGCTGGCGGTCCAGGGGCGGTAGAGGGCGATGCGGGGGCGTGCGAGCGGCGTGCCTGTCGTCGGCCCGCGCGTGGCCCGCAGGGCGAGGTCGTCCACCAGCCGGCGGGTGGTCGCGTCCGACAGGCCCGTGACGACGTAGCGCCCTCCGTCCTCCGCGGCGAAGCGCACGCTGGCGCCGGCGTCCCACGCCGCGTTCAGCGCCTTGAAGCTGTTGTTCTGCGCGGGATCCAGGTGCAGAGCGGCGCCCGACCCCGTCAGGCGTCCGGGGAGGGGTCGGATGGCTGCCGCCACCGGGTTGTCGTCGAAGCCGACGCCGGGCACGGCGTCGAAGGGCGTTACGTCCGCCGCCTCGGCGTCCCACGCCGTCGCGTCGGTGGACAGGGGCCGGAGCGCCGCCTTCTCCTCCGGGGAGAGCGGCTGGGTGGCGGCCACGACCCGGACGCCCATCTGGGCGGGGAGCGTCCAACCGGCCGCGTCATAGGGCTGCTCGGGAGGCCCTTCGGGATACTCCCGGAGATCGGGGTACTCCTGGACCTCGAGCACCTGGCGCGCCAGCTCGGCAAACGGCTGGTCCATGGGGACGACCCAGGTGCCCGCGGGCCAGGCGATCCCCTCGTGGGTGACCGAGGCCGCGAGCTGGGCGACCTCGATCCCGTTGTAGGCGAGCCTGCGCAGCAGCTCCACAGGCGCAACGGGATCGTGCTGATCCTGGGGGACGAACCAGGCGTAGGGAGGCCCGGCCTGATAGCGCGCCACCTGGTCGCGGCCCGACTGGTACCGGTTGTAGAGCAGGTCCTCACGGTACTTCGCCGCGTAGTCCAGGACGGCGATGGAGGCCACGCGCATGTACTTCACCGCGTCCCCCAGCCGCCACCAACCGCCGGCCCAAGGGCTCGGGTAGAGGGTCTCCGCGCGCAGGTCCTGCTTGTCGGGGGGGAAGTCGGAGAGCGTGTAGAAGTGGGGTGTCGCGTACCGGAACAGCGCGGTCTCCGTCCAGAATGCGGCCTGGTTCTGGAGGGCCGGGAGGTAGTCGATGTAGCCGGGATACCACGCGTCGAAGCCCGTACCCATGTGGGTGGCGCCGGGAAGGCCCCGGGCCTCGAGCATCTGGGCCATGGCCATCCCGACCGTGTTCACCGTGCGCGACATCAGGGCCGGCGCCCGCGGCGTGATGGGCTCGGCGAAGGGCGGCAGCCAGATGCGCGTGGGGAACGGAGAGCTCTGGTGGTGCACGTGGATGATCTGCGGCTCCCACTCCCGCCACACGCGCTCCACCACCCGCGACTCGATCATGTTGAGCATGTAGGCGTCGCGGTTGTTGTCGTGGCCCACGTACTCCTGGTAGAGCCACGGCATGGCCGCCGTCTCGTACGGCGTCCCCACGTTGCCGAGGTACCAGTCGGCGATGAGGGTCTGTCCGTCGGGGTTCAGCGACGGCCAGAGCACGGTGATCACCTCGTCGCGGATGGCCTGGATCCGCGGCTCGCTGCTGGAAGCGAGCTCGTACCCCAGCGCGATCGTGTGCTGCGCCCCGGCCACCTCGGAGGCGTGGAGCCCTCCGCTGATGTCCACGATGGCCTTCCCGGAGCGGGCGAGCTCCAGCGCCCGGGCGTCGGTGAGCCCCCTCGGATCGGCGATGCGCCGCGCGATCTCCCGGTAGCGGTCCAGCTCGGCCAGGTTCTCGGGGGAGGAGATGAGCACGACGTACCAGTCGCGGCCCAGCGTGGTCCTGCCGACCCGTACCATCCGGACGCGGTCGGAGGCGGCGTCGAGCTTCTGGAAGTAGTCGACCGACTGCTCGTAGGTGGCCAGCCTGAAGTCGGCGCCCGGCTCGAAGCCCAGGACCGAGGCGGGCGACGGGAGGGCCTGGCCCGCCGCCGGGGCGACCGACTGGAGCCAGGCCAGGGCGGAGGCGAAGAACAGGGCCGCCGGGCGCGAGGCCCGGCGGCCCTTCTGGGCGGACACGTTCACGGTGGGCCGCTCTCGACTAAATGTGGCCCATGGCCCGCATCCCCTTCAGCGCGTCCGCCCACCGCTCCATCTCCTCGGGGAGCCCGAAGGAGACCCGGTTCCAGGTGGTCATGGGCGGGAAGGGGCGTCCCACGCGGATCCCGGCGTCCCGCATGCGGCCGATGTAGGCCTGCAGCTCCCCGTTGATGCGGTGCATGATGAAGTTCGTCTGCGTGGGCAGGTGTTCGAGCCCCAGGTCGTCGAGCGTGCCGACGGCGATCGCTTTGGCTTCGGCGTTCACCTTGACGCTCCGCGCGACCAGGCCTTCGTCGGACATGGAAGCCATTCCCGCCGCGCACGCCAGCACGTTCACGCTGCTCGCGCAGATGAAGTCCCGCAGGCGCTGGGCGGTGTCGGGGTGGGCCACGCCGTAGCCCAGGCGCATCCCTGCCATCCCGAAGATCTTCGAGAACGTGCGCACCACCAGGACGTTGGGCTTGGAGTCCACCCACTTCATGGCGCTGAAGTACGTGGCATCCTCGGCGTACTCGAAGTAGGCCTCGTCCACCAGGAAGAGCGTGGTCTCGGGAGCGTCCGCGATCCAGGCGTCCACCTCGCGCGAGGCAGTGAGCGTCCCGGTGGGGTTGTTCGGGTTGCACAGGTACACCACCGCGGGGCGCCCCCCCTGCTCGGCCACCTCGCGCATGCGGCCCAGGTCGTGGGCCATCCCGGCGGTCAGGGGCACGGCCGTCAGCTCGTACGCGAAGGGCCGCTGGTAGCGAGGCACGTCCTCGAACGTCGGCTCCGCGATGACGATCGGGGAGCGGGGGGACTGGAACGCCTGCACCGCCATCTGAAGGACCTCGGTGGACCCGGCGCCCAGCACCAGCTTGTCCGAGCTGATCCCCAGCCGCTTGGCCAGGGCCTCCTTGAGGGGGTCGGCCCACTCGTTCGGATACCGGTTGGCGTTCACCAGATGGTCGATGACCGCCTGCCGCGCCGCCGGCGAGAGGCCCAGGGGGTTCTCGTTGGAGGAAAGTCGAACGGTGCCGTCGGCCTGGGTCTTGCCAACGCGCCAGAAGTCGGCGCGGTCCAGCGCGCCGGCGGCGCCCCCCAGCCCGCTCAGGCCGGCAAGGCCGGCTGCCATTCCGCTGGTGACGAAGCCTCGACGATCCATGCGACCTCCCGTGCTGTCGGTGCTTCCGGGTGGCCCGCCCGGGGAGGAGCGGGTCCGATGAGCCAATGTGCGGGGCGGCGCCGTGGATCGAAAGGCCTTCGAGGGGTTAGGATACCCCTTTCGCCTTCCAGGGGGGTGCGGGCATGCTCTTCACCGTACGATTCGGGCCGGCGCGCTCGCTGGCGTTGGGCCTCGCCTTGGGGGCCACGTCCCCGGCCCTTCAGGGCCAGTCACCCCGACGGGCCATCGAAGACAGCCTCCCCGACGCGCCGGTGCGCTACGACCGCGACCACCTGCCGGCGGACTTCCACCGCGGTCGGCGGGACGCGGTGAGGGCGGCCCTCCCCCCTTCGGGGGTAGCCGTGGTCCTGGGGGGGGTGCAGGCTGGCGGGCCGATGGACGACCTGCAGGAGTTCAGCCAGGACCCCTACCTCTACTACCTCACCGGGACGCAGGAGGCCGGCTCGGCGCTCGTGCTGGTCCCGGAGGGCGTGCTGGTGGACGGACGGCGCGTCCGCGAGGTCCTTTTCGTGCCCCCGCGGAGCCCTTCCGAGGAGATCTGGCTCGGCCGGCGATTCGGGCCGGAACGGGCCCAGGAGATCCTGGGGGTGGAGCTGGCGGTGCCCAACTCGCGCTTCCAGGAGATCGTGCGGCCGCTCCTGGCGCGTGAGGACCGGCCGGCGCTCCTGCTTCCGTTCCCCCCCGCGGTGGCGCCTTCCACGGAGCTCGCCGAGCAGATGGGCGTCCTCGCCGAGGCGGCCGAGGATCGTGAGGGCGCCTTCGACGCCACCACCCTGCCGGCCGTGCTGGACAGCCTCAGGGAGGTGAAGACCCCCGAGGAGATGGTTCTCCTCCGGCGGGCCGTGGACATCACGGCAGCCGCCTACCGCGAGGCCCTGCGGGCCATGGAGCCCGGTTGGGCGGAGTACGAGATCGAGGCCGTCATCGAGTACACGTTCCGAAGCAGGGGGAGCGAGCGGCCGGGCTTTCCCTCCATCGTGGGGAGCGGGGAGAACACGGTGTTGCTCCATTACGACACCAACCGGAGAGTCACGCGGCCCGGCGACCTGGTGGTCATGGACATCGGCGCGTCGTACCGGGGGTACACCGCTGACGTCACCCGCACGGTGCCCGTGGACGGGCGCTTCAACCCCGAGCAGCGGGCCATCTACGAGATCGTGCTGGAGGCTCAGGAAGCGGGGATCGCGGCCGTGAGGGCCGGTGCCTCCTTCGGGGCGCCCGGACAGGCGGCCTCGAGGATCCTGGCCCGGGGGCTCGCCGGGCTCGGTCTCCTGCGGGGTCCCGACGACTTCACCGGCCTCCGCCGCTTCTTCCCGCATGGCACCAGCCACTACCTGGGGCTCCAGGTCCACGACGTGGGATCGTACCGGGTGCTCAGGCCGGGCATGGTCATCACGGTGGAGCCGGGCATCTACATCGCTCCCGCGGAGGACGTCGACCCGAAGTGGTGGAACGTCGGCGTCCGCATCGAGGACGACGTGTTGGTCACCGACGGGCGGCCCGAGGTGCTCTCGGACGGGGCTCCGAAGGATCCGGACGAGATCGAGGCGGTCATGGCGGAGCTTGCAAAGCCGACCAGGGCGGGCTAGCGTCGGGCTCCCACACCTGGGCTGGCCTCCCCCCCGCCCGGCTCCACCGGGCCACCATAACCTCTACCGCGCTTTGGCGCCCTCCTATGTCCGAGATGGCGGACACGCCCGCTCCCAAGCAGTCGGCGCTGCGCACGGCGCTTGCCGGGCTCATCGGCAACGTGCTCGAGTGGTTCGACTTCGCAGTCTACGGCTACTTCGCCAGCAACATCGGCGAGCAGTTCTTCACGCAAACCAGCCATACGGCGCAGCAGCTCCTGACCTTCGGCACCTTCGCGCTCGGCTTCCTCGCGCGGCCGGTGGGCAGCCTGGTGCTGGGGCGGGTGGGCGATCGCATCGGCCGGCGCGCGCTGCTGACGCTCTCGATCCTGATGATGGGCGGCGCAACGCTGACCATCGGCCTGCTGCCGTCCTATGCGCAAATCGGGGTTGCGGCTCCGCTGCTGCTGATATCGATGCGACTGGTGCAGGGCTTCTCGCTGGGCGGGGAGTTCACCGGATCGATGGTGTATACGACCGAAGGTTCGTCGCCGAAGATGCGGGGTCTCGTGAGCAGCTCGACCGCGGCCGGCACGACGATCGGGTTCATCCTGGGCTCCGGGACGGCGTGGATCGTGAACGCGTCGCTGTCGCCGGATCAAGTCTCCGCGTGGGGCTGGCGGATTCCGTTCGTCGGGAGTGTGGTCTTCCTGATCGTCGGCTACCTGCTGCGGCGCGGGATTGTCGAAACGGCGGAGGGCGAGAAGGCCAGGGCGTTGAGGCCGAAGCTGCTGCCGTCGATCATCGGCGACAGGCTGGCGATCCTCCAGACGTTCGGCATCGTGGCGATGACCAACGCCGCCTACTACATCACGTTCACGTACGCCGTGGAGCGCCGGAAGAGCCTCGCGACGGCGAGCGGGGAGTTGTTCCTGCTGGCGAACACGATCGCGCTGATGGTGGTGCTCTTTTCGAAACCGCTGGGTGGATGGCTCTCGGACAAGGTCGGACGCCGGCGGCTGATGATGATCCTCACCGTGGCGGTGATGGCGCTGATCTACCCTGCGCTCCAGATGATGCTGTACGGCGCACCGTCGAACTTCATCTTCGGGCAGATGATGGTGGCGGTTCCGATCGGCATGGCGCTTGGACTCCAGGGTGCGATGGTGGTGGAGATCTTCCCTCTGGCCTCCCGCGTGACGTCGATGAGCCTCGCCTACAGCATCACGCTGGCGCTCGCGGGCGGCGCGGCGCCGCTCGTGTCGGTGTGGCTGATCGAAACGCTCGGCCATCCGCTCGCGCCGGCGTACTACATCATGGCGTACGGCGTCGTGGGGTTGGCCATCATGTGGCCGATGGCCGAGACCAACACGCGGCGCCTCGATGTTTGAGCGCTGAGGGCTGGACGGTCGCGTCCAGCCCTCAGTGTCCCGGCCGTATCTCCACCCGCTCGATGACATCGCCCTCCAGGACGGCGTCCACCACGTCCAATCCGGCCGTCACCCTGCCCAGGACCGTGTAGTCGTGGTCCAGGCGGACGTTGTCCACCAGGTTGACGTAGATCTGGCCGTCCCCGGTGTCGCGCCCTCGTGTCGAGAGGCCCACCGTGCCGCGCCAGTTCGGCGCCAGCCCCACCTCGTCCCGGGTGAACGCGCCATGGCCGGCGTACTCGTTGGCGCCCGGGCTCCCGCCCTGGATGACGAAGTTGGGCGCCATCCGATGGAGGGTGAGCCCGTTCAGGCCGCCGGCGCTGGCCAGGCGGTAGAACAGTACGGCGTTGGTGGGAGCCTGCCACGGGAAGAGGCGGATCTCCACGGTTCCACCGCGGGCCATGTGGAGGACGACGGTGGCGTCTTCCATGGCGCGAATCTCGTCCGGGGTCGGGAGGGGTAGGTGCGGCGAGCCGCGGGGCACGTCGGTCCACCGCTTGCCCGTCCATGCGCGTAGGACCTCGGCCGCGCGCAGGGCGACGGCGGGGTCGTAGTCGCGCAGGTAGGGCTCGACGCGGGGGAGGAGCGTGCTGTCGCCAGCGGTCTCCACCAGGGTGAGAAGGGCGACCCTCGCGTCCCGGAGCGTCTCCCACTGCGGCTCTGAAATCCGGTCCAGCGCGCCGAGGGCCGCCTCTGACGCAACCGCGCGTTCTCCGGTCCCCTTCAGGAGCCCGGCCACGGTGAGGAGGAGCTGGTTGTCGTCGCTCGAGCGGAGCGCGGTCACCAGGTCGGCGTCGGCCCCCCGGCCCAGGAGGCCGGCCAGGCCGCGGAGCGCCTCCGTGCCCACGTTGGGGTGGGCGTCCGCCGCGAGCGAGCGCAGGATATCAGCATCTCCTGCTCGGGCCGCTGCCGTGGCCGCCCACGTGCGGGCGAAGAGGTTGGGGTGCAGAGTCCATGCGGGGATGAGTGGCCGGGCTCGGTGGGGGTCCACGCCGGCCAGGGCCGCCAGGGCGTGGCCGCCCACGTGCCAGTCGGACGGCGGCGCCGCGGCAGCGGCCGCGACGAGGTTCTCGAGTCGGACCGATTGGCCGAAGCGGTCGGGGCAGGGGAGGGCGAGCACGTCCAGGGCCGCCAGCCGCACGGGGGTGTCCGGATCGCCCTCGGCGGTGGTCAGGAGGCGCGCGCACGCCTCCGGGGTG
>ORJL010852893.1_pt1 | contig 10923 bp, 8 predicted proteins | sample 1779941 | NCBI WGS metagenome assembly ORJL01 (sample SAMEA104232317, study PRJEB22302) | groundwater metagenome | biome: forest; feature: aquifer; material: groundwater | place: USA | collected 2011-08-07 | depth 5.8 m | reverse complement strand
TCCTAAGGTATGGAACCAGGTGGGCACACCGGGCTGGTTCATCTTCATTAATCGTATAATCCGGCACTCGGGCAAACATAAACATCAGGGGGGTCTGGGCCTGTTTGTTCTGGAAGGCCAGGGCTATACAACCGTTGATGGGGTCAGGTTCGATTGGCAGAAGGACGACCTCATTCTTCTACCAGTTAAACCTGAGGGATGCGAACATCAGCATTTTAACACCGACCCCAATAAACCCTCGGAGTGGCTTGCCTTTATCTACGACCCGTTCCGGGACGCTACGGGTTGCGACATTGAGCAAAAAGAGGATTCCCCCGATTGGAAAGGCCCATCCACTCCGACGCAGATGCCCCATGTAGCTTAAAAACTCCGCTCCACCTTTGAAAAAACGGGGAATCATATCCTCTCCCTTTGGTAAAGGGAGACTGAGAGGGATTTTAAGATATTTCGCGAACTGCCCATTCTTTAAAAAATATCTACAAATTTTTGTCGATATTATTTAATAAGCTCTATGTTTTAATCTCTGGCATCTGGGGCTTTAGCCCGACTTTGGCTAATTCCTTCGCAAACAATTCCCTTATTCGAGGGTCCTCGTCCTCATACTCTATCTGTGCGCCGCCCTGCTTAACGCTAATCCACCCCAGGGGCCGCCGCGAGCAACTAAAGCTGAGGGTGCCGAATTTACGGCTCTGCCAGTGCAAGGCCAAATAGCGGGCGGGTTCACGTCCGGTGTTGAAGTGCTGGTGGAACCAGCGGTCATGGCCGTTATTGAACATACTGCCTTTATGCCAGTCCACACGCTCCCATTCCCCGTTATCCGGCCAGAGAAGGGAATAGCCCTGCCCGCCGAGGATTATCAAGTGGGCTGTGGAGGCGTGTCGGTGGGCCTTTTTATACGAGCTAACAGGGAACTCGGAGACGTGGGCAGCGGTCGTGTTGTTGGCCATTTCGAACATAACATTAGCGCCCGGGCCGCGCTGCTTCCACTCCATAAGCTTGAAGTCATAGACATTGGCTATAAAATTGCTCTCCCAGATGCGTTCTGCATAGTTCTTCCCCTTGCCGCTGAAATAGCCGTCCTCACCGGAATACCTGTCCGTGAAACCGTAGTCACAGTTAAAAATAAAGTCCATGTTATGAAACAGGTTAATAAGCAGCGGGGCGTTGGTTATAGAGATGTAGCGCACCGGTTTATTACCCTGGCCGTTGAATATCTGGTGCGACACATTGAGGGGAGGACTGAACAGGCTGCCCTCGCCCCATTCAAAGGTCTGTTTCCGGTCATTCTTCGTCCAGATAGTGGTAGCGCCCCTGCCCTGGAGGATGAAAATAAGCTCCTCGAACATATGCCGTTCAGGGTTAATGCTGCCGCCGGGAGGTATCTCGCAGATATAGGCATCCGCCGATAGCTCCGTACCCTCGAAATTAACAAAAGCGCCGCGGCCGCCGTTTCTGGACCAGGGACCAAGTTGCGCGGTTTTCAGGTCGTCGATGCTGTGGCCCCGGATAATAGGAATGCCCTCGGTTTTCTGCCATTCCTCGTAGGGGGACTTTTGCGCAACGATGTCTTGTAATTGCTTCTCCGGTGCGGACATAGTTAGCCTCCTTAATAATTACTTTAAAATACGGAAGACAAGGTTAAGGCCAATATTCTGGATTTCAAGTCACATGCCGTGTCGGAACTGCACCGCTTTTCCACTCCGGAGCGTCTTCCTTCTGCTCCAGGGGATGGCCCATAGCCTCGGAGAACGGGTTAAAAATAAAGGCTATCCATTCGACAGGGGGGCCATTCGGGTCGGCGTTGAAATGCTGGTGCTCACAGCCTTCGGGTTTGACAGGTAGTATAATCACATCGTCTTTCTCCCAGTCGTATCTGATTCCGTCCACCACGGTATAACCCTTGCCCTCTAAGACATATAGTCCCAGACCACCCTGGTGTACATGCTTGCCGGAGTGGTTCTTTATCCGGATAATGAACATAGACCAATAGGGGACAGCCTGCTGGTCCCAGAACTTGACGTTACAGAACCATTTATGCAGCCCCTGACGGCTCTCCTGCCAGCCCCTGTCCCGTCCTCTTAATACTATCTCCCCCTCCCGCCGCTTGCGCAGATAATCCTGCCGGAAACGGTAGTTAAAATCGTAGAGGTTTTCTTCGGGTTCCCGCTCCCTGCCCCTTTCTTTTATTCTTTCTACCATTATGCTATCTATATTCCTTTCTCCCAATTTGGACAAGCCGGAACCAATCCCGCTCCATTGGCATAACTCAAAAATAAAAGGTTAAATCTCAAAACCATAGCTTAAAACCTAAAGCTTGTCTGAAGGTTCTCAGTTACTAATACCGATGTAAAAATTAGTGCTGCATAATTCGTCATTGCGAGAAGTGGAGCGACGAAGCAATCTCCGCTTTTGCATTAGTAATCAGCCTCAAGGTGATCAGATTGCTTCGTTTCACTCGCAATGACGGCGTACACTTTTTCAATCGTCATGCATCTAAATTTAATGCGTTTGTATTAGTTGCCAATTCATAATACATTAATATCTTTCAGGTAAATATCTTTAGTTTTGACTTTTGAACTATGGTTTCGGCTTTTAAGCTTTGAGCTTTGACTTAACAATTTTTCCATTATTACATAATTTCAGACTTAAGGGCTTAAATGTCTTTGTCTCTATCTCTGCTCCATCATGCCTTTATTTTGAAGAGCTTTACCGCATTTCCGCCCAGGATTTTGTTTTTCTCTTTTTGCGGCAGCTTTAGTCCCTCGACAAGCCCCTTATTTACTTTCATGGACTCAGGGTTAGTAGACGGGAAATCTGCGCCGAAAAGCAAGTGATCGGCGCCGATAGTAGCTGCGGCGCAGTCCATATGAGGCTGTTTCCAACCGGCGGGAGCGGTATCGAAATACATCTGTTTGATAAAATTTTGAGGGTCTTCCTTTGTGTTCCATAGGGGGTGAGACGGATTAAAAAAGCGGTCTGACAGGATAAACCAGGTTCCGCCGATATGACCGTGGACAAATTTGAGCGTTGGGAAGTCCTTTAATATGCCGCTGCCCACCAGCCTTATGACGGCCAGGGTATGGTCTATAGCCCTGCCAAAGGTGCGAACAAACTTTCCTGTCACCTTATCCTCAGTTAGAAATTCATGTCCCCTCATAGCCGGGGCGGCATGGACGACTATGGGCACATCCAGCTCGGCGGCCTTCTCATATAACGGACGGTAGGCATCGTCGCCCGGATATTTACCCTGGCAGTGAGTGGTAATGCATGCCCCGCGTAATCCCAGCTTTTTAACAGCGCGCTCCAGCTCTTTGGGAGCGCCTTTTTCGAACGGAGGCACATGGGCCAGGCCCACAAAACGTTTGGGGTATTTGGCCTGAATCTCGGCCATCTGGTCATTGATAAAGGGAGCAGTTTTCATAGTCGTCCAGTCCTGCCACACCGCCACGGAAAGGACAGCCATATCAACACCGACCTTATCCATATCGCGTATCTGAGCTTCGATGTCGCTATGCTCCGGGTTGCGGGTACATACCTGAAAACCATCCCGGTAGATATTGGCTACACCTTTTTGCCAGACCACTTTTTCGTTGGGGCGTAGATATTTCTCCACGTTCTCCACAAACTCCCGCGGCACCCAGTGATGATGTGCGTCAATAATCAAGACATGCCTCCTTTATTTTTTCAGTGGAAGTCAGACAGGTGCTATATTAGACAACTTTGAGAGGATTTTGTCAATCGCTCAGTTGGGGCTTGAATCCGCAGATTGTACCCGGGGCTGTCCGCTTTGTCCAGATGCATCGGCGATGCATCCCGATATATCGGGACGGGTCGGGATTCGGAGAAGCCCAGGGCATGGGATTTTTATATCTATGCCCCAGACTTCAGTCTACTGCGCCGTAACTACACAAGTCAGGAAAGTGCAATTCATATTGATAAAATATTAGGTAAGAGTACATAATCCAGTACGTTCTCATGGTGCAGGAAATATTATCCACCGATACCTGAGGCTATTTTGACCACGGCAATGGCTTAAGAAATGGTATAACTATATGGAGCAGGCCGATAGCCACCCAAATCCACCGAAAGCGGCAGAGGGACATTTCCCGTTCGTTTTGGAATACTTCGTTGAGATTGATGAGCACCACTTGAAGCCGCTCGAGCAGGAAATGTAGGTTGATGCCCCTGATGCTGTGGAAGAAAAACTTATCGTTGATTCATTTTCATCGCAGAAAAATCGATGAGATCGAGATGTTGCTGACTATATTCACTCACGCTGTGTTTCTCGAAGATAATAGGAGAATACAGGATTTGGGATGGTTCGTATGTCCGATGACCACAGCTACCTCAACGTCCATTGGGGATAGAAGTTTTATTTCCATGGCCGATGAGGATTGTAAGGCTGACTCCGGCTAAGGCTTAGGCGTCAGTATCCGCTCAAAATTCTCGTAGGCCAGCTTCCTCGCGGCGTCGCTGCTGAGCTGTGATAACCAATAACGCATTGCACTTGTCCTGGGTAGATAGTACTGGTCCCAACCGACACTGGTAGCCATATCCATTCCAATCACGAATCGGCCGTTGTATTTCTCGTACAGATTCCTCCAACTTTCTGGTAACTGTCGGTCCCTTGGTTCGAAGAACAGCGTCTCATAGCCCACTGCAATATCGGCGAAAAGGTTGGGATGCTTATCTAACAGGGTTGCTAACTGATTTGGGTCTCCTTGCCTCGCATACTGTGGCTCTGGACCTCCTCCCATCTTGAGGGGAGTCTGATGTGCCCATATAACCTTTGTGTTGGGGTTAGCTAGAAGTGCACGGTCCAGCGCAGCTAGCGTATCTGGTGTGGTCTCCATGTGGATGAGCAGCGGGACATTATACTTAGCTCCGAGACGCATCATCTCCTGCACCCACGGTGAATCGGCGGGAATTTTGAGGTCAGGAGCCGCCTCGGCGGCAGACCCGGAAATGCCGTAATGCCTGATCATGAATTCGCCTAACCCCTTGAATTTTCCTGCCTTTAACTGACTCTCAGCATAGGCCACGAAAGCCGAATCAGTAAAGATGCCCCTGCCACCACGTACGGTGGTCAGGAACGGAATTATCCGCTGAGGATATTTTTCGTATGCTTGCAAGACCAGGTTATCTTCCCATCCTATTGGAGGAGGGTCAGGAATCCGGTTCGCCATTAATACAACCTTCCGGACCCCAGCTTGGTCCATGAGCGAGATGATGTTTTCGACGGCAAGCCCCGGGATTATATGGTTATGAGCGTCTATCAACGGGAGGACGCCTGTTGGCGTTGGTGTTTGAGTTGGTGTCCGCGCTGGAGTTGGCGTTGGTGTAGGGGTCGCGGTTTGAGTGGGTGTTGGAGCAGGCGTCGGTGTTGGAATTGATGTAGCAATTACAGTTGCAGGTGGTGTTGGTGCAAAAGTAGGTCTTGGCGTCGGAGATGGTGTGGGCGAAGGCAGTGTGGTTAGTACCGGCGTAGCCGTGGCAGCAGTCGCCGGCGTGGGCGTAGGCACGGGAGTCATAACTGGGGTAGGTGTAACAACAAGTGTAGCCGGAGGCGCCGCTACCACTGTTGGAGTGGCCGAAGTTGTAACAGCAGCAGGCTGGTTACAGCCAATAAGCCAAGCCTGCAAGGTGATAGCGACGACAACGAGAAGTGCACCCACTTTGTGGGTAATCATTGGTGTGCCTCCTTTTGGGCCAGGGCCGTCTTACGCTGCGTCTTTCGGGACGCAGGCATTACACAGAGTGAACTACTGCTGGGCAAGCATTTATGCCCGCCTATCAGCGTTTGCCTGAGCGAAGGTGGCCTACTCGCCCCTCGCATATGATTAACCGCCGACAGCCAATAGGATAACACGTCCGCAGAACAAGTCAATAGATGCTGAGCTTCCCGCGAAACGAGCATAATTTTCGAGTTCCAGATAATAACCAACCCTCCCATCACCATCCACTTCAGATACGAATTATCTTACGCGGTACCGTCTTTCGCGGGAAAATAGCCGGGGTAAATATCCCTGTATATTTTCAATTTGTTATTAGTTTGAAGCTAACCTCCTTAGATAAACCGGGGTAAACACCGTTTTTGCTACATCAATTTACATATCTATAAGGTAGTTTCGCGGAACACTCTCAGTACCATAATCCGTGAATTGTACCCGGGGCTATCCGCTTTGTCCCGATGCATCCCGGTATATCGGGACATGTCGGGATTCGGAGAAGCCATGGGCATGGGGTTATTATATCTATGCCCCAGACTTCAGCCTGCTGCGCTGTAACAACACAATGGTCAGTAATATTTGACGAAAGCTGGCTGACCGCTGGCCCAGTGGACAGCAGGCCAATGCCGGGTTCTACAAACCACGCTCCCCCTTGAACCGAAGCCGCAAAGGGTGTATAAATAGGGGTATCAAAAGGACTTGGTTTTGGTGCCCCGCTCTGCAATTGTTTGTTGCAGAATAAAATATGACGGAATTGCAAAAAAGAATTCCCCATTATTGCAAAGAATTTGTGAAGGCGCCGACGAAGAAGAACTTTACCCAAGCCAACTGAGGGAAATATGTCGATGCAAGACCAGATGGAACGTATCGTCGAAACTGACACCAGTTTCAATATGGCGTCGTTAGCTAATGTGGTGTGGCCGTTAATCGAAGCCTTACCAAGCGTCGCTACGGCAGTGCCCTTGGTGCGTGCCCGTTTGGTAGCCAACTACCGCAAGTTATCGTTCTCAATCCTACGGAACGCTTTTCTGATCGAGTTGGTGAAGGTTCCTAAGATCGAAACCACCAAATTCAGAGTGCGTTGGTTCGATCAGCTTAACGGTGACCCTAGGTATTGTACTTTTGAAGAATGCCTAAACATTGCAGTCGAACTTCTTACCACCTTGCCAACATGGTTGGAAACCCCATCTCATGCTGAATGTTTTACCTTATCTTTCTCCAATAGCATCGTTCCCTATGAAGCACCATTGGACTACGTAATGCGTTTTACTAAACAAGGACGCTTGCATCAACAGGGCAATATAACTTGGCTTTATGACGAGTTGGTGTTGCGAACTCTCAAACTAAGAAAATATCTCACCGATAGGACCACAAGTCCCGACCTCCAATTTTTCAAATCCGTATTGTCGGATAAAATCAAAGTCAAGACTTACCTTACCGACAGAGTGTTAACCGGAGAACATAAGACCAACCGGGAAAAACGGTGGGAAACACATCCTAATTCTGTTCATTTTGCTGAACGTCGCGTCTGTCTGGCAATTGAGTACGCCCTGGTTACTCAGATTTGTGCGTTTGAAGGTTTCCCGCAAGCATCGCTTCATCAGCTGCAAAATGCTAATATTTTGCCACCAAATCTACCGATCGCTCTATGCCCTATAACTGGTGATGCTTTATCTTATGAGACTTTTCGCCGTGAGCTGTTAAACCCGACTCATGGGAAATCAGATTTTCAAGTTGGCCATTTGAATCCATTAAAGCTGGGTGCGGATAGTACTGCTGCCGGTCATACCGCAGATAACATTAGTTGGTTCTCTGCCGACGGCAATCGTATTCAAGGCAGTCTCAGTTTGGATGATGTGCGTGTACTAATTCAACACATATCCCAAAATTATAAGCGACATGGGTGGTGGCCTCATAACTCTAATTAAAGTGCTACACAATTTCGGGCTTCTTGTGCCAACACTCGTGCCTCAATGCGTTTGGTAACTGCTTGTTCAACCAAGCTCCTAATGCGATCACGAGCCGCTTTCGACTTTGAAATGGGTAAGACCAATTCGCTAATGCGTTCTCCAAGACTATCAATAATGTCTTGAGTGAACTGTTTAGACCGTATTTGCTTTTGAACTACCGTTGAGCTTAAGATTGCAAGCAGTAGGTATGGGTTTAAATCATACTGGTTGGAATTGATTCTTATCTTATACAGGTGGCTTTGGTAGAGTATTTCCCTGTCGGCTTCGCTGACGATGGCGCAGGTTCCAATAAGATAGGTTCCATCCTTTACCATCAGAATGTCGCCAGGTTGCACGTCTTGCTTGTTTTTAAGTCGGTTGTAAATATCACAAGACACTGCGTGCTTGGGCTCCCCTTTCAATTCCCAATTGCTAATATCTGACGTACGAATAAATGGAACCGGCCCTGTTCCGTAGGCAAGTTTTCCAATTTCATCGCCAGTAGTGATGCTTATAGCACCTTCCGATATCAGTTGTGAAATCGAAATAAGGGTGTGAGTATTCTCCAACCCTTGAAGTTCTTCTTTAGCTTGCACGTCATAATAACGTGGGCACAACACTCCGCTAGCGATTCTTTCCTTGTCAACCGAGAAACCAAGGTTAGAAGGTTTGGTAAGCTTGTTGTTTCTGTACGCTGCAAAGTTATCGGCTATGTGAGGTAAGTCATTATACGGAATATTGCGCGCTCTTGAATCCTGTCCACACCATTTTGCCTCCGCCATGAACACGGTTCTACTCTCTACATTAGTCTTTACTCCATTTTTGGTTGCTACCAACAAACAGGTTTTCGTGTGCGTTCCACCTTTGCCAGAGGTCTTAAACAACGCGTCTGGCATGCCCATGATTGCATGAATATCAGCGTGCTTCAGTAGGTATTCAACGACATTGCGGTAGGATTTATTGGAAAGAATACTTTCCGGCAACACCATACCCAAACGACCTCCACGTTTAAGTAGGGATAAACAGCGCTCTACAAATAGTACCTGTGGAGGTACGTTGCTCTGAACTTCCTCTGATGGACCAAATATGCCTGTCTTCGGATTTTTGACCCACTTGCGGGCAAGATCAAAAGTCTTTAGCACTGCTGGAGAGGCGGCAACTATACGAACCCCAAATGGAGGGTTGGTTAGAATTACGTCTACGCCACCCTTAGGTAGATATTCCCGGATGTCTTTCTGACCATTTTGTAAGGAGATGCTGTCGCCATTTATTATTGTAGGATGGCTGCCTGTAAGCAACGTAATGTGGACTATAGCTAATTGCGCCAGATAAGCATCTTTATCAATACCGTAAAGGTGCTGGGGGATTTGGTTAGGAGCGACTCCTTGTTTCTCCAAGTGAGCACAGACCGAAGATAGGAAGCCACCTGCTCCACATGCGGGGTCTAATACTGTTTCATGGGGCTTGGGATCGAGAGCCCGAACAAGCAAATTGGTTACTGAACGAGGGGTAAAAAACTGACCTGCATTGCCTCTGGATTCGCTCCCAATAAAAACCTCAAAGGCATCGCCAATTGGATCACTCTCTGCATCCATAATAGAAAAGTCCAACTCACACATAACGTAGCTCAAGGTTGTTGGGTCTAAAAGGATTTCCGTATTCTTAGAATATATATCCGGAAAGTTGGCTCGGACGGTGTTGAAAATCGTGCGCAGTTGCTTGGCTAACTGGAAGGGATCGGCAGTATGGTCTATGTGTTCTGCTTCACCGCGTTCGACTACGAGCTTGCAGAAGAGGCACTTGAGCACCTCATCAAGCAGGGTATCATCACGAGTAGCACCGACGAATTGACCTGCAAGATAGTTACGTATATTACGGAACGTATCTTTTGTGGGTTTCTTTTCTCGGATGAGTGATGCTTGCCGGATATCGGGTTGCTTTGCAAGGTGTGGCATAAGTCCTCCACATGATATGTTACCCTATTTCTCTAAAACATATCCTGTGGGCATAGTTTTGTCAAGCACTGCCAGCCCCACCGGGCGACTAACTCACCGCTAAAGACTTCAATGGCGCTGGCGCGATATATTTGTGTAGTAACAGCAAGGCGGTGAGGTAGCGTTTCACATGTAGTTCGACTACCCTCCGTCTCCACCGGAAAGAACTTCACTTTGAACAAATCGTCAGATTGTGTGGGGGGTCATCACCGAGGCGCCAGCGGGCCAGAGATTTTTCACAATTGTTGGGTCAACCTGCAAGGTTACCGCATGATGTCTTTTATTCAAATGCAGATGGATCAAAAAATCCACGGATTAAGGTCAGGCAAGGGTTCCGCCCTTACCGGATTCACCTCACCACGCCAAAAAACTGGTTTACCCGCGCCGCCTGGCTACTATTGTCCGCCAGTCGCCTTCGGACAACACCTCGATGATTGCGCCGCCAGCCTCTTCTAACGCCTTTTTAACCCCATCCAGCTTGTCGGTGACGATTCCGCCGGTAATCAGGATTCCCGATGGCTTGAGTACCAGAATTAGCGTTTGAGCCAGCTCCTGTATAACTGATGCTATGATATTTGCCACTACTAAATCGAAGGTGGGTATACGGGGGCCTGACGAAAACGGGATGTCTGAAAAAAGCGGCAGGCTGCCCGGCCGGACGCCTATCCGGCGAGAGAGTTTGTTGGCCCTGACATTAGCCCTGGCTACCTTTACGGCAATCGGGTCGTTGTCCAGCGCCAGCACATGTTTGGCTCCGAGTTTGGCTGCTGCCAGTGCCTGGATGCCGGAGCCTGTGCCCAGGTCGAGCACCTGCCATCCGGGCTGTATATAAGATTCTACCGACTGAAGGCAGAGGCGGGTGGTGGGGTGGAGTCCGGTGCCAAAGGCCATTCCGGGGTCGAGTTCAATAATTACTTCTTCGTTGGCAGGCTGGTATTCCCGCCACGATGGTTTTATCACCAGACGCCGGCCGACTTTGTGGGGTACAAAATGTACCTTCCATGCCTCAGCCCAGTCCTGCTCGGTGAGAATTTGTTCTTCCAGGCGGATAGGATATATGAGTGAAAGGTGGCCTATAATTTCGGAAAGTTGTTTCTTTTTAGAGCTGAACGACCTGTCCGACGGCAAGTAAGCCTTGATGGTGAGGAGTCTTTTGGGTTCATTAACAGGTTGGGATAAGTCCTCTTCGACTACAGACCCGCCATGCCCGAACCGGGCAAAAATAGCTGCCACATCGTCAGCTACTTCAGC
>ORJL011141694.1_pt1 | contig 10925 bp, 10 predicted proteins | sample 1779941 | NCBI WGS metagenome assembly ORJL01 (sample SAMEA104232317, study PRJEB22302) | groundwater metagenome | biome: forest; feature: aquifer; material: groundwater | place: USA | collected 2011-08-07 | depth 5.8 m | reverse complement strand
TGTTCCTCGACGAGCCGTTCGAAGGGGTCGATCCGGTCGCCTCGCGCACGATCCGCGAGGTCCTGGCGAGCTACGTCGCGCGGGGATCCACGGTGTTCCTCACCTCCCACGTCCTGGAAATCGTCGAACGGCTGTGCACCCACGTCGGCTTCATCGTGCAGGGGAAGCTGGTCGAGCAGGCGTCGCTCGCGGAAATCCGCGCCGCCGGCTCGCTGGAGGCCCGGTTCCTGGCCCGGGTCGGCGCCGACGCGGAGGCGACCCGCAAGCTCTCCTGGCTCGAGGAGGGCGCCCCGTGAACCTGCGGCACCTGACCGCGTTCCTGTGGCTCCAGTGGCGGATCCGCGTCAACCGCATGCGCCGCACGGGATGTCTCGGCGTCGCGCTGGCGAGCCTCGTCGTCGTCACCTTCGCCCTCTGGATCCCCTCGGCGTTGGTCGGATCCGCGGTTGTCGGAGCGATGCTCGGCGACGTCTCGCCCACGACGCTGATGTACCTTTGGGACGGCCTGGTGACGGCGTTCCTTCTCTTCTGGGTGCTCGGGTTGATCACGGAGCTCCAGCAGTCCGAGCTGATCTCGCTCGCCAAGTTGCTGCACCTGCCGGTGTCGCCCACGGGCGCGTTCCTCATCAACTACGTGGCGACGCTGTTCACCCCGGGTCTCCTGGCCGGCCTGCCCGTGGCCCTCGGGTTGTCGGTCGGGCTGGTGTATTCCCACGGTCCGGCGATGCTCTGCCTGTTCCCGCTGACGGCGGGCTTCGTCCTCGTGATCACGGCGCTCACCTACCAATTCCGCGCCTGGCTGGCCGCCATGATGGCCAACCCGCGTCGGCGGCGGACGGTGATCGCCGGCCTCACCATGGGCACGATTGTCCTTTGCCAGGTGCCGTACCTCCTCAGCCGGTCCCGGGACCGTGAAGGACAGCGGGAATCCACCCCGGCGGATCGAGTGCCCGAGACCCCGGAGGAGCGCGCCGAAATCTCCGCGCGGCGCGAAGCGGAGTCCCGGGAAAGCCGGGAGCGGACGGCACAGACGATCGAGTTGGTGAACCTCGCGCTCCCGCCGGGCTGGCTTCCCTTGGGGGCGAAAGCCGCGGCGGAAGGGCGCGTGCTTCCGGCGCTGCTCGGGTCGCTCGCGTTCGGCCTGATCGGGGCCGGAAGCCTGCTGCGGTCGTACCGCACCATGTTGAGCCTCTACACCGGACGCAACGTCGCGCCCGCGACGCGGGACCCCGGCGTGACCGGCCGCAAGCGCCCGATCGGAGCGGCCTCCGCCGCGCGGACGGAAACGCTGGAGCGGAAGATCCCCTGGCTTTCGGAACCGGCGTCCGCGGTGGCGCTCGCGGGGTTCCAGTCGCTCTCTCGCGCCCCGGAATCCAAGATGCTCCTCTTTTCCACGCTGCTGCTGGTGGCCATCTTCGGGTCCATGACGGGAGTGCGGATGGGGAAACTGTCGGTGGCGTTGCGCCCGCTTCTCGCCTGCGCGGGGTCGGCCGTGGTCCTTCTGGGTTCGTTCCGGCTGCTGGCCAACCAGTTCGGATTCGACCGTGCGGGATTTCGCGGCTACGTGCTGTCGCCGGCTTCGCGGCGCGACATCCTGCTCGGGAAGAACCTCGCCTGGAGCCCGCCGCTCTTCCTGATGGCCGTGATTCTCGCCGGCGTGGTGCAGTGCCTCTTCCCGATGCGGGTGGACCTCTTCCTGGCCACCCTGCCTCAATTCGCGATCATGTATCTGCTGGTCTGCGCGATGGGGAACTTCCTCTCCATCTACACGCCGATCGCGGTGGCGTCCGGGTCGATGAAACCCGCGAATGCGGACTTCCTGACCGGCCTGTTGCAGTTGCTCATGATCTGTGCCTTTCCGCTCGTCCTCTCGCCGGCCCTGCTCCCCTGGGGGATCGAGTACTTGATGCGGGACGCCGGTTTCCCGGCGCCGGTCCCGGTGTGCCTGCTGCTGACGCTGCTCGAGCTCCCCGCGATCGCGTGGCTCTACCTGCGGGTGCTCGACTTCCAGGGGAGGCTGTTGCAGGCCCGCGAGCAGAAGATCCTGGAGGTCGTGGCGGCCCGATCGGAGTAGCGGGGAGGCGAGGCCGAGCCGATGCGGGGCGGCATGACGGACGTGAACCTCGCCACCATTGCCGGTCAGCCGCTGAAGATCGTCGGCCCGGATCCGGAGCCGCCGCACAGGCCCATATACAGTCCCCGACAGGTCGCTCGCCTTCGCCCGCCGGCCGGCCAACCGGCCAGCCGTAACCAGCCGGCCGTCATGCACCTTGCGCGGTGGGGCAGCCGCGGCTAGAATGAGGCTACCCAGAGGAGTCGCCCATGATCCGCGCCACCATCCGCAACGGTACGATCCAACCTCTCGACCCCCTCCCTCCAGACTGGCTAGAGGGGCACCCGCTCCTCATCGAGGATGCCGACCAGGGAGCCTCCACCGTCGAGGTCGAGGTATGGTTTCAAGAGGTGGAGCGGGCCGTTTCTGCGATTCGATGCGAGGACCATCAGCGCCTTGAAGCAGCGCTGGCCGAGGCTGATCGAGTTGCCAAGGACCAGATGAGGAAGGAGATGGGGCTGGCCGGATGAGCGGGTAAACCTCCTTGACACCAACCACCTGAGCGAAGCCATCCGGCCGGGTTCACACCTGAGGTTGCGCCTCCGCGATGTCCTTGTCCGCGGATCGCGTGTAGGGGTGTGCATCCCCGTCCTGTGCGAGCTGGAGGCCGGGATTCGGGGTCTATCCAGGCCGGACGAGCACCGTCGCGCACTCACACTGCTGCTCGCCCGGATCCGCATCTGGCTCCTTGATGGGACCACCGCCGCAACCTATGGACAGATCTACCAAGAGCTCCGGAGCCGCGGCTGCGTCCTCTCTCAGATCGACATGATGGTTGCCGCCCTCACCCGCCAGATGCGAGTTACGCTCCTCACCGCCGACCGGGATTTTTCCGTAGTCCCGGATGTTCCGGTCGAGAATTGGCTCGTGCGGTGAAGTCGTGAACCGGAAGTCTGGGTGAAGTCTGGGTGCTTTGTCGTCGCCGCGCATCACCGTCGGGGTGAGGCGAGCGCCGGCAACCGCCGCGTGGATTTGGGCGGGCTGCTCCGAGCTACCCGGGGTCGGTCGCGGGGGGAGGCAAGGCTCTGCTTGCGGAGTCCTGGGCCTCGCCCGCAGCGTCCGCGGGCGAGGGGTTGGAAGCGGCGGCATCCGCCGGGGTTTGGACAATGTCCCCAGGGGGTGGGGCGGCGAACCCGGCAGACACTTCCGACGGTCCGACCACCTCGGGCTCCCCCGGACGCGCGAGCTGCTCCGGCTGCAGGTAGCCGCGCATGAGGAGCACTTCGCCGGTCCGGCGCTCGAGCCCGAGTTCCTCGAGCCCGTCACGCAGGCCGAGGCACTCCTGCAACTGGGTCTGCGACACCGAGGGGGTCGAGGCGAGCACGACGGCAACCCGGGCTTCCTCATCGTCGCTGGTGATCACCGATCGCTGGCGGGAGGCGTCCGCCTCGGAGAAGTTCGGGCGCAGGGAGGCCTGCGCGGCTTCGAGCGTTCCGCGGGCGATCTTTCCCATGGCGTAGAGGACTTCCGGGAGCGGCCTCCGCAGTTTCAGCTTGATCGCGATCCGGCGTTGGGTGGCGACGGCGAGTTGCAGGTCGCCCGTCGAAGCGACGCCCGATTCGGACGCGAGGCGACAGAATGCCAGGTCCCACGGCTCGAGGAGCGCCTCCTCGGGCCGGCGCCAGACGTCGAACACGGCCAGCGCGGCGTCCGGCAGGAGGATGCCGAGGTCCACCAGCGCCTCGAGCGGGCGTTTCTTGATGCCCAGGGTCTTGGCGCGATCGAGTTTGACCATCGCGGCGTCCAGGTCGGCGCGCGCCACCAGGCCGTGCTCGATCAGCAGGTCCGTCATGGGCGGCTCGATCGACGGTTCTGCCTCGAGCCACTTCAGGTGATCGGCGAGCAGGTCCTGCCTTTCCGGGGTTTTGGGGATTCCGAGAATCTTCTGGATTCCGGCGGCGTCGAGCTTGCCCCGGTCTTTCATGGTGCGGGCCAGGTTGACCTTGAACCCGAGGGCGACGACGAGGCCGAGGATTTCGAGTTCCCTCTGGGCCGTCTCATAGGGGGCGATGCCGTTCTTCACGAGCAGGTGGGAGAACGCGAGGTCGGCCGGGGTGGTCATGCGCGGATCCTCGTAAGGGCGGGAGAAGGGGCGAAGGCGAACGACGTCGTTCGGGCCGGGGCGGCCGCGTATACGCAAGTCGAGAGTATGCTGCCGACCCCGCCGGGATCAAGCAGAAATCGGGCGTCGATCCGCGAGACCCGACCGGGGTCGACCTGCGCGGGGGAGAGCCGGGAACTACCCTCACCGAGGGTCGTTGAAGTTCACGGGTTCACTTCCCAACGTTCCATCGACCACGTCCACTGCGTGGGGCGATGGATGACGGCGGTTTCGATCGCCCGGGTCACTCGTTGCATGACTTCCAGCACCGTGGCGTTTGCCTCTCCTGGAGCAGAGGGGTCGAACAGTCGCTCGAATCGCGCTTCGTATCGAAGGGGTGCGACCCAGTGGGCGAAGTAGCCGTGGATCGGGCATCCGAGCCGCTTGGATAGGGCGGCGAGCGTCGAGAACGTTCTCGCGGGACGCTCGAAGAAGGTGACGACCTCCCCCTCGCGTTCGGCGCGCATGTCCGCGGTGATGAACAGGGCCTTTCCGCTACGGAGAGCCTGGAGCGCTTTTCTGACCCCGCCCTCTCGCAGGATCAAGGCTGCGCCAGTCTCCGTCCGAACCCGATTCAGTTCGTGCTGGAGCAAAGGGTTGGTGCGCTCCGCAACGATCCCGACCGCCGGGTATCCCAGCAGCCCCATGTGCGGCATGACCAGCTCCCAGTTTCCGAAGTGGGCGGATGCGACCAGCACCCCCTGCCCGCGAGCCAGGTCCGCCTCGAACGCCTCTTCTCCCGCGAGTGAAAAATGCGACTTGACGTTTTCGCGTCGGATGCGCCGGGGAAACGTCGCCGCGTCGAAGGCGACGTGCAGGTAGTGCGCGAGGACCGCCGCACCCATCGCCCGGCACCTTCGCGGCGACAATTGCGCGCCGAACACGAGTCGGAAGTTCGTCCGCATGCGGTGGCGTTGCTGCCGGAGCGCGAACCAGAGACCGAGACCGAGCGCACCCGCGAGGCCGCGGATCCACTCGCGGGGAATCGCGCCGAGAGCCGAACGCAGAGCCTGGAAAACGACCAGCTGCGAGGCGTAGTACCAGGCTTCGAGAGGCGTCCCGCGAATGAACCGCTTGAATCGGCGGTGCAGGCTGCGCTTCTTCTTCCGGGGGATCGTTGGGGTGGGTGACGATTCAGGCACCAGCGTATCGGCTCCAAATTCGGCTGGACCACGCCCATTGCTCCGGGTGCGCGCGGATCCCTGCTTCCAGCCAACTCGTGAGCCGGGCCAATCCGGCGCCGGGCGCCTCCTCGCGCCCGGCCGTGATCGGCTCACCGAAGGTATTTTCGTACCGCAATACGCCGACGCGTATCGAACGAAAGGGGATGATTCGCGAGTTGCAGCGCCTGGCCAGGGTGAGCAGCATGGAGTGGAATCGAGTCGGCTGGCCGAGGAGGGATACCGTCGCCCCGCCGGTCTTGGCGCGCACGTCGACGACCACCGAGAGAGCGGACTTGGCGTGCAGGGCGTTCAGGGCGGACCACACCACCCCTTCGCGATAGAGGACCGTTTGCCCGGTGCTCTCGCGGAAGCGGCGAAGCTCTCCCTCGATCCAGGGGTTGGTGCGCGGCGCGAAGATCCCGACCATGGGATAGCCCAGGAGCGCCATGTGCAAGGCGGCCAACTCCCAATTCCCCTGGTGCACCAGCGCGAAGATCACCCCGCGGCCCCGGCGGAGTTCCGCGTCCACCGCCGCGAGACCATGGGCGTTGAAGAAGAGGTGGGCGTTGCTCTTCCGGACCCGGCGGTGGAACAGGACGGAGTCCACCGCAGCGAGCCAGGAGTGCTCGAAGACCCGCAGCAACATCCTTGCGGATCGCTGCGGAGCGAGGTCCGATCCCATCACATGGCGGAAATTCTGCAAGATGCGCAGGCGGGGTCGCGAGAGCGCGATGCAACTGATGACCGCCAGCGAGCGCGCCAAGAGGGGTACGCAGCGAACCGGCACGGTCCCCAGGAGCGCCCAAGCCGCTTTGAATATCAGCCACTCCGCGGCCCAGTAGAGCCTGGCGAAGCGCGTATGGATGATCCAGCGCTGAAATCGCCGCCGGAACGACTTGCCGGTCGTTCCCGCCCGCGCGCCGGCGCCCGGCCCTTCGTGCCGACCCCGCCACAGTTCATGCACCCAAAGCCACTGCTCCGGCGCCTCGCGCACGCTGCGCTCGATCGCGTCGAACACCGCCTGGGTGACCGCCTCCGGCTGCGCGTCCCCGGGAATCGGCAGATCCGAGAATCGCAGGCGGTATTGCGCCGGTCCGGTGCGGATGCAGGTGGCGAAGACCACCGGGGATCCGAGGCGGCCGGCGAGCGCTCCCACGATGCCGTGCACCCGGGTTTCCGTCCCGAAGTAGCGGACCGGCACGCCGGTGGACCCGCCGTACTGATCGGGAAGGACCAGCAGGATCCCGCCGTCGCGCAGCGTGCGCACGGCTTCGCGCACGCCGCCTTTCTTGTCGATCAGGCGCAGACCGGTCTGGGTGCGGAAGCGTACGACCCAGCGGTCGATCAGGGGATTCTCGAGAGTGCGCGACACGGCGTGACCGGCCAAGGCACGCCGCGCCAATCCGATCGCGAGCAATTCCCAATTGCCCAGGTGCGGAGCCGCCAGGATCACGCCCCGGCCGTGGGCGCGGGCGCGTTCGAGAATCTCCAGGCCTTCGGTCTGGATCCACCGGTCGAGGACCGCAGGGCCGCCGAGGCTCAGTTCGCGCGCCAATCGCGCCGTCTCGATCGCGGTTGCCGCCAGGTGGCGGAAGTGGCCGCGCAGCCGTTCCGGATCCGCTTGCGGGAACGCGATCGCCAGGTTGCGCCGGGCGGTGCGCAGGCGTCGCCGGTGCAGCCAACGGAAGACGAAGCCGAGCGCGGAGGCGGCTGGGTCCGTGAGCCCAGGGGGGACGCGCGCCAGCAATCCCAGGCCCAGAAGGAACAGGCCGTACTGAATCCGGTGGAGCGCGCGACCGACCAGCGTCCCGCGCAGCACCCGCTTGAGGCGCTTGCGCCAGGATTTCTTCGGCGCAGCCGGGTGGGGCCCGGTCCCGGCCGATTGCGATTCGGCGCCCGGCGGGCCAGCCACGGCATCCGCAGCCTGGACGGCGTCTGACGTCGTGGGCGGGCTCCCGGTGGATCGCGAGATTCGCGCGCCGTCCCCGCCGGCTGCAGAGTCCGTGACGGTCTTGGGCGCAGGGCGCGCGCCAGTCCCCGCGCTGCTCTCGCGACCGTCCGCGCCGGTGGCGACCCCCAGCGGCTGCACGTCAGCCGGGCTCGTGGGCGCGCGCATGCCGGGCAGGACGGTTCCGGGCGGACCGACCTCGGGCCCAGCGGCGCCGGGCGATTCGGGGCGACCGGGCTCGGGGTTCACTCGGGGAGCTCGCACGGGCGGGGAGACGGCGCAGCGCGCGAAAACATCCCGGAACGGATGCCGCAGGCGGGACTGGGACTTGGGGGCCCGGGGCTTCGAGCGGCCATCAGACCTCCAGCCCGTACTCGCCCAGCTTCTTGTCCAGCGTGGGGCGGCTGATCCCCAGGATGCGCGCCGCCTCGATCTTCTTGCCGCGGGCGCGCTCGAGCGCGCGCTTGATGCAGCTCTTTTCCACCTGCTTGATGATCTCGGCGAGCGGCAGATCCTGCTCGATCAGCGAGTTGGCCTGGACGTTGATCTGGGCGCTGCGCAAGCGGGGGGAGAGCGCGTCGACATCGATCGCGGTTCCCTCCGCCAGTACCACCGCCCGCTCGATCACGTTGCGCAGCTCGCGGACGTTGCCCGGCCAGGCATACTCCAGCAGCAGCTTGGTGGCCGCGGGGGTGATTTCGGGGACCGGCTTCCCCATCTCGCTGCAGAATTTCGCCAGGTAGTGGTCGACCAGCACCTTGACGTCCGTGGGCCGCTCGCGCAAAGCCGGCAGTTGGATCGGCACCACCGCGAGGCGGTAGTAGAGGTCCTCGCGGAACTGGTTCTTCCGCACCGCCTCCTCGAGGTCGCGATTCGTCGCGGCGATCACGCGGACATCGACGTGGATCAGGCGCACACCGCCCACCCGGGTGAAGGCCCGCTCCTCGAGCACGCGCAGCAGCTTCTGCTGGATCGCCCCGTTCATGTCGCCGATCTCGTCGAAGAAGATCGTGCCGCCGTTGGCGATTTCGAACTTGCCCAGCTTCATCTTGTCCGCGCCGGTGAACGCGCCCTTTTCGTGCCCGAAGAGCTCGCTCTCGAGCAGGGTCTCGCTGATCGCGGTGCAGTCGACCGGGACGAAGGCCTTGTTCCGCCGCGTGCTCGCATAGTAGATCGCGTGCGCCACCAGCTCCTTGCCGGTGCCGGTCTCCCCGGTCACGAGCACCGTGCTGCTGGTCGCCCCGACCTTGCGGATGCGCGCCAGAACCTCCTTGATCTTCGGGCTCTCGCCGACGATCGTGATCTCGTCTTCGATCTTCTTGCGGAGCTGGCTGACCTCCTCGCGCGTGCGGGGGTAAAGCCGGGCATTCTCGATCGCCACCGAGGCCTGGCGGCAGACGTTGTGGAGCAGCCGGAGGTCCTCCTCCTCGTACGACTTCATCACCCCGCGCGTGTCGACGTAGATCGCGCCGAGCAGGCGCTCCTTGGCGATGAGCGGCGCGCACATGACCGACTTCACGTGCTCCATCGCGATCGAGCGGCTGCCGCCGAAGCGCGAATCCCCCGCGGCGTCCGCGCTGATGATGCCTTTGCGCTCGCGCAGGACGAAGCGCAGCACCGTGCGCGAAATCGACACGTCGGCGGTCTCGCCCGAACGGGTGCGGATCGCCCCGGGGAAGATGTCCTTGCCCGTCTCCTCGCAGAAGATCACCGCTCCCAGGTCGGCGTCGAAAATCCCCAGCACCACGTTGAGCAGCTTCTCGAGCAGCTTCGGCTCTTCCAGGGTGGAACTGGTGACCGCCGTCACTTCGTAGAGCGCATTGAGCCGCTTGTTGGCCGAGTGGAGGTCGGTCTCGTCGGTCGGCGCCTCCGGGCGCAGGACGCCGGAGTCGTCGGTCTCGGTCGGAGCGGGGAGGATGCAGGTGGTGCCGGCCTCCTCCTCCTCGTCGGGCAGGAGGATCACGCGCCCTTCGGTGGCTTCGCCCGAGCGCACCTCGAAGTCGGGCTCGTAGACCATCAGCACGGCGCCGATGCGGATCTGGTCCTGGGGGGCGAGAGGATGTTCAGTGATGCGCTTGCCGTTGACGATAACTCCATTGCGCGAGCCCGCGTCCTTGAGGAAATAGAGGTCGCCCTTCTTGACGATGCGGGCGTGGACGCGGGAGATCTGGGTGCCTTCGAGGTGGACCGGGTTCTGCGACGAGCGACCGAGGGTGGTGTTGCCGGTGATCTCGAAGACGGACCCTTTGGGCGGGCCTTCGATCACCACCAATCTCGGCATGCGGGCTACCTGACGATGGCGGTGCGGGCAAGGGTCGCGCCGCTGAGGGATTATGGCCAGTGTAAAGACTCTTAGCAAGAGAAACCGGGACGAGGAGGGAGCCATGGGCATGGGTTGGGCTGCGTGGATGAACGTGGTGGCCTTGCTTCAGGGGCTGCAGTTGCCGGAGGTGGAACGCGGGCGCTCGCCGTTCGTTGGGCCGGAGATCCCCGGCCGGATGCATGTCGATCCCGGCGCCCGAGCGCGCGGCACCGTGGTTCGGGGCGCCAGCGGACATGCCGCCCCGGCGCTCGGGTCGCGGGCATTCCGGCGCGGGGTACGGTAGGGATTCCGCCCGATTGGGATCGCGGCGGTCTGTTCCCCTGCCGAGCGCCTCAGCGACGCAGCCGGGAGGAATGGCTCGCCTCCGCGGCCGGGGCCCTCGCCCAGCGCCAACCTCGCGGCGGCGGAACCAACAGCTTCCGGTTGGACGGTCAGCGGCGCGGGGTAACGGCGGGGAACAGGTCGCTCGAGGACGCGGTCGGCCGTTGGGCGGTCAGGATCTGCCGAGCCATTACGATACGGGCCATTTGGCGCGCGTCCGGGGCAGGTTCTCCCCCGGCCAGCTTGGTGATGTTGTCCTTCAGCATCACATGCCCTCCTATCCCGGAGTTCGTGAAGTCGCACACCAGACCCGCGACGACTGAGATGATAGTTAATCCCGACTTCCGCCGTCAACCAACCGACAGCGAATAATCATCTCCTCGCCTTTGCCGGCGATTCTCGCGCATCTTTCCCTTCAGAAGGGGATTGCGTCAGAGCGTGGGGACTGACCGGGGGAGTATTATATTTATTAGTGACGCTTCGGACCGCGACGGACTGGAGGAAACCCATCGGGGCGATGCCGCGCCGACCACCCTGACGCCGCCGCGCGTGACCGCCGGCAATGGGTTTCGTGTCCTTGTCCCACATCCCGGCTTGTGTTAGGTAGGAGAGCAGAAAGACCCAACCATCTTGCTGCGTCAGGTTGGGTCAATCAACGCCACGGGTCGCAGCGAAAGGTTGAATCATTCTGCCCTTCGACTTAGTGTCCCGTCCAGCCTAGTAGGGGCTCGTTTCACAAGTGCGCTTTGTACCGCGCCCCGGAGAAGGGTACCCAGTATCCGAAGGCGATTCTGGCCGCCGGCGAGGCGCGACGCCGACGCGATGCCAAGAGCATCGCGGAGAATCAAGCCGCGAGGACCGCCCAGTCGGGCGGTCCGGAGGCGGCGCGATAGAAGAGGGGAGCAACGAAGCAGGGGGCCAGAATCGCCGAGCAGACTGGGCACAATTCTCCGGGG
>ORJL010733160.1_pt1 | contig 10925 bp, 7 predicted proteins | sample 1779941 | NCBI WGS metagenome assembly ORJL01 (sample SAMEA104232317, study PRJEB22302) | groundwater metagenome | biome: forest; feature: aquifer; material: groundwater | place: USA | collected 2011-08-07 | depth 5.8 m | reverse complement strand
TGGTTCAGTGCGGGAAAGGGGTTTGCGCTCGCCAAGCCACTCTTCGCTCGCGCCGCGCCAGCCTTCGCCCGCGCCGAACCACCATTCTCTCGCGCCAAGCCACCATTCTCCCGCGCCGAACCACCCTTCTCCCGCGCCAAGCCACCCTTCGCCCGCGCCAAACCACCCTTCTCCCGCGCCAAGCCACCCTTCTCCCGCGCCAAGCCACCCTTCTCCCGCGTCAAGCCACCCTTTGCCCGCGTCGAGCCATACGTTCGCTCGCGTCGGGCCAATCTTTGCTCGTGCCCGGCCTTGCAGGCCGGTCGCAGCCGGGTACGCCCCAGCCAGCGCGCGGCACAGAGTGTCTCCCGCCGGTCGGCCCGCGGCCTGGCTGCATCGGGTGTAGGGCCTACGGCGTCGCGCGCGAGCATCCGGGGAGAGTAGGCCGGACACTGGGGGCGTCCCCTCAGTGAATCACATGCAACCGGAACCGGCCGCGCACGACCGCACCGCCCTCGCGCGCGTACGGCGTCTCCACCAGCACGATGCGGCGGCCGTCGGCGGAGATATCGAACTGTTCGTACGGGATCGCGCCCGCGGTGAGGTACTCCCAGGCGACGCGATCCAACGCCGCGCCGCGTCGGGCGAGATCGAATACCGCCAGCCCGTTGCGGTCGCTTCCCAGGCCCGACTCGCCCGGGGAAAAGGCGACCGCCGCCCAGCGCCGCGCGCCGTCCAGCACGATCGCGTTCGGGAAGTTCTCCATCGGCCAGCGCCAGCGGAATCCCCCAGACCAGTCGATCGCGTGCAGCGTGTTCGCCGAAGGATGCGCCGAAAGCGGCCGTTCCTCTCCGCGCCGCGCCCCGAATGGAATGTAGGTATCTCCCAGGACGAAGATCGCCTCGTCCGCCGTCGCCGCCACCGTCCCGGAAGTCACATGCACCGGCAGCCCGGACACGTGAATCGGCGCGGCGATCCGGGATTCGCGCAGCGGCTTCCACTCGCCCCCCGCCGGCGCGGCGAAGAGGAACTCGCGCCCGTCCTGCGTGGTCACCGCCGCCCGCGTCCCGTCCGGCGACATCGCCACGCTGTGCCAGAAATGCGGCGGCTCGTCCCCCAGCCGCGGCAGCACGTACGACGCCGCGAGCACCCCCCGCTCCAGGTCGAGCCAGCCCACGGATCCCGGAGCCACCGGGCCCGCGCTCCCGCCCGCGGCCCCGAGCGGCGCAGCGACCACGAAGGCCAGCTGCTTCCCCGCGGCGTCCACGTCGAACCAGGGCACGTTGAGCGCGATTGGCGCCTCCGCCGGCCAGCGCCAGCGCACGGTGCCATCGCGTGCGATGCGATAGACCCGCGAGGCCGAGGCGGTCTTTCCGTCGCTCGTGCCACTGCGCTCGCCCGCCACCACCAGGTCGCCGCCCGGCAGCATCACCATCCGATACGGTCCCGGCTGATTCACCCAGGCATAGGGATTGTCGGGATCCGGAGCCGGACCCTCGCCCAGTTCGTCCGCGAGGCGGAAGCGGAATGCCTCCGCGCCGGAGTCGGCATCGAGCCGCCGCAGGAAGCCGTCGCGCGTCTGCTCGCCGATCCACAGGGACCGGCCGTCGGGCGCCCAGGCGGCCTGTTTGACCATACCGTCGCACAGGCGGGAGCCGAACGCGAGTTTGCCCGAGGGCAGATCGAGCACCGCGATGCGTCCGGCGAGCGTCGCGAGCAGGACCCGGCGTCCGTCGGGGGAAAGCCGGCAGACGGTGACGTGCCCGCCGGCGACGGTTCCGGTGGGCGGGGGGAGAATCGGCTCGAGATCGATCACGGCCAGAGGCAGCGGCGAAGGGTGCGGCGGCGCGACCAGGTCGAGCGCACGCTCGCCGTGGGCGTCTGCGATGAGCACACGAAATCGCTCGCCCGGCGACCAGGGCGTATCGGCGAGGACGCAGCCCGGCGCGAGGGGAAGGCAGGGGACATCGGCGATCGGTGCGTCTGCGCGCGCGAGGCGCACGCGGGCGTCGGCTCCGGCGTCGAGGGCGATACCGCCGCGCGCGAAGAGGGCGGGGTGGCCGCCGAGGACCGGGTCGGATCCGGTCGGCGCCGGGCCGCAGCCGGCGAGGGTGAGCGGGAGGACGGCCCCGGCGAGCGCGAGAACGAAGCGGGCCCAGGTCGCGGCCGTGCGGGTCACCGGGTCGCTCGTGCGAGGGGTGATGGGGAGGCGCGCGGCATCGCGCGTGGTCATCGCGGCTGAGCGCGAGCGGACGCAGCCAGCAGCGTTGGGGTTTGGGATTTCGCGGCGGGGGGCGCCCCGCCGCGCCGCGCGTCTCACAACGCCTCCCGTGCAAACACGTAGACCCAGCGGAGTGCGTCGGCGTGAAAGAGGTCGTAGAGGTGGAGCGCGTGCAGGAGCTTGGCGGCGGCGACGGCGGTGGTGAGGAGGGTGGCGGCGGCGATCGCGGCGAGGTCCGCGGCTCCGAGCCGGGTCTCGCGGAAGGAGGTGCGGGGCGCGCCGGGGGTGAAGCCGCGTCCCTGGACGGCGAGCGCGAGGGTGGCGGAGCGGCGCACGGCGCTGGCCAGGACGGCGCGCAAACGGCCCGCCCAGACCGCGATCCAGGCCCCCGGCTTGCGCCAGCTCGGCCGCCAGCCGCGCAGTCGCTGGACCGCGGCGACGGTGAGCGACTCGCGCGCGACCACCGGGACGAAGCGGAAAGCGGTGACGGTCATGAAGGCCAGGCCGTAAGGCACGCGCAAGCGGGTGAGTGCGAGGATCAGGTCCTGCGGCCGGGTGGCCCAGCAGGCCGCCAGGCCGAAGCCGAGCATGGCCGCCATGCGCAGGGACTGGACCAGGCCGTGGACCAGGCCCTCGCGGTAGAGGTGGACGCCGCCGGTGGCCGGCCCGAGGAGAGGGAAGTCGACGGGGACGATGGTGCCGAGGACGGTGCGTGGGACCGCGGCGTAGAAGAGCCCCTGGCCGACGACGAAGGCCCAGGCGCCGACCGCGGTGAAGATCGCCAGCACGCGCAACTGGCGCGGCCCGGGCCGGCAGACCGCGACGGCGACCAGCGAGGCGACCCAGAGCGCGGCGAGGCTTCGCGGGCGATCGAGCAGGACCGCGAGCACGGAGGCATTCAGCACCAGGGCGAGCCACGCGCCGGGGGCGAGCGGCGAGCGGCCTGCGCGCGGCGCGGCGAGGAGGTCGTCGTAAATCATGCGCGCCTCTTGGTACCGGTCCCCGGAGAGAGATGGCCCATATCCGAAGGCGATCCTGGCTGCCTCCGTGGCGCGACCACGACGCGATGCCCAGAGGCGTCGCAGAGGAGGAGCAACGAAGCCGGCGACCAAGAGCGCAGGGCCGATGCGCCGGTGATCTGCGGGGGCCGGTCCTTGGATGACAGGAAGGGCGCGAGCCTCGGGGCCTGCCGGTCCGCGGGGGCGTGGGCGTGTCGGGCCCGGCGAGCGAACCCGGCGGGTGGATTCCGGCGGTGGTTCATCCGCGCCCTCCGGCCCGGAGCCAGGGAGCGAGCTCCTCGGCGCGGCGGACCGCAGGCGCACCGAGACGCTCGGCGAGGCGGACGACGCCCGGGGCGACGAGTCCCCACGACTCGAGTTCGGCGGAGCGGCGGAGGACCTCGAACGGCGGACCGTCGGCGGCGATGCACCCTTCGTGGAGGACCAGCGCGCGGTCGGCGACCTCGAGCGCGAAGGCCGCGTCCTGGGTGGCCACGAGGACGGCGCCGGTTTCCCCGCGCAGCGTCGCGACCAGCGCGTCGACGCTGGTGCGGTCCTGACCGGTGGTGGGCTCGTCGAGGCAGACGAGCTCGGGCCGCTGTGCGAGCACGGCGGCCACCGCGACCCGCTGGCGCTGGCCGCGGCTGAGCGCGTGCGGCGGTTCGCTTTCGAGCCCCGCGAGGTGGAGGTCGCGCACGAGCCGGGCTTCCCAGTCGAGCTGGGCGGCGTCTTCCCGGCCGGTGTGCGCCGGGCCCCAGTGGATCTCTTCGGCGACGGTGCGCGCCTGGAGCATCAGGTCGGGATCCTGGAAGACCAGGCCGGCGCACCCGGGTGCGTCCCATGCGATCCCCCCGGCCGTCGGCTTTCCCAGGCCGCAGAGCAGGCGCAGCAGGGTCGATTTGCCGGAGCCGTTCGCACCGAGCAGGGCGACCATCTCGCCGCGCGCGATGGCAAAGGAGACGCTGCGCAGGACGGGGGCGGCCTTGCGGGTGAAGCGGTACTCGAGAGCGCAGATGCGGACCAGCGGCTTGCAGGAGCGGGCGGGGGGAGGGGAAGCCGCGCCCGCGGGCGCGGAGTCGAGCGGCGGGGCGATCGGAACCCCGGCGACCGGAGGCTCCGCGGAAGGCCCGATGGCGGATGGGTCGCCGATCCTCGCGGGGAGGGAGGGCGCACCCGACGCGAGCGAGTCGACGGACGGGACTTCGGAAACGCCGGCGGATCGTGCGGGGTCGCCCGCGGCGGCGAAGGCGATCGCCGCGGCCCCGGTCGATGCGTCTGCGGGCGCCCCCTCCGCGCGCGAGGCGCTGGTGGCGCCGGCTTCGGGAATCGGGACGTCCTCGATCCGCAGCGGTCGCGCCGCGAGCCCGGCGGCGGCGCAGGCGGCGGCCGCATCGGGGACGCGCAGGCCGAGGCGCCGGTACGGCTCGAGATCGGCGAAGGCTTCGGCCCGGGGCAGGTCGAGGACGACGCGTCCGGAGTCCAGGAGCACCACGCGGTCGCACCAGGGCGCGGCGAGGGCGAGCCGGTGCTCGACCAGGACCACCGCGAGTCCGAGGTCGCGCGGGAGCGCGGCGAGCCGTTCGAGCACCGCCTGGCAGGAAGGCGGATCGAGCTGGCTGAGCGGCTCGTCCAGGATGAGCAGGCCGGGTCGCATGGCGAGCATCGCGGCGATGGCGACACGCTGCTTGGTGCCTCCCGAGAGCGCGGAGATCGACGCGTCGCGGTGGATGTCGAGGCCGAGGCGGGGGAGCACGTCGTCGAGCGCGCGCGACATTTCTGCGCGGGTGCGGCGGAGGTTTTCGAGGCCGAAGACGATCTCGTCCTCGACGGTGGGGGAGAAGAGCTGGTCCTCGGGCGACTGGAGGACGATGCCGATCTGGGTGCACAGGAGCGCGGGGGGCGCTTCGGCGGGATTCAGCCCGCCGACCCGGGCGCTGCCGGAGAGCTCGCCGTCCTGCTCGGTGGGGATCCAGCCGCTGATGCAGCGCACGAGTGTGCTCTTGCCGCACCCGGTGGGACCGGCGACCAGGACGAACTCGCCCGGGCGGACGAGGAGCGTGATCCCGTCCAGGGTGGGGCGGGCGCGGCTCGGATAGCGGTAGCGCCACTCCCGGAGCTCGAGGGCGGGCGGTCGGTCGGGCATGGCCGTCAAGCTACTGGCGACGGCGGGCGGGCGCAATGATTGAGGAGCTCAGGTCGGCCGACCGACCCGCGCCGTTCCCGCGCGGGATCGGGGATTCACTGCGGCTCCGGCCGGGGTGGTGCAGGGAGCATGCCAACCGCGTTCGAGCAGTCGGGCAGGCGATCGGGTTGCGGCGGACCAGGGCGTGGGTGGTTTACCAGGGGGCTTAGGGGGCTTTCCGATCCTTTACGAACCGAGGCCCCGCGGATAGAATGCGCCTCGCTTCCAAGTCCGAAACGCGAAGGGGACTTTGCCATGACCAGCACCAGACTCGTTGCCGCGTTCCTCGCCGTCTTCCTCTGTGCATCCGCCGCCGTCGCGCAGCAACCGCCCCAGCCCCCGGTCCAGGATGGTCCCATGATGGGGATCAGCATGGACGGGCCGGATGCGCCCAATGCCCAACCGGGCATGCCACCGGGCGCCAGAGTTGCCGCGCCCCCGATGGAAGGCGCCCCCGCAGAGGTCGCAGGCCTCCAGATGTTCGACGTGATCACCAAGATCGACGGCAAGGAGATCACGGGGATCAAGGCCGTGCAGGGCCTGATCCCCACCTACAACATCGGCGATACGATCGAAATCACCTACCTGCGCGGCGCCGAAACCCGCACCACCAAGATCACTCTGGGCTCGCGCAAGGCCATTCTCGAGGCCCAGGAGAAGCGCTTCCTCCTCGTCGGCCTGCCGATGCCGACGATCGAGTGCGACGAGTGGATCAACGGACCGTTCGAGTCGACCCAACTCAAGGGCAAGGTGGTGGTGCTCCACTTCTTCGAGATGCTTTGCGCCGGTTCGCTCGGCTACTCGCTGCCCCGGGTCTCGAAGTGGCAGGAGAAATATGGCAAGTTCACCGACTTCGCGCTCGTCGGCATCCACTCGACGTGGGAGATGCACGAGAGCCAGACGCCGGACAAGATCAAGGAATTCGTCACGCGCCGCGAGTACAAGTACCCGATCGGGATCGACCACTTGCGGGAGCACATCGGCCCCGCTACGCTGTGGAACTACAGCATGGCCACCGAGGAGGGTCGGCTCGGCACGCCCGGGATCGTGATCGTCGACAAGAAGGGAATTGTCCGTTTCAAGAAATACGGCAACCTCGACGATGCCGAAGCCGAGAAGCTGATCGACGCGCTGATCGCGGAGCCCGCCGGGGGCTAGCGGGCGCAATTTCGCGCGGGAGGACCCCTCAGGCTGCGGCGGACCCGTGGTTTTCCGCTGCCGCAGGTCGCGAAGCCGGAGGGATCGAACCTCAGCGCTTTGCGTCGATCACGTCACGCCACGCCGCGAGCTGCTTTTCCCGGGCGACGGCCGTCCAGCATGCTGCGCAACATGACCTCCCCCAGGAAGCAGGACAACGGGCCGCACCGGCGGCCAGTATGTCCGCGGTACCGATCGCCGGACGACGGCGCCGTCGATCGGTACGATCCACCCGATCAGATCGCACAGCCCGGGTCGATGGGCTGAGTGCGCATCTGGAGCGGCGGTCGCCCCGCACCCCGGGCGGAATCCGGTCACGCGGTGTCCCCGCTCATCCCGTCGATCCGCGCGCGCAGCTCGGCCAGCTCGCGCTCGAGGCGCTCTACGCGCTCCTCGAGCAGGCTGCGCGCGGGAGGCGTGGAAGCCGATCCGGCTGGGGGAGCGGCGAACGGAGTCGCGCGGTCCGCCGAGCCGCCTTGCGCATCCGATTCGGCCGGGCGCTCGGGCGGACTCTCGGGCGCGCGCACGTCCGCGTCCGAATCGGCCGCCGGGGCGGCCTCCCGGCCGATGGTCTGCCCCCAGCGGTCGGCGCGTTCGCCGGGGACGCGCGCGTTCCTCCGCACCAGCGGGGGGTCGTTTCGCGCCAGCTTGTCCAGCAGCTCCTGGAGCGCCTCCTGCGTGGCGATCTCGCTCATCCGGCTCGCCCGGCCCCGCAGCTCCCCCGGCTGCTGCGGTCCGCGCAGCAGCAACTCCGTGAGCACGGCCATCTCCTTCGCCGAAAGCCCCAGCCGAACGTCGACCTTGTGCCGCCATTTCACCGCGCGACCGCCGGTCCCCGCGGGCTCCGCCCATCCCTGGTTGCGCATCGACTGGAGCGCCCCTTCGACTTCCCAGTCCTGCACCTCGGTGATCGGATGGCGGTTGCTCTTCTGGTTGCAGCCGGTCACCAGCCCGTTCACGGTGAGCGGGTAGTACTCTGGCGTCGCCAGGGACTTCTCGAGGAGCACGCCGAGGATGCGGCACTCGGTGGGGTCGAGCAGAGCGTTCATGGGGAGACCTCCTTCAAGAGCGACACCTGACCGGCGCGGCGGCACAGGCGGAGCTGTGCCGCCGCAACCGACCCAACTACGGATGATACGGATTGTCCGGATTGCACGGATTGTCCAACGGCAGAAGGTGTGATTCCTCGCAAGATCGTCGAAAATGCGACGATGTTGCCGGTGTGTACTACGGAATGGACGGAGGGTCCATCGGCGGTTCGAGAGCACTACGGCAAGATGTTCAAGTCGGCGATGTCGCCGGTGGGTACGCGGATGAATAGCCGGCACGGTCTACCCTTCACGATCCCGAATCCTTCTCCGCGCTGTCTTTCTTGCCGGCATCGAGCAACCGCATGACCTCGTCGTTGGCCCAGTCGAACCCGGTCCGCGCCTCGGGACTCGACCCGCGCAGGCGCAGCGCCTTCGCAAAGGCGTCGCGCGCCTCCATCGGCCGATGGGCCGCGCGCATCCTCGCTCCCAGGGCGAGCGCGTCCTGGTACTCGCGGCGGTCGATCAGGCGGTCGAGCACGGCGTTCCCCGCCAGCAGCAGCCCGAGCAGAGCCGCGGCGGCGGCGAGCAGCAGGGCCTGGCGCCGGCGCACCGAGCGGACGAGCCGCTCGGGCGCCCGCAGCGGCCGCGCCAGGATCGGCCGGCCCGTGAGATGACGATCGAGGTCTTCGGCCAGCGCCCCGGCTTCGGGGTAGCGCCGTTGCGGGTCCTTTTCCAGACAGTGCATCGCGATCGTGTCGAGGTCTTCCGGCAGGTCGGGACGCAGCGCGCGCGGCGGCCGCGGGTCTTCCCGGAGCACCTTGAGCGCCATCTCCGCCACCGTGCCGGCGAGGAACGGAGGCCCGCCGGTCAGCGCCTCGTACAGCATCACCCCGAGCGCGTAGACGTCCGTGGCCGGGCCCGCCTTGCCCCGCTCCCCTTCGATCTGCTCGGGAGCCATGTAGCGCGGCGTGCCCAGCACGTCCCCGGTCGTGGTCAGGCGGGTCGGGTCGTCCAGGCACTTGGCCAGCCCGAAGTCGGTCACCCGCGGCCGCCCCGCCTCGTCGACCAGCACGTTGGAGGGCTTGAGGTCGCGGTGGATCACCCGCTGGTCGTGGGCGTGCGCCACCGCGCGGGCCACGTCGCGCAGAAGCCGCACCCGTTCGGCGATCGGCGGGTCCGCCTGCAGCACCTCGCGCAGCGTGCGCCCCTTCACCAGCTCCATCGCGAAGTAGGGGATCCCGTCGGCCGTCCCCAGGTCGTGGATCGCCACGATCCCCGGGTGCCGCAAGGAGGCGGCGGTGCGCGCCTCGCGCAGGAAGCGCTCGACCGCGTCGGCATCGGTCTCGGACGTGGCGGGCAGCAGCTTGATCGCGACTTCGCGGCGCAGCTCGCGATCCCACGCGCGCAGGACCACGCCCATCGCGCCCCGGCCGATCTCGCCCCTCAGCTCGTATTTCCCCAGCGCCCCGCGGCGGGAGACGTCCGTCACGCGGCCGGCGGCCGTGTCTTGCAGCCGCGTGCATTGGTCGTCGGCGGGGGTGCTCACGCCCGGTCTCTCCCCGTTCAGCCGCGCGCCAGGTTGGGCATGATCTTCGTCTGGTAGAGCTGCATCGCGTCGCGGATCACCCCCTGCGCCGCCGCGCGACCGCGCAACGGTCCGAGCCGGACTTCCTTCTCCTCCAGCGCCTTGTAGTCGAGCAGGAAGCGCTGCAGCTCCTTCATCCGGTGCGTCGGGAACTGCGTGGTCTCCATGTACTGATTGACCTCGGGGTCGTCGAGCGCGACCGCGATGATCTTGTCGTCGCCCCCCTTGTCATCCGACATCGTGATCATGCCGATCGGCCGGGCGCGGACGATGCACAGCGGCTCCACCGTCTCCTGCATGTAGACCAGCACGTCAAGCGGGTCACCGTCGTCGCAGTACGTGCGCGGCAGGAAGCCGTAGTTCGCCGGATAGTGCACCGCGCTGTAAAGCACCCGGTCGAGGCGCAGCAGCCCGGTCTGCTTGTCGAGCTCGTACTTGCACTTGCTCCCCATCGGGATCTCGATCACGCACTGGAAGAAATCGGTCGGGTCCTCGCCGAGGGGGACGTCGTGCCAAGGGTTCATCGCGGAAATCCCAAAACCCAACACCCAAGTCCCAATAAATTCCCAACTCCCAAATCCCAACGCCGCTGGCAGCGCAAGTCCCAACCCCGCATGGTCTCCGAGGGCGGCATGGGAGACTCCGCTACGTCCGTGTGCACTACGACGAAGTGTACCCGATCCCCGCACTCGGGAGCTACTACTCGCCGCGCCGATCCGCCGACCTGCGCGGACCCGCGCCGGATTACCCACCGCCAACATCGTCGCGAAAACGACGATGCCGGAGTAGAGCCTCCCACGTCTCCCTCGGGCGATGATGCGGGGTTGGGATTTGCGCGGCCAGCCGTCCCGCGCTCGTATTGCGCCGACACCGCGCTGCGCCATGCCATTGGCTTGCGGTACCCGCCGGGCTGCGGTAGTCTGGGCGGACGATCCGTACACGTCAGGGAGGTGGATATGAAGCGCTTCGCGATGCTCCTGATCGGGTTCCTCCTCGTCGCCCCGGCGCGCGCCCAGGACGCCGCCGAGCTCACGCGTCTCGAGACGCGCTTCCGCTCGGTCGCCGAGCGTGTCCGGCCGGCGTCGGTCGCCATCCTCGGCCTGGTCGGCATGGGCTCGGGCGTGATCATCGACCGCTCCGGCCTCGTGCTCACCAACGCCCACGTCGCGCTCGCCGCGCCGACCTGCGCCGTGGTCCTCCCCGACGGGAAACGCGTGCTCGGACGCCGCACCGGGATCTACTTCCCGCGCGATCTGGCCCTCATCCAACTCCCCGAGGGGGACTACCCGGCGGTGGAGCCGGCGCCGGTCAGCTCGCTGAAGCCGGGGGACTGGGTGGTCGCCTACGGGCACCCGGGCGGGCTCAAGCCCGATGTGCAGCCCGCCTTCTCCGCGGGACGGGTCACCGGCACGGTGCCGAGCGGGGTCGCGGTGATGGGGTTGCTCGACTACGCGGGCGGCGTGGAGACCGACCTGGCGATCTACTCGGGGAATTCGGGCGGGCCGCTCTTCGATCTCGACGGGCGCTTGGTAGGGATCAACGGGGCCGTGAATCAGCTCACGGGGGCGAGCTTCAGCCTCGGCCTCGACATCATCTCCGGGGTGCTGTCCAAGCTCACCGACGGCCGGGTGTGGCTTTCCGACGAGTTCGTCCTCGACCCGTCGAAGCCGGAGTGGCGGGGGGGCTTCGAGATGTTTGTGCCGCTGAGGCGGCAGGGGGGGGGGGAACGGGG
>ORJL011826779.1_pt1 | contig 10926 bp, 8 predicted proteins | sample 1779941 | NCBI WGS metagenome assembly ORJL01 (sample SAMEA104232317, study PRJEB22302) | groundwater metagenome | biome: forest; feature: aquifer; material: groundwater | place: USA | collected 2011-08-07 | depth 5.8 m | reverse complement strand
CCGCTGCGCGCGGCCAGCAGCGCGAGGGGGGTCGCGCACAGCGCTCTTCTCGACAGCATCGGCGTCATCCTACACCTTCTTAGAACTGGGGAGCCGCAGCTACCTGCTCTTCTTGATCGCCGACGCGATGTGGCGCGACTCGATGGCCATCTCCCGCAGCATCCCGTTGGGCGACACGTGGTAGCCGCAGAAGAACAGGCCGGCCGCGGCGCTCTCCCGGCCACTCGATGTTGGCGCGCCTGCGGTGTCGACCGCACCAAGGCCCGCCTCCAGGAAGGCGTCGACGCGGGGACGGTAACCTGTCGCCAGGATGACGGCGTCGAACCTGGTCCGGCTGCCGTCGTCGAACACCACGGCGCCGTGCTGGAAACCCCGCACGCCTGGGCGCGCCGTGATCGCGCCACGCTTGATTAACGCCACCGTGCCCACGTCGATCAGCGGAATGCGGCCGTGCTTGCGAATCTGCGTGGCCGGCCCATAAGGCAACTTGCGCAGGCCATATGGCCGCAGGTCGCCGATGAGCGCCCGCAACAACGGGGCGTTGAGCCGGTCTGCCATCTCGGGCGAAAACAACCGCTGCACCAGGCCCAGCGCCAGGACCGGCACACCGAAAACCTCCCGCGGAATCACGTTCACGGCGCTCCGCACAGCAATCGCAGGTCGCGCGCCATGCTCGTGCAGGTCGATGGCGATCTCGCCCCCTGAGTTGCCGAATCCCACCACCAGCACGTCCTTGCCGGCATAGGGGTGTCCGTTCACGTACGCGGAGCTGTGCAGGATGGGCCCGCCGAACTCCGTCAAGCCCGGCCAGGTCGGAATCACCGGTTCGCGGGTGAAGCCAGCTGCCACCACCAGCATGGGCGCCCGGTAGCAGCCCTTGGGAGTGGTCACCTCCCAGGCCTCACCCTGCCGGCGCGCTGACTGAACGCGCTCGCCAAACCTGGGGGCCAGCGAGAAGTGGCGCGCGTAGGCCTCGAAGTAGTCAATCACCTGCGCGCGGGCCGGATAACGCGGGAACCCGCTCGGCATGGGCAGGTGGGGCAGCGCCGAGTGATCACGCGGCGTGTGCAGGTGGAGCCGCTCGTAGTGCCGATGCCACGATGACGCCACGCGGTCGGTCTCGTCGAGGATCAGCGCACCCTCGATGCCTTCGCGCTTCAGGCACGCCGCCACCGCCAGGCCGCCAGGCCCGGCGCCGATGATGATGACGGGAGCGTTCACGGGATCGCGCAACCGGGCTATCCGCGGATCAGAGACACGTCGATCGTGACGCTGTCGGCTTTCTCGGGCGCCTTCTCAGAATAGATCGACAGCGTGACGCGGCTGCACGCCGGCCCGAAGGCGGCGGGATCGAAGACGTAGAGGCCCTCGCGAATCATCTTGGTGTCCGAGGTCCGGTGCTCGAGGACGAAGGGCTGAATCGGGACGACCTCCGCGCCGCCGCAGGAGGCGCGCATGCGGACGAAGCTGGTCTTGAAATCCTTGAACGGCGGCAGATCCGCTCCTTGCGTGCGGGCCGCCTCGCGGCCAAGCCGCTTCCAGAAGCCCTCCACCATCTTCGGCGTCACGCGAACGATGACCACGGCCGGCAGGTCGGCGAAGTACTCGGACCACGCGCCAAACTCCGTCAGCCGGCCAATGCGGGCCTCTGCCTCCGGCGAACGCCCGCTCCGGCCGCCGGTCCGGTCGTTCTGCAGGGCTTGCTGGATCAGCAGCGGCGTGATGAAGGCGACATCGAAGTCCGACGATGACACCACGGACGGTGTTCGCGCGCCCGTGCTCGTGTCGCCCTGGACTGAACCGGCCGGATCGCTCCGCCTGGGCTCAATCGGCAGCTTGATGGGTTCCGGCGGCATGCCGGCTGACAGGGCCGGCTGGGCTGCCGCGACAGCCTCGCAGAGAACACCCGCGCGAACGACGGTGACCTCCGGCAACCGGCTGCGTTCCCTGTCAGCCGCCAACGACGTGAGTCCCACGACCGTACCGGCGTCATTGAAGATCGGGCCTCCCGCGCCGCCGAAACCGAGCCGCAAGTCGGTCTCGATCGCAAACGGTGTGGACTCCGTGACCTCGCCCGACTCGACATCAGGCAACCGCCCGAATGGTGCGGTCAGCGCCGTAATCTCCTCTCGCCCGGCGAGTGCCGCTGGTGCGACCTGGCAGCCCAGGGCTACGGGCGTGCGTCCGGCGATGACCGTGGGGTGGACCCACACGATGGCTACGTCTCGGGCGGGATCCGACAACAGCACGCGCGCCGCTACCTTCAGCTCACCCGACACCTGCACGGCGACCATCGTCCCCTTGGCCGCCGCGAGCCCCCGCGTCGCGATCAAACCTCGAGCGTCGACCAGGAACCCTGTCGCGCGCGACGTCGGCGACCAGATCGCCACGACGCTGTCCAGCCACTTCCCAGCCTGAAACGACGGAGCGCTGCTCGGAGTCTCGGTGCCCACCGGCGCCGGCCCGGTCACGGTCACGACGTCGGCGTTTTCGGCGGTGAGTGCGAGCGTGACGGTTCGGCCGGCAACCACGTCGATCATCTGCGTCCACTCGTACGCCTTGCCGGCGAACGTGGCGGGGCGATCGGACTCGATGGTGTAGGAACCTGGGATGAGTGGGATGGACAGCGTTCCGTCGGGTCCGGTCAGGACCCGCCTTGGAACGGTGGTCGCGGGGTTGTCACTGATCAGCAGGACATACCGCAAGACGGGCGTCGGCTGCTGCGCTTCGTCTGGCAGCGTGACGGTGACCCGCAGGATGCTCGTCGGCTGGCCCGACAGGAGCGTCGGAACCGCGAGCAAAGTGGCCAGCACGAGCGCACGCCGCATGATCCAAGAGTATGGCAGGTGCGGGCGGGTTCGATCAGGCGTCCGGGGACGCCGTCAATCGCCGAACGTGATGCCCTGCGCCAGCGGCAGCGCCGTGGACCAGTTCACGGTGTTGGTCTGCCGGCGCATGTAGCCCTTCCACGCATCCGAGCCCGACTCGCGGCCGCCGCCGGTCTCCTTCTCGCCGCCGAACGCGCCGCCGATCTCGGCTCCCGACGTGCCGATGTTGACGTTGGCGATCCCGCAATCCGAGCCCCGCGGTGACACGAACTCTTCGGCCCGGCGCATGCTCTCGGTGAAAACCGCGCTCGACAGTCCCTGCGGCACGCCGTTGTGCAGCGCAAGGGCGTCCTCGAACTGTTCGTACTCGAGCAAGTAGAGGATCGGCGCGAACGTCTCCTGCTGGACAATGGCCGATTGGGCGGGCATGCGGATGATGGCGGGCTCCACGAACTGCGGCCCGAGGTCGGGGCGCCGCCGGCCGCCGCACAGCACGGTGCCGCCTTCCGCCTTGGCTTGCGCGATGGCCGCCTCCATGTCGCTTAACGCCTTGGCCGTGACGAGCGGGCCCATCAAGGTACCGGGCGCGAGCGGATCACCGATGCGGACCTGCGTGTAGGCCTTGAGCAGCCGCTCCGTGAGCGCCGGCAAGATCGACCGGTGGGCGATGATGCGCCGCGTCGAGGTGCAGCGCTGCCCCGCCGTGCCCACGGCACCGAACAGGATGGCGCGCACCGCCATCTCGAGGTTGGCATCCTCGGCGACGATGATGGCGTTGTTGCCGCCGAGTTCGAGGATGGTGCGACCAAAGCGACCGGCCACCGTGCTGGCCACGTGCCGGCCGATCGCCGTCGATCCGGTGAACGACACCAGCGGCAGCCGCGCGTCGTGCAGCATGGCCTCGCCCACCGTGCGGCCCGACCCTGCCGCCAGCGTGAAGATGCCGGTGAGGCCGTGGTCGGCCATCACGCGGTTGGCGATGTGCTGCACCGCGATGCCCGTGAGCGGCCCGGGCCCGGCCGGCTTCCAGATCCCGGTGTCGCCGCACACCGCCGCGATCGCCGCGTTCCACGACCACACCGCCACGGGGAAGTTGAATGCAGAGATCACGCCGACCGGCCCGAGCGGGTGCCACTGCTCCATCATCCGGTGGCCGGGCCGCTCTGACGCGATGGTGAGGCCGTAAAGCTGCCGCGACAGACCCGTCGCAAAGTCGCAGATGTCGATCATCTCCTGCACTTCACCGTGGCCCTCCGCGCGGATCTTGCCCATCTCGAGCGACACCAGGTCACCGAGCGGCTCCTTCAGCTCGCGCAGCGCCGCGCCGAGGTCGCGCACCACGTCGCCGCGCTTCGGAGCCGGCACCTCCCGCCAGGCCCGAAACGCCTCGGTGGCCGCGGCCGCCACGCGGTCGTACGCGGCGGGGCTGCACAGCATCACCGTGGCGATGGCGTCGCCGGTCGTGGGGTTGAACGAGGTCAGCTGGTGGCCGTCGGGCTCGGCAATCCACCCGCCTGGGCCGGTGCAGGCGCCCGGGTTCAACGGTTCAATCTGGAGCTTCGTAAGAAGAGAGCGCATCCAAGAACGATACCAGACAGGAACCGTGGCCGAGCCCGGGTCGGCAGTCGAGCTGCCGAGGCTTGCGCCGACGCCCGATTACCCGAGGAGGCGGCTGGCTAAAAGCCCGCGAGCCTCTTAATCGGCGTCGAGGCACACTCCCCCCGAAGAACGGCCTGGCGCGCGGCGGTCACGCCGGTGCCTGCGAACGGCCGGTACTTCGGAATAAGTAGACGGCCGAGTTAGCGTTTTTCTCAGGGAAAGAAACCCCCGCCTCGCGTTACTGGAACTGCGTCAGCTCGCTGCCGGCATTGTAGCGGCCGATGGGCCACCAGGTCTGGTCCAGCAGGCCGTGATGCCGGAAGCGCCGAATCCTCGCCTGTGTTTCCGGGGTGAGCAGATACCGCTGGAGGGCCAACGCGCCGGCTTCGCTGACGCCCTGGACGCGGGCGGGATTGACGACCACCGACACCATCACGCGCTGGAGTAGGGGATCGCTGGTCACGAGGGCATCCAATCGAAGGTTCCGATCTTCAGTCTTCAGCCGCACGAACGGGACCAGCCCCCACAGCGTGTACGCCCCTCGCGCGGATGCGGCCTCGATGGCGGGCTGATCGCGAAGGCCCAGGTCGAGCCACCAACCGGTCTTCGGCGGGCGCCCGCTGGCCTCCCACAGCACGTTCGCCAGGTACTTCTCGGTCGGCGCGTTGTTGACGACGAACTCGCCGCCACGACTGACCATCAGGCGAAAGGCTTCCACGGCGTCGGCCAGCCCGCGAATACCGACCGGGTCCCGCAGCGGGCCCGCGAGCACCGCCTGGTTGGAGAACACCATCCGCGGCCAGCGTCCCAATCCCTCCGAGACGAATGCTTCCGTCCCGGAATGTCCGAAATGGGCGATCACGAGGTCGGCCCGCCCGCTGCGCGCGAGGTCGTAGGCACCCTCCGTGATTTGCATGGTCACCCGGTAGCCGCTTTGCGCCTCGAACGCCGGCAGCAGTGTGGTGAGCAGAACGTCCGGTGTGTTGACGACGGCGATGCGCAGGAGCGGGCCGGCCTGCTCGGCCGCGGCCGGTGGGGCCGTTCGCTCGGCCAGCAGCGGCCAGCCAACACCCGCGCTGATGCCGCAGGCTAGAAGAACCGATGTCGTCAATCGCATGGTGTGCCTCCTCAATCTGGAGACACCGTGACAAGACCGGATGTGAAGTGCTTGAAGCTGGCATCAAGAACTCGCGTCGGTTTGGTGAAACCGGTAGCCCACGTTTCTCACGCTCAGGATGTAGGCGGGGTGCTCGACATCGTCCTCGATCTTCTTTCTCAGCGCCGCCACGTGCGTGTCGACGGTCCGGTGCGCCACGTAGACGTCCTCCCCCCAGACGTGCTTCAGGAACTCGTCTCGCGTGATGACCTCTCCGGGCCGCTTGAGCAGCAACGAGAGTATTCGGAATTCCGTGTCGGTGAGCTGAAGGCAGACGTCGCGCTTGAAGGCGCAGTGTGTGCGCAGATCGACCTTGATCGATCGCACTTCGAGCACGTCGCGGTCGTCGCCTTTCTGCGAGCGCCGCAATACGGCCCGAATGCGCGCCACCAGTTCCGCCAGGCTGAACGGCTTCGTCATGTAGTCGTCGGCGCCAAGGGCGAGGCCGCGGATTCTGTCGACCTCCTCGGTGCGCGCCGTGACCACGATAATCGGCGTCCCGATGCCGCGGGCACGAAGGTCCTGGCAGATCTGGAAACCGTTTCGTCCGGGCAGCATCAAGTCGAGCACGATGAGCGCGGGCTCGGAGCGCAGAACCGCGGCCAGCGCGGCCGGGCCGTCTTCCGCCAGCTCGACGTCGAAACCCTCGAACTCGAGCTCATCCTTGACTGCGAGGCGGATGCCGGGTTCGTCTTCGACCACAAGGATTCTCTGCGACATGGCTCAGCCCTCCGCCCTCGGAAGATGCAGCCGGAACCGGCTGCCCTCGCCCGGCTCGCTCTCGACCGACACGGACCCGCCATGGCACTCGACCACGTGCTTGACGAGCGCCAGTCCGATGCCGACGCCCTGCACGTTCAGCTCGGTCGCCTGGTGGCCGCGATAAAACTTGTCGAAGATTTTTTCCTGCTCGTCGCGGGGGACGCCGATGCCGCGGTCCTGCACTTCGACGATGTGGGACCCGTTGGCGGACGAGCACGTCACCGCAATCGGCCGGTCCGGCGGCGAATACTTGACCGCGTTCTCGATCAGGTTCTGGATGCAGTCCTGCAGCGCCGTCCGGTCGGCGCGGACCCACAGCGGCGCGGCCTCCGGGCCGCACAACCGGATGCGGTCTGCCGGCGCCGAGCGCCGGCACTCCTCCGCGGCCTCGCGCGCGATCGCGACCAGCTCGACGCGCTCGAGCGCGTACCGCTGCTTGCCTTTCTCGATCTGGGCGAAATCCAGCAGTCGAGTCACGAGCGCGGAGAGGCGGCGCGCGTCTCGACGGATCAAGGCGTGATACTCCCTGAGCTTCTCCGGATCGCGGATCCGCGCCGAATCCAGCCGCTCCAACAACACCAGCATGGAACTGAGGGGCGACCGGAACTCGTGGGAGACGGCGGACACGAAATCGGTCCGCAACTGCGAGAGGCGCATCTCCTGCGATACCGTGCGGTACACCAGAAGGCTGCCGAGGATGGTCAACAACACGAGGAAGCCCATCGAGTAGGCGAACGGGTACTGCCGGAAGTCGGTGGCGCTGGTGACGCTGGCCCTTTCAAACACGACCTGGAAGAATGAGAAGCCTTTCAGCGCGAACGGCCCGGACGCCGACGCGGACTGCCGGTCGCGGACGTCGCCCACCCAGAGCGAGCCCGTGAAACCGGTTCCCGCGCAGAGCTCTGCAAGCCGCGCGTTCGCGTAATCGACGACCGGCTTCGCGGCAATCGCGTACCCCTGACTGCCTCCGGGCAGGAGTACGATCAGCGATCGAAGGCGGAGAAAATACTGGGCGCCCGACTTGAAGTCGTGGAGAAACACCAGAATCCGCGGGTAATAAAAGTCGGTGATCGCCTGCGCCGTGAGGCGGTCGGCCGGGGGCATGACCGCCGGAGGCCGCGGGGTCGGCGCGCCGACCGGCAGCGCCAATTGAAACTCGGGAAAGAGGATGCGTTCGCCTTCGATCCGGAACGTCAACGCGGCTCTGGAAACCGCCGCGTCCGGCTGCGTGGAGAACAGCCAGTCGCTGAGAACGTGCTCGAAGAGCTGCACGATTTGGCGCTGACGCACGGCCTGCGCCTCCGCGGCCTGCGCCCGGTCACTGCCCACCGCGCGGACGATCAGGATGGTGAAGATCGCCGCCGGGAGCAGGACCATGAGCGCAAAGAGCAACAACGCCCTCCGGCTCCGATGGAGCACACCAGTGTCCCACATGGTTTGGTCAGTGTAAGGTGCCGGTGGCCCGGGGATTGCGAAGTTTCCGTCAAGATCGTGTGGCGACGCCCGTTTGCCGTGGATAGGGCGCGCGCCTCATCAAAGCAAGGCGTGGATTGCCGCCGTGAGTTGCGCGGGCGAGCCCAGCAAGCCGCCGCCTTGGGCCAGGTCCGGCTTGCCGCCGCCTTTGCCGCCAAACTGGGCGACCAAGGCCTTGAGCATGGCGCCGGCATCGGCCGTCGCGGCGCTGCCGCGCGCGATGACGGCCAGCGCCGGCGAGGTCGTGGTGAACAACGCCACCACCGCATTCGGCTTCGCCGCCGCCGCGGCCACGGCGATGGCCTTCAGGCCCTGCGCGTCCCAGCCGTCGAGCGCCTCGACCACGACGAGCTGGTCGCCTGATGGCGTCGCCTTCGCCAGCAACCCGTGCGCCTCGTGCGTCGCCAGTTTTTCCTGGAACCCGCGGAGCGTCCGTTGCTGCGCTTTGCTGTCGGCCTGCATCCGCTCAACGGCCGCCGCCATTTCCTCGGGAGCGACCGAGAGGAACTTCTGGGTCGCGGCCAGCGAATCGCGCCACCTGCGGAAACGGTTGAGGGCGCGGCCGCCGCACAGGAACTCCACGCGCGAGCCGCCGCGGAACTTCTCCCAGCCACCAATGGCAATCACGCCGATTGCACCGGTCCTCGCCACATGGGTCCCGCCGCACGCCGACAGATCGAAGTCCTCCACGTCGATCAGCCGGAGCGGGCCGGTGCGAATGGACTCCTTGCGGAGCGGCAGCGTCGCGGCTTCCTCGGCCGTCGCAAAACGGATGGGCACCGGCCGGTCTTCCCACACGATGCGGTTGGCCTCGTCCTCGGCCTTCGCGACTTCGGCCGCACTCACCTCGCGCGCCAGGTCGATGGTCGCCGACAGCGTTCCCATGTGGAAGCTTTCGGTGCGCACGCCGAACAGCCGATCGAACGACGCCGACAAGACGTGCTGGCCGGTGTGCTGCTGCATGTGATCGAATCGGCGCGCCCAATCAATGGCGCCCTGGACGACGTCGCCGACCGTCAGCGCTCCCGAGGTGACGTGCGCGATGGTGCCGTCCTCACGCTCCAACACCTCGCTGACGGCGGCGCCGCCGAGGACGCCGGTGTCGAAAGGCTGGCCGCCAGAGGTGGGATAAAACCCGGTCTGGTCGAGTGTCACATGCGTGCGGCCATCGACGGTGTCGGCCGCGACCACGGTCGCGTCGAACTCCGTCCGATAGGGCTCGGTGTAATAGAGGCGAGTCGTCACTTGGATTCCGCCGGCACAATCGGTAGCTCGAAGAAGAACACGGCGCCGCCGGAGGGCGCGCGGCGGTAGCCGATGCGGCCACCGTGCGAACGAATGATGTCGTAGCTGACCGACAGGCCAAGACCGGTGCCCTCGCCGACCGGCTTGGTGGTGTAGAACGGCTGAAACAGCTTGGCCTCGTCCTCGGGCGGCATGCCGGGCCCGGTGTCTTCCACCTCGATCCACGCCCAGCCGTCGCGGTCGCCGGTGCGGATGGTCATTTGCCGTCCGGCCGGCGCGGCCTGCACGATCGCCTGCTCGGCGTTGATGGCGAAGTTGAGCAGCACCTGCTGCAGCTCGGTGAAGATCGCCATCACCACGCCGTGCGATCGCTCGTCCGCCTCGACGCGGATGTTGAGCTCGTCGAGCTTGCGATGCCGCAACTCCATGACCGACGCCACCACGTCGCGCAACCGCACCGGCGTCGGCTCCAACATCTGCCGGCCAAAGCGCGACAGGTTGCGGATGATGGCGCTGGCACGCGTGCTCTCCTTCTGGATCAAGGTGAGGTCGGCGCGCGCCTCCTCGGGCATGTTCTTTTGCATCTGCAGCAGTTCGGAGAAGCCGAGAATGGCCTGCAGCGGGTTGTTCAGCTCGTGCGCCACGCCCGAGACCAGCACGCCGATGGCCGCCAGCCGCTCCTGCCGGATCACCTGCTGCTGCAGCAACTCCACTTCCTGGCGCATCCGCCGCTCATCGTCCACCTGGGCGGCGATCGCCGCGCGCGCGCCCTGCAGGCTGGTGATCATGCTACCGACCGTCTCCTGGAGGTGCGCCATCTCAGCGGTCGGCATCGGCCGCGACTGCAGCGGCGACAGGTCACCGCGGCTGACGCGGCGGGCGGTGTCGTCCAGATGATCGAAGGCCTTCAGCCAGCGGCGGCCGAAGATGAACGCGATCCCGAAGACCAGGATCGTCGACACCAGGGAAATGCCGAAGTTGCGCCGGTAGATCGGCGCGGTCCGCGCCCGCGCGACGCTGGTGGGAATGCCGACGCTGGCCAGCCACGGCCCGCGGTCCACCACGGCGTTGCCGAATACGCGCTCGACGCCGTCCACGCCGGTGAGGATCGCGCTGGCGGGCACCTCGACCGGTTGCAGGCGCCGGGGTGCGGCCGTCGCGGCCCGGCCGACATACCGGTCCGAATCAAGGCTGCGCGCCACGACCACGCTGTTCTGGTCGGTCAGGGTGACGACGGAGCCGAGCGGGAGCGGGATCGACCGCAGCACCTGCTCGAGGGCCTCGAGGTGAACCGACAGGCCAATCACCCCCACCACGCGGTTATCGATCGCCGTGATCGGGTAGCCGAGGATGATGGCATGGGACGCGTCGCCCGGGCCGCCAAGCATCGGGCTGACCTTCGTTTGCCCCGTCTCGGCCACCGACCTGACCCAGGCCGGATCGACCAGCCCCTCGACCTTGCGGTCGGGCGTCCGCGCCCAGGCCTTGACCTGCCCGTTGGCGTCGGCGATCAGCGCGTTGTTGAGCAGACGGTCGCGGCCACCGACCAGCGGCAGCAACACCTCGGTGGCGGCGCTCGCATCGAGTGCGCGCATTTTCGGGTGACGCGACGCTGTGACCGCCACCGCATCCGCGGCCTCCAGATTCCGGTTCACATACACCACCACCGTCGCCGCCATCGTCGAGGTCTCGGCCGCGAGCTGGCGCACGTGCTCGCCGTAGGTGAGATAGGCGCCATAGGCAATGGCGGCATAAATCACCAGGGTGAGGATCAGGATGACGGTGAAGACCTGGCGTCGAAGCGGCTGGGCCACAGGTGTCCGCAAATCGTATCAGTCCGCCGAGCCGATCAGCGGGTCGATT
>ORJL011524177.1_pt1 | contig 10926 bp, 7 predicted proteins | sample 1779941 | NCBI WGS metagenome assembly ORJL01 (sample SAMEA104232317, study PRJEB22302) | groundwater metagenome | biome: forest; feature: aquifer; material: groundwater | place: USA | collected 2011-08-07 | depth 5.8 m | reverse complement strand
TTTCCAAGGAGACGAACGATGACGAAGTCGAGCAAGACCACGAAACGACGTAGCGGTGCATCGAAGAAAGCCGCCAAGGCGACGGCCCCGCGGGCTTCGAAAAAAGACAGCGCCGAGAAGAAGCCGAAACGCGTGAGCGCCCTCGACGCCGCGGCGCAGGTGCTGGCCAAGGCGGACAAGCCCATGCGGGCCCAAGAGTTGATTGCCGCGATGGCCGAGCAGGGCCTGTGGAAGAGTCCCGGCGGCCAAACGCCGCACGCGACCTTGTACGCCGCGATGCATCGGGAGATCACGGTCAAAGGCAAGGACGCCCGGTTCAAGAAGACCGATCGCGGGCAATTCGCATCCAACGGCAAGGGAGCGTGAACGATGAAAGCCCGCACCCAACGCCCGCAGCGACTGCCCGATGGAACGCGGGTCGTCGTCCGCAGCGACCACTTCGCGGGTAAATGCCAGGGCGTCATCACAAGGGGCCGGTACGACGAAGGCTGGCTCTATCGCATCGAGGTCACCGACGGTGACCGCGTGGACGCCGAACGGAACGGCGACGGGGAACTCTGGGTCTGCGACTTCGAAGTTCAGCGGGCCGAGAACGCCTGAGAACATCATGTCCCCTCCACCAACGCCTCGGCGATGTCCGGGGCGTTGCTCCGGGCTGAGACTCGCTCCGCCTTCCGCCCCGTGAATTTCTCGAATCGTGCCACCATGATGTCACAATAGAGCGCGTCGAGTTCCATCAAAAACGCGCGTCGCCCGGTCTGCTCCGCCGCGATCATCGTCGAGCCGCTGCCACCGAAGAGATCCAGCACGTTCTCACCCGCGTGGGACGAGTATTGCATCGCGCGCACCGCCAACTCGACCGGCTTCTCCGTCAGATGAACCATCGATTGCGGATTGACCTTCTTGACGTGCCACAGATCGGTGGCGTTGTTGGGCCCGAAGAACTTGTGCGCAGCGCCTTCACGCCAGCCGTAGAAGCAGATCTCGAAGGCGCCCATGAAGTCCTTGCGGGTCAAGACGGGATGCTGCTTGTCCCAGACGACGCCCTGGCTGAAGTACAGGCCGTTCTTCTTGAGGAACGGAGGATAGTTCCCAAGATTGGCGTAGCCACCCCAGATGTAGAAGCCTCGACCCGGCATGAGCACGCGGGCCATGTTGCCGAACCACGCGTCCAGCATCGCATCGAACGCCTCGTCGGTCACGAAGTCATTGGCCAAGGGTCGATCCTTCGGGCGCAGTTTCTTGTGCGTGGCTTTGCCGCTCTGTCCGCCAGTGGCGACGTCGAAGCCGTGATACTTCGACGCGGTGCGCTTGACATCTGCGTTCTTCGACTCGTTCCGCTTCTTCCCGGCGCGATGCATATCGAACGATTGGTGGTGCATCAGACCGTGCTCGCCAAACGACGACAATCCCGCGGCGATGGCGTTGTTCGATCGCGGCTCGACCTTCACGTTGTAGGGCGGATCTGTGTTGCACAGATGGATCGTTGCACCGTCGAGCAGTCGGTCCACATCATCCAGCTTCGACGAGTCGCCACAGAGCAATCGATGATCACCCAACATCCACAAATCGCCGGGCTGCGTGATCGCCGCGTCGGGCGGCCCGGGCACGTCGTCGGGGTCGCACAACCCATCGGTGACATCGTCGCCGAACAACTTGGCCAGCTCGTCGCCGTCGAAGCCAAGAGAGTTCAAATCGATGTCGAGCAGCTTCAGCTCGCCGAGTTCGATCGATAGCAGATCGAGATTCCACTCGGCCAGCTCGGCGGTCCTATTGTCCACGATTCGGTACGCCTTGATCTGCGCTGGCGTCAGATCCGTCGCCACATGCACAGGCACTCGGTCGAGTTCGAGTTTCTGCGCCGCCTTCCAGCGTGTGTGCCCACAGACGATGACGCCGTCGGCATCCACGACGAGCGCTTGCCGAAATCCGAATTGTTTAATGCTCTCCGCGACGGCGGCAACCGCAGCATCGTTGTGGCGTGGGTTCTTCTCGTATGGCTTGATCTCGTTCAGTGGCCGCAGTTCAATCTTCATGTCGCAACCTCCGTGCTGCCGGTAATTCCAATCGCCGACCGATCCTATTCCAAACCGCGGAAGGCCATTCCAGCCGGTGGACGTTAGGTGGAGCGAGGTGGCGCAACCGCGCCGTGCTCGCGACAACCCCGTTGCGGCTTTGGCGTTCGCCCACCGTTTGGCCCACGATCGCCACGGTTCGACCGCGGCGCGCAGGGAGGCCACCGCGTAGAGCGTTACGGCGGCGTCGGTTCGCGCACGACCCAACGGGGTGCGTTGGGTGGCCACCAACGAACCGCACGGGACGTACTCAACGGACTCTGTCTCCGTACGACTCGGATTCCGTGGGCGTCCCTGGCCAATTCGAGCCAGGAAGTACCGATCGCTATCGAATCACGTTCCATTCGAGTCCTCCGTTGTGCATGTCATCAGCGCCGAGGCTTGCTGCAGCTCGACAGCGCCGTCGGGATGGTCAGCGGTGCAGCACCCAGCAAGGTACAGAAGGTGGTCGCAGGCTTCGGAGACCCAATGCGCGGTTGACCCAGCCCGTGGTGCAGGCGGGATGGCTGGGTTTGAAGGGGCGAAAGGCGCGCCGGCTGCGCCTATTGCGCCTATTGGTTCCATTACTTTCCTGCGCTTATCACTATGTACACACACTGCATGTAATTCTGAATCTCCCATCATTTGAATGACGTGGCCCATAGGCGCATTAGGCGCAACACCGATTCCATTAGGCGCACGAATAGGAGCAGCTATAGGCGCACCATAGGCGCAAACGGCTGGGTCGGAGCTTCGATCGACCTCGTCTGGAGCTTCGGTGCCGTCTTGAGCAGTCATCTGCGCCGAGTCTGCGCCTATTCCGCTCCTATGAGGCGTCGGCGAATAGGCGCACTCGTCCGGGTCCGGTTTCGGCACCCGGAAGCAGTATTCGCGGATGGTTCGCCGTTGCTCAGCGTCGGGACACTCGCGACGTTCGATCTCAAAGCCGTCGACTGTCTGGGTGTGCTCGCTCCGGAAGCATTGGCGCAGCCGGCGACCGATGGCTTGCAGGATCTTCTTCCGGACTTCCTCATCCTCCACGTCACCTCCGTCCGGCAGGCCAGGAAGATCAGCGACGGACGACTCGGCGAGGATGTCGGCCAACTGGGCGGCGCGCAGCCACACGCCCAATTGGCCTGCGTCGCGGACTGCGAGGGCCACGTCCCGCAACCAGTTGAGCGCCGGCGTCGCCATGCGGACTTGCGTCTCGCGGTGACCGTCCAGCAATGGACCGGCGTGGAAGATGTTCTGAACGATCCAGTCCAGCGTCCTCGCCCAGAGCCGGAAGTCGTGGCGCGTCTCATTCGACTTCGGCTTGCCGGCCTGATGCCAAGCCCGGAGCACGGTGAACACCGCGCCGAGGTAGCGCGACTGGTTGGCGCGCACGTGGTCGAGGATGTCGCCCTCGCGATACTCGCGAAACCGGTAGCCCTCGGGCTGCTTCAGGATTCGCACACAGCTTGAACGGTTCGCCAAGTCGATGGTGATGTCAGCGCGGTTGCTGGTGAGATGCAGAATGACGCGGCGCGGATCGATCTCGACCGCCGCTTGATGCGGGGCGCGTGCCAGGAATGTGTCCTCGGTCAGGAACGATTCGATCGCTGGCGAGTCGATCTGACCACGGACGTTGTCTAGCGATATGAAATTGCAGCCGCGGATCAGCGCCGTTGAGAACGTCTCCTCGAGACTTCCGACCCCGCCCTTCTTCTGCGTGACGGCACGGACCGTCTGGTTGTAGATCGATGCGGTCAGCTTGTTGCGATATCCCTTGCCGCTCTGGCTCGAGTCAGCCTCACCGAGGTCCATCGGTGTGCGTCCCCCGAGCAACCCGCCCATCACGAGCGCCGGTGTAACGACCGCCGCGACCGCCCGAGCCTTGTCAGCTGCGGTTGCGAAACGAAAGTCGGCGAGCATCTCCAGGAGCAGACCGACCGCGTCTTCGAGCGTGACCTCGTCCACCGAGGCGGCAAGCGCCATGATCCCCGATTCCTGGTCGTAGCCGCAGATCTGGATCAATGAGCCGTCGCGCTCGATGAGGACTGGACAACCACTCAACAAGCGCAGGGGTGGCAACGCGAGCCGGAATGTTCCGCAATGTTGAATGAGCTTCGCTTGCTGCTCGGAACAGACCGTCGGCTGCTGGATGAGTTCGCCTTGGCTCGAGGCAAGCGTCATCAACGTGGCGACGGTTTCAAAGATGCTCGCCAGCGCCGCTGGCCTGACGGTCTCAAGGATGTGCTCTCCCGCGTTGTCCCGCGAAACGGTCGCAACCGCGCCACCGCGCAGGAAGTAGCGTTCACCACAAGCGAGCAGCTTGCCGAGTTCTCCAGCGCTCTCTTGGATGGGCACGGGTCCACCGGGCAGGAGTACGACAGGCAGGCCATTCTGGCCTAGGCTTGGAGTTGCAACGTCTCCTCGTCCGACGGGCGAGTGCTTGCGCGGCGCGCTAGCGTTCTCATCCGGCCGGATATTCAGGGCGATGAGCCGTTGGGCGACCTGGTCGACGTCTACCTGCGGTTCGGCCTTCGCCAGCGCCTTGGCGAAGCGCTTTCGACCGGATTCCTGATCGGGATTCAGGCGGTCGGAGTGGATCGGCACGGCCTCCGGGCCGTCTGCCCATCGAAACACCTTCACCGAGACGCGCCCTCGCTTGTCCCGCGGTGCGACGAGCCAGACCAGCGCCGCCGGCTGCACGGCGTTGAGGATCGTCGACCGCAGGGCAGTTGTATCGCCGCTCGCCGAACCGGCGCTGAGTTCGATGATCCACGCCCGCAGGTCCTTGATGCCTTCGGGTGGAAACGCGATCGGAACGGGTCGACCCCAAGCCGCCTCCATCTTGTGTGCCACGGATTGGACACCCTCTTTGCCGGGCCAGCGCCCATCGAGCTTGCGGTCGTTTTCCCCGAGAAGGACGACTTGGCGGTGACGGCACGCATGAACGAGTAGTTCGGCGCCGCCGCTGTTGTTCGGTCGGCCAATGACGTTCAGGCCGACGTACCTGCCGGCCAGAACATCGGACGGACCTTCCGCCAGGATGATGGGATCGGGAAGTTCGCGCCAGTCGGACGTTAGCGACAGCCCGCGCCGCCCGCCGGCGAGCTGGCCCTTCGTCCCCGTGGACCAGCGAAGTCCAAGGCCGATGATGCGGCCCTGTGCGTCGTACTCAGGAAATGTCCAACACCCCGGTTCACCTTCGTATTGCTGAGTCTCCGGGTTCCACCATCGCCGGTCCGGCCACCAGCCGATGGGCATGGCGTCGAGCGCGGTGGGAGGCAACTGCAACTGTGCGGCCAAAGCCGTGCGACGCTCATCGCCGAAGTTTGCCAACAGGCGTGGGTAGTTATCTCGAAGCCACTCGGGCGTGACCTTCGTCTCGCGCGTACCGGAGGACTGCGCGGGCTTCGCGCGCTGGGCGGGTCGCTTTGCGCGCCCGTTGTTGAATTCGAGGCCCGATTCGACGTACATGCCGGTCGCGCTGTCATCGGCCATTCCGCGGAACACATAGCCGGGGACCTCACGCGGCGTTGGCGGACGCTTGCACAGAACGAGGCCGTCGTCCCGCCGACCGCACCACTGTTTGTGGCTGCAGACGGGACACGGCTCCCGCACATACTCTCGGATTGAACCGCTCAATGATGCCTTTCCGGGTCAACCCCGCGGACGCCTCATGCCGCCGTGGTGGCTGCCGCTTACTGTCGCGCAGCAGTCTCCAGCCCTCGCGCTCCAGTTGACTTGGGTTCGACACGGCGGACGTGGAATCCGTCCTCGCCGAACTCGCGGATCAGCAGCCGCGTGAAGACTTTCACGATTGCCGCGCCGACTTCGTTGCCGCCATCAACGGTGAGGCTGCGCCGTGCGCCATCGAGGTGGTAGCTTGCCTCCAGTCGGACGCGGGCCTCGCCGAATAGGCCCTCGACCGCGTACATCGCCAGGTGAAGGGACATCTCTGCGTCCGTCAGTAAGACGGTCGGCTCGAATTCGAATCGGAAGACGTTCGTGGTCATGACGTTCTCGCACGCGGGCCGTGCATGGACCCGTCCGTTACCTATGCCGTCCGCGTCCGCGGTGTCCGCCGAAATCAGGAATCTCCCAGACCGGCGGCCTCGAAATGGCTTCTGACGGATTCGATTGCGTTCCGGAGCTGGCGGCGCGAGGTTCCCAGGTCGCGGGCAACGGCGGCCGTGGGCCTGTCGATGAGGCGCCGGCAAACGTCCTGCAAGTCAGGCGGGAGCGATCGAACCGCTTCGACGACGGCGGCGATGATCGCTGCGCGACGTTCCCCATCGTCGCCTGCCCCCGTGCGTCGGTTGAGGTCGGCGGTCCCGAGTACGTCCCGTAGCGATGCGGCTCCGTGGTCCCGTACGTCAGTGGGTTGCTCCAGCGATTGCGCCGAGAAGCCGGCGGCGCGCTTCAGGCGACGGCGGTCGCGGAGGATCATCGCGATTTTGGACTGGATGACCCGGTCGGCGAACGTGTCAGCTGAGGCACGGCTAGGGTCGAATCGATGCGCCTGGGTAAGCAGGTGCGTCGTCAGTTCTTGAGCGACATCCTCCTCGTCGGAGCGATTGAATCCGGGTTTCCTGGAGAGCTGTCGCGATTTGAACTTGATTAGCGATTGCGCATACGCGGTGAACACCGCATCGCACGCGCGCGTCGGGCCCATCGGTGGCTCCGTAGGCCGGAGCCATCCACCCGTGGGCGGTCATTACCGATGCGCGCAGGGAATCTCTGTGTTGCGTTACAAGCCGCAATTCACGGGCACAGGCGCGATTCAGGACCGCTGGGTTATGACCTCGTGGCCTCAGCCACCGGTCCCGCTGTCGCGGTTTTGGGGTGTTACGACAGGGTGTCGCAAGACGAGAATGGTGCGAAAATCACTCGATTTCCCGAGGTTCTGCCGGCGATGCGAATTTTTCTTGTCTGTCGCGTCGCTGCGACGCGACAGCGCGCTGAATGGACTCACTGTCCTCAGTTCGGACCACAGCCGAGGTACCACCGAACCGTTTGACGGCGCGATGAACCGCATCCTTGCCGATCTCTTGTCCGACCTCGGCGGTAAGAAAGGCCGCTGCCTTGCGTAGCGAGCCGCAATGCCGATAGGCCTTCACATATACGTCGTCGGTGAGGCTCGTCTTCGTCTCTGCTTTGACCTGCTGTCGGACCAACAGCTTGAGGCCATCCATGGTGAGGGCTGGGCTGGCCTCGCTGGGATGCTCTCGCTGCGCCGTCTGCTCCCCCAGCGCCGAACCGAGTTCAGTCGTAAATGCGACAACGGCCTTTCGGCTTTCAATCCGGATCAGCGCTCCGAAGTACACGGCATCGATGGGCAGTTTCTCACGGAGACGATCGCGGATCTCGCTCAGGTGCTCACTTACGAGGGCACCGTCAAGGGAGAATGTGGCGGTGGCCGTCCATTCGTCGGAACGTCCGGCCATGACCAACGCGGTCGACACGACGTTGGCGGCGCTGAGCCATACTCGGTGCGCGAAGGCCCAAGCTAGATCGTGCGCCGTCGCGTAACAGAGTCCCGCATGCCGGACTGGCTCGGTGACGACGAGTTGTGTGTAGGGCTGAACCCTTCCGATCGCCGAGCGCGAAGCGTCCAGGAAGTCACAGTAAGAACCCACCGCGGGCGCGAGATGATTCACGATCAGGGTCCTCCCGGCCCAGGGAAATGAATCTGGCTCCCGGCGGGCGGCCTGGATCAGGGCGTTGGCGCGGAATAGGCACTCTGTCGCAACGTCCCGCGCGCGTTCGAAATCCAAGACAGTCAAGGAACCCATCTGGCGACTCTCCGATCGAGGGCACCGAACGCGAACTTGTAATTATCCGTGAATGGAAACGCAAACTCGGCGTCCGACCTCATTGACGGTGACATGAAGTGCCGACCGGTTCTGTGAACGCGCCTGGTTGGCAAAAGTCACAAGCTATTCGGGCAGCTTTATCGTCGGCGAGTCCCGGCCAAAGGGTGCAACGTGTGCGCCGGTCCGGCTTCAGCAATGTGCAGCTGGGAAACTGATAGGAGGCGTCGTTGTCCTGGACTGCATAACTGAAGTTAGCAAGGTTCACGTCCATCCGAAACCAAGTCGTACTGCAGATTCTGAAGCGATCGTCCCGGTTCGTTGTCGCGTGCCCAGATCAGCCACTCGCAGTTTCCAAACCCGAGCGATTCAATCTAAGCTGTATGACGTCGGCTAGATCCCGCGCCCTCCACCGTGAGAGTGCAACGCCGCGATTGGCGATTCACATGACGGACAGTACACCCGAAGCGAGAGCGCGGAAGAACATCGACGCGCAGCTCCGCGCCTGCGGCTGGGCGGTCCAAGACCGCAAGCGTGCCAACTTGTCAGCGGCCCGTGGTGTCGCCGTCCGCGAGTTCCCGCTCCTCGGCGGCGATGAGGCCGACTACTTGCTTTACGCCGACGGCAAGGCGATCGGCGTGGTCGAGGCCAAGCCCGAAGGCCACACGCTCAGCGGCGTCGAGATTCAAACGGACAAGTACGGCAAGGGTCTCCCGACCAGCCTTCCCGCACACCGCCGCCCGCTGCCGTTCATCTACCAGAGCACCGGCGTCGAAACCCGCTTCACGAATCTACTCGATCCGGACGCCCGAAGCCGCGAAGCGTTCGCTTTCCATCAACCGGGAACGCTACTTGGATGGGTCCAGGCCGACGCACAGCTTCGTGGTCGCTTGCGATCCATGCCCCCGCTCATCGAGGGCCAGCTTTGGAAAGTACAGTCGACGGCCATCCGCAACCTCGAATCGTCGCTGGCTCGGAACGACCCGCAGGCGTTGATACAAATGGCCACCGGCTCCGGCAAGACCTTCACCGCCGTCAACACCAGCTACCGCCTCATCAAGTTCGCCAACGCCCGCCGCATTCTGTTTCTCGTGGACCGCAGCAACCTGGGCCGCCAGACGCTCAAAGAGTTTCAGCAATTCGTCACCCCCGACGACGGTCGCAAGTTCACCGAGCTTTACAACGTCCAGCACCTCAGCGGCAGTCGCATCGACGACGTGAGCCGAGTCTGCATCACCACGATTCAGCGGCTTTATTCGATGCTCAAGGGCCAAGAACTTGATCCGTCGTTGGAGGAGCAGTCGGCGTTTCAGACCGGCGCACCGCTGTTCAAGCAACCGCCGCCGGTCGAGTACAACCCGGCCATCCCCATCGAGACCTTCGACTTCATCGTCACCGACGAGTGCCACCGTTCCATTTACGACCTGTGGCGACAGGTTCTCGACTACTTCGACGCCTTCATCATCGGCCTGACCGCCACGCCGTCGAAGCAGACGATCGGTTTCTTCAATCGCAACCTGGTGATGGAGTACACCCACGAACAGGCCGTCGCCGACGGAGTCAACGTCGGCTTCGACGTCTACCGCATCCGCACCCGGATCACGGACCAAGGCTCCACGGTGGAGGCGAAAAACTGGGTCGACAAACGCGACCGCCTCACGCGGGCCAAGTGGTACGAAGAGCTCGACAACGACCTACTCTATGCATCCGACGAACTCGACCGCAGCGTCGTCGCCAAGGATCAAATCCGCACCGTCATTCGCACCTTCCGCGACAAGCTGTTCACCGAAATCTTTCCGGGCCGCACCGACGTGCCCAAGACGGTGATCTTCGCCAAGGACGACAGCCACGCCGAGGACATCGTCGAGATCGTCCGCGAGGAGTTCGCCCGCGGCAACGACTTCTGCCAGAAGATCACCTACCGCACCACCGGCAAGGATCCCGAGGACTTGATCGCCGAGTTCCGCAACAGCTACAACCCCCGCATCGTCGTCACCGTGGACATGATCGCCACCGGCACCGACATCAAGCCGCTCGAAATCGTGTTCTTCATGCGAAGCGTCAAGAGCCGCACGTACTTCGAGCAAATGAAGGGCCGCGGCGTCCGCGTCATCGGCAGCGCCGATTTCCAAGCCGTCACGTCCGACGCCAAGGTCAAGGACCATTTCGTCATCGTCGACGCGGTCGGCGTGTGCGAGGCCTGCAAGACCGACACCCGCCCGCTCGAACGCAGCCCGCACATTCCCCTCGAAAAACTTCTGGAAGCCGTCGCCTTCGGTAGCACCGACGAGGACATCGTCTCATCGCTGGCCGGTCGGCTGGCTCGGCTCAATCAGCGGCTCAACAAGCAACAGCAACAGGAACTCGGCGAGGCGTCCGGCGGACCGTCGCTGTCCGCGATCACGGGTTCGATGCTCTCCGCTCTCGACGCCGACAATCAGGTCGAGCGAGCCAAGGCCGACAACAAGACGGACCAGCCCACCGATGAACAGATCAAGAAAGCCGCCGAGACACTCATCAAGGAAGCCGTGACGCCGTTCCACAAGCCCGCCCTCCGCGAAAAGATCATCGACCTTAGACGGTCCTTCGAGCAGACGATCGACACCGTCAGCCAAGACAGCGTTCTCGACGCCGGGTTTGACGCCAAGGCCCTCGAACGGGCCAAGGGTGTTGTCGAGACCTTCGAGAAGTTCATCGCCGAACACCGCGACGAGATCGCCGCCTTGCAAGTTCTCTACAGCCAGCCGTATCGGCGGCGGCTTAGCTTCGCCGAGATCAAGGCCCTCGCCCACGCGATCGAGAAGCCGCCGCTGGGCGTGACCACCGAACGGCTCTGGCTCGCGTACCAAGCCCTGAATCAATCGAAGGTGCGTGGCGGCGGGGGACGACAGTTCACGGACATCGTCTCCGTCATCCGCTACGCCCTGCACCAAGACGACGTGCTGACGCCGTTCGCCGACGTGGTGCATGATCGCTTCGACCGCTGGCTAGAAACGCAGCTCGCGGCAGGTCGGACGTTTTCGGCGGACCAGATTCGCTGGCTGGGGTTGATCCGCGACCACATCGCCGCG
>ORJL011523236.1_pt1 | contig 10927 bp, 12 predicted proteins | sample 1779941 | NCBI WGS metagenome assembly ORJL01 (sample SAMEA104232317, study PRJEB22302) | groundwater metagenome | biome: forest; feature: aquifer; material: groundwater | place: USA | collected 2011-08-07 | depth 5.8 m | reverse complement strand
CTGGCGATCGGCGCGACCCGCGAGCAGGAACTCGAGGGGAAACTGGCGACCGGCGCGACCCGCGAGCAGGAGCTCGAAGGGAAACTGGCGGCCGGCCTGACCCGGGCCCAGGGCGTCGAAGCGCAGGTGAGAGAGCTGGAGGCGCGGAAGGCCGAGTTGGATACGCTGACCGAGCGCGCCGAGAACGCCGGTGACGAGAACTCGCAGGTGACGCTCGCGCTCGAGGTCCGCAAGGCCGAGTTGGACGGGATGCTGGCGCGGCGCGCGCAGCTGAGCCAGGAACTCGAGGAGCGCGCGCGCTCTCTTGAGGACGCGCAGGCCGAGATCTCGGGGCTCGCCGGGAAGCGGGACGGCTTGCGCGCGCAGGTCGTGCAAGCCGAGCAGGCCCTGGCGGCTCTCACGGCGCGGCGCGCCGAGCCGGAGAGCCAGGCCGAGCCCTCGACGCCGGACCCGGACCTCACCGCGAAGCTCAAGGCCGTCACCGAGCGCCAGGAACTGTTGGTTGGGGAAGCCTCGCGGATGCGCAAGGAGATCGCGGCGAAGGACCTCCTGATCGCGTCGCTCGAGCGCGACGTCGAGACCCGCACCGCGCGGATCGCCGAGCTCGAGCGGACGCTGCGCGCCCGCGACCAGAAGGTCGCCGGGCTCCAGGGCGAGCTCGGCCTGGCCCGCAGTCAGCAGCAGCGCCAGGCGGCCGTGCTCAAGGAGATCGCCGACCAGGTGACCGCGTTGGAGACGCGCCTGAACCAGGATGCGGCGAGCGAGGGCACGGCCTCGGAGCCGCTTCCGGAGTGGCGCGGCCGCCGGACCCCGGAGGGCCGCCGCTCGCCCCAGGAATTCGGGCGGAATTGAGACGCAACTCCGCAATCGGGAACATCGCGACCCCCGGCGCCGGTCACGGCTGGCGCAACAGGGATCGCCCCACTTGGTACGAGCGGAAGCCGACGTACGCCACCCCCGCAAGGCACACGGCTCCCTTGCCGGCTTCCCCGTCGACGAACTTGCGCACCGCCAGCACGGCGAAGCCGGCGACGATGCCGAGCTCGAGCACCAGCAGGATCCAGCGCTGGAGCCGCCAAGCCCGATCTGCGCGGCCCTCCATGCTCCCTCTCCCCCATCGCCTGGCGCGGTGGGCCACGCCTACCTGATGCCGGTTGCCAATCCGCCCTGGCCCCAGTTGGCCCATCCGTCGGGCACCGGCAACCGGGCACTCGCCGCGCCCGCTACTGAGTCCGCAGCTCCCGCACCATGTCGGGGTGCGGCCGTGGGATCACCACCTTGCGCGTCAGGAGGCCCTTCGCTTCCGCTGGGGCCGCCCCCGCGCGCACCGCCTCCTCCACGTCGCCCACCTCGCCCGTGAGAGTGAGATAGCCCTTGCCGCCGAGGCCGTTCGCCAGGCGCAGGTCGAGCAGGGTCACGGAGGCCTGCTTGACGGCCAGGTCCGCGGCGACCACCGCGGCGGCGGCGGAGACGGTTTCGATCACCCCGATGGCATCGATCTCGCCCACATTGCCCCGGCCCGCGAGCGCCTCGAACAGGGCGGGGTGGGCGTTGGGCAGGAGCAACTCGTCCACCAGCGCGTCAAGCCGGCCCGCCCGCCCGGCGTGGACGGCGCTCTTCACCTCGTCGACGTCGCCGGTCACCAGGACGAGGTACTTCCCCGGCGATACCGGCCGGGCCAGGACCACCCGCACCGGGGCGTCCTTGAGCATCGCGTCGAGCGCTTCGATCCCGGCGGCGATGCTGGAGAACTCCAGCATCCCGATGCAGGGGTCCGCGCGCAACGGCATGCAAGCCTCATCGTTCCTGGCCCGCACGACCCCGCGCCCCGGGCCGCCGGACGCTCGCGACGCTCGTGCCGGCCTGATTCAGCAGGTTCGGCCGTGCGCCCTGGTCCAGGGCTTCGTTGCGCCTCGCCCAGCACCAGGCTCGCCCCGGCGGGACCCACGGCCTCCGGTCGGACGGGACACTATCCGCGGCCTGCGCCTTTGTTCTCGCGGCCGTCGATCCCCTCGAGCGTCTTCTGGATCGCGCGCGCGGCCTCCTCGATGTGCGCCTCCGTGCCCGAGAGGTACAGGCGCCCGAAGGCCCCGAACGGCTGCACCTCGACCAGCGTGATGTCCGCGGCCTTCTCGGCCTCGTTCGCCGCCAGCGCGGCGTAGCCCGCGGGATGCACTTCGAGGATGTAGAGCGTCTGGCCGTGCAGGAACATCGAACCGAAGCGCATTCGATTGATCAGCATGAGCTGGTAATCGCTCACGTTCGTGATGATCTCGGAGGTCTCGATCCGCGGGCGCAGGCGATCGGTTTCTTTCAGCCCGAGCTGGTCCAGGATCTGGCGCCCGGCCTCGATCGCCTCGGCCTGCTGCTCGTGGTGCACCTCGAGCAAGCCGAAGGAGCGCTCGACCACCTGGATCGCCGGCCGGCAAGCCGTCTTCTTGCAGGCGATGTCGGTGATGCGGTTGATCGCGATCCCGGGTGCCACTTCCACCCAGATGCTCGCGTCGTAGGTCAGCGGGAGGTACCCGCGCGCGCCCGTGCAGATGTACGCCGTGAGCTGTGGCTGCAGGCTGTCCACGAACGCGAAGGTCCGGAGGTCGATCGCCATCTCACCCTCCCTAGGTGGTGCTCCAGTTCATACGCAGGGCGGAGACCGGCGCCGGTCGGAGGAATCGGGCGGAAAGCCCTCCGGCCGCCGGCAGAGCCGGCACTACGCGTTCCGCTCCGCTTCCTCACGCGACCAGCTCGCGGTCTTGGGCAGAATCGCCTCGACCTCGCTGTGCGGGCGCGGAATCACGTGCACCGAGATCAGTTCGCCGACGCGCTTGGCGGCCGAGGCGCCGGCGTCGACCGCGGCTTTCACCGCGCCGACCTCGCCGCGCACCATCACGGTCACGTAGCCGCCGCCGATCACTTCCTTGCCGATCAACGTCACCTTCGCGGCCTTCACCATCGCGTCCGCCGCCTCGATCGACCCGACCAGCCCCCGAGTTTCGATCAATCCCAGTGCGATCCGGCTCATCGAGCCCTCCTCAGCCAAATCATTGCCGCGATCGAAGCCGTGCCCGCCCTGAGTACCGTATCACTCCCACGACTGCGTGTCCCCCCGCAGATGACTGGCCCGATCGGCACTAAGGCGTCGGTGGCGGCGGCGCCTTCTGCTCCAGTCCGAAGGCCTTGCGGATCTCCCGCAGGAGCGTTTCCTTGTCCGCCCGCGAGATCTCCCGCCCCGAGAGCGCGATGTTCTCCACGTCCCGCGCCAGTTTGCGCAGTTCCACCACGCTCATCTGGTCCAGGTTCACCTTCTGCGGATTGAACTGGCCGCGCCGCCGCTGCCAGGGAGGAAGCCACACCAAGTCCAGATTCGGCAGGATGTTTTCCACGTCCTCGAGCGGACGCGGGATCACGTGCGAAGAAACCAGGTCGCCCACCCGACGGGCCGCCGCCGTCCCGGCGTCGACCGCCGCCTTCACCGCGCCGACTTCGCCGCGGACGATCACCGTCGCATAGCCGCCGCCGATGAACTCGCGCCCCATCAGCGCGACCTTCGCGGCCTTCACCATCGCATCCGCGGCTTCGACCGTGCCCACCAGACCCCGGGTTTCGATCATCCCCAGGGCGATCCGCTGGTCCATGCAACGCTCCTCACCGTCAACCGGGATCGGGATTCTAGCACCGCAGATACCCAATGCAACAAATTGTTGCCCCGGGCGCGCCGCCCTGGCTACCGTGGCATACCTTGGGAGGGAGGGAGCACGTGGTCGATGCCGGCGATCACGCCAACACGGGCCCGGGCGCACGCCCGATCCGCCTCCTGCTGCTGATCACCGGCCTTGGGCTCGGTGGCGCCGAAAAGGCGATCGCCACCCTCGCCACCGGGCTGCCGCGCGATCGCTACACCGTCCGCGTCGCCTGTCTGCTCGACCCGGGACCCTACGCCGCCCGCATCGAGCGGACGGGAATCCCGGTTCATGCGCTTGGCCTTCGCAGAGTCTGGGACACCCCGCTCGCCCTCTTCCGCCTCCGCCGGCTGCTCGCCGAATACAAGATCGACGTGCTCCATGCCTTCCTCTTCCATGCCAACCTGCTGGGACGGTTCGCCGGCTGGTTCGCGGGCACCCCCGTGCGCATTTCGGGCGTGCGGGTCTGCGAAGTCCGCCGCCGACATCTCCTCCTGGATCGATGGACCCAGGGATTGGTCCACGCCGAGACCTGCGTGAGCGAGAACGTGCTCCGGTTCACCCGCGATCAGGCCCGGATCACCGAGTCGAAGCTGGTCGCCATCCCGAATGGCGTGCTTCTCCCCGCGCCCGACCCGGAGACCCGCGGACATGTGCGCGCGGCGGAACGGGTCCCTCCGGACGTGCCGGTCCTCCTCTGCCTCGGCCGTCTCGACCCCCAGAAGGCTCCCCTGGACCTGGTCGCCGCAGCCGTCGCTCTGGGCCCGCGACCCTTCCGGCTTTGGCTCGCCGGCGGCGGACCGGAGGAGGCTGCGGTGCGGGCCGCGATCGCACGGGCGGGGGTCGGCGAGCGGGTGCGGCTCTTGGGGGTCCGCGAGGACGTCGGCGACCTGCTCTCGGCGGCGGACGTGCTCGCGCTGTCGAGCCGCTGGGAAGGGCTTCCGAACGCGGTGCTGGAGGCGATGGCGGCGGGGCTGCCGGGGGTGGCCACGAACGTCGGGGGCACTCCGGAGCTGGTGGTCGAAGGCGAGACCGGCTATCTGGTCCCGCCCGCCGACCCAGGAGCCATGGCGGAGCGACTGTCGCGGCTGCTCGACGACGCGGGGTTGCGCCGCCGCATGGGTGCTGCTGCGCGCGCGCGGGTCGCGGCCGAATTCACGGTGGAGCGGTTCGTCGCGCGGCACGAAGCGCTATATGAGCGGCTGGCGCGGGAGCACGGGGCCGCCGGGCGGCGCTGAGTCGCCGCCGCTTTCTCGCAGGGGGCACGCCGCTGCCGATTCCGCCGCCGCGAGCCGGCGGGGGACGCGAGCGAGAAACGTTGGCCGTCGCAAACGCCTGTGATACGATCCGCGCGACCTGACTGGGGAGATGTGCGTATGCGGTGGACGGGGCCATTGCTGCTGGGGATCGCCTTGCTCGCGCCCAGCGGGTGCGAGTTCGCGGCCAAGCAGACCTTTTTCGCGGCGGAAGGCATCCAATCGCGGTCGCTGGAGATCAAGCGGCCGATGGGAAATTTCGCGTTCGACCGCTACCCGGCGGTCGAGGTGGAGAAGTTCGGCACCCGGCTCGGCAGCCTGATCCCGGCGCGCGTGACCGATCCGGTGCAGAGCCGGATCGTGCGCAACATCACGGAATCGAAGCTGTTCGACGACGTCGCGTTCGCCGGCGACGGACGAATGGGCGACCAACCCACGCTGCTCGTGCGCGGCACGTTCATCGATTTCCACCCGGGCGCGGGTTTGAACCGGACGATCGCGTTCGGCGGGGAAGGCCTGCTGACCGCGATGGTTTCTCTCGAGGACAAGGCGACCGGCGAAGTCCTCTGGATGGGTCACGCCAGCGGCTTCCTGAGGGCCACGATTGCGGGCAAGCTCGAGGAACTGGGCGAGGGGATGGGCGAGTCGATCGAGGACGTGCTCGAGCGGTACCATTCTCCGGCGACGAAGAAGTAGCCGGTCCAGGGCGCCTCGACGCGCGACGCGAAAAGCGGCCGGCCAGGCCGGGACGCGATGGTGAATTGGAGCACTTGGGGAGGATCCGATGGCTTCCATGTTGCGCAAGGCCGCGATCGTGCTCGCCGCCGGGCTGGTGCTCGGCTCGTCGTCCGGCTGTTTCACCGCGGCGGGGCAGGCTTACCAGTCGATCAAGGGCGCGGACGGCCGCGTGTGGATGCACCAGCCGATCAAGCCGCCCCTGTACCGATTCACCACAGTGCGCATCGAGAAGTTCGGCTGCGAGATGGAAGGCGGCGTCCCCTCGGCGATCCTGCAGCAGCTCGAGCCGACGATCAAGCAGTACCTCCTCGAGGAGGCGCTGGTGAAGAACGTGGAAATCGGGGAGTCCGGCGGGGCCGGAACCGACGACTCGAGCGTGCTCGTCCTGCGCGGGGTGATGATCGACTACGATCCGGGCGCGGCGGCCGGGCGGCTCTTCGGCGTGTCGGGGGAGCGTTTCCTCACCGCCCGGGTGCACTTCCTCGACGGCCGCGACGGCTCCGTGCTGGGTGTCGGGCACATCGCGGGAGTGGTCAAGGGCGAGATCGGCCGCGACATGCTCGACACGTGCAAGGGGATGGCCAAGGGGATCGCGGGCGTCCTGGAGGACGCGAAGATCAAGCGCGAGGCTCCCTAGTGGGCCTGCAACCTCGAATCAGTGGGTTGGGACGCGTCGGCAGGTGGCCTTCTCGGCAGCGTCTGCGCCCCATGCTACACTCCGGCCCCATCGTCGCATTTTCGACGATCTTGCGAGGAATCACACCTTCTGCCGTTGGACAATCCGTGCAATCCGGACAATCCGTATAATCCGTAGTTCCGTCGGTTGCGGCCGCCTCGGCTACTTCTGCCCGGCGCCGTCGGTCGAGATTTCAACCGAGGTCCGCCCGCCGCCGCCCACGCGGATCGCGGCCCCGCCGCCCCGACCCATCCGGCCGCCCCACCCGCCGGTGTCTTCCTTCCACTTGTCGTACTCGACGGACTGCTGGGCGGTGAGGAACTGCTTCACCCTGGTGTCGGTGGTGGTCTCGAGCTCGGTGAACTTCTTGCGCGAGTCCTCGCGACCGCCGCCGGGAATCCCGCTGCCGCCGCTCCACAGGGAGGCCATGACCTCGGCTGCGATCTTCCCCTGCTCTTCGGCCACGGTATTGATCTGCTCGCGCTGGTACGCCGTGAGCTTCAACCGTTCCTCGAGCTCGTCCAGGGACTGCTTGCGCCGGGTCTTCATGAATTCCTCGGTCATGCCGGACCACTGGCTGCGCCGGCCCTTTTCGCGCTCTTCGAGGGTGTCCTCGAGCAGCTTCTTGATCGCGGCGACCCCCTCGGGGGAGAAGTTACCGGTGCCGGCGCCAGCGGCCTTGTCGACCGACGCGACGTCGGCCTTGGCTTCGGCGGGTGCGGGCGCGGCGGCCAGGCGCTTGCGCAGATCGACGAGCTCGGTCCGAAGCTGGTCCAGATCCTGCGCGCTGGCGAACGCCGCGGAGTCGAGCGCCGCGGCGGGGATCGGGGCGGTCGACACGGGTCGGGAGGCCTTGTCCACCTGCTGGAGACGCGCCTCGGCCTGCTCGAGCCGGTCCATCGTGTCCACCAGGTTGGCGTGCAGGTAAACGAATCCGCCGAGCACGACGGCCGCGGTCACGCCGCCGAGCAGGTAGGTCTTCAAGCCCATATTCTGCATGGTGTCGATACCCCCAAATCTTCCTCGACCTCGTGGTTGGCGGCGCCGGCACGACCGAGGCCATTCCCTCGAGCCCCGTCCCGGGACGAATTCTTGATACGAATCGCGGGCGGCCGGCGTTTGGAGTCATTGACACGAGCGCCCCGGTCGGGATAGAAAATCGCCTCGCGCGCGGAGACCGCGGCGAGGCGGAACGGGTCCGGCCGTAGGGGCGACTCAGCGCGCTTCGTCGTTATAGGGCTTGAGCTTGACCGCGCCGTCGTAGCGCAGCAGGGCGCGCGCGCCGTCGGCGGGCGTGAAGGTCCCGACGAACTCCTCGGACTGGTCCGGCATGTAGCGGTAGGTCGCACCCATGTGGGACATGAAGCCGATCCGCCGGAGGTGAGTGTCGAACACGAAGTGCTGATCGCGGATGTCGCGGAAGCCCTTGACGGAAACCGTCTGGTGCTCGACGTAGCCGATCACGCGGTCTTTCTCGGTCGTGGCCACGACGCGCTCGAAGCCGGTGAAGTCGGTGATGTTCTCGATGTTCGGCTTGCGGTAGTAGTCTTCCAGGACGAGCGGGCGGTTGCAGCCCGCCAGCACGCACGCGAGCAGGGCGAACACGGCGACTCGACGCAGCATGGGGAACCCTCCTTACGAACCCGGTGGGCGGATTGTACGGCAACCCCTTTCGATTGCAATAGAAAAGAGGGCGGAAGTCCATGAAGATCCTGGTCCTCGGAGCGGCGGGAATGCTCGGTCGGGCGCTCGAGCGGGTGCACGCGGAGGAGGGCCGGCACGAGCTCGCCGAGCGCGACATCGCCGCGTGCGACATCCTCGACGAGGTCAGCGTGCGATCGACTCTCGCGGCGACCCGGCCCGCAGCGGTCTTCCTGTGCGCGGCATGGACTGACGTGGATGGGGCGGAGGCCGATCCGGCGGGCGCCCTGCGGGTGAACGGCGACGGTACTCGGAACGTCGCGCGCGCCTGTGCCGGGTCCGGGGCCGCGCTCGTCTACCTCAGCACGGACTACGTGTTCGACGGGGAGAAGCCGACCCCCTACCTCGAGGAGGACCCGCCCGCGCCGATCAACGCCTACGGCCGGAGCAAGCTCGCAGGCGAGCGCCATGTGCGGGAAGCGGGCGACCGCCACCTGGTGGTGCGCACCTCGTGGCTCTTCGGCCCGGAGGGGAAGCACTTCGTCGACGCGATCCTCGCCCGGGCGAAGTCGGGGGCACCGCTCCGCGTCGTCACCGACCAGGTGGGGGCGCCGACCTACACGATCGACCTGGCCCGGGCGCTGTTCCGGCTCACGGAGGCGGGCGCGCGCGGCGTGGTGAACGCGACCAACGCGGGCGCGTGCAGTTGGCACCAGTTCGCCGAGCGGATCGTCGCGCGCGCCGGGCTGGCGGTGCCGGTGGAGCGGATCACCTCGCAGGAGCTGGCTCGCCCGGCGCGCCGCCCGCGCAATTCGCGGCTGGACGGCCGGCGCCTGCGGGCGCTCGGGGTCGCCATGCCCTCGTGGGAGGATGCGCTGGAGCGGTACTTGCGCGAGCGGGATGCGGGTCCGGGAGGCGGCCGGTAGTGGGACGGGGGCCGTATCCGGAGATGTTCCCGTCGAGCCCGACGAGGAGGTCCACCGCCACGACGAAGTCCACGCGACTCGTGGACGCCGGAACATCACGCCCCGACCTGGGCGCTCCGGCCGGTGGCCTGGCTCTGGATGAGATTCATCCGGCGGTAGGCGCCGTCGCGCTCGAGCAGCTCCGCGTGGCGGCCGCGCTCGACGATCCGGCCGTTCTCCAGCACCACGATGAGGTCGGCGTGCTGGATGGTGGAAAGCCGGTGGGCGATCACCAGCGTGGTGCGGCCTTTCATCAGGTTGTTGATGGCTTCCTGCACCAGGGACTCGGATTCGCTGTCGAGCGCCGAGGTGGCCTCGTCGAGCAGCAGGATGGCGGGGTCCTTGAGGATGGCGCGCGCGATGGCGATCCGCTGGCGCTGGCCGCCGGAGAGCTTGGCGCCCCGTTCGCCGACCGTGGTCGCGTACTTTTCCGGCAGGGTGACGACGAACTCGTGGATGTTCGCCGCCCGTGCGGCCGCCTCCACCTCCGCCTGAGAGGCTTCGGGGCGCCCGTAGCGGATGTTCTCGCCGATCGAAGTGTTGAATAGGAACGTATCCTGGGACACCACCGCGATGTGGCCGAGAATCGACTCGCGGGTCAGACTGCGCAGGTCCTTCCCGTCCATTTCGACCGAGCCGCTCTGGGGATCGTAAAAGCGGGCGACCAGATCGAGCATGGTGGACTTGCCGGCCCCGCTCGGGCCGACGATGGCGACGATGCTGCCGCGGGGCACCAGCAGGTCGACATCCTGGAGGACGGGCTCGACGCCGTACGAGAAGCCCACGAGATTGAAGCGGACGCCCTGCTCGAGGGCGCCCATCCGGGTGGCGCCGGGCGCGTCGGTCAGGTCGGGCTTGGTATCGAGCAACTCGAAGACCCGTTCCGCGCCGGCAAACGATTCCATGAGGGAGTTGTACGTCTTGGCGATCGAGCGCACCGGGTCGCGCAGCAGGATCATCGCGCTGATGAATTGCATGAGCCCGCCCGGGGTGAGGCCCAGGGACGAATCCATGATCAGCCAGGCGCCGAGGCAGAAGAAGATGACCAGGGTGAGCGCGCTCATGAGCTCGACCGCGGAGGCGCTGAGGGCCTTGCTCCGGATCACCTTCATCGTCTTTCTCAAGTACGCCTGGTTGGAGCGCTCGAAGTCGACGACCTCCTGCTTCTCCATGTGGAAGGACTTGACGATGCGGATGCCGCTCAGGATCTGCTGGATGTCCTCCGTGAGATCGCTCAGCTTGACCAGGCTCTTGAGCTTCGACTTGCGGATCTGCTTCCCGAGGCGGAACACGGGCCAGGCGAAGATGACCACCAGCGGCAGGCACATGAGGGTGAGCTGCCAGTTGGCGTGGGCGGCCACGGCGACGCCGGCGATGAACAGGCAGGGCTGGAGCAGCGCGTCGTCGAATAGGTACTCGAGCGCGACCTGCGTGATCGCGATGTCGTTGGTGACGCGGGAGATCAGGTCCCCGGCCTTGGTGGCGTGGAAAAAGCGCAGGGAAAGCGTGAGCAGGTGGCGGCAGACGGCGACGCGGATGTCCACCAGCACCCGGAGCATGACGTAGCGCTTGAGGATGTCCTTGACCATGTTGGTGAGGAAGATGCCGATCGTGATCACGATGCCGCCCAGGACGAAGCCCCAGATGTCCTCGGTCCGCTTGGCGATCAGGACGTCGTCCATGAGCGGCTTGATGAAGGTGGCGGGGCCTCGGCTCAGGGCGGAATAAATGATCGTCATCAGCGCCGTGACGGCGATGAGCCGCCAATACTTCGCTGCGTAGGAGTAGAGCCTGCGGCAGGTGAGGATGCTGTCGTTGAGCGTCATCGGACCCCGACAAAAGTCGTGCGATGGTACGACGAGGGCGAGGGGGTGTCAACCGTTGGGTCGGCCTCGCAGCTCTGACGAGTCTTCCCCCCCGCCGCCGCGCGCGGCGCCGCGGGCGCGGCCGGCGCGCCGGTCGCGCCGGCCT
>ORJL011481931.1_pt1 | contig 10927 bp, 11 predicted proteins | sample 1779941 | NCBI WGS metagenome assembly ORJL01 (sample SAMEA104232317, study PRJEB22302) | groundwater metagenome | biome: forest; feature: aquifer; material: groundwater | place: USA | collected 2011-08-07 | depth 5.8 m | reverse complement strand
CCAACTTACGGAGAAGAGATTGATAATGATATAACTTTGTTTAAAAGTGAAATATCCAAAGAGGTTGTTGGAATTGGAATTCTTAATTTTAAAAAAAGAACAAAATCCCTTCAGAAAATAAAGCTTGACCTGCCCTTTGAAGTTAATTTTTCAAGCTTGAATATTTGAGTTTCATTTTCTAGCTGTTTTCCAAAGAATATTAAAATATTTTTTAAAACTTTCAAAAACTGGCTTACTTTCAATTAATATAGCCATTGGATCTTGTGGATTAAGAATCATAATTATCACTTTATTTTTATAAATCCTAAGAACAATTAATAAAATGATAATTAGGAAAACTTATAAATTTCATTTGTTTAATAATCTTAACATGACCCCCCGTGATCTTCAATGGGTCACTAGACGAGTCTCATTTTTAAAGAGAAATTATAAGAAACAAGAGATGAAAAGCTTATAAAGTTTGAATTTATTATAAATCAAGCAGTCCTAAGACTGTGAGTATGATCCCCGGTGATTTCAAAGTTGCCGGATGTTTTAATCCTACTAAATTATTTCTCCCCTATTGCTTTCATATGTAATTCATGCATTCTTTTTAAGAATGCTTGTTTATCCTCAATTCTAATTAAATCTGTGTGGCCCTGAATTATTAGATTTAATGTAAAGGGGCTAGGGAGGTTAACGTCTTTAATTTCAATTTTAATTAATCCATCTTCTATGAGCTTGAGAACTTTTTTTGTACTCTTTATATCCATTAAATCTTCTAAAACTTCTCTTCTTGCTTCATTTAAAATAGGGAATTTTTTTGATACTTTTCTAACTGCAGCTAATAAATAATGGGAACGCATTTGTTGTTTTCCAACTGATTTGCTATGGCCCTTGTAAGTTCTTAAAATCATTAGAGATCTTGTTGCACAATGCCTAAATCTTCTGGCTAAAATATCTGTTCTTTCTATTGCTTCTGTTAGTACTTCTTCTAAATTTTTATCATTTAGAAACTTAATTGCCTTTTCTAATTTTAATGATTCTCCAGCAAAATAAAATCCATTGTCGTTAATACCTATTTCAATATCTCTTCCTCCTCCTTGGGCCATTAGATATCCTAAAGCTCTTGATAGAGAATCATTTACTCTACGGCCATACATGCTATTTACAAGAAGATAGTTTTTCTCTCCCTTATATCTTTCAATAGTAATTTTTTTAGAGTGAGGAATATCTGAGAATTTATATTGTTCAATAAAATAATTATAAATAACTTCTGCTGTATTTTTTGGAACGTATAGATATTCTACTATGAATTTTATTATCTCTTCTTTTTTTAGTTTTTTAGATATTTTTTCGTTCATAAATAATCTAAATTTACCTACTTCAAGTGCTGAATCAAAACTTAATGGTAACATTTCTGAAAACCATGAAGGAATTGTAGGATTTTTATTAATTGCTGTTCTTACATAAAGATTCATTCCTTTAACATAAGCATACTCATACTTGCTACCCCCTAAAACAAATACATCTCCTCTTTTCATTCTTTCAAGAAATCCTTCATCTATTACTCCAATTTTTTCACCTGCTGGAGCAATTTTTACAGTTATATGTGATTCTTCTGGAATAGTCCCTATATTTGTTAAATAAATAACTCTTGCAAGTTTTCCTCTTTTTCCCATTGTTCTTGTTTCTTTATCATACCAAATTTTTCCATAAACACTGCTTTTTTCTAGAGCATATTCTCCAGCTAGATAACTTATTACATCAAAAAAGTCATTTTTTGTCAAAGTTGAATAACAATAACTATTTCTTATCATTGAAAAGATTTCATCAATATCCCATTGCTTGTAAATTGCCATTCCATAAATTTGCTGCGATAAAACATCTAGTGCATTCATAGGGAAGGTAATTGTATCTATTTTTCTTTCAATCATTTCTTTCTGAATTATTGAACATTCTACTAAATCATCTCTATCCAATACAATAAATCTTCCTTTAGCAACATCATGTAGTTTATGGCCTGCTCTTCCCATTCTCTGCAATGCTCTTGCGCTTGATTTTGGAGAACCTAACATTATTACTAAATCAATAAACCCTATATCAATTCCTAATTCTAAACTTGTTGAACATACTACTGTTTTTAATTCTCCATTTCTTAATTTTTCTTCAATATTGTATCTTATTACCTTACTTAGAGAAGAGTGATGTGCTGCAATATTATCATCTCCATATGCTGTAGGAAATCTTTCTTTTAGATGATTTACAACTCTTTCAGTTGCTGATCTTGTATTTGTAAATATTAATGTAGTTTTATGTTCCTGTATTAATTTGTCCATTAGTGCATACATTTCTTGATTTATGTTTTCATCTTCGATTAAATTTGATACTGGAGTCAAAACTTCGATATCAATTTTTTTATCAAGTGGAACTTCTGCGATCTCTACATTTCTATCATCTGAAATTCCAACTAGAAACTTTGCAACTTCTTCTAGTGGAGATATTGTTGCACTTAATCCGATTTTTACTGGCCATATTTTACTAATATTATTCAGCCTTTCTAATGATAGGGAGAGATAAGTTCCTCTTTTATTGTTTAGAGCATGAATTTCATCTACTATACAAAATTCAACTCCAATTAGATTATCTACAAACTTTTTTGAGGTCATTATTATAGATAATGATTCTGGAGTTGTAATAAAAATATGGGGAACGTTTTTTGCCATTTTAGCTCTTTCAGCAACTGTAGTATCTCCAGTTCTTAGTCCAACCCTTATTTTTTGAAGTTTAATTCCTTTTTTCTCTGCTAGTTCATTAATTTCTTCTAGTGGTTCTATTAAATTTTTATGTATATCATTTGATAAGGCTTTTAATGGAGAAGTGTATACTGCATAGATTTTATTTTCTAATTCATTTTTTTCAGCCAACATTACTAAATAGTTTAATATTGAAAGGAATGCTGTAAGAGTTTTTGTTCCTCCTGTTGGAGCCGAGATTAAGATATTTTTTCTTTCCCAGATTGCTGGAACACCATATGTTTGAGTTAGTGAAAAATCCTTGAATTTGCCAAAAAACCATTCTTTAACTAAAGGATGTAAAGTTTTCACTATCTTTTCTTTTTCCATAGGATGCGCTTTTGTTATAGTAGTCATAGCGTAAATAGTAAAATAAGTTATATAAGTATGATGAATGATAAGTAGGTTATAAAAATGTTCCTGACAACTTTAAAATGAATAAATTAGTATTTAACATTAAAGTTATATATTAAAGGATAATAATGTTTTTATAAGTATTCATATTGTTTTTTTTATGGTAAATAAAACATTAATTCCAGATATTAAGAAATCATTAGATACAAGGGATAAAAGAGAAGCTGATTTAGAAACTAGAACTTTAAAATCAACTAGATTTTTGGTAGATTTATTTAATGAACCGAATGTTAGAAAACTATTGCAAGAATCTCGTGCAGAAATATTACTTTATGAACATTATGATAATCCATTATCTGCAGGGTTAACTGGTAAAAATACACCTGATTATCAAGTAGTAATTTCTAATGAAGGTATAGTTGAAAAAGTTAAAGGGAAAGTAGCCAATAAAAAACAATTTCCTGCATGTATTGAAAATTGGAAAGAACTAAATCCTTATGGAAAAGATTTTGGTGATGAGAGAAAAGCAATATCTGAACCTCATTTAACTGAATCTTTTAAGGGAATTGAGAATCAAGTTAAAAGATTAGTCAAGTAGGAAAAATAACAAAGCTATTTTAAATAGTTTGTGAATTAACTTTAGAGTTAAATCTGAAAATCAATAAATTTGCTATCTTGGACTGGAATATTTCCTATTAAAATATTGTACTTATCTTTAACTCTATTTATATGCTCTTGATAAAAATTCCATCTTGAAACAGGAATATTAGGATATTCTCCATTTATCATAAAATCTTCTCCACCTATATTTTCTGTTTTTGTATAATGTTTTAAAATATATTCTTCTATTATTGAATTGTATGCTAACAACTCCTTAATTTCTTCTTTTGATGCTTTTCTATTTAATCCAAATTCACTATATAATGCTATGTTCAATAGCCAGTTATGTCTTCCTAAGTTTTCTTTTCCTATTATATTTTCAAATGCATTTGGTTTAACTTCATTTCTTCTTTTCATTAAAGGTTTTTAGAATTAGAGATTATAAATGTTTTGCTTTAAGTACCTCCAAGTTTTAGCATGCCATAACTTTACCTAATTTAACATTGGTTAATTGTAATTATTTAATTTGATTTAATCTAAAATAAATTTAATATTCTTTGTGTATTCAGGATAAGTTTATGATAATCTTTTAATTTACTATATAAAAGCTTATAAATTATTTATTTTTTGATTCATTATGAAAGAAAGTAAAAAAATTGAGAAGCTTCTTGGAGGAAGAATTCCCGAGAGCGGTAGTGGATTTTACAAACTTTCTCATAAGGATAGAGATGATGGTAATGAGGAAAGAAAGTATAAGATTTCTGGTAATAAATATCAACTAGATCAATTAGAGCAAATGTTTTCTTTAATGAATAGGCTTGGCTCAGAAGGCCATAGTTCAGAAATAAGGGTATTTTATGATGGGGATGGAGAAGCTAGAATGGGATTTGCAAGAATTGGCAGAGATAAATTGCCTTTTCCTAGAGATCATTTGAGATTTTACTTAGAAAAAAATCATCAGCCTAAAAAAATTGATTTTGAAGAATTTTCAAGACTATTATTAGAGCACAAAGATTTTGGGTGGACAGAGGGGGAAGATAAATATTCAATAATTCATGATTATGATGATGACAGAGATGATGGCGATCAATATTTTAATGCAAGTATATCTTAATTTATATTTGAATTATTCTTATTATTAACATCAACTTCTTCTAAAGGGAATTTATCACATTCTTTTCTATATTCACAATAATTACACATCCAATTTTTGCTTTTAATTTGTTTAGCTTCAGCAGGCGGAATTTTATTTTCTTTAAGAGAATAGTGCAAAGCATGGAATCTCTTTATTATTTCATCTGATTGGATTTTATCATAATTAATATTAAAAGATGCTGTCTGGAGATTGTCTTTTTGAAGATATAGAATTATTCCATCATGAATTCCTATAGCATGCATATATAATTGAAGTTGTGAAATATGATGATCATTAGCTTCTTTTGGAAGAAATTTAGTTGATTTAACTTCTATTACAACTTTTTTGTTATTTATTTTTGTTAGGATTATATTATCAATTCTCCCTGAAATTGTAAAATCTCCTTCATTTATTGTAAATGGGAGCTCTGTCTCTAATAGTTCAATATCGTCGTTTTTGTCACTTCTTAAAACATCAACAATAAATTCATGAATTATGTTTCCTGCTTCCATAATTTTAACAACTTCTTTATCAGTTTCTTTTGGGAATTTATATGAAAACCAGGTTTTTCTTAAACATCCGGCTATTTCAGAAGGATAATATCTGCCTATTTTTTTTGCTCTTGATTCTTTAGTAAAGTAATTATCAATTAGTTTGTTGAAATCAATTTCCATAAATTAAACTAATAAATAGAATATATAAATTTTACATAAGTTTACTTTCAATTTCATTATCTATGAAATTTTCTTGTTCTTTTGATAAGGGGATATTAATTTTTTCACTAACATTATCTTCAAACTCCTTTATTTTTGAAGTTTTTGATTTTTCAGAGGTGATACTAGAAAGAAGATTTAATTTATCATCAAGCATTTTTTTTGAGATATCTAGTTTATCTTGTAATATCGGATTACCTTTAAACATATTAGCAAGATCATATTCTGTGTTTTTTATTCTAGTTTTTAATGCGCTAATTTCTTCTTCTAATTTCTCTGTTTGTGTTTTTTCATCATCTGGTTTTGTCATCTATTATCTTGTATTATATAGTATATATAAATTGTGTTATTTGAATATCTAACGATTATATTAAAATACGATTATATTTATAAATAATTGAAAAAGTATCATATAATGAAAAGGGGAAGCAGAAGAGAATTTTTATTCTCTTCTCTTTTATTGAGCGGAACACTCGGATGTAGAGGATATCATAATGACCCAAATAATGAATTAAATTCTTCATATGAAGTTGATGAAAAAAAGGTTAGTGAATTAGAAGAGAGGGTTATTGGGGTTATTATTTCATCCAAAAGAGGAGAATCTGATAGATATCATAGAGTATTAGAAGTTAAGGCTTTTTCAGATGATAAAGATAATGAGCATTATTTTACTTTGTCTATTGAAGCTAATAAAAATAGGCAAAATGAGCTCTCTTTGGATTTATTACAAGATAATTGTATTGGAGATATTGTTAAATTTCCTACAAGAAAAGTAACTTTTGATTATAAAACTGGAGATTATTCTTCAAATGATTATTTTAAAGAGGGTGCTACATATGCAGTTATTGATATAGATAGAGTAACTCTTTCTTATAACCCTGAAAGAGAGAAATTTAGGGAAAATTTAAAGAAGAGATGATTTATTGATAACATGTTATATCTTTACCTGATTTAACATTGTTTAATTGAAATTATTATATTTAATTATGTGACATTAATTAATAAGGTGTATTTATGATATCTCTTATCAGGAATTATGCTTTGAATAATCTATTCTTTTATGTCAAGATTCTTGACTAAACTTCCACACTTTAGTGTGGAGTTGAATCTTGAGCATCCAAAAGTCCCAAACAAACCACACACTTTAGTGTGTGGTAGACGCAAGGACTTTTTGATGAAGGTTTAAAAATTACCTTTTCTTGGTTTTTTTATGAAAATTAGACAACCAATAGTGACTGTAGCAGGACACGTTGATCATGGAAAAACTAGCTTATTAGATTCAATTAGACGTAGTTCTATTGCTGAAGATGAAGCGGGCAATATTACACAAAAGATTTCATTTACTTCATTTCCTGCTGATAGCTTAAAAAGTGCTTGTCCTTTACTTGATAAAAAAGGTATTAAATTAGAAATACCGGGATTTTTATTTATTGATACTCCTGGACATGCTGCCTTTAATAATCTGAGGAAAAGGGGAGGAAGTTTAGCTGATTTAGCGGTCCTTGTTATAGATATTAATGAAGGTATTAAACCTCAGACTGCAGAAGTTATTCAGATATTAAAATCAAATAAAACGCCTTTTATTGTTGCCTTGAATAAGATTGATAGAATTAGAGGATGGGCTCAGATATCTGAAGATTTGCAGGAAAATATTGAAAAACAACCTCAGCATGTTAAACAAGAATTTGATGATAAGTTGTATACTTTAATAGGTTCATTAAATTCATATGGTTTTAACGGAGAACTTTTTTATAATATAACTGATTTTACAAAAAATTTAGTTTTAGTTCCATGTTCAGCTAAAACTAAAGAGGGAATTCCTGAAATATTAATGGTATTATGCGGGCTTTCTCAAAAATTTTTGAAAGATAAGATTAGTTTAGGAGAGAAAGCTAAAGGTGTAGTTTTGGAAATTAAGAAAGAAAAGACAATGAGTTTCATTGAAGCAATTTTATATGATGGAGTTTTAAAAGTAGGAGATAATATTGCAATTGCAAGTTTTGATAGCCCTATTTTTACAAAAATTAAGGGAATCCAAGAAATTATTCCTTTGTCTTATAAATTTGCAAATAAAGATGAAGTATCTGCTGCATCCGGAATTAGAATCCAAGTTGCTGATAAAATTGAAATTCTTCCAGGGATGCCATTTATGCATTATAATAATAAAAATGAAGTTATTGAAGCCTTTAAGAAAGAAGTTAGCGGCAATATTCAAACTGATAAGAAAGGAATAATTATCAAAGCTGATTCATTAGGTAGTTTAGAAGCTATGATTTTTTTATTAAAACAAGCTAATATTAAGATTGTTAAAGCTGGAATTGGGGAGATTAATAAATCGGATATTTTATCGGCTAAAGCTAATCTTGAAATTGATCCTATTGATGCTATTGTATTGGGTTTTAATGTTAAATTTGACGAGGATATTATTATCCCAGAAGGTGTTAAATTACTAATTGATGAAGTTGTATATAAGTTAATTGAAAAAGTCCAGGAATATAGAGCTGAGAAAGCTAAAGAAATTGAGCGTGAGAGATTATTAGGGCTAGCTAAAGTTTGTAAATTAGAAATCTTACATCAATATGTTTTTAGAAATACAAGTCCTGCAATATTTGGGGTTAAAATTATTGCTGGAAGACTATCAAACGGACTTAATATTATTGATGATTCTGGAGAGGATGTTGGAAGAATTAAAAACATTCAATCAGAAAATAAATCTGTTGAAGAAGCTACCCAAGGTATGGAAGTTGCTATATCTATTCCAGGTTCTAATTTTGAAAGGAAAATTAAAGATAAAAAACATTTATATGTGGATATTTCTGAGAAGCAATTTAAGAAATTTAAAAATAATAAGGATTTATTATCTGGAGATGAATTAAAAGTCTTACAGGAAATTAAATCAATTAAGGATAAAAATAATGCTTCTTGGGGCGTATAATAATTTTTATAAACTTCAATTATATATAATTTGATGGATAATAAGGATATTTTTAAACATTATAAGAAAGATAAACATTTTGAAAGAGAGTTTGAACTATTTTTAACAGATCCTAAGAAAGAAAAACTTGATGGTAGGGTTTTAATTTATTCTGAAGTATCGAATCATTCTCCAAATTTTTTCTTTGGTTTTGGGGGAGATGTTAGTAAATTAAAGTCAAAAGATTATGATGGCGATTTTAAAGATGCGATTAAATATATAAAAAGAAATTATAAAAAAGGTTTTGGATTTGCCAATGGAGCTACATATAATCCCGATATATTTAGAGAAATTCCTGGAGATAAACTTATTTCTGACTATATACATGAGCCATCTGAAATAGAAGATATCTTTAGATCTGAAATACTTAATTATGTAGAATTATATAACAGACAATCTGGAAATCATAATATATCGGATGCTTTATTAAATTATAAATCAAGAAAAGAAATTTCCTTGCCCCCTTTTTCTGCATTTGAACTTTCAGATATACCTGGCTATACTTTAAGTTCATTATCCGATGTTTTTGATAATAAACTACATGATGAACATATAAAATTAGATAAGGATAAAATATTAGACTATATTTATATGAGATATATTCTAGAAGGTGAAAGAAAATTTAGCATATTAAATATCTATGAAGAATTTTCATCTCCTAATGAGGGCAATATAAACGAAATTCAATCTCTAATTAAAGATTTAATTGCTGATGGATCTGTTAAGCAGGTTGAGATAAAAAATCGTGATGTAATGAGTCATTTTTTTAAGATTAATTAATTATTTCATATAAAGTGTTTCCCATCTTCTTAACATATGTTCAGGAACTTCTATTTTATGACTTTTCTTTTTCTTTTCCATGTTCATTCTAAATAATATTCCAAAAATTGCACCAAATGCAATTCCAGATAAGTGTGCAATATGTCCAATATTGCTTGGTATAAAGATTCCTATTGCATCAATTATTACCCATACAACAGCTGCTACAGCCATTGGTAGTATCATTCCAAAAGCCCAGACAGTCATTAAAGGTCTAATAACCGCTAATGCTCCTATAATTCCCATTATTGCCCCTGAAGCACCTAATGAAGAAGGATAAAAATTAAATGCAATTACATTTGCTAATACTCCTGAAACTAAGAAAATACCTAGAAATCTGTTACTCCCTACAGTTTTTTCAAGTATAAATCCGAAAAATAATAAGGCAAATAAATTTGAAATAAGATGAGTTAAACTTCCATGAAGAAATATTGCGCTAACAAATCTCCATGGTTCTGATAATGAACTGCCATTTAAAATGAACATTTCTGTAAAACTAGGAACTAAGGATTGAATTGCAAATATTATTATTAATAATATAGCTATCCATAATGAGTAAAATTTTACCTTTGACATTTTTTTTAATGAGAATTTAAGTATAAAAACCTAGTGATTATTTGCCTAAACTTGTATAGAAGATTTTCTCATACTTAATCAAGGTTTCTATCTTTTCAATTGTTTCATAGTTCCAACCATCTCTTTTAATCTCTTCTTTACCATTTCCCCAGCAGAAATACTTTATTGCCCCAAATAATAAACATTCAAATAATTGCTCTTTTTCCCATTTGGTAAGTTTTCTTTTATTTTCATATCCCCTAATAATTTCTTTTAATAATCTAAAGTCTATCTTTTTATTTTTTATAGCTGTATTGAGAGTTAGACCCAAATCATAAAACATATAGTCTCTTCCAACACCATCCCAATCAATTATTTTTATCAATTTGTTGTTCTTAAAGAGAACATGTTGGATTGAGTATTCTTCATGGCAAACTGCTTTAGGTTGGTTTTTTGGAACTTTAAGGCCTCCAAATTTAAGTCTAATATAATTTAGTACATTCTTTACTCTTTCTGGTGCAATAGAATTAAAAGTATAACTTTCATTAAACATCTTTTTGTATCTTAAATACCCTTTTGCATCAAACATCTTGTAATTTTTTGTTATATGGTGTAATTCTCCGAGATATTTCCCAAGTTCATTGGCTTCTTTGGCATTAATTTTTATCTTTGCATCTTCTTTTAGATATTCCCAAAGAGTGAATGGGGATTTCTTATAAATTATAAATGATTTTCCTCCTATAGTTTTTATAAGTCTAACAGATGGATAATCTTTCTTTTCTAGAAAATTTAATAAATCAAATCCCTTCCTAGCAGTTTTAAACTTTAGTATATCATATTTCTTAAGAAAATATGCTCTTTTTCTAGTCTTAATAATATAACAAGGTTGCAGATGTAATTCCCTGTTTAGCTGTTTATAACCTATAATCTTTCCAATAGAATATTCTTTTAATATTTCTGCTATCTCCTCTTTTTTCATAAATTGTTAAGGTTTGTTTATTTT
>ORJL010802675.1_pt1 | contig 10928 bp, 13 predicted proteins | sample 1779941 | NCBI WGS metagenome assembly ORJL01 (sample SAMEA104232317, study PRJEB22302) | groundwater metagenome | biome: forest; feature: aquifer; material: groundwater | place: USA | collected 2011-08-07 | depth 5.8 m | reverse complement strand
CGGGCCCTGGAGGCGGTGATGGACGGCTTTGACGTTACGTCCATGGTTCAGGCGGCCAAGGTGGGAGAGGTGTTCATCACCACCACCGGCAACATGGCTGTCATAGACAAGGCTCACCTGAAAGTAATGCGGGACGGCGCCATTCTGGCTAACAGCGGCCACTTCAACGTGGAGATCAACATACCGGCCTTGGAGGCCATGTCGGAAAAGCACAGGGCCATGCGGGACAGCGTGGAAGAGTACGTGTTGAAGGACGGACGGCGCCTGTACCTACTGGGCGAGGGTAGGCTGATAAACCTGGCCGCAGCCGAGGGCCATCCGTCCAGCGTGATGGACATGAGCTTTGCCAACCAGGCGCTGTCTGCTGAGTACCTGGTCAAGCAGGGGAAGGGGCTATCGCCTGATGTTTACCCTGTTCCCAAGGACATAGACCGGGAGGTCGGAAGGTTGAAGCTGGCTTCCATGGGAATCGCCATCGATGCCCTGACTCCCGAACAGCAACGTTACCTCTCAAGCTGGGAGAGCGGGACATAGCACAACTGGATGCACACTTAACGATTGGAGGACTGTACCAATGAGCTCAAGTTTCATGAATTCTCCTTCTTACCTGTTTACCTCGGAGTCTGTCACCGAGGGTCATCCGGACAAGCTTTGCGATCAGATATCTGACGCTGTGCTGGACTCTATTCTGGCTAAGGACCCATCGGCCAGGGTGGCGTGCGAGACCAGCGTGACCACGGGCCTGGTGGTGGTCATGGGTGAGATCACCACCTCTACCTACGTGGAGATCCCGCAGATAGTGCGTCAGACCATCAGAGACATTGGGTACACCAATTCAAGCTACGGCATCGACGCTGACACGTGCGGAGTGGTTGTTTCCATCAAAGAGCAATCTCGTGACATATCGGAAGCGGTTAGCCACTCCCTGGAGACACGATCTGATGGTGGAACCTACAATGACGCGGAGACTCTGGGTGCGGGAGACCAGGGGATGATGGTGGGGTACGCTTGCACCGAGACTACTGAACTGATGCCTCTGCCAATTTCGTTGGCCCACGCGTTGTGCAAGCGGTTGACTATGGTGAGGAAGGAAGGACTCTTGCCCTACCTGCGCCCAGATGGCAAGTCCCAGGTGACGATGGAGTACGCATATGGTGTACCCAAGCGCTTGCATACGGTGCTCATCAGTGCTCAGCACTCCCCGGATGTGACTTTGGAACAGCTAGAGCAGGGAATCCGCAAGCATGTGATGGATCCCGTGCTACCGAAGAAGCTGTTGGATAAGAATACGCGTTTCCTGGTCAATCCTTCTGGACGGTTCGTGATAGGCGGCCCGAACGCGGATACCGGGCTTACAGGCCGCAAGATTCTGGTGGACACCTACGGTGGAAGCGCACGCCACGGCGGCGGCGCTTTCTCGGGCAAGGACCCAACCAAAGTGGACCGCTCCGCCGCGTACGCTGCCCGGTACGTGGCCAAGAACGTGGTGGCTGCCGGCCTGGCCGACAGGGCAGAGGTACAGATCTCCTACGCCATAGGTATGGCGCATCCCATCTCCATTAGCGTGGAGACTTTCCAGACGGGCCATGTGGATGATGAAGTGATCCAGGCCCTTATCAGGAAACACTTTGACCTACGCCCAGGGGCTATCATCCGAGACATGCAGCTTCGGAGACCTATCTACAAGAACGTGGCTGCCTATGGGCACTTTGGGCGCAATGATCTGGACCTCCCGTGGGAGAAGACCGACAAAGCGGCTGCCATGCGGGCCGAAGCCGGCCTCGCTTAACATAATAGTGGCATTGAACGCAACAAGAAAGTTGCGAAGAGAACAACACCCTGCCAGGGGCCACCTGCGAAAGCGCCGCTGGAGCGTATGGTTACTCTTTCACAGGGTGTTGTTCTCTCTCTGCCCACGCTAGATTGCGGCCGGTGGCATGTTATCCCTGGGCATGAAGGGTTTCCCGGCAGGCGCTAGGTGTCTGGGGCCAGTCTCCAGGCAGGCTGGTTAGAGGAGTGGTATGGCTCTATCTTCGCCGGAGGAGCGGGCTGCCCAGTTCGAGACGCTGCTAGACGTGACGGCAGGGACTGCTCTAACACCGGAGCAGGCCGCTACCCTGGACAGCTTTGTGACCATGCTTATGGATGGTACGCGGGAGCAACGTGGGCAATTGCTCTTGTCTCGCGACCGCTTGGTTACGGCCATTGGCCTTTTCTTGCGGCAGTTTCCTGGCATTGAGATCAAGTACGCAGAGCCTTTTGCCAGCCTGGGCTTTGGGTCTGCCAGGAGCCAGTTCGACATAGTAGCTACCTGGGGAGACGAGGTGAGTGTGGTGGAAGTAAGGGACAATGTTACCAGCAGAGACCTCGAACAGATAAAAAACTACTTGGGCACATTTAGGACATTGCATCCCACAGGGAAGCTGTTTCTGGGGACCGATGTGCTGAACTGGCCTGCTTTGCTTTTTGGACCTTTGTGCGGCACGGTGGCGGAACTGGCAGCCCAGGAAGGCATGGGGGTAATCCTGGCCGACGAAGAGTATGCGGTGATATGCGAGACATGGCAGCAAGTGACCATGGAGAGTATGCCGCAGTTCCTTTTCACGGAGCAGTCTGAAGGATAGAATCTGCTGGGAGACCTTCAAGGGGGTGACGCTCTGACCATTCGCTTTGGCACCGATGGCTGGCGAGCCATTATCGGATGGGACTTCACTGCAGCCAACGTGCGTGCCTGCGCCCGCGGTGTGGCGGAGTACCTGCGAAAGACCGGTGCAGCCAGTCGCGGTCTGATTGTTGGGTATGATACCCGCTTCGCGTCGGAGGACTTCGCTGCGGAGGTGGCAAAAGTGACCACCGGCAGCGGCATCCCTACATTGCTGTGCTCCCGAGCGTGCCCTACCCCGGTGGTGAGCTATAACGTTGTTCATCACAAGGCTGCCGGTGCCGCCATGATCACCGCCAGTCACAATCCGCCTCAATGGAACGGGTTCAAATACAAGCCAGACTATGGTGGCAGCGCCTCGCCGGAGGTAGTGGAGGCCCTGGAGACTGAGATCGCACTGGTCGTGGAAGGGGATATCCATGCCATGGACCTGCCTGATGCCAGGAACAAGGGGCTACTGAGGGAGATAGAGCCTGAAACGCCCTATCTGGAGCACGTCAGCCATCTGGTGGACTTGAAGGCTATCCGCAACAGCGGCCTGAGCATAGCGGTTGACGCTATGTACGGCGCTGGGGCTGGCTACCTGCCGCGCTTGCTGGAGGGAGGTTCCGCTCGACTTACAGAGTTGCACGGCCAGCGGAACCCCATCTTCCCAGGGATGCAGCAGCCTGAGCCGGTGGCGCACAATCTGAAGGAGCTTAGCCAGTGGGTGGTGGGCCACGGCACCGACGTTGGCATTGCGCTGGACGGTGACGCGGACCGCGTAGGGCTGGTGGACGAGCACGGCGAGTTTATCTCCACACTGCAGACATTTGCGCTCCTGGCCTTGTATCTGCTGGAGGTTCGGAAAGAGCGCGGCCCCCTAGTGAAGTCCATCACCATGACCCAGATGATCTATCGTTTGGGAGAGCTTTATCATGTCCCGGTGTATGAGACGCCTGTGGGGTTCAAGTACCTGGGGCCGGTCATGCGGCGCGAAGACGCTCTGGCGGCTGGGGAAGAGAGCGGTGGCTACGCCTTTCGGGGCCACATCCCAGAGCGGGACGGCATCCTCAGTGGCCTATTCCTGCTGGATATGGTGGCAAAGACGGGGAAACGGCCATCGGAGCTGGTGGACTACCTTTTCAGCAAGGTGGGCCCGCACTACTTCCGTCGTGTGGATACTCCGTTCCCTGCGGAGCAACGTTCGCGGATTGAACAGAAAGTTGCGGGCAAGCGCCCGGATGTTTTGGCCGGCAAAACTGTGAAGGCTGCGGACAAAGTGGATGGTTTCAGGTTCACGATGGATGATGGAGCCTGGGTACTGGTCCGTTTTTCTGGCACTGAGCCTCTGCTACGGATTTACGCTGAAGCGGAGACCCAAGACGCGGTGCAGCGCCTCTTGGATGATGCTCGCACTTTAGCGGGAGTTTAGGGGAAAGCGTCATGACTTCTCTCGACCAGCCTGACACGTACTCGCGTCACGACCCGTCGGGGATGCACAATCGCATTGCAGGACTGCCTGACCAGTGCTGGCGGGCCTGGCAAGAATGCATGGCGTTTCATTTGCCTACTCACTTCCAGAAAGTGAAGGCGGTGGCTGTTCTAGGCATGGGTGGTTCCGCCATTGGAGGAGATCTGGTAGCAGGGCTGGCCTCGCTGGAGGATGGACTGCCAGTGACCGTTGTGCGTAGCTATGACATTCCTACGTGGGTGGGGCCCGGTACCTTGGCCATTGTCTGTAGCTATTCTGGAGATACCGAGGAAACCCTGTCCATGTACCGGCAGGCCAGGAAGAGAGGGGCTTGCGTGGTAGCCGCCACTCGGGGTGGAACTCTTGCCCGTCTTGCCCAGGAGGACGACACCCCTCTTTTCCGTGTGGAGTACCAGGGTGAGCCACGATCTGCCCTGGGATACAGTTTTCTGGTCCCGCTGGCTATTCTGTGCAAGCTTGGCTTGTTGCAGGATAAGACAAAGGACGTGGCGGAGGCGGTCCAAGTCCTGCGCGAAGCTACGGTGGCGTGGTCCTTCAAGGTGCCTGCGTCTCTGAACTTGGCCAAAACTGTGGCTGGGGCCATGAACGGAAGGCTTCCAGTGATATACGGGGCGGGGTTTCTGGCTGGTGCTGCTCGCAGGTGGAAAACGCAACTCAACGAGAACAGCAAGGTATGGGCCTTTTGGGAAGAGCTTTCTGAGCTGAACCATAATGCTATTGAGGGGTACACCTTGCCCAAGGAGACGAATGAGCAGGCCTTTGTGGTGCTGTTGTACTCGCCCATGCTCCATCCGCGCGTGTCCCTCCGGTATGCAGCTACGGAGGAGTTGCTGGGCCGGAGCGGTGTTTCATACCGCCGTCTTGAAGGAATTGGCCAAAGTCCCCTGGCCCACCTGCTGAATACCATTATGCTGGGTGACTACGTGAGCTACTACCTGGCAATGTTGAATCAGGTAGACCCTGCATTGTCTCCGGCTATCGATCTGCTGAAGGGCCGCCTGGCTGCGCAGGGTGACGGGACGTAGTTGGCAGATCCAGTGGCCGCGGTAATCCTCTTGATAGGTTGATTCAAGGCTCCTTGGACCGATTCCCCTACGTCCCACCCTCTTTGGCCTATGACCTGGGTGGTACTCTGCTCCACTTGAGCAGCAGTCGCATCCCGAACCACCCAGCCACTGTCAGGGGTACCCAGATAGGGGCGAAGATTCCCAGCACTATGGCCACGTTCACCAAGCCCTGGCCGAACTTGAGCAACCCTCGAATGGAACTCTTGGCCACTTCTGTGGGGTTCCACCCGGGCTCTACCAGGGCTTTGGGAGATGTAGCCGGCCGCAGCTCGGCGGTGATGAGGGACGTGGCTGATGTCTGCTCCAGATACTGCATCTTGCCCTTGATCTGCTCTATTTGGCTCTGGGTGCTGGTCAGTTGTTGCTGGACTTTGAGGGTATCATCCACCGTCTGGGCGCGCTTCATTAGGTCCAGGTATTGCTGCTCCGTGGCCTCCAGGTTCTTGAGCCTGGACTGAAGGTCCACGTACTCCTCCGTCACGTCCTGGGAGGAGGTGCGCTCCGTCTCCACGCGTACGGCCTGGGAACGGAGCTGGGCCAGAGCAGCGTCGGTCTGCTCGGCGGGCACCCTTATGGATATGACGCCATACCTGCTATCTTCTTGACCGGTGATCTGGGAGGAGACTACGAATCCTCCCATGTCTCTTGCCATTTTGGCAATAGAATCTATGGTTCCAGACACATCTTTAACCAGGAGGCTCATGGTCACGGTACGGACTATCAGGCGGTCGGTAGTGGTGTCATTGGAGGAGTAGTAGGAGGTGTCTCCTTCCTTGGGACGGGCTGCGTCCTGGAAGACCCCAGACGGAGTCGGCGCCTGCTCGCTGGCTGAGCCACACGCCACCGCCGACAGCAGCGCGACGATTACCGTTACCAGGAAGATGGCTCGGACGGCCATGGCCGCACCTCCTGCGTAGTATCTATCTTTAAGACGCTGGGCGGTATGCGAAAGTTCCACAAAAACAACAGGCGCCCCAGATCCTTCAGGGCGCCTGTTGAATGTAGTGCATTTGCACTATCGCTTGGAGTACTGCTTTGCCTTGCGGGCGCGAACCAGGCCGTACTTCTTGCTCTCCTTGATCCGGGAATCCCGGGTCAGGAGGCCGTGCTCGCGCAGAGTGGTCTTGAGGTTTTCATCCAGCGCCACCAGGGCGCGGGCAATGCCGTGGCTTATGGCGCCAGCCTGGCCGGTAATGCCTCCTCCCTTGGTCTTGACCTCCACCCGGTACTTGTCAATGGTGTCAGTGACCTTGAGGGGGCGGCTGGCAATTTCTTGCCAGGGAGACCAGGGCAGGGCTTCCTCCAAGGGTTTGCCGTTCACCACAATGTTGCCTGGCTGTGTGTACAGCCTGACCAGCGCTATGGCGCACTTGCGTCTGCCTACACCGTAGTAGTAATGCTGTTGAGTCATCTACTCCTCCGAACTCGCTGCCTTCCCGGCTGGCGGGCTGGCGTCATGGGTTTTCTGTGCCGCGATCTGGGCCTGGTGGGGATGGTCCGGCCCTGGGTATATCTTCAAGCGCTTCAGCATGTGACTAGACAGCGCGTTACGGGGCAGCATTCCTTTTACCGCGTGTTGGATCACCTGGTCGGGATGGCGGGCCAACAAGAGTCTGAAGTTGGTGACCTTTAGGCCGCCGTGGTAGCCCGAGTAGCGGTAGTACTTCTTGCGTTCCGATTTCTGGCCCGTGATGCCCACCTGGGCGGCGTTGATTACCACCACGAAGTCGCCGGTCAGGATGTGGCGTGTGTACATGGGCTTGTTCTTCCCTTGCAGGATGGTTGCTATCTCGCTGGCGAGCCGTCCCAGGGGCTTGCCTGCTGCATCCATCACGTGCCAGGAGGATACCACCTCCGAGGGTTTGGCGCTGTAGGTTTTCATTCCGTTAGTAGGCATTGGGTGGAAAATCCTCGTATTTCACTTTCATCAGGCACAACCCGTGGGCTGGAAGGGTGACGCTTGCCCTCCTTGCCAGGTCCGGGCTAGTGTGTCCGCTCATGATAGCACACGCCGCCTCTGGTGAGGCACGCCCGGTTCCAACGGCCACCAGCAGTCCTGCTATTCTGCGCATCTGGTGGGGCAAAAAGGCGTTGCCTTCCACTTCGAAGTATACCAGATCGTTGTCTTTACATAGCGCCGTGGACATGATGTGGCGCACGGTGCTCTTGCCGGCCGGAACTGGTCCGCTCAGAGGCCCGAAATCATGCGTGCCCTCCAGCCAGCGCAGGGCCACACTCATGGCTTGGTGATCCAGAGGCTCCGCCATCCGGTAAGCGTACCTCTCGCGCAACGGTGAAGGTGTGGCATGGCTCAGGATTGTGTAGCGGTATGTGCGGCTACGGGCATGGCGGCGTGGGTCGAAGGCTAAAGGGACGTCGTATGCCTCCCGTACCGATATGCCCTGGGGAAGGAAGTGGTTCAGGCCCTTTACCAGGGTGTCGCAGGGCAAGCAAGAGCCTGTGGTAAATGCAGCCACCTGGCCCAAGGCGTGAACGCCGGCATCAGTGCGTCCGGCGCCGTGGATACGCACACGTTCCTGGGTGAGCCTGGCGATAGCTTGCTCTAGCTCGCCCTGGATGGTGCAGGCATTGGCCTGGAGCTGGAACCCTGCGTACATGGTTCCGTCGTATTCAACTACCAGGGCTACCTTTCGTGGAGGTGCCGCTGGGAAAAGCTCGTCATCACTTGGACTCATAGGTTCTTTTTGTAGCCTTGTTACCCCGTACCGGATTGGGAGTGTTATTGGCTAGACCAACTCCAGGATGGCCATTTGGGCTCCGTCGCCGTGGCGTGGGCCCAGCTTAAGCACGCGGGTGTAGCCGCCAGGACGGTCAGCGTAACGCTTGCTCAGGTCGTCGAACACCTTGGATACCACGTTGCTGTCGGGAATGAAGGCCAGAGCCAGCCGCCGGTGGTTCAGAGTGCCTTTCTTGCCATAGGTGATGACCCGCTCCGCCATCCCACGCACCTCTTTGGCTTTGGCTTCGGTGGTCTGAATCCGCTCGTGGATCAGCAAGTCTCTGACCAGTCCGCGGTAGAGGGCCACGCGCGGTGCTGTGTATCGGCCGAAGTGTCTTCCAGCTATGCCGTGTCTCATGATTGGGCCTCCGAATCCTTTTCCTCGGCCTCTACATTCTCCGTTGAGCTGGAAACCTGCGACGACTCCTCTGTTGAGGCGTTGTCCTGAGCTTCCTTGGGGACGAACCCCATCTCCTCTAACCTGTTGTAGAGCTCCGCCAGGGACTTCTCTCCGAAGTTGCGGATCTTGAGAAGTTCAGACTTGTCCTTTTCCAGTACCTCTCCTACGCGGTTGATATGAGCGCGTTTGAGGCAGTTGAGCGTTCGTGCGGAAAGCTCCAAGCGCTCCACGGGGGTATTGTAGACATCGGCTGGTATGGAGAGGGCAATGGAGGTCTTCTCCACGCCTGCCTCTGTGGCCTTGCCGAGGTTGGCGAATAGGAAGAACTTATCTACCAGGAGCTGCCCGGCGCGCGCCAGGGTCTCCGAAGGGGAGATAGTCTCATCGGTCCATACTTCCAGGACCAGTTTTTCATAGTCCGTGACCTGGCCTACGCGGGTGCGCTCGACAGAGTAGTTCACCCGCCGCACAGGGCCGAAGATGGCGTCCACGGGAAGGATGCCAATGGGCAGACCGTTGCCTTCTGTGGCTGGGACGTAGCCTTTTCCATGCTCCACATTGAACTCCACGGAGAGCTTTGCATCGGGGGAGTCCAGCGTGGCTATCTGCAACTCTGGGTTCACGATCTCGAAGTCGGAAGAGGTCATGATGTCCCCTGCCGTGATCACCCCTTCTCCCGATGCTTCCAGCCTGAGCTTGCCAGGGCGCCCTGTCAGTGAGCGGAGACGTATGGCCTTGAAGTTCATGAGTAGGTCTGCCACGTCTTCTTTAACGTGAGGGATGTTTGAGTACTCATGGGTAACACCCTCTACCTTGACCCACGTGACGGCAGTCCCCTGAATGGAACTCAGGAGGACCCGGCGCAAAGCGTTGCCCAGGGTCATACCGTACCCGCGCTCCAGAGGGGCAATGCTGAACTTGCCGTACTCCTCTGTCTCTTCCTCTACCTTGATCTCTATTCTTGGGGTCTCTACGGTGGCAATGGTCATGCCACGACACCTCCCGGTACTTGGTGGCCGCTGGCCTTACTTGGAGTAGTACTCCACGATCAGCCTGGGTTCAATAGTCATCTCTATGTCTTGTTCTTCTGGCATCCTGATCACGCGGCCAGTCAAATTGGTCGCGTCCAGGCTCAACCAACTGGGGACAGCCTTGCGCGGGATTCCATCCAGTAGCGCCTTTACGAACTCTTTGTCCTGGCTGCCCTGCTTCCACACAACGACGTCCTGAGGTTTCACCTTGTAGGACGGGATGTCCACCTTCCTGCCGTTGACCGTAAAGTGACCGTGGCGTACCAATTGCCTTGCCTGGTCCCTGGACTCGGCGAAGTCCAGCCGGTAGACGACGTTGTCCAGCCGCTGTTCCAGGAGCTGCATCAGGACCTGGAGTGTGGACTGGGGGTTCTTCATGGCGGCCTCGTAGTAAGTGTGCATCTGGCGCTCAGAAACCCCATAGGTGACCTTCACCTTCTGTTTTTCCCTGAGCTGTGTGCCTCGGTCGCTGGTCCTGCGACGGCGCTGGGACTGCTGTCCAGGAGGCGTGCGGCGCCGCTCCACGCCGCACTTGGGCGTGAAGCACCTCTCTCCCTTGAGAAATAACTTGTCTCCTGCTCTGCGGCATAGCCTGCAGTCAGGTCCGGTATACCTGCTCATGGTTTCTCCTACACTCGTCTCCGCTTGGGTGGCCTGCAACCGTTGTGGGGAATGGGCGTGATGTCCCGGATGCTGGTCACTGTGATGCCTGTTGCCTGTAGGGATCTGATGGCGGCCTCACGTCCGGCCCCAGGTCCTTTGATGAAAACCTCTACCTGGCGCATGCCGTTCTCCATAGCGCGCCTGGCGGCTAGCTCCGCGGCTCGCTGGGCGGCAAACGCCGTTCCCTTGCGCGCTCCTTTGAAGCCGGCAGTGCCCGCGCTGCCCCAAGAGATCACGTTACCCTGCATGTCGGTTAGAGTTACCAGGGTGTTGTTGAAGGTGGAGCGAATGAACGCCCGTCCACGGGGGACGGACCTTCTCTCCCGTCTTCTTGGCCTTGATTTTGTTTTGGCCATTCGTTGCTCCTTCTACTTCTTGGATACCGAGCGGCGGCGACCGGCCACGGTCTTCCTGCTGCCGCGCTTAGTGCGGGCGTTAGTCTTGGTCCTCTGGCCTCGAGCTGGCAGGCCGCGCCGATGGCGAAGACCTCTATAAGCGCCGATGTCCATGAGACGGCGGATGTTTGTATTGACCTCGCGTCGGAGGTCTCCTTCCACCTTGTACTCCTTGTCCACCAGCTCCCGAATGCGGTCCAACTGCTCTTCCTTGAGGTCTTTGATCCTGGGGTTGCCTTCCACGTTGGCTTTCTGGCATATAGCCACGGCCAGGGTTGGGCCAACGCCGTAGATGCGCCTCAGAGCGATCTCTACCCTCTTGTTGTCCGGTATATCGACACCAGCTATACGTGCCATGACGTTGCCCTCCTGCGTGGGGACGCTACCCCTGCCGCTGCGAATGCCTGGGGTTTTCGCATATAACGCGAACCACCCCGTACCGTCTTACGACCTTGCACTTGGCACACCGTTTCTTGACAGAAGCTCTTACCTTCAT